>Ga0182027_10003760_pt1 | contig 23811 bp, 17 predicted proteins | sample 712E1DmetaG_FD_121300 | JGI IMG/M metagenome (GOLD analysis project Ga0182027, IMG submission 121300) | Permafrost microbial communities from Stordalen Mire, Sweden - 712E1D metaG (Illumina Assembly) | ecosystem: Environmental > Terrestrial > Soil > Wetlands > Permafrost | place: Sweden... | reverse complement strand
GGCACGGGACAGCGTTCCTTCAACTCCAGAACGAAATCGGTGTCGTCGGAAATGAGCTTGCCCTCGGCATCCTTCGTCGCGCTCAGGAGCAGGGCCACGGTGCCGGGTTTCAGCTCGCCGAGGGCCTTCATCAATCCCGCCACGCTCCAATTGTGGAGAAAGCGAATGCGCAACCGCGGCGTGTAGTGGGGCATCAGATCTTCGAGGATCTTCCGGGTTTCCCATGCGCTTTCGTTCTCGTCATAAATCGCCACCACCTCCCGCGCGGCGGGCTGCAACCGCAACATGAGATCCAACGTGCCAGCCATATCGGTGGACTCGGCGACGCCAGTGACGTTGGTCTGGCCGCGCACCGTTTCCGGGGTGTAATGATTGATACCACCGAAGATGACCGGCGTCGCCGCGCCCAGATTATTCCGGAACTTGAAGACGAAGTTCAGGGCCGGATCATCCAGGGTGATGATGATGTCGAACGGTTGCCCGCCGGACTTCTGTTCCAGCGACTCCAGCAACTGCGGCTCGCGTTCCGGCTGCGGAAACCTCCTCCAGTCAAGATATTCGATACTGGGAACCAGCCGTGGAAACCGATGATTAAGGACGTTCAACAGCCCGTGCATCTCCCCGTCGCTCCAACCGTATCCGGGATGATAGGAATTGATGATCAGCACGCGCGGCAGGCTCTCCTCCGCCCGAAGCGGGGTCAGGCACAGCAGTGCCGCCAAGATGCAGCCGGCCGCCGTCAGCCCTAATATCCCTTGACCATCGCCATCGAAGGAACCGCCAGCAAAAAAATCACACCAGGTTGGGAAGGCCACGAGAGTTTTGCAGAGGTTTTTCACAAGACCGGAGTGATCTTCAACGTACACGTGACCGATCCGGTTGCACGTCAGAATTCAATCCTGGCCGGAAAGAAACCTTGTTCTGCAGAACCAGCGCCCACCGAATTGTCGTGCTGTCGCTTTCGTCGCGCTTGCTCCGGAGACAGTGCTCGTTAGTCATTGGCCATTCCAGCCATGTCCTCCACCGTTTTCACCATCGCCAATCAGAAGGGCGGTGTCGGCAAAACCACGACCGCCGTCAACCTTGCCGCTGCCCTCGCCGAACGCAAAATCAACACGCTCCTTGTCGATCTCGATCCGCAAGCCAACGCGACCAGCGCAATCGGAGTCGAAAAACAGGAGGGCCGCAGTCTCTACCGGCCGCTCCACGGCGACGGCTCCGCTCTCGAAATGATCATCCCGACGGCGTATGAGCGTCTCGCCCTCATACCTTCCGAGGTGGACCTGGCCGCCATCGAGATGGAACTTACCCAGCAGGAGAACTATCTGCTCCGCCTGCGCCAAACGCTGCAGCCTGTCCGTGACTCAGGAGGTTACCGCGCCATCATCATCGACTGCCCGCCGGCACTCGGCATGCTATCGATGAACAGTCTGGCCGCAGCGGACCACCTGATCATTGCCCTCCAATGCGAATACATGGCGCTGGAAGGCCTGGGCCAGATTCTCAAGCTCGTTGAGCGACTGAAGTCCGCGGGCGTCAATCGCGATCTGGATATCGGCGGCGTGGTCATGACCATGTACGACGTCCGCACCAATCTTTCGCGGCAAGTCGTCGACGAGGTGAAACGGCATCTTCCCGACAAGATCTTCGACAGCGTCATTCCGCGCACCGTGCGCCTCAGCGAGGCGCCGAGCTTTGGCAAACCGATCTTCCAATATGATCCGCTTAGCCCCGGCTCCACCGCTTACCGCAACCTCGCGAAGGAGATCATCGCCCGGTTCGGACTGAAGACCTAGCGCCGCGTTTGGGGGGCGCTTTGCATGGCGATGCACATCCTGACGAAATACCGCCACGTCTTCCTCGTCGGCCTGCAGAGCAATCTGGTCTACCGGTGGAACTTTCTCATCCGGGGCTTCTTCTCCCTCGCGCGCCTGGCCGTGGTATTCATCCTCTGGGGCGCCGCCTACGCCGGGACCGCGCAGATTGGCGGCTATTCGATCGGCCAGACGTTCACGTATTTCACCGCCCTCATCGCGCTGCAATTCATGATCGGCGCCTTCAACGAGGATTACCAGATTGGCGAAGAAATCCGCAACGGCCTCATCAACCAGTTTCTGCTCAAACCGATCAATTATTATCTCTACCGCTTCACGGTCTTCCTGGCCGCGCGCGTCGTCTCAGGAATCCTGGTCTTCGTGCCGCTGCTCGTCGTCTTTCCGCTCCTGCGTTCCCACCTCACTCTTCCAACCGAACTCTGGCGCCCCCTCCTGCTCGTGCCGGCGCTCTTGCTGTCGGCGCTCCTCCAGTTCACCCTCGCCTTCTGTTTCGGACTTCTGGCGTTCTGGTTTCTGGAGATCCAAGGCTTCGTGATCCTTTCCTTCGCAGCAGAGATGATGCTGAGCGGCCAGATATTCCCGCTCGATCTGCTGCCGCCTGCGCTCTTCCAAGCCGCGCAACTGCTGCCGTTCTATTACATGATGTATTTTCCCGCTGCCATTCTGACCGGCCGGATCGATCTCAGCTCCGCCCTCCACGGGTTCGGTTTCCAGGTCGCGTGGGTCCTGACTTTTGCGATTGCCGCCCGGTTCATCTGGCTCTCGGGCCTCCGAAAACACACCGCCGTCGGCGGCTGAATGAAGCTTCGCCAATATCTCCGCATCTGGCTCGCCTGCGTCCGGTACTCGCTGGTACGGACGATGATGTTTCGTTTCGATTTTTTCCTCTGGTCGGTGGTAGAGCTCGCCTGGATGAGCGTGAACGTGCTTCTGGTCGAGGTGATCTACCGGCATACAAACTCGGTGGCGGGATGGAACAAATACGAGATGCTGCTGCTGGTGGGAACTTCCATGCTGATCCAGCGCCTGCTCATGGGTTTGTTCTGGAGCAATCTGTTTGAGATGGGACGGAACGTTCGCACAGGCACGTTTGATTTCTATCTCGCCCAGCCGGGCAATCCGCTCTTCATGGTCTCCACGCGCAAGCTGGATCCCGACGGACTGGCCAACACCGTGGTCGCCGCGGCGGTCATCTGGTACGCCGCCCACCGGCTCGGCCTCCACCCCGGAATCGGCGGTGTTCTGCTCTACCTCGTGCTAGTCGCCTTCGGGCTGGTCATCCACTACAGCCTGTTTCTGCTCGCCGCCTCTCTGACATTTTGGATCATCAAGACCGAGGGTATCGAAGGCAGCTATTTCACGGTGGTTGATTTCTCGCGTCTGCCCCGCGAAGCATTCCACGGGGCGGCAAATGTCCTGATGGTCTACCTGCTGCCCGCGGTCATCGTAAGCAACGTGCCTGCCACCACGCTCATCCGAGGATTCCGGCCCGCGTATGCGCTCTGGCTGGGCGCGGTCGCGATCGTATGGTTCGCCCTGGCGGTGTACGTTTTCAATCGGGGCCTCAAACGTTATGCCAGCGCATCCTCCTGAAACCAGCCTGCCGTCGCTCGACCACTTCCAGGAGCGCCTGGGCCATGCGTTCCGAAACCCGGCGCTGCTTGTGTGCGCGTTGACGCACCTCTCCTACGTCCAGGATCATCCCGAAGCCCGTCCGGGCAATCAACGACTGGAGTTTCTGGGCGATGCCGTCCTCCAGCTGATTCTGACCGAGGCCCTGTTCCAACTCTATCCCGACGAACGCGAAGGCGCTCTCACCAAACGCCGCTCGACGCTGGCCCAAGGACGTTTCCTCAGCTTGCTCGCCCGGGAACTGGCCATCGATGCCGCTTTGCGCCTGGGCCAGAGCGAAGAACAAACCGGCGGACGGCAGCGCGCATCGATTCTGGAAGATGCGCTGGAGGCGGTCATCGGCGCCGTCTATCTCGACAGCGACTTTGCAGCCGCACGACAGGTCGTCCTGGGCTGGTATGGTTCGCTGCCCGACCGGCTTGCGACCCTGCTCGTTGAAGAAAACCCAAAAGGCCGCTTGCAAGAACTCCTCCAACCCGTCCATGGCAATCAAGCCTTGCGTTATGAGACCGTCAGCACCGAGGGTGCACCACATGAACGCGAATACGAGGTGAGTGTCTACCTCAACGACATCCTGCTCGGCACCGGCCGGGGCAACTCGAAGAAACTTGCGGAGGAAGCGGCGGCTCGCGCGGCGCTGCCGACCCTGCCGCCGGGCAGCCTGGATATCTTGCCTTGAGGATGGCTCCTTGGCACAGGCAATGTGTTGGAGACGCGACGGGAGCGGCTAATCTTTATGCCAATATCGGTTTACTTCGTCGTGGCGCGCAACGATTTTGTTGGAGGGCGGTGCGCTGTCACCGCCAAGAGGTTTATGGGCGCTGCCGGCGCAGCGCCCTCCACTTTGATTGCGGCTTTGCCGCGCTGGGAAAACTCCTGGCTGGCCGCGCATCGATGAACCCGGAGGCAGTCCAGGACCAACGCTCCAAGCACACCGGCGTGTGCCCGCCCGCCCGCGCCGCAGTGATCTCCTCGCTGCTGCAGGCGCAGCCGGCGCCGGTGTGGCTGATCCTTGTGGAGGAGTCGCGCACCGCGGAGCAACTGGCCGAGGATCTGTTGTTCTTTCATGCGGCAGCCGAGGAGTCCCGACCGCTGGACGTTCGCGTGTTTCCCGAGTCGCCCGCCGATCTCCGCAACATGCGCGAGGCGTTCACGGCCTCGAGCGACCGTCTGATCGTGCTCTCGAAGCTCCGGTCTACGCGGTCGCAGGGGGCGGTCGATGACCCGAAGGGAGCTTCGCTGGTCATCGTCACGACCCCTGCCGCTCTTGTCCAACCCGTCCCCGCCCTCGATGAGTTCATCGGCCAGGAAATCACCCTCACCCGCGGTCAGCCGCAACCGTTCCAGGCCTTGATCGCCAGGCTGCGCGACTTCGACTATGATTCTGAAACGGTTTGTGAGGCGCCCGGCCAATACGCAGTGCGAGGCGGTCTCATAGACGTCTACCCGGTGACCGCGAGCCAGCCTTGCCGGCTCGATTTCTTCGGCGACGTAATCGAGGACATCCGCGCGTTTGATCCTGTCACCCAGCGCTCGGGCGACCGTCTGGAAACGATAGCTCTCGCCGCCTCGCCCCGGTTGCGGCTATCGCCTTCTCTCACCGGGTTGGCTGACTATTTGAGTCCACAGACCCGCATCATCTTCGTCGAGCCAGCGGCGCTGGATGAAGCATTCAGCTTGATCGCCACAGAATCGACAGCGACGGTTCCGGGCGGGCCACCCGCCGGGATGAACGTCATTGCGCCGGTCCTTGCCCGCTGCGCCGCCACGATTGCCGTGAGCGACCTCGACGAAGCGTCTGCTCTTTTTGAGCATGTCAGCCGCGAACAAACCTGGGACACGGAAAGCCTCGCCCATCACCGCCGGTATCCCGACGACGCGTTGGTCGCCCACGAACGACTGCAGGTTGAAGAAGAGGCCCGCCATCATTTCTTTGAGCAAGTGGTCCGCTGGCAGCGGGAAGGTTACGCGATCGCTCTGGCGGTGGCCAAGGACGGCGAGGAGGCACGCACCAGGGAGATCCTCGCCGCCGATCCTGCGTTGAAGGAACTGCGTCCCCGCTTCCTGCGGAGCACGATCAATGAAGGCTTCCGCGTCACTTACCGTCCCGCCGAACTTCAGTCCGCCGGGCCGACCCGCCTGGCTCTGGCCCCGAACGCGCGCGGGGTTGTCCTGGTTTCTGAAACCGAAATCCTCGGACGCCAGCGGCAACGGCGCGCAACGCTCCATCGCCGCGCGGCGACGGCCCCGTCGCAAATCGACCAATTGCTCGACTTTTCCGAGCTGGTGGAGGGCGACTTCGTCGTCCACCTCCAGCACGGCATCGCCGTCTATCGCGGTCTCACCAAACTTGAGACCGCCGCCGGGACCCGCGAGGTGATCTCGCTGGAATTCGACGACAAAGTGACGCTGCATGTCCCGCTGCAGGAGGCTCATCTCGTTTCCCGCTACGTCGGACTGGCCAAAACCCGGCCGCAGCTCGGTCGCGTCGGCAGCGGCCGCTGGGAAAAAACCCGCGCCGCAGCCGAACGCGCCACGCTCGACCTCGCCGCCCAGTTGCTCGAGGTCCAGGCCCGGCGCGCGGCCCAGCCCGGCTATGCCTTCCCGCCCGACACGGAGTGGCAGCGCGAATTCGAATCGTCATTCGCCTTCACCGAGACAGCCGACCAGCTCCGCGCGATCGTCGACACCAAAAACGATCTGGAACAGACGCGCCCGATGGACCGGCTCGTCTGCGGCGATGTCGGTTTTGGAAAGACCGAGGTGGCCATCCGCGCCGCTTTTAAGGCCGTCATGAGCGGCCGGCAGGTGGCGGTTCTCGTGCCGACCACCGTCCTCGCGCAACAACACCTCAACACCTTCCGCGAACGGATGGCCGGTTACCCGGTCGCGATCGAAATGCTCAGCCGGTTTCGCACTCCCCGGGAGCAGCGCCGGATTCTCGCCGCCACGGCCAAGGGCGAAGTGGACATCCTCATCGGCACGCATCGCCTGATCCAACGCGACGTCGCATTCAAGGACCTAGGCCTCGTGGTCGTCGACGAGGAGCAGCGGTTTGGCGTCAGACACAAGGAAGTGTTCAAACAATGGCGGGCGCACGTCGACGTGCTTTCGATGAGCGCCACGCCCATCCCTCGCACGCTTTACCTGGCCCTCACCGGCGCGCGCGACCTCAGCGTCATTGAGACTCCGCCTGCGGACCGCCATCCAATCCAGACCATCGTCAAGACCTACGACGAGGCGTTGGTGGTTGAAGCCATTCGCCATGAAATCCGCCGGGGCGGCCAGGTTTTCTACCTTCACAACCGCGTCCTGACCATCGAACGGGTCGCGCAGCACCTGCGGGAACTGCTGCCGGATCTCAGTATCGCCGTCGGCCACGGGCAAATGGAGGAGGACGGCCTGGAACGGGTCATGACCGAATTCGTGGCGGGCCGCCACCAGGTGTTGGTCTGCACCACCATCATCGAAAGCGGCCTCGATATCCCCAATTGCAACACCATCCTGATCGAGGGTGCCGACCGTTTTGGTCTTTCCCAGCTTTACCAACTGCGCGGACGGGTCGGCCGTTTCAAGCATCAAGCCTACGCCTATCTGCTGTTGCACCGGCACACCCGGCTCATGGATATCGCGCGACAGCGCCTCAACGCCCTCCGCCACCACAACCAGCTGGGCGCCGGATTCCGCATCGCCATGCGCGACCTCGAACTCCGCGGTGCGGGCAACCTTCTCGGTTCCGAGCAAAGCGGCCACATCGCGGGCGTTGGCTTTGAACTTTATTGCCAGCTCCTGCGCCAGAGCATCGCCCGACTCAAGGGAGATCGCAGCGCCGCCGCAATCCGGGCCAGCCTCCGGTTGGATTTCGTATTCGTCGGCGAAGGCGCCCCCGCCCCAGACCGCCGGCGCTATGAAGACGGCTATACCGTGCTGCGCGATGCCGAACTGGCCGACGGCGGCTGCCCGATAATCCAGGCGCGCATCCCCTTCGGCTACCTCGGAGAGACTCGCTTGCGCATCGACTTCTACCGGCGCCTTGCTCTGGCGGAGACTCCGGCCCAGGTGCGCGCGATCGAGGCCGAGCTTCGCGACCGTTTTGGCAAATTTGGCGACGAAATTCGCGCCCTGTTGTTGATCACGGAGATCCGCATCCGGGCGGAACAAAAGCGGGTGCTGACCGTCGAAACGGAAGGCAATCGCCTCAAATGCCTGCGTAGCTTGGGACAGCGCGACGACTACGTTCTGGTGGGAAAGAGGTTTCCCCGCTTGACCGCCCCCCGCCCGCTCCTAAGGTTGCGCGAGATCGCCACCTTTCTTAACAATCTGCCGGAATTATGATGCACCGCCGCATTGCCGCGATCAGCATATCGCTACTATCTCTCTCCTGCCTTCTTCTGCGCGCCCAAGAAAAGGCGTCGCCGTCAACCGGCGTGAGTGACCGCCTGGACCTGCGATTTGCCGACGGCATCGCGGCGATCGTCGAGGACAAGATCATCACGGTGGATGACATTCGCCGGGATATCACGCCTCTCATTGGCACCTTGCAGCAGAGCGCCCGGAATGAAAAGGAATTCAATGAGAAGCTTGAGGCACTGCAGGATGACATCATCCAGAACCGCATCGACAAGGTACTGATCGTCAAAGAATTCAACAAGCCAAAGGATGGCGACGAGAAGAACAAGCGCCAGGTCCCCGCCAACGTGATCGATAATTCAATTGCGGAGATCCAGATCAGCCAGTTCGACGGTGACCGGTCCAAGTTTCTCGCCTATCTCCGCTCGCGCGGGATGACGCTGCGGGAGTTCCGCAAGGAGCAGGAAGAGGAGATCATTTACAACTACATGATCCAGCACCAGAAGAAGTCGCAAAGTTTTGTCAGTCCGGTCAAAGTCGAAACGTATTACAAGGAGAACAAGGATCGCTTTTACCAGGAGGATTCCGCGTTGCTGCGGGTGATTCAGTTCACGCGGCCCAACGGCGAGACCGACCCTCAACTTGAAGGCAAGGCGCAAACCGTGCTGGCGAAATTCCACTCCGGCGATTCCTTCGCCGAACTCGCGCGACAATACAGCCAGGATACCCGCCGAAACAAAGGCGGTGACTGGGGCTGGACCAAGCGGTCGGACTTGCGCAAGGAATTCAGCGACGTGCTCTTCAAGCTCAAGAAAGGCGAGGTCAGCGCACCCATCTTCACCAAAGAAGGCTGTTTCCTGCTCTACGTCGAGGATCGAAAGTTTGCCGGCATTCAGACGCTGGAAGAAGTCCGCGATGATGTGGAACGGATCCTGGCGCAGCAGATGACCCGCGAAACACAAGGACGCTGGATCGAGCGCCTCCGGCGAAACGGCTACGTCAAGATGTTCTAGGATTTCGCGCGCGGACGCACGAAATTCTTGGCGGTGGGACCGACGAGTCAAACTTGGGCCGCGACGGCAATCGCCAGCCGCATCTGGAAGATTTGTTGGAGGGCGGACCGCCGTGTCCGCCAAATCGCTCAATGGCGCTGACGCCGCAGCGCCCTCCGCCGATGACCTCACGGAGGGCGGGCCGCCGTGTCCGCCACGGCTCAACAGGAACTCCATCGATACAATATTCTGTTGCTGCCTGACATGGGTCCCTGCGTGCGCCGGCATGACAACACCCCCGAACTTGTACAATAGTAATTTTTCTTCTTTTAAGTTTTCCATTCGCCCCGATAATCGCGCGGAATGGATGACAAGCCCCCTCCGGTTGCACCACGGCTGAGCGATCTCGCAGTGGGCGAGCGTCCCCAGGAGCGACTCGAGCGATTTGGGGCCGCCGCGTTGAGCGACACCGAGCTTCTGGCCATGCTACTGCGGAGCGGAAGCAGGGGAATGAATGTTCTCTCGCTCGCCTCGCGTCTCATTTCAGAGGCCGGATCGCTGGCGGGCCTGATCACCTGGGCGGAGGTCGACTACCGCCGGCTGAAAGGCATCGGACACGTCAAAGCCCTGCAGTTGGTGACCGTCATGGAGGTGGCCCGCCGCGTACTCGGAGAACGCCAGGGAGAAGCTCCATTGCTGAACCGGCCCGAGCTGGTGTTCGGCTATTTCCAATCGATCGTCGCCGGTCTGATGGTGGAGAAACTCTGGGTCCTTTGCCTCAACCGAAAAAACCGGCTGATAAAATGCGTCGAAGTCACCTCGGGGACAGCGACCGGCAGCCTTGTACATCCGCGCGAGGTCTTCCGCTCCGCCATCCGGGAGGCGGCCACCACCGTGATATGCGTGCACAACCACCCGAGCGGGGATCCGGCTCCGAGTTCGGCCGACATCCAGGTTACCCGCCGGCTGCGCGAGGCGGCCACCGCAGTCGACATCGAGCTCACCGACCATCTCATCCTCGGCACCAAGACCGCCGATCCCGCCGGTCGCGGATTCTATAGCTTCCGCGATGCGGGGCTGCTCTAGTCTGAATTCCGCAGTTGAGGCTTCCGCTCCTCGTAGCTGCGAGCGTGAGCGAGTGGACTCCGCCTCAACTGCGGAATCTAGGCCTAGTCATGCTGAGGACGAAGACCAACACGCTCCAAGGAACCCGTCGGACTTCGTCCTCCCCGTCTCCCGACTTGGCCCGTCAGGATTCAGTGGCCACGCCGTAGCTCTCTGAGCGAAGGCAGGCGCGCTCCTTGGTTGATTTTGATCTTCGTCGTCACCGCCCCAGGGTAGTGTCCTCTATCAACCCATATATCCGGACTCAGCGTTTGTCGTGCGCCGCTGCGTCCCGAACAGCATCCTCGTCCGCTTCGCGCAGCAACTGTGGATCTGGACCGAGAAACTCGATCTCCCTGGCGAGTTGATACGTGTCAGCTTCGTCGTGCACTGTGACCCGGAAAAGGAACGAGCCAGTGTAGGCGTTGCGGGGCGTCAGAATCACCAACGGCCTGACTTCCTCGGCCATGCCGGCGAGTTCGACCGGTTGCTCAAACCCGGCCTGGACCACGCCGGCGGGCGCATCCTGCAGCGTTACGACGAATCGTTGTGGGGTCTCGCGTTTGTTGACGAGCCGCACGAGGAATTGGTTCCGGACCGCGCCGGCGTCGAAAAAATACGCTGCGCCGAGCATCCGGGTGACACCGAAAGCCGCGGGCCGCACCGTCAAGAACGCGAGGGTCGCCGCCGTGCTGCCAATGGCGAGCAACACCGCATAGGCGATGGTCCGGGGCCGCAGCCAACGGGTGGTCCGGCCAGCGAATCCGTTGAGCGAATCATAGCGGATGAGTCCGCGCGGGCGGCAAAGTCGCGTCATGACCTCGTCGCACGCATCGATGCAGGCGGCGCAGCCGATGCACTCGATCTGCAACCCCTGGCGGATGTCGATTCCGGTCGGACAAACGACCACGCAGCGGTGGCAGTCCACACAATCACCCTCCTTTGCCACGGCTTTGGAGGACAGGCCGGAATCCTGACCGGCCTTAGCGAGGCCGGCTGCAACGCAAGCGTTTCGAGACGGGAAGCAATTTGAAGCCGGGGTCGCCGACCCCGGCGCAGCCGCAGGGAGGCCGGTTTCAACCCCCGGCCCCTCCCGAAATTCCCGGGAAGCGTACCGGCCCCGGGGCTCGCCACGCCCCGCGTCGTAACCAATCCCGAGCGAATTGTCGTCAATCAAGGCGGACTGCAGCCGGCCGTACGGACATAGCACGATGCAAAGCTGCTCCCGGAACCACGCGAAGTTGAAATAGAGGACGGCGGCGAAGATGAAGACAAAGGCAAACGCCGTTCCATGCTCGGCGGGGGCGACGCGCATCATGCCCCAGAGCTCCGGAATCGATACGAAATAGGCCAGAAACACATGTGTGATGAAGAGCGACAGGACGGCGAATGCCGCATGCTTGACGCCACGCCGGGCCACCTTGGCCGGGGTCCATCCGGCGGCATCGATCTGGCGTCGTGCCAGGGCATCGCCTTCGATCCAGCGTTCGATCCGCCGGTAGACGTGATCGAGGAAAACCGTCTGCGGACACCCCCAGCCGCACCAGACCCGACCAAGCAGCGCTGTCAAAACGAACAACGAAAACCCGACCCCGCTGAGCAGGAAGAACAGCAACCACAAATCCTGCGCGGCGAGTGTCCAGCCGAAGAGATGAAATCGACGGGACGTCACGTCCAGAAAGACCGCCGGATATCCGCCGACCTTGATCCACGGCAGCGCCACGTACAGTCCGATAAGCACGCATCCGGCAATCCGCCGCCAGCGCGTGAAGCGCCCGGACACATCCGCCGGATGCAGGATCACGTGAGAACCGTCAGTCCGGATGGTCGTGACGGATTCAAGCGAAGGCGTGGGCGCGGCCGCTGTTCTCTCCGACCGCCGCGTTCGTGGGTCTGGGGTCATTGTTGTGTTATTTGGTCTCGCAGACCAGCCTGATGGCAGGGACGGACCGCCCGACTTCGTCAGGGCTTCGTTGTGGCCTGTCCCGGACGAAGGGCCTCGCCGAAGCTCGCAGAGCGTAGGCGGGCCGGGCCGTCCGTTGTGCTCGGCGCGCCCAGCGGTCGCGCCCTACCGCCTGCGTGAGGCAAATTCTCGGACTAGAATAGTCGTCTCCATGCTGTTGTCCGGGCTCGCAGCGCCATTCGATCATGTCCCTCGCGGCCTATTTCACACCAGCGGCCGGAGAAGGCACGATCTCGACGGGTTCGCCCGCGGTGTGGTGGCTCAGCACATATGCCACGACTTCCGTAATGCGTTTCGTGCCCAAAACCGGTCCCCACGGCGGCATGCCGCGGGCGCTGCCTTTCGAAACTGTGTTGATCAGGTCCATCGGTCTCCCGCCGTAAATCCACCGCGTTCCGATCAGACTCGCGCCAACCGCCGCCGGATTCTCGGCCTTGCCGCGCAGACTGGCCAGATGGCAGGTGACGCAATTGGCCGTGAACGTTGCCTGGCCGGCGTTCACGAAAGCCGCATTCCGGCTCATTTTCCAGAGCGTGTCGTCATTAAGGCTGGCGACGGAAGCCAGCTTGGCGGCCTCGATCTTTCCCATTGCCTGGTTGATCGCGGTCTCGTCATCCAGGCCGACGTGCGTGGTAACATAGTAGAACCAGTAGACGGCCGCGAAGATGATTGTCAGGTATAGCGTCCAGAGCCACCAGTTGGGCAGACGCTTGTCGTACTCGCGAATGCCATCGTAGGTGTGGGGGCGGAGCTCGTCCCCCGGGGGTGCAGGCTGGGCCGGTTCACTCATGGCGGTCGGAGATCGGAGGATCGTCATCGAGCGGCATCCGCGCAAGCCGATCAAGCTGTCCGCGCGGCATGTGGACCACGCGCCAGACCACGGCGCAGCAGATGGCGACCGCCGCCCCGAAGGCGACGATCGGGAAGACCAGCTGCCAGTTTTCGTAGATCACGCGCTGGAACATGGCGAATGTCAGATTTGAGATTTCAGATTTGAGATCTGAGATATCATGGCGCCGCCGCGGAGCCATGGGGCGTCACCGGTTCAAACTTGCCAAGCTTCTGCAGGTACGCGATCAAAGCCACGATCTCGCGTTCCGGGGCGACTAGGCGCTGCTGCGCGCGGAGGTCGCGGGCGATCTGCTTCGCCTGATCCGTGGCGGCGGTATTGATCTCCGCCGGGGACCAGGCGGGATAAGGCACCCCCAGCGTCCGGAGAACGTCGATCTTGTTCTTCAGCGCTCCAATGTCGGTGTCGTGGCTGAACAACCAGGGGTAATTCGGCATGATTGAACCCACCGAAATCGAACGCGGGGCGAGCAGATGGTCGAAATGCCACGCGTGAGGGTATTTGCCGCCCTCGCGGGCCAGGTCCGGCCCCGTGCGCTTCGATCCCCATTGGAATGGATGGTCGTAGATCGATTCTCCGAGGCGCGAATAATCGCCATAGCGCAGCACGTCCGGCACCAGGGTACGGATCATCTGCGAGTGGCAGAGATAACAGCCTTCGAGCACATACAGGTCGCGTCCGGCGAGTTCGAGCGGCGTCCAGGGAATCTCGCGACGATCTTCGACGTTGGCCGCCCTGTTGATGGTGATGGTGGGGATGATCTGGATCAAGCCACCGACCGCGACGGCCAGGAACGTCAACACGGCAAACGGAGCCGAATTGACCAGCAAACGATCATACCACTCGCCCCACTTCCGGGCGCGCGCCTGATAATGCGCGATGGCGAGAATCACGCAAACCATCGCAGCCAACAGGCCGAGCAGGTTGACCATGCCGCGGCCAAACAACCAGACGCAGATAAAGAACACGACGAGAACAGTGAAAATAACCGGCGCGCTGGCGACGGTGGCATGCAATCCCAGGCGCGAGGACGGGGCCCGCTCCTCAACAAAAACCTCCACCGTGCCGTTGACGGCCTGCGCGCCCGCGATGGTGCGCCAGATATTGTAGGCGAGCAGGAGGAAGCCGATGAGGTAGAGCCCGCCGCCGATGACGCGCATGAGCATCATGGGCTTGATGGTGTTCAGGGTATCGAGGAAGTTCGGATAGGCCAGCACCGCCCCGCCCTCGTTGGTGGCATTGAGCATCAATCCCTGGGTGATGCCGCTCGTCCACATCGCCGACAGGTACAGGAGGATGCCGACCAGCCCGATCCAGAAATGAAGATTGGCGAGCGCAGGTGAATACAGCGGACGCAGCCAGAGACGCGGCGCCAGCCAATAAAACATGCCGGCGGCCATGAACCCGTTCCACCCGAGCGTGCCGCCATGCACGTGGCCGATGATCCAGTCCGTGTAGTGCCCCAGCGCGTTGACGGACTTGATCGCGAGCAGCGGCCCTTCAAAAGTGGCCATGCCATAGAAAGTGACCCCGGCCGCGAAAAACTTGAGGACCGGATCGGTGCGGAGCCGGTGCCAGGCGCCGCGCAGCGTGAGCAGACCATTGAGCATGCCGCCCCACGACGGCGCCCAGAGCATCAGCGAGAAGGTCATGCCGAGCGCCTGCAGCCAGCCTGGCAGCGCGGTGTTAAGCAAGTGATGTGGGCCAGCCCAGATGTAGACGAAAACCAGGGACCAAAAATGGATCACCGAAAGACGGTAGCTGTAGATGGGCCGCTCCGCCGCCTTCGGGACGAAATAGTACATGATGCCCAAGATCGGCGTGGTCAGAAAGAACGCCACGGCGTTGTGCCCGTACCACCACTGGACCAGCGCGTCCTGCACTCCGCCGAACACCGGATAGCTGTGCAGCAGGCTGGTGGGGAGCGACAGATGGTTGACGATGTAGAGCATCGCCACCGTGATAATTGTTGCGATGTAGAACCAGATGGCGACGTACAGACTTGGTTCGTTCCGCCGCGCCAGCGTCCAGAAGAAGTTGGCCGCGAAGACCACCCAGATCACGGCAACGGCGATATTGATCGGCCAGATCAGCTCGGCGTATTCCTTCCCTCTGGTCAACCCGAGCGGAAGCGTGATGGCCGCGGCCACGATAATGGCCTGCCAACCCCAAAAATGAAGCGATGAAAGAAAGTCACTCGCGAGACGGGCCTTGACCAGACGCTGGGTGGAGTAATAGACGCCCGCGAACATCATGTTGCCCACAAAGGCAAAAATGACGGCGTTGGTATGCAGCGGCCGCAGCCGGCCAAACGTGAGCCAGGGCAGATTGAAATTCGCCTGCCAGAAATTCAGCTGCGAGGCGACAATCACCCCCACCAGCATGCCGACGACGCCCCAGAGAATTGCGGCCAGCAGGAACTGGCGTACGATCCGGTCGTTGTACTCGATCGTGATCTTTTGGTCGCTCATGGTCGGAAAATGCTGAGGCACCCGCAGACCGGAGGCGGACCGGGCATCAAACGGGGCCGGGGCCGCAAAACTCGTCGGGGTCGCCCTGGTGCTTCGCGCCCTCGGGCCGGGGCGTTTCCTCCGTCAGCGGCAGCAACGATTCCCGCTCCGCACTGGAGAAAGGATGGCGGGATTGCTCGCGGAGAAAAAAGACGACAAACGTAAAAACCAGGCAGAGGCTGATGGTGAGCGTGAGCGGGATGACGGCCATGGCAGGAGAGGATTACGCGCCTAGATTATAGCGCTTTCGACGGCGGAAGCTCCGCATTTTTTGCACAAGATGGCTCGAAATTTGGCGCGGAACGGCCTCATCGACGTAGACTTGCCAAAAAAACAATCCCGTCAAGTCGGCTGTGCATATTTTGTGTTAAAGGATGAGCGGGTCGCGCGGGCCAAGGGATGCGCACGCTTCGCCAAGACATGCAGAGCGACCGGGAAAGCAGTGTGGCATATTCTGAACCATGAGACGGCAATTCCTTCAGGCATTCGCCGAACTGCGGCCGATGATCAAGACCTGCTGGGAAGTGCTGCTTCGCGCCGAACCCGCGACGTCCCCGCTGGGCAACCCGGACACGCTCGTATTCATGATGGATCGGACGCTCGACGCGTTCTTCACGGCGATCCGATCCCAGGCCCCGCGCCGCTGGCTCGCGCGCTACCCGCTGCTGTGCCGCCCTCTCACTGACACCTGTCCGTGCGCAGGCAATCCGCTGCTGCAGTATTTCATTTCCGGTGAACAGGCGCTCCTGGCCATTACGGGCCAGGCGTTGACTGAGGCGGCCGCGGGACGGGAGGAGGAGGAGCGGATGCTGTCCGAAGTGCAACTGGCCTTTCATTATCTGGCCCAACACGAACTGCAGACCTTTTGCGAGTTGTGCCGTGGAAATTGCGTCCGGGCCGGCGCCGGAATTGTGACTGACCGGCGGAGCAGTCCATTACCACAGCGCCGTCAGCGGCGCATCCTGCGCCTCCAGCCCCAGTGGGTGCGTTAGGAGCTCGTCGGACTTCGTCCTCCGTGCTCCTTGGTCAAATGGCTGGAGCCATTTGGCGCGGACTCGTACGTAGTGATGCGTTAGGCCTACCGAAGAAACATCGGGGTCTGGCGGTCCAAGTCGATTCTAGTGGCCAGCAGAACGTGCGGACATGCTGCTACGACGCTCTTCAGCAAAGAACGTTTCCAATGAACCAAAGGATATCATCGTTTCCGGAGCAAATGGCGAACGCCATTTGCCACTAGCAGCGCGGAGGACGAAGTCCGACACGCTGCTAGGTTCCTTTTCCGATGCCAAAGGCTTGGAAGCCGATCGCCCGCAGTTGCGCGAGATCAAGGATGTTGCGGCCGTCGAAGAAAAACGCCGGCTTTTGCATCGCCGCATGGATACGAGCAAAATCCAGGCGCTTAAATTCATCCCACTCGGTCAACAGCACCACGGCATGCGCCCTGTCACAAGCCGCGTACACGTCCGTCGCGATTGTCAGCCGGGCGTCCGCGGCGCCATCGGAACCCGGGAATTCCCGCCGGATGTCCGCCGGATCCACCTTGGGATCGTAGATGGAAATGCGCGCATGCTCACCAAGCAGGTCGCGGCAGACAGCGATGGCCGGCGATTCGCGCGTATCGTTGGTGTTCTTCTTGAAGGCGAATCCTAACACCGCGATCTTCTTTTCCGCCACGGTATTGAACAGCGCCTGGACGATCCGCGCAGTAAACCGCTTCTTCTGGTAGTCGTTCATCTGCACGACCGATTCCCAATAGGCCGCCACTTCCGCCAGTCCGAAATGACCGCACAGATAGACGAGGTTCAGTATGTCTTTCTGAAAGCAGGATCCGCCAAAGCCAACCGAGGCCTGCAGAAACTTGGGTCCTATCCGGCTGTCCCTGCCGATTACATGCGCAACCTCGTCGACGTCAGCGCCCGTGGCTTCGCAGACGGCCGAAATCGCATTGATAGACGAAAGTCGCTGAGCGAGGAATGCGTTTGCCACCAGCTTTGACAGCTCGGACGACCAGAGGCTGGTCGTAATGATCCGCTCGCGCGGGACCCAGCAGGCATAAATGTCAGCCAACGTCTGGGCGGCAACGGCCCCCTCAGGCGAACGCTCCCCGCCGATCAAAACGCGATCAGGGTTTTGCAGGTCGGCGATCGCAGTGCCCTCGGCCAGGAACTCCGGATTGGACAGCACCTGGAAGCGGAATCCGCGCGCATTGGCCGCCAGAATCGTGAGGATCGATTCCGCAGTTCTTACGGGAATGGTCGATTTCTCGACGATGATCTTGGGGCCGTTCGCGTGCTCCGCGATGGTTCGCGCCACGGATTCGATGTAGCTTAGGTCGGCCGCCCGGCCCGAGCCCAGGCCATAGTTCTTGGTCGGGGTGTTGACACAGACGAATATCATGTCGGCCCGACGGATGGCGCCGGCAACATCCGTCGAGAACGTGAGATTGCGCCCGCGGACCTCGCGGATGATCTGATCCAGTCCTGGCTCGTAGACCGGCAGGTTGTCGGAATTCCAGGCGGCGATGCGCGCCGCGTTCATGTCGACCACTGTGCCAACGGCGCTCGGGCAACGCTGCGCAATCGTCGCCATCGTTGTGCCGCCCACGTAACCCGCACCAATGCAACAGATGTTCATAATGGATAATTCCTGACGAAGCTGGCGGTTTGCCCGGAACAATCCAAGACGGAATTTCGCCGGGAGGGGCGACGATTCTATTGGAGGGCGCTGCGCCGTCAGCGCCAATCACCACTTCCCGTTCAAGCCGCAGAAGGCGCCGGCGCCGGCGCATCGCCCGAAAGGCCTTCGGGGGACGCCTGCCCGGCAGGCTTCCGTCCCGGCTGCTGGTCGGCCGGCTTGATGATCACTGGCGGAGCCACCGGCGAACGGATTTCGCCGAACTCAAGGATTTCGAGCACATGCTTGCCGTCGATAGTCTCGTACTGCAGCAGGGCCTCGGCGATCTTGTCGAGGGCCAGCCGCTTCTCGATGATGATGCTCCTGGCCCGGTTGTATTGCCCGTCGACCAGCTTGTGGATCTCGGCATCGATCAGTCGCGCGGTGTCCTCGCTGAAGTTTTCGCTGCGCGAGATCTCGCGGCCGAGAAAAACCGTGTCGTGGTTCTCCCCGTAGGCAATCGGTCCGAGCGGGCTCATGCCCCAGTCGCACACCATGCTTCGGGCCAGTTTTGTGGCCTGGAGAATGTCGCTGGATGCGCCGCTGGTGATGTCTCCGAGCACAACATCCTCGGCAATGCGGCCTCCATAGAGCGTCGCCAACCGGGCGAGCATCCGGCGCTTCGCATAATTGTAGATATCCTTCTTCGGGATGTACATCGTGCTCCCCAGCGAACGGCCCCGCGGAATGATGGTGACCTTGTGTACCGGCAGATCCCCGTCGTCGACCACTGCGCCGACCAAAGCATGTCCTGCCTCGTGATACGCCACGATCTTCTTGTCCTCATCATCCATGATCCGCCGGCGTTCGCGGCCGAACTGAACCTTCTCGCGCGCATCTTCTATATCGTGCATGTCGACGCGCTTCTTGTTCCGCCGCGCCGCCAGGAGCGCAGACTCATTGAGCAGATTTGCCAACTCGGCGCCCGACAACCCGGGCGTGCCGCGCGCGACGATGCTCAAGTCCACATCTTCGGCGATTGCGAGCTTGCGAGAATGCACCCGGAGGATCTGCTCGCGACCCACCAGATCGGGAAGGTCGATGAAAACCTGACGATCGAAGCGGCCCGGCCTCAGCAACGCGCTGTCGAGGACATCGGGACGATTGGTCGCCGCGATGATGATCACCCCCTCGGTCGTGTCGAAGCCGTCCATTTCCGCGAGCATCGAATTCAACGTTTGTTCGCGCTCGTCGTTGCCACCGCCAAGCCCGGCGCCGCGCTGACGGCCCACCGCATCGATCTCATCGATAAAAATCAGACATGGTGCGTTCTTCCGCCCCTGCTCGAACATGTCCCGCACGCGGCTCGCGCCGACGCCGACAAACATCTCCACAAAATCCGAGCCGCTAATCGAAAAGAACGGCACCTCGGCCTCGCCCGCAATGGCCTTGGCCAGCAGGGTTTTGCCCGTTCCCGGGGGTCCGACCATCAAAACGCCTTTCGGAATGCGCCCGCCGATCTTCTGAAATCGCTTGGGATCCTTGAGGAATTCAACGACCTCCGAAACCTCTTCCTTGGCCTCATCACAACCAGCGACGTCCGCAAACGTCACCCGGTCGCGATCGCGGGTGAGAAGTTTTGCACGGCTCTTGCCGAAGCTCAACGCACCACGTCCGGCCTGTTTCAATTGCCGCACGAACAAAAAATAGAGCAACCCGATGATGATGACAAAAGGCAAAATCGAGGTCAGTACCTGAGCCGCGAAATTGTTCGCGGAGACCTCCGTAAATGCCTTCGATTTCTGCAGAGTCTCCATGTTGGCGTCGGTCAACCGTCCCGCCGCGTGGAAGGACTTGGTTTTACCGGTGTCGCTCGTGAGGATGGACTCCTTGAGATCGCCGGTGATCTCTTCCCAATCGCGCCCACCAGAAGGATCAGGTCGGATCTTGCCTTCAGCGACCTTGTCGGCGGAGGCATAATCGACCACCTCCTGGATCTTCAGGGTCGCCGGCGAATTCATCCGTTCGGGATTGAATTTCCACACCAAGATCAGGGCGCCGATGATCGCCAGCCAGATCAGCCATACTTTCGGCTGAAACCGGTCGGGCGGCAGGTTCTTGAGCGGGCGCCGTTTGGATTTGTTTTCGTCTTCGGACATTCGGAGATTTTGACAGCTTACACAGCGTGTAGGTTCCGGCAGGAGAAGTCAATTGAAGCGCTGGGAAACCAGCCTGACCGGCTCGCATTTTCCGATTGCCGGCGATCCAGGCGGGCAAGTCCGCGCGACTTTCGACAATCCTCCTACGCACGACGGCGATGGCGTTCAAACCGCAACCGGCCATTTTTGATCAAGGCGAATCCATTGCGCCCCAGGCTCCTGCGGGTGCCATGACCTGCCTCGACTGCAGCCAATAGGTCCTCAAATCCCTGCCGGGAAAGATCCCCCGCCAGAGGCTGCGCGAGCAGCCATCGATGCAACGCGCGACGCGCAAGCGCTCGCGGGCGGTTGCGAAGAATCGCGACATTCAGCACGCCGCCCCGTCCCAACGGCCGCAGCTCTTCCACCCAGGCGTCCAACGCGGAGTCATCTTCTTCCAGGCGTTCGCGGGCCAGCGCGGCACCCGCCAAAACGTCGCGTTCCGCCGCTTTCTGCCAGGCGGGAATAACTTCGTGGCGAACGCGATTGCGGAAAAACATCCGGCCGGCGTTTGTCCGGTCCTCACGCCAGGAAATCCGGGATTCACGCAGTCGCGCCACGACCTCCTCTTTCTTGACGGTCAGCAGCGGTCGCACGCGAAGCTGGTTGCCAACCCGTTGCACGGGCCGCGGCGCTGCAAGCCCTGCCGTCCCGCTGCCACGCGCCAAACGCATCAGCATGGTCTCGGCAATGTCGTCTTGCTGATGTCCGAGCCAGAGTGCGCGCGCCCCGATTTGGCGCATCGTCCGATCGAAAAACGCGAACCGGGCTTCCCGTGCATCTTCTTCGCTCGCCCCCGAACGCCGGTTCTTCCACCGGCCCATACGGAACCGCACGCCCAGGCCACGGCACACCCGCCGACAGAACCGCTCATCGGCGTCGGCCGCCGCACCGCGCAACCGGTGATTGAAATGCAATGCCACCAGCCCCGCGCGTCGTTCGGGCCAGTGAGCCCAAAGCAACAGAAGCAGCGCGAGTGAATCGGCGCCCCCGGAAAAGGCCACCGCCCAGGGGCCCCTCGCGGCCGCCGTCCGGCCATCCGCCCAGGTCCGGACCGCCGGATGAAGACAATCCCGCAGCAGCAATCCGGCAAGCCGCCTCCCCCTCGCCTGCCAGAGATCATCTTTGCACTTGGTCATTGTGAAACATGGTCAGGCGGCAACTAGACTCCTTGAACTCCGAAACATGGTGTAATCAGGTCAAGTTTCCAGACAGTGGTTTCTTCCTCTGAACATTGTTACCATCCCGTAGATCGTCGCGTACGCGCAGCGGATGCCACAGCGAGGCGCTCAACACCGCCGTCTCCATAACGACAGATAATCAAATCCTTTTGCGCGCATTGGTCTGAAGCTGCGCCTCGCTGGTCGGCATGTTCTTTGGAGACGCGGCGCCCTCGTCGCGTTTCGTGCGCAAACCCGCGACGGGGGCGTCGCAGCTCCAAATCGCAGCACGGACGATAAGATAACGGTGCCACCGGCCTTGCATCGCCCCGGTATAAAAGCCAACGGCACCTCACCCGAAGCTCAGGAACTCCTTGCCAAAGCATGGCGCCAGGACCGCCGGAATCCGGACCCGTCCGTCCGCCTGCAGGTTGTTTTCCAGGATGGCCGAAAGCACGCGTGGCACGGCCAGCCCCGAACCGTTGATCGTGTGCACCAATTCCGGACGCCCGCTCTCCTTGGAACGGAAACGGATCTGCGCCCGACGCGCCTGGAAGGCTTCGAAATTCGAGCAACTCGACACCTCGAGCCAGCGTTTCTGCCCCGCCGACCAGACTTCGATGTCGTATTTCTTTGCCTGCGCAAACCCGAGGTCGCCACCGCACATGAGCAGTACGTGATAGGGCAGCTCCAGCTTCTGCAGCAGGCTTTCCGCATGCAGGCGCAAGCTGTCCAGCTCTTCGTAGCTCCGCGACGGATGCACCCATTTCAGCAGCTCGACCTTGTCGAACTGATGGAGCCTGTTGAGCCCGCGGACGTCCTTGCCGTAGCTGCCGGCTTCGCGCCGAAAACACGGCGTATAGGCGCAGCGGCAGATGGGCAGCACGGCCTCGTCGACGATCTCGTCCCGGAAGAAATTCGTGAGCGGCGTTTCAGCGGTGGGCACCAGGTAGAACTGATCCTCTATGGTCTGGTACATCATTCCTTCCTTGTCGGGGAGCTGCCCCACCGCGGTCGCACTCGCGGCATTCACCACGATGGGCGGGTGGACTTCCTGATAGCCGGCCTTGCCCGCCTCCTCGATGAAGAACTGGATGAGCGAACGCACGAGACGGGCTCCGTCGCCGACATAGAACGGGAAACCGGCTCCAGTGACCTTGGCGCCGCGGGCAAAATCGAAGCAGCGGTCAAAGCCCGGAATCTCCCAGTGCGGGCGCGCATGAGGCGATACAGCATCCGTCTTGCCGTGCATCGCGTACACCACGTTCTGTTCGGCCGTACGGCCCTCCGGCACGCTGGAATGCGGGATGTTTGGCAGGGTGAGCATCGCCGCGCGCCATTTTACGTCCGTCTGCGCAAGATTTGCCTCCTTCTCCTTCACCAGCGCGGACAGTCCCTTCATCTCCTGGACCTTGGTCAGGAATTCGGGCGAACCCTTGCGCAACACCGCCATGTCGTTGTTGGCCGACTTCTGCCGCGACCGCAGCGCCTCCACGTCGTTGAGCTGCGTCCGCCAAAGCGCATCGAGTGCGAGCACCGGGTCGAGATCGACATCGAGATGTTTCTTGGCAATCGCCGCGCGGACCACATCGGGCGTTTCGCGGAGGAGTTTTGGATCAAGCATGACTCCACGAGTGTGACGATGGCGCAGGAGGAATAAAGAGCGAAGTTGCGATTCCGGGCTGCCAGTGGCGCAGGCTTCCAGCCTGCGGCTGGATCAAGCCCGGCAGACATGGGCGAGACGCCCATGCCACCTTGGGCCGCAACCAACCCTCAGATACGTCCGCTTGGCGCCTATTTCTTGTCGGATCCGCTGAAAATGCTTTCGAGCATTTCGACAGACCAGTCTTTGCTCAGCACCGTCTCATGGTCGCCTTTGGCCGGAGAAATTTCTTGCAGCACGATCTCCGCCTGGCGCGCCGGCTGTTTCCCGTTCTCGACTGGATTTCGCTTTGCATAGGTGATCTCGTCGTTGTTCCGCCAAACGGGCGCGGCCATCAAGCCGTAGTCCCCGGCTTTCTGCAGTCTTCCAACATCGCCCGTCGCGATCGTCAGAAGGCTCACCTCGCCTTCGAATCCCCCGACAAGCACCCGCTGTTCGTCGGGACTCAGTTCAAAAAATGTCAGGTTCTTGGGCATGTTCTCCTCTTCACCGCGGGGAATCACCCGCACCAGCGTTGATTGGCGGGCCGGGTCCAGGACAAACAATTTCTCCCGCTCTGCTTCGACGTCCTTGTTCGTCACCGGCAGGCTGAATTCAACGGCATTGAACATGATCCGCCCATCCCGCAGACAACGAACCCGGGCGGCATTTGAGAAAAGCAATCCGGCCAATTCCTCGCTATCTTTTTGGATCTTTATGCCGTCGTGCTCGTCCAGCACCGCTCGCCGCATCAGCGTGCCAAGCCGCAGGTCTTCCTTGGCTCCGCCTTGCGCCGCCTGAACATAGACCAAGCTCCGACAATCGGGCGTCCAGTCGGGAAAAAAGGCTGTTCGTTCCGCCACGGTCGTTGCACCGCCAATGTCGACGCGAGCCACGAGCAAGCGGCATTCCTTGTCATTGCCCGGCGCCAGATCAGTTGTGAATGCGATCGCCCTGTCTCC
>Ga0182027_10003759_pt1 | contig 23811 bp, 30 predicted proteins | sample 712E1DmetaG_FD_121300 | JGI IMG/M metagenome (GOLD analysis project Ga0182027, IMG submission 121300) | Permafrost microbial communities from Stordalen Mire, Sweden - 712E1D metaG (Illumina Assembly) | ecosystem: Environmental > Terrestrial > Soil > Wetlands > Permafrost | place: Sweden... | reverse complement strand
GAGACATTGGACGCTGGCCGAGAACCTCGCCGGTGAATAGAAATTTTGCGTCGATCTCGCGCATGTACTCGGCTGCCTTCTTGATCTTCATAATCCTGCAGTCGATGCACGGATTCATTCCCCAGCCGTACCCGTGCTTGGGTCCTCGCACCATGTCAAGATACTCGCTGCCGAGCACAATTCGTTTGAGCGGAATGCCCCCGAGCTGACGCACGGCCGTGACGACTGCGGCGCAGCCAGCGGATTTGGGCGTGCAGGTACAAAACGGGGAGACAAAATTGATCGCGTGGACCTCGATGCCCTGTTCGATAAGGACCTTTGCGGCCAACGTACTGTCGAGGCCGCCGGAAAGAAGTCCAACCGCCTTAATTCCGTTCATGAAGAACTTTCTGGCAACTGTTGTTTTGACATAATGCCAATGGGTATTTGATCATTCTCTTTTGAATAGTCGGTTATTCCTAATCTGTTCTTGAACGGGTCTTCAAATTCGACCGCCATTCCCGTAGGAATGCGAAAAGGCTCCGAAAGAAACCTGACGCCTTTTCCGGTCAGCTCCGTGTATTTTTCCTTTACACTTTCTACCACAAGCCAGATGGCTGGTTTGACATTCTGGAATTTATTCGTATCCTTCAAAATAATTGCTGGTTCCTGATCGCCGACTTTGAAGGCTACCATTCCTCTTTCTGAAAAATCAAATTTGATTGGTAATCCTAAAGTGTTCCTGAAGAAGTCTTTTGCCTTGCCCAGATCATTTGCGGGCAGGAAGAAATTGTCATAGTCCTTCATGGAATCTAGTCCTTTCGAGAAAAATCCGCCATACAACCAACACACTATTTTCCTGACCATGCCGGGAGCCTGGACATCATTTCCCGAGCAGCTTCCTGGGCAGCTTCCGATGTTAACCCTTGGGTCCGCACTATGAAAGCGGTGAGCGACTTCAACTTTTCAGCAAAATCCTGCATTTTTCCGTCTGGGCGGGCGCAGAATCTGCAATAGTTCCTGGATCTGTCGCCCAAAGCAAACTCTTCAGCCTTTTCCATGGGCATGCCGCATGCAATGCAAAGTGTTGCCATTGAGAACCTCCTACTTTTTGAGTGTGACAAGTTTCATAAAATGGTCAATCAGATTATTGCCGTGTCTTTCAACAACAGATCCACTGACGACGAACAATTCACGGTTCATCAAATAATGGTGCAAAAGTCCGATCCACGTGTTAAAAAGCAGATCGGATGCGACCGGTTTGATGTTCCCGTTCTCGATTTCCCGTTGTGCGGCAAGAAAAATGTGGTGAGAAACGGCCGACAAGATGCAGGTCAATTGTAGCCCGGCATTCTTGGGCAGCGAGTGAATGTCTCGCAAGAGCCGCGAGTAGAAAAACTCATTTTCTCTAATGCAATCCAGATGTGCCTCAAGAATTCCTCTCAAGGAACTTCGAGATTCTGACAAGTGATGTGTCCGTTTCGCAATCTCTTCACCAAATTTCGATATGACGGCGTTAACAAGATCGTCACGCGTGGAAAAATGCAGGAAAAGCGCGCCATGTGATATCCCCGCTTCTTCTGCTATGTCAATAGTGTTTACATCAAGAAACCCGCGCTGAGAGAACAAAGAATAGGCGGCATCCAATATCCTCCTGCGAGTCTGATCCTTTTGTACTGTCCTTCTGTTCATCGTTACGCCATTTTGGTGAGTTTAAACTCAATGAGTATACACTCAATATGGTTTGTTTGGCAGGAAAAGTCAAGAAACATCAATCTGGGCTTGGTAATTAACATTGATGCGAGAAAATGACCTTTCGCCATACTAGATGAAAAATCTTAAAGGATCGTCACAATAGGAACCATGCGCAATGACTTCTACATGCATATCTAATGACAAAACAACATGTTAAAGCAACAGCTAATATACCTCCAGAAATAATCTTGACTTATTTGGTTGGTATAGTTATATTTACAACATGAATTCAAAAGACGAAGTTAATATTGATAAATCGAATCAGGGTGATCGGGTGAATGCTCGAATCAATACAGCGCTAAAAGGCGTTAGATATGGAAGTGTAATTCTTACGATTCATGATTCGAGAATTGTTCAGATTGAGCGGATCGAAAAAAGTCGGTTTGAAGATCTTTATCTTGAAAGCGGCGAAGGCATATAACGGGAGAATCCAGTGGTTACGGCAAAGATTACCTTATCGCCAAAGAGAAACGGCGTTTCGTTCCCTGCTCTGTCCATTTTTCGTATGTGCCGAAACTTCCACTCAAAAATTACGATCCGTCGCGGGAATTCAAAATTACTTGATATCAATTCTGTCGCTCAACTTCAGGAGTTCGCATCGCAACGAAGCCCTCGCATTGAGATAGTTATTACCGGAAAAGATGAGATGAAAGCCCTGGGCAGCCTTGTGGATTATTTCAATCATGGCTTGGGAATTTAAAAAGGAACCATATCATGCCTCCAAAAAAACTTTCGATCATCGTCTTCAGCGGGGATTTCGACCGGGCAATTGCCGCATTTACATTGGCTACAGGGGCGGCGGCGGTCAACTGGGAGGTCAATTTGTTTTTCACGTTCTGGGGTCTGGATATCATCAAGAAAAACCGCGGCCGGGCCTTCATTGGAAAAGGATTTCTAGCGCGTCTTTTCAATTTTCTGCTTGGCGGCAGAAAGAACCCTCCGCTTTCGCGGTTGAACTTCGGCGGCATCAGCCCACGGCTCATGACCGGCATGATGAAGAGCAAGAATGTGGCAACGCTTGAGGAACTTATTAGTGCGGCACGACAATTGCCCATCAAATTCATTGCTTGCGAAATGGCGATGCACATTCTCGGAATAGATAGGGAAGACTTGATCGATGACGTAAAAGAGGTCGTCGGCGTGCCGACCTTCTTAAGGGGACCTCTAAAAATTGTCCCGATGTCATTGCGAGGAGCGTAGCGACGTGGCAATCTCCCGTAATTCTTTGCAAAAATGCGAGATTGCTTCGCTTTGCTCGCAATGACAAAGCGCGTTTTTGAATATTTAGAGGTCCCCTTAAAATATTCGGAAGATTCTCAAGTGCTTTTCATTTAATCAACCTTGGCCGAATAAAGACCCGAACTGAAAGGAGGCGAAACGCCAGCCAAAAGATTGCTACATGATCCCCAAAACTGCAAAGGGACCACCCTTGCGAAATCCACAAATACTTGCTGAAATGTTGACCAGACCTCTGGAGACATTCTCAAAGATAGAGGAGTATCTAAATGAGACATGTTTCCATTGTTTTTTTTGCTCTGGCAATTCTCGCCGGAGAATCGTTCGCCCAGGCTGAGCAAACAGGACCCGTTTTTACTCCATACGGCTACGCACAATACCGTTTTAGAGTGAGATACATCGACGAAACCCCCAAATCGGGCCGCGACAGCGCTGAACTTTATTACACGCATCAAATAGGATATTACGCCGGTCTAAAGGCAAAAATAAACGATCAAGTCAGCCTTCAAGTCCAAATCGGAAACAATTGGGTCAACACCGATCAAATAACGTATCTGTCCAGCAATCACGTCGGGAAACAAAATTCTCTCTTCCCATTCTTTAACCTTGCATATGCAAAATGGGATCCCGGATTCCTGAACATTTCGGCCGGCATCGTGCCGGAAAACGGCTATGGCGCTCTTGATTTGCTCGAACGATCCCTCAAGCTCGGCAATTATGGTACCTCAGAGGGATATGGCGCCGGTGAGGTCGGATGGTTGACAGGAACGAATGGGTCGATTACCGGCCTGAAGCTTGGCGTGCCCATCCTTAAGTCGGACATCAAATTCAGCGCCGAATTGCTTGGAACCATCGTAGATGATTCCACGACCGCGCGTCCGCAAAAGTGGTTTACTGGTGCCAAAAACGACCCGAGCCAGCAGCTCTACATACTTGACTTGCCCTTTAGCGTTGGCTCGTTGACACTAACGCCGGAAATCGCCACTGTCATCTTCCGAAAATACAATTACGCTACACAAAAAGGCGACGACGAATTGGATATCGGGTTTGCCGGCTCCTACAAGATTAACGATATCGCGTCGGTACGCGCGAACGCCGGTTACGCCACGTTTGGCAATGCCAACAGCCATACGTCAAATAAAACCGCGGACAGTGTAGAGTTTGATCGAGTCGGAACTCTTGTGGGAGTTGGAGGAACGGTTAAGGCCGGTCCCGGTAACATTTTGCTGGATGTCAATTATAGTTCCGATCAGGACACAAAAACTGTAACCAGCTCGCTCAATTCATTCTATTACGGCGACCTGAAATATGTCTGGAGCGCCAACAAGAATTTCGAAATTGCTCCGCGTGTCCGCATTTTCGAACAAAAGTATCCATCCGGTGCAGCCCTCAAGACAAAAGTTGAGACGAGACCGGAGTTGATTTTTACAGGAAAGTTTTGAGAACCGAAGGCGCCGATAGGTGTAGTTGATTTGATGAACGTTTCACAACCGCTAAATTCAAACATAGGGAGATTAAAATGAAACCGTTGAAAATAGTAATCTCGACAATTGTTGCGATTCTGGCCATTCTCACTTTAAGTTCCGGAATTTCGGCCGACGGCAAGAAGATCGTCTTCGGCGTGGCGCCCGGTCCTTATGGAGACTTGGTCAAGCAAGCAATAAAGCCGGGCCTTGAAAAAAAAGGATATGCGGTTGAACTGAAAGAATTCAGCGACTATGTCCAGCCCAATCTCGCGCTTGCCAACAAATCCATTGATGTGAATGTCTTTCAGCACAGGGTCTACCTTGAAAAATTCTCTGCCGATAAAGGATTGAAACTTTCACCGCTTATCACGATACCAACGGCGTCTCTGGGCGTCTACTCAAAGAAATACGCGTCCATCGCTGAAATCAAGGACGGCTCTACGGTGACAATAGCCAACGATCCGACCAACCTGGCGCGCGCCCTGCGATATCTGCAGACGCTCGGCTTCATAAAAATCAAACCTGATATCGATGCGGCCAAAGCGTCGGAAAAGGATATCGGCGAAAATCCTCACAACCTCAAGGTAAAACCGATTGAAGCTGCGCAGCTGCCTCGTTCGATTGAAAGCGTCGATTTCTCCCTGGTGAACGGGAATTACGCGATCGCAGCGGGAATATGGTCCACCGCTCTCAACCGTGAAACGCTCATTGAGGGCAATATCAACCTTGTCGCGGTTCGGACCGAAGACCTTGACAAACAATTCGCGAAAGACATCAAAGAGGTGGTTGAATCCAAGGAATTCCTTGCGGTCGTCGACGATCCGAAAAACATTTTCAAGGATTTTCAAAAGCCGGAATGGCTGAAGGGGAAAGCCAAATAGCAACTTCGGAATAGAGCTCTGTAGTATCGCGACCTGAAACATATCCGTATTCCCGGGGCCGGAGAAACGGCCCTGGGAATACGATACTACCGGAAGATGCTGGAACCGATAAATGGTACATGTTAAGGATTTATCAGTAACATTTAGGAATGGGAGGAACGTTTTGCATGCCGTTCGAAACGCAGATCTTGCTATTGCGGACGGCGAGATCTTCGGTATCGTCGGTACCAGCGGAGCAGGGAAAAGCACGCTGCTCCGCACGATCAACCTCCTTCAGAAACCGTCATCAGGTTCCATAATAATTGACGGAGTAGACATTACCAGAGCCAAAGGGAAGGATCTCAGGAATTTTCGTCTTTCGGTCGGCATGGTTTTCCAGCATTTTAATCTCCTTTACGCGAGAACAGTAGCGGACAACGTGGCATTTCCTCTGCACATAGCAGGCAAAACAAAAAATGAAATAGGCGGCCGGGTTCCCGAACTGCTTGACCTGGTGGGTCTTTCCGATAAATCATCTGTTTACCCGTCAACACTTTCAGGCGGTCAGAAACAACGCGTCGGTATTGCGCGCGCATTGGCAAACAATCCCAAGATCCTTCTTTGCGACGAACCAACATCGGCCCTTGATCTGGAAACGACAAATGCCCTTCTCGACCTTCTTGGCGACATAAACAGGAAACTGGGGATCACCATTATTCTTATTTCCCACGAAATGGCCGTTGTCAAAAAGATATGCACGAAGGTCGCGGTAATGAGTGAGGGGGCTATCGTTGAAACAGGGAACGCATACGACATCTTTGCCGCTCCCGTTCATCCCTTTACGCGTCAACTGGTGGAACATACTCTTGATCTCGAACTACCCCCCAGATTGCTCAAGGAAGTGAAAGGTGCGCTTGTCAAAATAGTCTATAGAGGAGAAAAGGCGGAAGAACCGGTGCTTTCGGACGCATTGAGAAAACATTCTATTCACTTCAACGTTCTCCACGGGAAAATTGAATATATAAACGGAAAACCGCTGGGCGTTCTCCTGATAGACACCATTGGAAACAAAGAGGAAATACAAAAAACGATCGACTATTTGAAAACCAGAGTCGAATCCGTTGAGGTGATACATGCATAAACAATACATCTTGTCCCTCCTCGCCGACCTTATCAAGGCGTTCGGGGAAACATTTCAGATGGTAGGGATATCCCTTGCAATTTCCATTGCTCTCGGGATTCCTCTTGGGCTTCTCTTGTACGTGACAAGCAAGAACCTGTTCTGGGAAAACAAGGCCCTCAACGCGGTGAGCGGGTTTATCATTAATGTGATCAGGTCGACCCCGTTTGTCATCCTTTTAGTCATTCTTTTACCGATTACCCAGAAGATCATTGGAACAACCATCGGGCCGATCGCGGCATCGGTTCCGCTCGCCATTGCGGCAACCGTTTTCTACGCACGTTTGGTCCAGGCTTCACTTTGCGAAATCGATCGCGGAATCATTGAGGCCGCACTTTCGTTCGGCGCGTCACCGATGCAAATAATCAAGGATGTCTTGGTTCCCGAATCGATGCCGGGATTGCTTCGGGGTCTTACGGTTACCGCAATCAGCCTGATCGGATATTCGGCTATGGCCGGGATTGTGGGCGGAGGAGGGGTTGGAGATCTTGCCATTCGGTTCGGGTATTACCGCTATCAGACCGATATCATGTTCATTACGGTTGCCATTCTCATTGTGCTTGTGCAAGCGGTGCAGATGGGCGGCGACGCAATTGCAGAAAAAACCAATAAGAAATAGGGATTGTCCAGAATGGAAAAAAAATTTTGGGAAGAGGAACTCGAAACACTGCCGAGGCCGAAACTGGAAGCGCTTCAATTGAAGAAGCTTCAAGAGCATATCGAATTTGCGTATCACAATTCCCCCTACTACAAAAGGAGTTTTGACGAACACGGCATCAAGCCTTCGGGTCTCAAGCATCTTGATGACCTGCGACGATACCCGTTCACCGACAAGATAATAGAACGGGACAGGCAACTGGCGGTCCCGGATCTTGGCGACATGGTCGCGGTGCCTGAAACCGACATCGTGTTTGTTTCCGCCTCCAGCGGCTCCACCGGCGTTCCGACGCTCAGCCCATTCACAAAAAAGGATTTCGACGATTTCCAGAACGTCGAATCTCGCCAGTACTGGAGCATCGGCATGCGCCCGACAGACCGTTATCTTCACGCGCTGAATTTTTCACTCTTTGTTGGCGGCCCGGACGTAATCGGCGCGCAGAATCTCGGGGCATTATGCATTTGGGCGGGAACACTTCCGTCCGACCGATTGCTCTATATAATGAAACAATTCAAACCGACGATCACCTGGACGACGCCGTCCTATGCATGGCACTTGGGCGAAGAAGCGATCAAACAGGGTATTGATCCCAGACGCGACCTCTTCATACGCAAGATTATCGTGGCCGGCGAGCCGGGCGGTTCTATTCCTGCCACGCGAAAAGCAATTGAGGAAATCTGGGGCGCCGATCTTTACGATTACTATGGAATTTCGGACATCTTTGGCTCATGCGCGGGCATGTGCCCGGAAAAGGATGGGCTGCATCTTGCCGAAGACAACATGCTTCTTGAGGTAATTGATCCGAATACCCTGCAGCCGGTTCCCGATGGACAATCCGGTGAAATGGTGCTAACTACGCTTCAAAAAGCAGCCCGGCCGATGATCCGTTTTCGCACCGGAGACATTGTGACGCGCTATGCCGAACCTTGCGCATGCGGCCGGACCTTCTCTCGCTTCACGGTGCAGGGCAGGATTGACGATATGATTATTGTTTCCGGCGTGAATTTATTTGCAAGCGATATCGAATATGTGGTACGCGAAATTACTACTCTTACCGGAGAGTATCGCATTACGGTATACGAAGAGGAACGCCTGGTGAAATTTGATGTCGAAGTCGAAACCGCTTCTGGACACGAAAGTAAAACGGAAGAACTGGCAAGGCATGTTTCGGCGCAAATCAAAATCAAATCCGGGGTAAAGCCGAAAAACGTGAAGGTACATAAAGCCGGGACTCTGCCGCGTACAACGCATAAGGCGAAGCGTTTGGTTGATTTGAGAAAATAACAGGAGAAAAACCCAATGCCGGACATCAGCAATCGTACTAAAACATTTTCCGAATCCGTGATCCGGCGCATGACCCGTGTCGCCAACCAAGCCGGCGCGATCAATCTTTCGCAAGGCTTTCCCGACTTCGATCCTCCGCCTGAGCTTCTTGAGTCCCTAAAGCGCGTTGCGGGCGCCGGGCCTCATCAGTATGCGGTCACGTGGGGCGCTCAAAACTTCCGGGTCGCGCTTGCAAAAAAGCAGGAACACTTCATGGTAATTCCCATTGATCCGGACACGAATATCACCGTGACCTGCGGCAGTACCGAAGCGATGATGGCTGCCATGATGGCGGTTACCAATCCGGGTGACAAGGTGATTGTTTTTTCCCCTTTTTACGAGAACTACGGCGCCGACGCGATATTGACCGGTGCGAGTCCGATATACGTTTCACTGCGTCCTCCCTCATTTTCATTTGATGTCGACGAGCTTCGCGCGGCATTTGAGCAGCGACCCAAGGCGCTTATCCTTTGCAATCCGGGAAATCCGACGGGCAAAGTATTCTCCAAGGATGAATTGCTGATCATTGCCCGGCTTGCAGAGGAGTTTGATATCTTTGTAATAACTGATGAAGTGTACGAGCATATCGTGTATGCCCCCTTTGAACATGTCTATTTCGCTTCGTTACCCGGAATGTTCGAACGAACCCTCTCCTGCAGCTCATTGTCCAAGACCTATTCGATAACAGGCTGGCGTCTCGGATATATCATTGCTCCCGCTCGCGTCATCGATGCGACGCGCAAAGTCCATGATTTTCTCACCGTGGGCGCGGCCGCGCCGTTACAGGAAGCCGCGGTCACCGCGCTTGGTTTTCCAGATTCGTATTACGAACGATTGCGCCGGCAGTATACAGCGAAACGTTCGGTCTTTCTTCGTGCCTTGGATGCTGCCGGGCTAAAATACGGCACTCCCGGCGGCGCTTACTACGTTATGGTAGACATGTCGGAATTCGGCGTGGACGACGACGTCACATTTTGCGAATGGCTCGCGCGTGACGTTGGGGTTGCGGCAGTGCCGGGATCAAGCTTCTTCCATGAGAATGTCACCAGCTACATCCGTTTTCACTTTGCAAAAAAAGAGGACACGCTTGCCGAAGCAGGCAGCCGGTTGTTACGGCTCCGGTCGCTGGCGGGGAAACGAAAATGACGGAAATCGTTTGGCATGCCCGCGGAGGACAGGGAGCTTTCACTGCGGCACGCATTCTTGGCATGGCGGCCGCGCTCTTTGCTGATAAATTCGCCTTGTCTTTTCCGACATTCGGTCCGGAGCGAAGGGGCGCGCCGGTGCTGGGGTTCACCAAAATCGACGATCAAAGGATTGCCGACCGCAGCGAAATAGAAATTGCGGATTTTCGGGTGTATCTTGATGAAACGCTTCTTGACGTTAACAACCAGGACGACATAAAGGAAAACGGGATTGTGCTGGTCAATACAGCCTCAGGAATCCATGCAACAGGATTCGGCGTCCAGGTCGTTGGAATCGATGCCACGAGATTGGCCCTGGAGATTCTCGGAAAGCCGATTGCCAATACCGCCTTATTGGGCGCGTTAGCTGCGGTTTGGGACGGGACAAAGATCGAAGCTCTTCAACAGGCAATCACGCTCGAAATGAAACCATCGCTTGTCGATAAGAATGTGGCTCTCCTTTATGAGGCATACACAACCATACGAGCGGAAATGACATGATAAAGCCGAAAATTCAACGATACAAGCAGCCTCGCACCATTTCGGAATATCCGGTCGGCCCGTCGTTTCAGGCCGGACATCTGGTGTTCACAAACAGCAATTATCGAACATTCAAACCGATCATCGACATCACCCTCTGTGTTGGCTGCCTTGCCTGCTACGCGACATGCCCTGATGGTGCATTGTTCCGGCGCGGGAAAAAAGTCAGCATAGATTATGATTTCTGTAAAGGGTGCGGAATTTGCGCCTCTGAATGCAAGGCGAAAGCCATTGCCATGAAGAAAGAGGAACCGGGGAGAAATGAGTAAGAAGCTTTTCCTTTCCGGCAATGAGGCAATAGCCTTCGGAGCAAAGCTTTCCAGGCCTCATGTCATAGCCGCTTACCCGATAACGCCGCAGACTGTCGTCGTCGAAAAGCTGGCAGAAATGGTTTCGAGCGGCAGTCTCAACGCGCACTACCTTCACGTCGAATCCGAACATTCCGCGCTCTCGGCCATGATGGGGGCCAGCGCCATCGGCGCCCGAACGTTCACGGCGACCTCATCGCAGGGCCTGGTTTACATGGCAGAATGCCTTCATTACGCCAGCGGCGGAAGATTCCCTATCGTCATGATGAACGCGAATCGCTCCCTTGCCCTGCCGTGGAGTATCTACGGCGACCAGCGCGACTCATTGTCGTTGCTCGACAGCGGGTGGATACAGGTTTACGCCGAGGATGCGCAGGAAAGCCTCGACCTCGTCATTCAGGCCTACCGTATCGCCGAAGACATTCGCGTATTGACCCCTGTGATGATAAATCTCGACGGCTTCGCGCTGACCCACACCTATGAGCCTGTCATCATTCCGGATCAGGAGGAGGTCGATGCCTTTTTGCCGCCGTACGCCAATCCGAACATCATGGACCTCCAGCATCCGAGAAATCTCGGTTTCAGTTCGACGCCGAAAGACAACATGGAATTCAAGTATCAGCAGCATGCAGCGGTCCTTTGCGCCAAAGATGTCATAAGCGACGTGGATGCCGCGTATGGCAAACGATTCGGTCGCCGCTATGGAGGCCTGGTCTCAAACTACCGCACGGAAGATGCGGAGTGCGTGCTGGTCACCCTCGGCAGCGTTGCCGGAACGGTCCGTGCCGTGGTTGACGAAATGCGTAAAGAGGGAAAGGCCGCGGGGTTGTGCAGGCTCCGGTATATGCGTCCGTTCCCCGAGGCCGAGATAGCGGCATTGTCCGCGACGAACCGCGCAATCGGCGTTCTCGAAAAAGACATTTCATTCGGTTATGAAGGTGCGGTTTACACTAATGTCAATTCAGCGCTGCTGAAGGCCGGACATGCGTCGCCGGTCCTGAATTTCATCGGCGGGCTGGGCGGGCGAAGCATTACGCGAGAAGATATTCGTTCGATTTTTGAAGACCTGTTGGCTGCCGAAAGGCAACGCGCGATCGATCCGGTTAGATTTGTCAATCTTGGAGTCGCGGCACATGGGAGATGAATACTCAATAAAGATCCGGGACTTGACGGACGACGAGTATTTCTTCGGCCACAAGGCGTGCGGCGGCTGCGGGGGAAGCCTTGCGGTCCGTCTTTCGCTCAAAGTGCTGGGGCCGCGAACATTTGCGGTTCTTCCCGCCGGTTGTATGTCGGCCGTAGGGTTTATTTTTCCACAAATGGCGTTTGCAATCAATGCCATGATATCAACCTTCCCCGGTACTGCTTCGATGCTGTCCGGTATTGCAGCCGGGGCAAAAGCGCTGGGCTTAAGAGACTATGCCGTGGTCGGATTCGCCGGTGATGGCGGCACTGCGGATATCGGGCTTCAGGCGCTGTCGGGCGCCATAGACCGTAACGACCGTATTATCTATATTTGCTATGACAACGAAGCCTATATGAATACCGGTATCCAGAAAAGCAGTCTTACTCCTTTGGGTGCGCGGACAACCACAACGCCGGCAGGATCGAAAGGTACGGGTTCGCGCACCACCAAAAAAAACATGTTCGAAATCGTGGCGGCGCATGGAATTCCGTATGCGGCGACCGCTAGTGTTGGATTTATCCCGGATCTATTGCGAAAAGTCAATAAAGCAAAACAAACAGCTGGAACTTCATATATACATGTATTCGCGCCATGCCCAACCGGATGGGAATATGAACCGTCAGCCTCACTCCAAATTTCACGCTTGGCTGTAGCGAGCGGATTGTGGTATCTTGCAGAATATGAAAACGATGGTTTCAGCCTTAACCACGATCCGGGGGAATTTATCCCGTTGCGGGACTATCTTTCGGCACAGGGAAGATTCAAACATCTTGGTGAAGAAGAAATTAGAATAATCGAGCGGAACCGGGATGAAAAGTGGAAGAAAATAAGACGCGACTGGAAACATGAAGAAAGAACATTGTGATGGTAATTTGGTTAACCCGTACATAAGGAGTTTCCTTTCATGATATTTGACAACACTCTTGACCTTATCGGAAACACGCCGATTGTTGAAGTTTCCTGCTTCGGCATCGCACCCAGCCGGCTATTTCTTAAGCTCGAGAACCAGAATCCAGGCGGATCAATTAAGGACCGTATCGGTTTGTCGATGATAGAGGATGCCGAAAGGCGGGGGAGAATAAGACCCGGCGATACAGTGATCGAAGCTACTGCCGGAAATACCGGATTAGGGTTGGCATTAGTCGCTGCAAAAAAAGGATACCGGCTTCTATTGGTTATTCCCGACAAGATGAGCAGCGAAAAGATCCGAAACCTGAAAGCAATGGGAGTGCAGATCATCATGACTCGCTCGGATGTGGAGAAAGGACATCCGGAGTATTATCAGGATTACGCGAAGCGATTGTCAAAAGAAATCCCGAACGCTTATTACATTGACCAATTCAACAATCCCGCCAATCCGCTTGCCCACGAAACGTCGACGGGTCCTGAAATCTGGCAGCAGATGAGCCATCAGGTCGACGCGGTTGTCGTGGGCGTTGGTTCCGGCGGAACCATTGGCGGATTGACAAAATATTTTGCAAAGGTGAATCCAAAACTTGAAATTGTCCTGGCGGATCCAAGCGGGTCAATCTTGGTCGATTATGTGAATAGTGGAAAAATCGGTAAGGCCGGTTCCTGGCTGGTTGAAGGAATCGGCGAGGATTTCGTTCCTGCGCAGGCTGATTTCAGCCTGGTAAAGAAAGCTTATACAATCACCGACGATGAAAGCTTCCATACCTGCCGCACATTGCTCCTTCGTGAAGGACTTCTCGCGGGATCATCCTCGGGCGTCCTGATATCGGCGGCGATTCGCTATGCGCGGGAACAAAAAGAGCCGAAACGAATTGTAACCTTTGTGTGCGACAGCGGGAATAAATATCTCTCCAAGATCTATAACGATCAATGGCTGATTGACCATGGCCTTATTGCCACAAAATCACTGGGAGACCTCAGGGACCTGATTGTCGCAAAATACGAGGACAAATCAGTTGTTGTGGTTGCACCCGAAGATACGCTGAGTACCGCGTATTCGCGCATGAAACTCTACGACATATCTCAATTGCCCGTGATGGAGGGTAATCGAATCGTCGGGATACTTGACGAATCAGACATTCTTCTCCGGGTCACCGCCGGTGATCAACATACATTCAAGCAGGACGTCAGATCATGCATGACGAATGAATTGGAAACGCTTCCACCCCGGTCTTCAATCGAAAGCGTCATTGCCGAACTGAAAAAGGGGCTTGTCGTCATCGTCGCGGACGAGCAGCGCTTTTACGGGCTTATCACGCGCATAGACCTTCTCAATTACCTCCGTCGGCAAATGAAGGAGCAATGATCTATGGTCCCGGAATATGGTTTTTCCACCAAAGCCATCCACAGCGGTCAAAAGCCGGAAACATCAACCGGCGCTATCATAACGCCCATCTATGCCACGTCTACGTTCGTCCAGCCAAGTCCGGGCGTCAGCAAGGGCTTCGAATATTCGCGGTCCGGCAATCCTACCCGCAAAGCACTCGAAACGTGTATCGCCGATCTGGAGAATGGCGCACAAGGATACGCGTTTGCATCCGGGCTTGCCGCTTCGGCAACCGTACTGGAGCTGCTCGATGCAGGTTCACATGTCATTGCCATGGATGATATTTATGGCGGATCGTACAGGCTTTTGGAACGGGTGAGAAGAATTTCTGCAGGGATAAATACTACATCTGTTGATATGACCGATCTGGAGGTCTTTCGCAATGCGATCCGCAAAGAGACCAGGCTTGTATGGGTGGAAAGTCCGAGTAATCCGCTGCTTAAAATAGTAGATCTTGAATCAATCGCCTCCATTGCCCGCGACCATGGCGTACTCAGCGTATGTGATAATACCTTTGCAACGCCATATCTGCAGAAACCGCTTAAACTCGGTTTCGACATTGTTGTTCATTCCGCAACAAAATATCTCAACGGCCATTCCGACATTATCGCGGGTATTGCCGTTGTCAGCGAAAAAGGAGCAGTTTCCGAACGACTTGCCTTTCTTCAAAATGCCATTGGAAGCGTGCTTTCTCCGTTTGATTCCTTTTTGGTGCTGCGCGGGTTAAAGACGCTTTCTTTACGTATGGAAGCTCATGTCCGGAATGCAATGGCCATTGCGGAATTTCTCCAGACACATCCCCGCGTTGAGCGGGTACTGTATCCCGGATTGGCATCTCATCCCCAATGGATGCTTGCAAAAAAGCAAATGCGTCTGCCTGGGGGAATGATAACATTCTTTCTGAAAGGCGGGCTTGCGGAGTCGAAACAATTCCTGGAGAAATGCAGGTTGTTCTCATTGGCGGAAAGTTTAGGGGGCGTGGAAAGCCTTATCGAACATCCGGCTATTATGACACATGCTTCAATTCCCAAAGAAACCAGGGAACGGCTTGGCATTAGTGACAATCTGATCAGGATTTCCGTGGGAATAGAGGATGTTGCCGACCTGATAGGTGATCTTTCGTCGGCGCTCGAATAATGGTGGAGGCAGTCTTTAATCCTGAAAAATGCAGTTCACCGCGAAGGCGCAAAGTACGCCAAGCTACGCAAAGGGAAGCAGATTGAAAGTCAATAACTTGCAGACAAAGAAAATGAGACTTCCAAACCTTTTCGGATAAAGCGTCGGCAACGGTAAAGACTCTATAAGACCATTTTTTTGCGGCCTTTGCGTCTTTGCGGTGAAAATTATATGTGGAATTTAGGTTTCCCGCAGCTGCCGCGGGGTCTTTCAATGGCTCAAATCGTGTAATCGACCTGATGGTCGCTCTTGCGCTGTTTGTCAACAAGGTCCTGGAACGACGTCGCGTCAAAAATATCGGACATTGAAGATTTTGCCCGTTCCCAGAGATCTTTGAAGACACATCCGCCCCTAAAAGGACAATGGCTGCTGTCCCCTTTCTTCAGGCAATCCACCGACTCATCTGCACCTTCAATATACCGGATGATTTCACCGACTGAAATACCCGATGGCGAGACCGTCATCACATATCCGCCCTGATTCCCTCGGCGAGACTCAATATACCCGCCGGTTCGCAGCTTGGAAAGAATCTGTTCAAGAAACCGGGGTGGAATATTTTGCGATTGGGCAATATCCGATACAGTTGTAACGGTTTCTGTAGGATAGCGGATTGCCAATTCAAAGAGCGCCCGAAGTGCATATTGGCATTTCTGTGATACTCCAAGTAGTGCTGACATACCACTAATATAATTTAATCCCTACTAAAACGATAGGATTAAAAATATTTTCTTGACATCTTTCCCTTCTTGGGGTATATTTAACTAAGTTTATCGACTTACTAAACATTAGAAAAGGGGGTAGTCGATGGCAATCGCAAGAGACATAACCAAGTTGATTGGGAACACACCTTTGGTGGAGATCAACCGTCTGAATGCCGGCGGAAAAGCCAAAATCGCCGCGAAGCTGGAGTTCTTCAATCCTTTATCGAGTGTTAAGGACCGAATCGGGCTTGCCATGATCGAGGACGCGGAACAAAGGGGATTACTTAAGAAGGACTCTGTCATCATTGAGCCGACATCCGGAAATACCGGTATTGCCTTGGCCTTTGTGGCAGCGGCAAAAGGTTACAAACTCATCCTAACCATGCCCGAGACCATGAGCATCGAAAGACGAAAGATTCTCAAGGCATTTGGCGCCGAGCTCGTTCTTACCGAGGGTCCGAAAGGCATGAAAGGCGCAGTTGCCAAGGCTGAAGAACTTGCCGCTTCAACGCCGAATTCATTTTTGCCTCAACAATTCAAGAATCCGGCCAATCCTGCGATTCATCGCACAACGACGGCCGAAGAAGTTTGGAAAGATACAGACGGTAAAGTGGACGTCTTTATAGCGGGAGTCGGCACCGGTGGAACTATCTCGGGTGTCGGCGAAGTACTCAAGAAGCGCAAACCGGAAGTAAAGATCGTCGCAGTTGAACCTGAAAAGTCACCGGTTCTGTCCGGCGGTCAGCCAAGCCCGCATAAAATCCAGGGAATCGGCGCCGGGTTTGTGCCGGATGTCTTCAATCGCGCCGTGGTCGACGAAATAATCAAAGTAAAGGATGAAGACGCCGGATCCGTTGCGCGAGATGCGGCAAAACGGGAAGGGCTTCTGATCGGGATTTCCTCAGGCGCCGCACTCTGGGCAGCTTTGCAGGTTGCGCAACGGCCGGAAAACGTGGGAAAACTGATCGTCGTTGTCTTGCCGGATACCGGCGAGCGGTACCTGAGCACCTGGCTGTTCGACGATCCTGTATAATAACCATTCTCAGCAAAAGAAAAAGAACTTCTTCAACATTTAAAATCATGGTAATCATTTAAATCCGGAGAATCCGGGTCAGAAAGGACATTCCGATGAGTCAGAAGAATTATCGTTTCGAAACTTTGGCTTTGCATGCGGGACAAACTGTGGACGCCACATTTTCACGCGGTGTTCCGGTATATCGGACCAGCTCCTACTTGTTCAAAAACACGGAACATGGCGCAAATCTTTTCGCCCTTAAGGAGCTGGGCAACATCTACACGCGCCTGATGAATCCGACAACAGACGTTCTGGAACAACGCATCAGTCAACTCGAAGGCGGCGCGGCGTCAGTTGCCCTGGCGTCAGGAACAGCCGCGATATTCTACAGCATCATCACGCTTGCGGAGGCCGGCGACGAAATCGTCTCCGCAAACAATTTGTATGGCGGCACATATACCCAGTTCGATGCGATCCTTCCGAAGCTGGGGATCAAGGTCAAGTTCGTAGACCCAAAAGATCCGAAGAACTTTGAAAGGGCGATCACGGAGAAAACGCGTGCCTTTTTTGTGGAAACCATCGGCAACCCGGTACTCGACTATACGGATATCAAAGCAGTGGCCGACATAGCACACAAGCACGGTATCCCGCTTATTGTTGATGCGACGTTTACAACGCCGTACCTTCTCAAAACCATTGAGCTGGGCGCCGATATTGTCGTCAATTCGCTGACAAAATGGCTTGGCGGTCACGGCTCTGCCATCGGCGGCATTATTACGGATTCCGGGAAGTTCAACTGGAAGGGCGGACGCCATAAGCTCTTCACCGAACCGGACAGCAACTATCATGGTTTACGATGGGCAATCGATTTGCCGGAGTCTCTGGCGCCCATCGCCTTTGCTCTTCGCGTTCGGACCGTACCTCTTCGCAATCTCGGGGCCGCAATTTCACCGGACAATTCCTGGATCTTCATCCAGGGCGTGGAAACACTGCCGGTCCGCATTGTGCGGCACAGCGAAAATGCGCTCAAGGTGGCGCAGTTCCTCAAGAAACATCCCAAGGTATCGTGGGTGCGGTATCCTGGCTTGACGGATGACCCGACGTATGCTCTTGCAAGTAAATTCCTCAAGAACGGTTTTGGCGGAATGGTCGTGTTTGGCGTTCGGGGCGGCTATGACGCTGCCGTCAAGATCATCGACAACATCAAGCTCTTCTCGCATCTCGCAAATGTGGGCGACGCCAAGAGCCTCATCCTGCATCCGGCCAGCACGTCGCATTCACAGCTGACCGAGCAGCAGCAGGTCGAAAGCGGCTTGACGCGCGATCTTGTGCGTCTTTCAATCGGCATTGAACATCCGGACGACATAATCGAAGCGCTGGATGATGCATTGTCGCTGACCTGATATCAGTTGATCGGTGAGGAGCATGCCGTGACGGCATGCTCCTCCTTCAATAGCTCAAAGGGACTGTTTCATGCGCAGTAAAAGAGTCATCGTGCAAAACGAACATGGAATCCACGCCCGTGTCGCTTTGCGTGTTCTTGAAAAGAGTAAAGACTGTGATTCGAACGTGACTCTCTGCAAAGGGTGCGCAAAGGCCAATGGGTGCTCTGTTCTTGAAATGCTCATGCTTGGAGCGGAAAAGGGTTCGGAAGTGGAATTGGTCGTTAGCGGCGGGGACGAGGAAAAATGCATGGCGATAATTTCGGATATATTCGCGGACGGTTCCGGCATTTGATTCGTTGACGCAGGCATGGAATGATGAAAGGCGTTCTATCATGATGACCGCGGAAATTGAACTTGGACCCGGAGAGAAAATTACTCCGTCGGTGGCGGTGGCAATCGCCCTGAAATGCAGACAATGCAAATCAAAGGTTTGCCTGAGCTGCGGTGATTTCCTGAACATCGACGGGAGGTCTTTCAAACACGTCCATCGCCTCGGGAACATGCCTGATCCGCTTGTCAAGATCATCGTTTCGGGCAAGGACGAACTCCCGGTAATGTGCGAACTGAGGGATTTGGTGAAATATGGGAAATAGAAAACTGTCCATCATTCTGTTCAGCGGTGATTTCGACCGCGCCATTGCCGCTTTCACGCTTGCGACCGGCGGCGCATGCCATTTAGAATAGGATTTCGATACCGATGAAGGTCTTCACTGTTCCGGGGATCAATGGATCGGGCTCCCAACATTGGCAGACAATATGGGAGTTGCGATACGGTTATTCACGTGTGAAACAAAACAACTGGGGAAGGCCGGTATTTGCGGATTGGAAAACAGGGTTGATTCAAACCCTGAATGCGCTGGGTGAGAAGGATCGGGCCGTTTTCGTCGCCCACAGCCTTGGATGTCACCTTGTCGTGAAATGTCTGCCGCTGATCAAAAGCAGGGTTGCAGGCATTCTTCTGGTTGCACCACCGGACCTCACCTCGCCGGTGTTTACCATAGACCTTACCGATTTTGCCGGAAATCATGGTGTACTTCCCGATGTTTCCGGATACCTGGTATACAGTGAAAATGACCCTTTTGCATCAATTGCATTTTCGGAAAAGCTCTCCCTCGAGCTCGGTCTTCATGCATTCAATGGTGGACGCCTCGGGCATATCAATGCGGATTCAGGTCATGGCGAGTGGAATGAAGGCCATGAACTTCTTGTTCAGTTTCTGAAATCACTGCGGGTTCAAACACCCGGGGAACAACCCGCATGACGATCATCGCATCAAAGAACTATCACCTTCGGGACGCCTTGCAGGAGCGTCGAATATTGTGCATAGACCCTGAGGATGCTCTAAGGGAAGATATTCGTGCCTTGCGGATCGGTATTCTCAACATCATGCCGAAAGCCGAGTCTTACGAATTCAGCCTGCTCCATGCGCTTGGGCGTTCGGTACTCCAGATCGATCCGGTGTGGATACGGCTCAAGACCCATCGGTATACCAGCAGCGATTGGGAACATTTGAAGAATCTGTATGTGCTCTTTGAAGACGCGATTGCAAAGAACCGGCTCGATGGGCTCGTTTTAACGGGCGCTCCGGTCGAGGATATCCCGTTCGAAGACGTCTTGTATTGGAAAGAAGTAACGAGGATACTCGAATATGCGCGGAAAAACATCCCGTCGACGCTCGGAATTTGCTGGGGCGGTCTCGCCCTTGCGAAGCAATTGGGTATTGAAAAAAACGTATTCAAGGACAAATTATTCGGCGTTTTCGAAACAAGGAACCTTGACACGAAACACAGGATAACGGGGGAAATGGATGATGTTTTCTGGTGCCCCCAAAGCCGTTTCTCGGGTATTCATGATGACATACTGGAAAGGGAACGTGACAAGGGGACGGTCAATCTCCTTGCCTATGCGACGGAAACGGGGTATACGATATTCGAAAGCGCTGATAGCCGGTTTCTTATGCACCTTGGACATCCGGAGTATAATGCGCAAAGGCTTGTCGAGGAATATTTCAGGGATGCCAAGGAAAACAAACCCGGTGTTGGACCGCCGCAAAACCTCGATGTGAATAATCCGGTCAACCGTTGGAAAGGACAGGCGACCGAATTCTTCTCACAATGGATTAAATATATCCACGAGCACATTTCATTTTAAATGGCATGATTACATTGAAAGGGTCTAGCTACCATGAAATTGTCCGCGAAATGCAGGTACGGCACGCGCGCGATGATTGAAATCGCGCGAAATGAAAAAAACGGACCGGTCAAACGGAAGGTTATTGTACAGGCGCAAGAGATATCCCGTGCCTACCTTGAAAACATACTCATCAGCTTGAAAATGAGCAAATTGATCCGGACGGTGCGAGGCGCCAACGGCGGGTTTGTCCTGGAAAAAAGGCCGTCTGCTATCAACCTTTTCCAGATCGTACTTTCGCTGGAGGGAACCATGTCACCTGTTGAATGCCTGGATAACCGGACCATATGCGAAAAATGGGATTGTTGTGCCGTACGAAAGGCTTGGGCAAAGCTTTACGATGCCCAGAAAAGCGCCCTCAAAGGGATGACTCTTCAGGATCTCCTTGATATGGATTCAACCGAGGCCGCTGCAGATTACGTGATTTAAAACGAACCTATTCGCCGAGCACATGACTATCGACTTTCTCTATTCCATGGGTGGAGGCGGTCCTGTCGGTGGTGAAACGAAGATCACAACATCAGGAAGATGTCGCCGCCCTCGACCCTCACCGTGAACGTCTTCAGATCGTACGTGCTTATCTTCGCCGCCATCTCCTCGCTGTGCTCAAAGAAATTCCTGAACTTTTCGGGCAGCCCTTCGGGCTCCGACTTGATAAATGGTTTCTTGAGCACCTTTCCGGTGCGAATATCGAATTGCGCGAAGTGCATGGGGCAGGTGAGGATGTATCCGCGCAGGGTGCCCATTTCGCAGGGCGCGTTCATATGGCCGCACCGCCGTTCCACGGCGTAGAACGCGCCGTCCAGGTTTCCGACGAGAATCTCTTTTCCGTCAATTTCAAATGCCTTGATCCCGCCCGGCGCGATGTCGGCGACTGCCGCGATTTTCTTTGTCATCTTGACTTCCTCCGGCTCATGCTCGATTCCAGATTCCAAATTCCAGATTGCAAATTCCAGGTCGAAGAACACATCGGCACTCTCGCCGTCTCCAGAAGATTTGTCTTGCTGTCAACTGTCAACTTTGAACTTTCAACTCATGTTTTTGGCGCCGGAATCTGCTTGAGCGAATCCGGGTCGGAGACGTCCTTGTGCACGTACAGCCCGCACCAGCACCGCTTCATCGCGTCGTAGTGCTTCCGGTGGAACGGAATGCACGGGCACACCAGTGTCATGTTGTGCGCCCGGTCCTTGGTGAGCGCCTGGCATGGACAAAACGGAATTCCGTGCTTTTCTTCGAGTTTCACCTCCTGTTCGAGCAGGAAATCCACCAGGTCGTCGTCCGGACTGAACTTGTATCCGAGCGCATCGACGAGGGGGGCAAACAAAAAGCGCAGATCCCGCTTTCTTGATTCTACGTTCATCGGTTATTGCCCCAGGAGTCGTGCATATTCGTCCGGATCATACCCGCTCACCGTTCCCCGGCCGATAGTGACAAAAGGAAATTCGCCGGTACCGCCCAGATCGTTGATGGTGTCCATGATTTCCTCCTGCCTGTCTTCGGGCTCCAGGTCGTATTCAACGTAGCGGAACGGAACCTTGTTCTTTGTAAAATACTGTTTCGCTTTCCTGCACCACGGACACGTGCTTAATGCGTACAACGTCACTTTCTTCATTGTGTTTCCCCGCGGAGGTTGATGAGTACATCGCCGTTCTCGATTTTTGCCGGATAGGTTTCCAGCCCGATTTCCGCCGCCGAAACGAACTTCCCGGTTGTGATATCGAACTGCCAGTCGTGACACGGACAGGTCAGGATCGTACCAGTGAGGATCGCTCCGCCCAGCGAGCAGCCCATGTGCGGACAGTTCGACGACACAGCATGCACCGCCCCGTTCAAACGGACCAGCAGAATCGCTATTCCCTTTGGATATGCGCGGGTGACGGATCCGGTTCGGAGGCCGGATTCATTTATCGCAAATGTCCACATGGCCGCAGCCTTCTTTCCTAGGCAGCACGAACGATACGGTTCCTCGCAGGAAGTTTTCCCGCGATCACGAAAATTTCTGGCGACAACCGGTAACTCATTCTCGACGCCGCGTTGAATCCGAGGGTAAGCAATTTTCCCCAGGCCCCGTTGCGACGTGCAAAATCGATGTCGGTCTTAAGGCCGCTTGCGATGGTATAACTGGCGTGAAGCCCGAAATGTTCAAGGTACGGGTAAAGCCCCTTGTGGGTAAAAAAGTGGACGTGCTCCCGGTAGCAGTACCGGTCGACTTCCCGTCCCAGCGGATCGTGGAACATCAGCCCGCGCAGCGCCTTGGCAATACAGAACAGGCTCGCATAGTTCGGCGTGGACAAAAAGAATTGGCCCTCCGGTTTGAGCAGCCGGGCGACTTCGGAAAGAAAAGTGTCGGTATCCCTGATGTGCTCGATAACGTCCGAGGCGATGATGAGGTCGAATGATCCGTCGGGGAACGGATAGGGCGCGACATTGGCGTCGTGCATGACCTCGTTGACATTGTCGCTCTTTTCGAACCTCTTTTCGACGTCCATTGCACAATAAGAATATTTTGCCCGTTTGGGGCGGTCGAGCAACTCCCGGAAGAGATAGACGTTGGGGCCTATGTCGAGAATAGACCCCGCCTCATCGGGAAGGAGCAGGGACAGAATCCAGTTGCGGTCCGGGATAAAGACGTCGTGCTCTTTCATGTACGAAAGAACCTTCGATTGCACGGCTCGGGTTAACCGTCGTGACCGCAGGTTGCTGATATCGAACATCTGGCCCGCCGAAAATTATTGTATGTAAAGATAGCGCCCGGGACGGCTCAAACCATCAAAATAGTTGATACTCCGCCGGCGGCACAAGGAACCAAAAGGAAGTGAGAAGTGAGGAGCGAGAAGCGAGAAGAAGACCCGGATCTTGCTACTCCAGTAATCCGAATGAGGGGTGAAATCGCTACATCGACCGTTTGCGGAGGCGGATTGCCTTCGGGGTGATTTCGACGAGTTCGTCGTCGTTGATATATGCGATGCAGTCTTCAAGGCTCATTTCGCGGCGGGGCGTAAGGATAATGTGCTCGTCGGAGGCCGTTGTCCGCATGTTGGACAGCTTCTTGTCCTTGCCGGGGTTCACCACGAGATCGTTTTCGCGGCTGTGTTCGCCCACGATTTGTCCCCGGTACAGTTTTACCTGCGGATCGATAAACATCACGCCGCGTTCCTGCAGGTGAAACAGCGCAAAGGCGACGCTAGTGCACGGGTCCTTGGTGACCATCACGCCGTTGATTCGCGTGCGAAACTCTCCGGCATGCGGTCCGTATTCGGCAAACACGTAATTGAGCGTTCCCATTCCTTTGGTGTCGGTCATAAACTCG
>Ga0182027_10003757_pt1 | contig 23813 bp, 23 predicted proteins | sample 712E1DmetaG_FD_121300 | JGI IMG/M metagenome (GOLD analysis project Ga0182027, IMG submission 121300) | Permafrost microbial communities from Stordalen Mire, Sweden - 712E1D metaG (Illumina Assembly) | ecosystem: Environmental > Terrestrial > Soil > Wetlands > Permafrost | place: Sweden... | reverse complement strand
GCTGTCACGGTTCGCACATCGGCCGCCGCGGCCAGCCTGCTGGAGCCGTTCCGCCAGACGGTGGCCGCGCTCGATCCGGAGATCATCGTCGAGGGCCTGCGGCCCTTGCCGGCCTCGATCGAACGCAACGCCGCGGGCCCGCAGCTTATCAGCAGAATCCTCGCTGGATTCGCTGCGCTCGGTTTGGGCCTTGCCGCGCTGGGCATCTACAGCTTTATGGCGCGTTTGGTCGCCCAGCGCACGAGGGAGATCGGAATTCGCATGGCCCTGGGTGCGCAGATGCATGATGTCATTCGTCTGGTGCTTGGCGCGGGACTTCGCATGGCGCTGGCCGGTTGCGGCCTTGGTCTCCTCGGTGCGATGGCGCTCACACGCCTTCTCGCGACCGCGCTGCCCGGTCTGGCAGCGGGCAATGCCGCCGAGATTGCCGGGACGGCCGTCGGGCTCCTCGCCATCTCGCTGCTTGCCTGCTGGCTGCCTGTCCGCCGTGCGACGAGGATCAATCCTGTGGCCGCTCTTCGCGCCGAGTAGCTTGTGTACACCATATCGCGGCATAGCCGCAACCAAAAGTGGAGGGCGCTGCGCCGTCAGCGCCGCACAACCCATGGCGGTGACGGAGCACCGCCCTCCAGAAAATCGTCGCAAACATGAACGCTCCGAACCGATATTAACATATGAGAGTGTGGGGCGCTGCGGGCGCGACCGCCCCCGGTTGACAGTATTTCGAGAAACGTAAATCATGATCACGACGAATACCCATCCAGCGTTCGGAGAAAAAACCCATGCACCTCACCCAAATTCCGTTTGGAATCACTGATTGGGCCGGAATCCCCTCCGAGAGAAAGCACGGCGAGGCTGGTCGGGCCGATTGGAAGGTCTGCCAGTTCGGCGATGTCCGTGTGCGGATGCTTCAGTATTCCCCATCATGAGCGGTATCACGGATCTCGATCTTTTGTTGACGACGATGTCGCCGTCGCTGGCACGCGGCGAATTTGCCTTTGTAACCGTTCGCAGTTCCGACGAAGTCGGCGCACTCGAACCGGTTTGCGTCTTCTGGGAGGAAGAGGCGCTGACCGTCATCTGCTCTCGGAAGCGCGCCGAGGAAGCCGGTCTGAAAATGGAGGGCATCTACCGCCAGATCACACTTCAGGTTCATTCCTCTCTGCAAGCGGTGGGGCTTCTGGCGGCGGTGGCTTCCGCGCTGGCGGCGGCTGGAATTCCCTGCAACGCGGTGTCGGCCTATTACCACGACCACATCTTCGTGCCGGAGGCGAAGGCATTGCGGGCGATGGACGTGCTTTCGTCGCTGGCGCGAAGCACAAAAGAACCGAAGCCGGCGAGCCGTGTGCCGCGATAGAGTGTCCAGGTGGCATTCAAAATCGTTGCCTAGATAGTCAAGGCAAACCGTCGGGCATTATTGCCGGTCGGAACGCCGCTGGTTGCGCGTCGGGTCATCCATGGTATTGAATTACTTAAATCCTTGATTCCGCAGTTGCGGATTCGGCTCCCCGTAGCGGCGAGCGCCAGCGAGCCGATTCTGCTGCAAATGCGGAATCCAGGTTAATAAACTCCCCGGTATCGGTAGATCGAGAACGGCGCTCCTTTGTAATCTCGACTCGGCAGGAAATGCGGCTGCAGGAAGTCCGAGATCCACTGGGTTCCGTCAAACATCGCCATGTGTCCTTCTCGGTGTCTTCCAAAAGCGCCGAACACAACCACATCCCCGGCCCTGGGCTTTTCCGATGCGGGCAGTTTCCTAAACCCGGCCCTCTCAAGACTGGCTCCGTAGTCTTTCGCGTAACCGGTGCGCTCCAGTATGATCCCCCCAGCCGCAATCGCCTGTCGGGTGTACTCGGCACACTCCCAAGGCGGAGCCGGCTGCTTCTTTGCCCGGCTGCGAAGGTAACTGGTGGCCCTCTTGACATCGTACTTGGCTAAACCGCGCGTCGGAACCGGCCTCGTGGTCACGCAACCGCCAACGCACAGTGCAAACGACAGCAGGACGCAGTGGATGGCTTTCATCTTCATTGCCATCAAGGTAGCACCGCCGGTTGGGCGCCGCCACTTCGCTGATCCCTCCGGCATGCGGTGTTCCCGCACCAGGCTAGCTTTCTATCGATCTGATTCATCGCCCGATTCCCCTGTGGAATAAGATTAGTTTGAAGGAAACCTCTGGAGCCTGCGGTGCGTCAATATGCCTGACACAACATATCTGGACACACACAGAACCGATATCACTCCACCGATTCTCAGGAACGCACCGGCTGCTCTGAGTTCAAGATGCGATGCATTTGCCCAATACAGTGAACCCCCGTCGGAATGGCATGGGGATGTCTATCGTCAATCGGGTCGCCAATCCCATCGAACTCGATGCCAATTCCGTATGGCGATTTCCCGGGCAGGAGAACCTAGGGTATACGGACGGGGAATCCCACGAGGCCTATATCGGGAAGGTGCTGCAGAATGCCTCTGATTTGGGGTCGAATTCCTACGAGCTGGAGGAGCGCGTCCGGGATTGGGTCACCAAGTACCACCTTTCGAGAAAGCGCGCCCAACTGCTGCGCGGGTTCTCCTTCGATCGGAACGCCAGGGTCCTTGAGGTGGGCTGCGGCTGCGGGGCGATCACGCGCTTTCTCGGGGAGAACTTCGTTGACGTGGTGGCGATAGAAGGAAATCCGTCGCGTGCGGCGCTCGCACGCCTGCGGACCAGGGACCTGCCCGGGGTCTCCATCCTCAGCGCACCGTTTCAGAATATCCAGTTCCGGTCGCAATTCGACCTCATTTTTTGCATCGGTGTGTTTGAGTATTCCAAAGTGTTCGTGGCCGGCGCCGACCCTCACGAGACCGTTCTGCGCTACTTCTCGGACATCCTGGCTCCCGACGGTGCGGTGATCATGGCGATCGAGAACCAGTTTGGGTTGAAATATTTCGCATCGAGCCCCGAGGATCACAACAACATCCCATTCGATGGGATTGAGGGTTACCCGCGCCAGGATGCGCACAAGACTTTCGGGTACAATGAGCTGAAACGGCGGCTATCGCGGCACTTCGGTGACATCCACTTCTATTTTCCCTATCCTGATTACAAGATGCCCTCGTGCGTCGTCTCTGAAGAGGCCTTTGGAAAAATAAACCTAGGCGAGGCAATCGGGCGCCTCACAGCCCTCGACTACCCTAGGGCGCGCGTTCCGTCATTCGACCAGCGGCTAGCCCTGATGGAACTGGCCAGGAACGACCTGCTGCATCAATTCGCCAATTCCTTCCTGGTGGTAGCCTCCAAGGGTCGGGGAGCCAGGATCCGGTTTGATAACCTTGGCGTCCTTTTCAGCGACTGCCGGAGAAGGGAGTTCCAGATGGTAACAATCATCGAGAACCGAGAGGATGCAGGGATATGGGTGCAGAAGCGCCACATAAATTGCGGGTGCGCTAATGCGGGTTGCTTGAGCATGGTGGAAAGCGAAGTGCGCTGGATTGATTCGGATTCGATCCAGATGCAGCTGATGAAGCGGGCCAAGAGTAAGAAGATGACATTCGCCGAGCTGTTCGAACCCTGTGAGATCTGGATGAGGAAGATAAGCCAGTTAAGTACTGTCAGATCCGGGCATCAGGTCGTGGACGGCCGGTACATCGATAGCCTCTGGTCCAATTCGTTCGTGGAAAATGGCGAGTGCGTATTCATTGACCAGGAATGGATCTGGAATGGCGAGATCCGGATGAACGTACTGGTGGCTCGGGCTGTCTATTATCTGCTGAAAGAGATCCGCGGCATGAGCCTTGCCCACCCCGAGCTGGCGAAAGGCGTATCCAGATCGCTGGTCGTGAAGATTGGGCGGGAACTTGGTATTGAGATCGGCCGTGACGATTGGAGAGAATTCCTTCGGATGGAAAACGAGTTCAAGCGCACAGTGATTGAGGCACGGAAAAGTTGGAAGGACCGCCTTGTCCGCAAGCTCAGGCGCGCCTACTCCCGCCTCAGTCGCAGGCGTTACGCCAGCCTCTGGGGAAATTCGCTTACCCCTTCGGCTGCGTGGACCAGACGATGAGGCGCCTCTTGCCGGCGATAATCATCCGCAACGCGCTTGACCGTAATGCTAGGTACCCTGAAGAAAGCCGGTGTCATGCCAGATTACCTCATCTGCCAGCCTGCTCGCACTTGCGCGTAGGATGCCGGGTTTTTCATTGGTATTCAAGAAGGCCGCCGCCGCCGAAGATCACTGAATAGCGAACGCCATCGGTAATGGCGCGGCCGGCAACAATCAACCGGGCTCCATCCCAGAGGAAGCATCGGATGCCGCTGTTTTGGAAAACCTCGCGTAACGCGGCCGGATCACAGGCACAGGCGGGCGGGCCGCTTCACGGTACTTGCACAGCCTCTCAATGAACGAGCTTCATGCACGAGACCGGAGGCAAGCACTCCGACTGAGTGGCCCAGGCTGAGCGGTTGCCGAAGCACGCTCAGTTGGATTGTTCCTTGACCATCGCCTGGCAGAAATGCCCGCTTTGGGAGACGAATGGATTGCCGTATAATTGCCAGCCTTCAGCGAGGAGCTTTGTTACAGCGGCGTCGAACTCCGCGCGGATTGAAGAATTCACAGTCTGATAAGCATTGAACGTCATGGCATTTGGGCTTGCTTCGAAGGAGTGGACGCAAGTTCAGGAGGCTTTGAAGTCGTTTTTGGGTTTTGTTGGTCTGCCGCGACGTGGACCAGTGCGACCGGCTATTATTGGACCGCCGAGAGCGGCGCCGCTATGGGGTGAATCCCTGCCATCGTCCTCGAAAACAACTGTGTGCCGCTTTACATAAGCGTCATTGAAGATTCCTAAAGAGAGCCTTGCGCTGACAGCTATTCACTCTTGGCCGAGGGCAAGAGCTGCCAAGTCAAGCCGATGACATTTTCCTCCAGGGTCAGCCGGTCACGGACCGGGCTTGGCCGCATTGGCAGACACTGGATCGACCGCCGCCTTGTCTTTATCGGCAGAGCCGGAGGCCATGCGGACAAACTTCAGGCCAATCAAAGCCAGCAGGATCAATAAGTAAATTCGCAAGGCCCACAGAGCGATCCGGGCGGTGCGGTTGGTTTTGATGAGCGGCATGAGGAGGGTTCAGTTGGGCATCTCGATCTTTGCGTCCTTCATGAGATCCTTGTAACGCACAACACCGAGGAGATGATCGTGAGCGTCGACCACCGGCAGCATGCGAAACCGGTATTTGGCGAACGATTCCACCAGGTCCTCCCGCAAAGCATCGCGCTCCGCCGTTACCACCGGCGCGATCATTAGGTCCCCCAGACTGGCATCGGGCTGGGCGGTCACCAAATCGCGGAGGTCCACCAAGCCCACGAGCGATTTCTCCCGATCCGCCACTAAGTAGATATACGAGATATTCCTCCGGTCGCAGGGCGTCGATCGCAGCGTCGTCAGGGCTTCGGAGACCTTGGTTTCCTTGCCAAACGCGAGGAACCGGTCGCTCATCAACGCCGAAGCCAACACCTCTGGATTCGTCATCACCGCATGGATGCGCGTAGCCCGGCCCGCCGGCAGAAAGCGCGTCAGTTCAGTGACCTTTTCGTGCGAGAGATTGGAAAAGAGGTCGGCGAGCTGTGGCACAGACAACTTGCTCAGCACTAGCCGCGCCTTTTCTCCACCCAGGAAGGCGATCAACTGCCGTTTTGCGCGCGGCTCTGCTTCGACCAGCACCTCGGCGGCCTTGTCTGGGTCAAGGGCGGAGAACATCGCTTGCTGTTCGTCTCCCGACAATACTTCAAGGGCGTCAGCCAAGTCTTCGCCTGGCAGGTCCAGGGCCTGCTCTCGCGCAACTGAAAGCGTCACCACATCCTTCGTGTGATCCTCGACCGAAAGCGGCTGGACAAAGCGCCAGGAGATCATCCGGTTTTTCGTCGAGGTGAAACGCTCCAGTCCCCACCGCCGGAGGAAACCGTTGAAGGAGATATCCACGTGGACGAGGATCATCCGTCCCTTGGAGAAGAGTAACTGGACGTCATTAACCACCTCCGTGCGCCGGCCATCGATGTCGAGGATCGTCTGGCCCATCAGATGCTCGTTGAGCAGAATCCAGCCTTTCTGGTCGGCAAATTTCGGGTACGGTCCGCCGGCGTCATTAGGCTTGATGAAGATGGCCTCCGGCTCGATGCGCAGGACCTTTTCCCACGGGATGAGTTCAGACGAGTAGCCTTTGCCATGCTCAACGTAGATCCCCACCGCTTCCGGATACGGCTCGGTCAGACGGAAGACCAGGTCCGTCAGGCGGCCATTCTTCTTGTTGGACTGGTCGAGGTAAATCCGGCGATTGAGCAGGTGGGCGAAATAGAGGAGTTGATAATCCTCATTGGCTCCCGCGAGGGCGCCGGGCTTGATCCCAACAGGGCTGTTTTCTTTGGCGTTATTCATCGGGCCTTCCTCCTCCATTCAATCAGCTGCCTGAACCGAACCATTCCGGGAACAGGACCGAAACACCGTAGGCCGTCGAGATTACGATGACGAAGGCCGTAATGCTCCAGTTGGCGATGTTCTGCCAGCGCGTGTTCACGTGTTCGCCCATGAGCGGTTTGTCGTTGAGCAGCAGTATCAGGAACACGAGCGCTGCCGGTAGAAGCGTCACTGCCACCACCTGGACGAAGATCGTAATGATGTTCTGAACGTTAATTGACGCCACGAGCGAGACGACGCCGGCCGACATGAGCATCAGCACGTAGGCCACATAAAACCAAGGCGCCTCGCGCACGGTCTTGTTGAGCGAATGAGCCCAGCCAAACACCTCACCCATTGCCCAACTCGTGGCCAGCGAGATGCAAAGCGCCCCCAGCAACCCCGCGTCGAAAAGACCGATGGCAAAGAGCAACCTGGCCCACTGCCCCCATTGGCCATGCAAAACCTGGGGCATGGCCGCTGCCGTCTTGGCGGCTGAATCGATCTCGCGTAGACCCAGGCTCTGGTCCGGGTTGAAATGAAACACGCCCGCTGTGGCAATGATGATGAAGGCCGCAACCACACACGTCATGAACGAACCAAATAACGTGTCGAACTTCCCGTATTTGATGTCCTTGACTTCCATTCCCTTGTCCACGACGGCCGACTGCTGGAAGAAGATCTGCCACGGAGTGATGGTGGTGCCGATGTTGGCCATGATCAAGGTGAGCAGGGCCACGCCGGACATGCCGAAATTGAAATTCGGATGATAAAAACCCTTCCCGACCGCGACCCAGCCCTCCGTGACGTATCCAGTCTTCATGGCCCAGATCGCCGCGGGAATATAGACCAGATTAAACAGACAGAAAAAGAGGGTGATTTTCTCGAATGTCCAATACCGGCCGCTGATCACAATGCCCAGCATCAGAAAGGTCACACTGAAGAACGTGATCCAGGGGGGAATGTTGAAAAGACTCATCGCCTGAGTCATGCCGATGTATTCGGTGACCAGGGTCAGCCAGTTTATCACCGCCAGGTCGAAGATGGAAAACCAGCCCCAGAACTTGCCGAACCCATCGAAGATGGCTTCGGCGTGACCGCGCTTGGTGACTGCGCCGAGGCGCACGGTCATCTCCTGCACGTAATAGGCCATGGGAACAAGAATGATCATAGCCCATAGCAGGTTGAACCCCGTCTTGGCGCCGGTCTGCGCGTAGGTGGAAATCCCGCCGGCGTCATTGTCGGCGATCATGGTGATGATCCCCGGCCCCAAGGCGGCGAGGAATATCAACGTGCGGCGGTTGAGCCGGCGGATTTGGTGAATCGATTTGCTGATCCAGTACATGGGGGCCTGCCCGGCGAGAGGGCAGCGTTCGGAGGTGACGAAGCGATGGACCGATCCTATCAGCGAAATGCGCCGCAGCGTTACTGAAGTGATTCTGAAGAATCCTTAAGAATTCGTCGGCGTAGCGTGGGCTGGATTCGTAGCTGCGAGCGCGGAGCGAGCAGACCGCCGAGCCGTTCTCGCGATTCAGATTCGGCTCGGCGGGAGCCTCGCCCTCCACGCCGTCCGCGGCGCCAGGATCGGTAATGCACTGGTCAAACGCCAGCGCTCAACTCGCGACCCGTCGTAGCCGCAGCCGGAACGTGCTTCCGTGTCCCGGTTCGCTCTCCAGCTCGACCGAGCCGCCCATGCGCTCCGCCGCCCATTTGACAATCGCCAGGCCCAGCCCAACGCCACCCTCAGAGCGGGAACGGGCTTTGTCCACACGATAGAACCGCTCGAACACCCGTTGCTGGTGCTCTGCCGCAATCCCGGGCCCTTCATCGATGACCTCGATCTCGACAGTTTCGTCGCGGACCAGTCCGCGCACAAGGATTGGCGTAGACGACGGGCTGTAGCGGATCGCGTTCTGAACCAGGTTCATCAACGCAAGGCGGAGCAACGCCGGATCGAAAACTGCAAGCACATGGTCCGCACAGTCTACCTGGAGCCTTTGCTGCTTCTCCTCCGCGACGCGGCCCAGTACTTCGATTACCTCGCCCAACACGCAGGCCACGAGCCCCGCCTCCAGTTGCACCGGGATCTCGTTATTGTCGGCACGCGCGAGCAGGAGCAGTCGGTTGATGAGCTGGTTCATGCGCGCGATCTCCTCCAGCATGCTGCCGACCGCGTCGCGCAGGAGCACCGGGTCGCGCCCGCGCAGAGCCACTTCGCCGACCGAGCGCATCGCCGTCAGCGGCGTGCGCAGTTCGTGGGAGACGTCTGCCGTCAGCCTGTCGAGCTCCCGGTAGGCATTCTCAAACCGTTCGATCGCTTCATTGAACCCGGTGGCAAGCCGTCCGAGATCGTCATAGGGGTTAGCCACGGGCAGCCTCGCATCCATGGTCTGCACTGACAACCGGCGGGTCCGTTCTGCCATGTCGCGGACCGGCGCCAGCAGACGGTTGGCAACGAAATAACTCGCGACGCCGAAAGCCATAAGGGCGGCCAATCCGGCGCCCAATACCAACCAAGGAGCTGCGCTACCTCCCGCGGGTCCCGACATTTTCACTGCCGCAAGCGTGAGGGCGACGATCGCTCCCGCTGCCGCGGCATTCCAGACCGCGGGTCGCAGGCGGGAAGAACGGCGCAGCCACCACGCCCTCACTCGCCACTCCCTTCCCGCAGCATAAATCCCATGCCGCGCACGGTCTGGATGAGCTTTACCGGATGCTCCCCGTCAACCTTGCGGCGTAGGTGCGCCACGTGGACGTCGATCACATTGTCCAGCGGCGTGAGACGGTTGGTCTCACGCCACACGTCCTGCGCTAGCATTTCGCGACTCACCACCTGACCGGGCTGACGAAGCAGGTAAACCAGGAGGTCGAATTCGCGCGGGGTCAGCTCAATCGGCCTGCCCGCGCGCCACGCCCGGCGCGCCTCCAGGTCAACGACCAGATCGGCTAGCGTCTTTTTCAATGGCTCCGCAACGGGCGCGGTCCGACGAAGCAGCGACCGAATGCGCGCATGCAACTCCGAAAAGGCGAACGGCTTGATCATGTAGTCATCGGCTCCGCTCTCCAGACCCAGCACGCGATCGTCGACGGCGTCGCGGGCCGTCAGCAAAAGCACCGGGGTCTTGTTGCCGCGCGCCCGGAGCGTCCTCAGGATCTCGATGCCGCTGCGCCCCGGGAGCATCCAATCAAGGACCACCAGATCGAACGTCTCGGCGCTGACGAGGAAGAAACCCTCTTCGCCAGTGCGCGCGGTGGCAGTGGAAAAGCCCGCCTGCGCCAAACCGGTGGCCAATGCGTCGGCGGTCTTTTCGTCGTCCTCGATGATCAGAAGGCGCATGATGATTGATCAGACCTGATTCTGGGCGCTCGTTCCGCGGGATGCGAGCCGCCAATCTGATCGCTGCGCACGGCCTCTGGGACCGGCCTAGAGCGGTCCACCCGGCCGGACCGCACGATCGATCCATAGGTTAGCATAGACTTGTCCGGTCTTTCAACAGCAGGCCCAGCGGTCTCGACCGAGGCCAGAACCAATGGTCCGATCAGACCGCGGACATGGCAAGGAGTCGGAATGCAAAAAAAGGCCAGTGCACGCGTGCGAATTTGCGACCGTTGGCTTTACAACCGGCTCGCTTTCTCCAAAATCGAACTAGCTGTAAGCCTGCTGGTAATCGTTATGAAAATCACTTGTGCGTGGTGCCGGAAGACGCTCTCCGAGACTCCTGGTCCAAAGGCAGAGGTTTCTTATGGGATATGTCCTGAATGCATGGAAGATCTGCTTGGCCCCTCAAGGGTGATTCTGTCCGAGTTCCTTAACTCGATCGACGTGCCCATCCTTGTGACGGACGAGCATATGGGGATCCGGCAGGCGAACCGCGCAGCGGAACGAGCGCTTGTCATTGGCGCGCGCCTGGTGCAGGGCAAGAGGTTCGGGGTCGTGATCGAATGCGCGAACGCGAAGGTGGCGGGGGAGTGTGGCGTGAGCCCATCTTGCGCGGGTTGCGCCTTTCGTCGAAGCATCCACGACACGCACGTTGACGGGAAGGCGCGCTATGGCGATTATTCGCAGCACAACGTCGCGACTGCGAAGGGCCCGATGGCCAGGGGGTTCAGGTACTCGACCTCAAAAGTTGGGAATTCGGTGGTCGTTGCGATTTATGGAGTCGAGGATCTGCCGATCGAGTCCTGATTTCATGGTTTCCCGATCTTCTCCTCGCTGTTTTCTCGACGGGTTCCTGTAAGATCGATTAAAATCCTGTTTTCAGGATCGTTTCGGCCTCTCGTGATTCTGGTGCCTCCCATGGCCAGCACCTCCAGGTCAGCGCCGATTGTTCTCGCCGCAATTCCCGGCATTGCCAGCTTCTCTTTTGCTTATGCGGGTTCTCGGATCGACCGGATCGAAAACTGGTCCTGCGGGTGAGGAGCGGCGGCGAGTTTGTCGCCCTCGACGTGGCGGTCATGGTCGTGCCATGCTCGCGCTCATACCGAGGAAGTCCTTTGCGTGCTTCGTACTCGTGGGGTTCTGCGCAGCAATCAACGCATACTCAACTCCGCTTTCGCGAACTATCAATGTGGGAGGAGTCGAACGGCATTATCTCGTGGCCGTCTCTCCTGTATATGATGGACGCGTGTCTGTGCCAATCATCTTTGTTTTCCACGGGAAAGGTAACGACGGTGCCTTGGAGGAGCGCATCTCGGGATTCACAGAACTGGCAGGGAAAGAGAATTTCATCGCGGTCTACCCCGACGGGCTTGATCACGTTTGGAATGGGGGAAGAAAGAGCCTCCCTACCGAGGAATCGGGCAAGTCTGACGACGTGGCTTTCGTCTCGGCTATGATCGATGAATTGGGGTCGCACTACAGGATCGACCCGAAGCGAATCTACGCCGCTGGCGAGTCGAATGGCGCCATCTTCTGCCATACGCTTGCGGCTCGGCTCTCCGAACGTATCGCCGCTATCGGCTCGGTCTCTGGCAACGTCGGAGAGTTTATCCCAGAGCATTTCCACCCGAAGTCGCCGGTCTCGGTCATCTCGTTCAATGGGACTGACGACCATCTGATGCCATTCAAAGGATATCTCAATCACGGCCAAGGCGTCCTCTCGACTCCGGATAGCGTCGCCTTCTGGGTAGCGGTTGATGGTTGCGCGACACTCCCGATAACGACAACTGACAAACCGTCGCCGCTCGATGACGGCCTTACGATAACGCGGCTGTTCTACGCCAAGGATAGGAGCAGTTGTGAGGTTTCAGCGTTCATCATCGAACACGGCGGTCACACTTGGCCCGGCGCTCACACCGATCCCACTTGGGCGAAGACGGCCGGCAAGACGGCCATGAGCATCAATGCCACCGAGCTCATGTGGGATTTCTTTGAAAAGCATCCCAAACCATAACCGGCCGGAAGCCCGGGTTTGCGCCCGCTCAGACCAACGCCGCGATTTGGTGTAATCTCGGAATTGAGCGGGAGCCATTTCGGGTTTTGACGAGTGGAAGGTCTCGAACCAGTCTTGGGTTTTGCGACAATCCGGGAGTCCCGTGTGAACCCCACCGACCAACTGAAATCTGCTGCCAGAAGTGCGGGCGCCGATCTTGTTGGCGTGACAGACCTGGCGTTTTTCAGACAGGAACGCGCGACATTGCAATCCAAGGCCATTCCCGAGATCGCCGCGCGAATATGCGGGGTGTGCATCAGCGTTTGTCCTTTTGGAAAAAGACGGGGAAATCGACCGCCCCAGCATTCGCGGGTATTAACGTAAAGGTGAGCGCGCCGAGGGCGATTCTATGGGGTCATGTCTGAAATATTGACAGGCTTGTCGTGTGCAGGCGTCGGCGGTCTTTTCACTGAGTTACGACCTTGCCGGCTATCGCACGCGCGAGCAGATTGACAACAATGTGACGGGTTCGACTTTCAACAAGCTGAACGAATTGACCGCGCAGAGTGCGGGCGGTCCGATGGAATTCACCGGAGCGGTGAATAAATGGGCGACGATCACCCTCGCCGGCAAACCGGCTTCCGTCGATTCGAACGGCAACTGGCGCGGGACGGCCAATGTCTCGACGGGGGCCAATGCAATTCCGTTGGTGGCAACGGACGTCAACGGCAACACCACCACGAAGACGATCAATATCACGATTTCCGGAGGCGCGAGCCGAACGCTGACCTATGATCTCGACGGCAACATGGTCAACGACGGCGCGGGGAAGCTCTACAGCTACGATGCCGCCAACCGGCTCCTGACCATCACTCAGGGAACCAACGTGACGACCTTCGTCGAAGACCGTGATGCCTTTTGGGAAAACCGATTACTCACTATCAAACACTTGCGCCCAGCCCGAACGCGAAGAATCCCGAAAACGGCCGCCAGTTGCGGAATTCGGGTTGGCCGAGCGCGTTCAGGATAATGCGCTCCACCAATGTCAGTTCGTTCCGTAAGATTCGGCAGTCAGCCATGCCAGATGATTGCTCGATCAGCCAAGGACCGCGACGATCGTGGCGCCATCCTTGATCTTTTCGGCGGGAACGAGATTCCCGGGCACCGTCCGTCCGTCGATGGTTAGCGATTTCACGCAGGAGGAGACGCCGTTCGGGTTTTTGATTTCGATCTGCACCGTTTTGCCGCGGAAGTGCCGTCGCATGGAGAACCCCGGCCACGCCTTTGGAATGCAGGGATCGATCCGCAGGCCGTCGGTTTCCGGCCGGACCCCGAGCAGCCAGTGGGTGGCGGAGTAATAGGCCCATGACGCGGTGCCGGACAGCCAGGATGTCCGGGAAACGCCTTCGTTGACGTTGAAACGCGAATACGTGGTCTGGCAGTGCACGTATGGCTCCACCTGGCGCACTTCGGCGCGGTCATTGTAGGCCGACGGCATGAAGGCCCGGTAATAGTTATGGGCCTGGTCGCCGTTGCCGACCAGACATTCCGCCATCACCGCCCAGCTCTGCGTGTGAGAGAAGATGCCCGCGTTCTCCTTGATGCCGGCGTTGAAGAGCGTGGCCTTCATGACGTCCGGGTTGGCCTTGATGAAGGGCGGCGCGCAGAGCATCACGCCGTACTGGGTGGCGCATTTCTCCTTCATGGTCTTCAGCGCCTGCTCCGCCTGCTCGGGGGTGGCGGCGCCCGAGATCACCGCCCATGCCTGCGTATTCATGTAGACCTGGCCCTCGGAGAAGTTCTTCGTGCCGTAGACCGTCCCGTCCTGGCCGATGGCCCAGATGAACCATCCGCCATCCCAGCACACCTTCTGGATGGCCGCATCGAGTTTCTCCAACTCGGCGCGCGCCCACGTTGCGTCCGCCGCCCGGCCGAGCCGGCCGGCGATGCCGGCGTAGACCTCGAGCCCGTACCGCACCTGGAATGACACGAAAACGCTTTCGCCCCGGTAGCCGAGCTTGATGCAGTCGTTCCAGTCGGCGGAAAGTCCGCACGGCAGGCCGTTGCGACCGGTGCGTTCGAGGTTGAATTCGAGCGCCCGGCGAAGGTGTCCAAACACGGTCGCCTCGCCGCGGTCGGCATAGGGCAGCACCTTCTGGTAGAAATCGAAGTCACCCGTTTCGGCGACATAGGCCGGCACGGTATTGAAGAACCAGAGACAGTCGTCCGAGCGGTATTCCTCGTCCGGCGGCGGCGCCTCGTGGCCGGGCTTGTGCGAGAACGGCTTGATGACCGGAATCGCGCCGCCGTTGGCGAGCTGGCCCGTCAACATCAGCTCAAGGCGGGGTTTCACCCCCTCGCGCAGGAGCGGGAGCACGCCGAGAATGTCCTGCACCGTGTCGCGGAAGCCCAGTCCGTCGCGCTCGCCGTTGTAAACGAGCGAAGCGGAGCGCGACCACGCATACGTGATGAGCGCGTTGTAGGCGTTCCAGACGTTGACCATGTGATCGAGGTCTGCGTCGGGCGTGTCGATGTGAAGCGACTCCAACGGAGTATGCCAGGCGGCGCGGAGCTTGGCGAATTCCGCGGCGCAGCGTTCCGAGGCGCCGAATTCGGCGACGGTCTTCTTGCCGTGGGAACCCACCGTGCCGAGGCCGAGGAGGACGATGAGCTCGCGCCTCTCGCCGGGGGCGAGCACGAGGTCCGCCTGCTGGCCGCCGACGACGTTGTCGCCCTCGGTCAGGAAATTGGAGCACTTGCCCTTAACGACAACCTCCGGCGCCCGGTAGCCACCGTAGGAGCCAAGGAATTTCTCGCGCATGGTCTCAACGCCGGCGAGCGGCGCGCCGGTGAGCGCCATCCACGTCCGCTGACAGCGGGTGAGGTCCTTGCCGTCAAAGTCGTAGTTGGGGTTGCAGGTCACACCGAGGATGCCGTCCTCGAGCGTGGCCCGGGTGATAAACAGGGAATACTGGAGGTTCACCAGGTCCTGATAGGTGTCCCAGAGGTTGGCGAATTCGCAGTAGGTGAAGACCGAGATCCGGCGGGAGCGCCCGGACTGATTGGTCACTTTCAACCGCCAGTATTCGAATGTCTGCCCGAGCGGCACAAAGTAGAGCGCTTCGGTGCGGATGCCGGAATACGTGCTCTCGATTTGCGTATAGGCGGTCCCGTGGCGGCAGACCGACTGATATTCGTCGAGAGGTTTGGCGACCGGCTGCCAGGAGGACGACCAGAAGTCGCCCGATTCCTGGTCGCGCAGGTAGAAATAGCGCCCTGGCTGGTCGAGCGGCACAGAGTTGAACCGCATCCGCAGAAAGCGGCCCGTGGCGGCGCTCTTGTAGAACGAGTAGCCGCCGGCGTGGTTGGTGATGATGGCGCCGTACTCCGTCGAGCCGAGGTAGTTGGACCACGGGCGCGGTGTATCGGGGCGGGTGATGACGTATTCCTTGGCGTTGTCGTCGAAGTGGCCGTACTTCATGGGTGGAAAGACAACGTGAACAAGTCGCAGCGCCGGAGGCAATAGGAACCAGCATTGCATCTTCCGGGATGGTCGCTTAACCATGATCCCCTTTTTTTCCCAGAAACCATGGAAGCCGCACGTTTCGCCCAAGCCCATATTCTTAGCCAGCCGGTCTACCTGCCGGGCAAACCGATCAGCCAGGTCGCCCGTGAATTCGGGCTCGACCCCAACAAGATCGACAAGCTGGCTTCCAACGAAAACCCGCTGGGCCCGTCGCCCAAGGCGGTCGAAGCCGCTGCGGCGGCTTTGCGCGAGGTGAATCTTTATCCAGACGGGAGTTGCTGGGATCTCACCGGCAAAGTCGCGGCCCGGCTCCAGGTGGGACGTGATCAACTTGTTTTCGGCAATGGCTCTAACGAAGTGCTGGAACTGGTGGCTCATGTCTTTCTCGGATCCGGCGTCGAGGCGGTCATGGGTGTGCATGGATTTGCCGTCTACAAGCTGGCTACGCTGTTGATGGGCGCGAAGGCTGTGGAAGTGCCCATGCCCGGATTGGGCCACGATCTCCCGGCCATGCGCGCTGCGATCACGCCGTGCACACGCGTCGTTTTTCTGGCGAATCCGAACAATCCGACCGGCACCGCCCATACCCAGGCGGAGTTGGTCGAATTCGCCCGCAGTCTGCCCGAGAACGTGCTCCTCGTGCTCGACGAAGCATACACGGAGTACCAGGACGCGGCACCGGACCTTCGCCCGTTGATTGCCGAGGGACGGGCTGTGTTGTGTGCGCGCACATTTTCCAAGATTTACGGCCTAGCGGGCCTGAGGGTCGGATACGGTTATACCCGACCTGACATTGCGGCGCTACTGCAGCGCGCGCGGGCGCCGTTCAACATCAACTCGGTGGCGCAGGCTGCGGCAATCGCGGCTCTCGATGATGCCGAATTCGTGCAACGCAGCCGCGAGGTGAACCGGGCCGGCCTCAAGCAGCTCGCGGACGGTTTCCGCGGGTTGGGGCTCACGTATGTGCCGTCGGCCGCCAACTTCATCCTCGTGCAGGTCCCGGACGGCGCCAAAGCCTTCGCCTTCATGCAGGCCCGCGGCACGATCGCTCGGCCGTTTGGAAATCTGCCGACCCATGTGCGTATCACGGTGGGCACCGCGGCCCAGAACGAACGCTGTCTGAGCAACCTGAAAGCGTACCTGGCGACCGCCTGAATTGCAGGAGCCTTCGCGCAGGCGATGTTTTCTGCTTCGCGAGAAAGCTCGCTTCCTACAAGAAACTCCTTCGCTGGTTTCTGCTCGCTACTCACTACCCACTATTCGCTACTTCCTGCAATGCATCCTTCCCAGGATTCCTCCGGCCGGCTGCTGTTGAGCGGCAACGAAGCGGTGGCGCTGTCAGCGCTGCATTGTGGCGTGGCGCTCGGCACCGGTTATCCGGGCACGCCTTCCACCGAGATTCTCGAAGGCTTCGGCGCGCTGGGTGGCAAGGCCCAATGGGCGCCCAATGAAAAAGTCGCGGCCGAAGTCGCGCTTGGCGCCGCCTTCGCCCGGGCGCGGGTGATCTGCACGATGAAGCACGTCGGTCTGAATGTGGCGGCCGATGTGCTGTTTACGATGACCTACTCGGGGGTGGACGGCGGTTATGTGCTCGTTGTGGCTGACGATCCCGGTATGGCCTCGAGCCAGAACGAGCAGGACAGCCGGCGCTACGCGGAGGCCGCGGCTGCGCCGATGTTCGAGCCGGCTGATTCGCAGGAAGCATACGATCTATTGCGAACTGCATTTGAGGTCAGCGAGCGGTGGCATCTTCCGGTGTTGTTCCGACTGACCACTCGGGTTTGCCACTCCAAATCGCCGGTCACGCCGCGGTTTCCCGTCGGTGTGGCGCCTGCCGCAACCGGTGCGCCAACCCCGGAATTTGTCCGCAATATCGCTGGCCGCGTCATGGTGCCGGGCCACGCCAAGCCCGCGCACAAGCGGTTGCGCGCGAAACTGGCCGATCTCCAGGCGTGGAACGAGGCGGAGGGACCGAACCGCGCCGAGCGGCGGAGCGCGGCGCTGGGCGTCATCACCAGCGGCATCAGCTATCACCACGTGCGCGAAGCCGCGCCGGATGCCAGCATCTTGAAGCTGGGCCTGAGCTATCCACTTCCGCTGAAAACCCTGCGCGAGTTTGCCGGTTCGGTCGAACGTTGTGTCGTTATCGAGGAGAATGATCCGTGGCTTGCGACTGCCTGCCGTGCGGCCGGCCTGGCCGTGGAATCGAAGGACGATGCGATCTTCCGCTTCGGCGAACTCAACGTCGACCGGGTGCGACGGATACTGGCGCACGATTCAAGCCCCGAGCCCGTGCCGCCGCGCGGCAGGCCGCCCGAGCTCTGCGCCGGCTGCCCGCATCGCTCCAGTTTTGAGGTGCTGAAGGAACTCGATTGCATCGTCTCCGGCGACATCGGCTGCTACACGCTCGCCGCGCTGCCGCCGCTCGCGGCGATGGACATGATGATCGACATGGGGGCGGCCGTGGGCATGGGACTGGGCTTGCGCCATGTGTTACCGCGCGATCAAGCCAAGCGCGTCGTGTCGGTCATCGGAGACAGCACGTTCCTGCATGGCGGACTTCCCGGGCTCGTCGAGATGGCCTACAATCCGCCTGCCACCGGACATGTGCTTGTGATCCTTGACAATGGCACGACCGCCATGACGGGCCAGCAGGAGCATCCGGGCACGGGCCGCAAGCTCGACGGCGCGGCGACCTACCAGGTGAGTTACGAGGCCATGGCGCGCGCTGCCGGGGTGAAGAACGTCGTCACCCTCAATCCGATCCGCGAAAAGGCGAAATTCAAGGAACTTCTCGCCGAGGCGCTGCACAAGGACGAGCTGACGGTCTTCATCGCCCGCAGCCCTTGCATCCTCGCAGCGGGCCGCATCGTCGCCTGGCAAAAAGAACGCCAGGCCTTGGAAGCCGCCGCGGCGGAAACACCGGCATGTGCGTGCGGTTGCGGAGAAAACTGTGATGGTGGCACAGGCTCTTGATCTGGGGTGCCCGCGACAAGACATCTATGACTGCAAATTATGCCAATGGCTTGTAGGGCCGGCGCTCGTCGCCGGGCCGTTCGGTGCCGAGCGGCCTGCCGACAAGCGGCAGCCCTACTTTTGCTGACCGAACCGATCAAAGAACTCAATGCAGGCGATCAACAATCCCCCTACCAACGTGCGTTTCGCCGGACTCGGCGGCACGGGCGTCATCAAGGCGTCCGATATCTTTGCCGACGTGGTGTTTCGCCTCGGCCACACGGTCAAAAAGGCTGAGGTCCACGGGATGAGCCAGCGCGGCGGTTCGGTGCAATCGGACGTCCGCTTCGGACCCGAAGTGCACAGCCCGATGATTCCCGACGGAACGTGCGACTTCCTCGTGGTGTTGGAGCCGTCGCAGGTCGACGTGGTGCGCGGTGGACTGCGGCCTGGCGGCGTTCTCCTGACGCCGGCCGACATCGACGGGGCGAAACTGCCCACGGCCAAGGCGCTGAACGTTGCCATGCTCGGGCGGCTCAGCCGGCATTTTGATTTTCCGGAGCAGAGCTGGAGCGAGAGTCTGCGGACCCATTTTCCGGAGAAGCTTCATGCCGCCAATGAAACGGCGTTCGCTCTCGGCCGCGGGGCTTGATCGCGCGCGGGATCTTGAGAAAGAGACTGGCACGGATGGAGCGCGGTGTCCCCAACGCGCCTGGGGTGCGATGGCAATGGCGCCGGTTTCAGACCGGAATCATGCGGCTATGGCTGTAGACGGGATTGCGATCCTTGCCTCCCGAGCCACAGGCCCCCAAATTCTGCCGTGGCCTGCCAACCCCATCCATCGAAGAAGGAGCCCAAATGAGCATGAAGTTTGTCTATCGGAGAATCTGGGCATGGTATCTCTCAGGAGATTCTTGCTTTGTCGATTCCCCACCGGTAAAGGAGTTTCTGCTGAGATACCCACCCCATGATCCGGAACCTTTGGAACGATCTCGACGGTACGTTCTTCCCTGAAAGTGCGTTGGATTACATGCCGGCCGACCGCCTGCGCGAAGTGCAGTTGCAGCGGCTCAGGGCAGTGACGACGCTGGCCTACGAGCGCGTGGCGCTCTTCCGCGAACGTATGGACGCGAAGGGTGTGAAGCCCGCCGACGTGCAAAAACTCGATGATGTGCGTTTGCTGCCCTTCGCCACGAAAGCGGACCTGCGCGATACGTACCCCTACGGACTCTTTGCCGTGCCGATGAGCGAGGTGGTGCGGCTGCACGCCTCCAGCGGCACGACCGGCAAGCCGATCGTTGTCGGCTACACGGCTGAGGACATGGAGGTCTGGAAACAGGTCATCATGCGCACGCTGTATTCCGCCGGCTACAGCCGTGGCGACGTGGTGCAAAACATGTTTGGCTACGGCTTGTTCACCGGCGGACTGGGACTCCACAGCGGCATCGAGGGCATCGGGGCCACGGTCATTCCCATTTCGGGCGGCAACAGCGAACGCCAGATCATGGTGATGAAAGATTTTGGCGTGACCGCAGTGTCGTGCACGCCGAGTTACTTCATTCACCTGATCGAGGTCGCCGGAAAGCTGGGGATCGATTTCAAACGCGATCTCAAGGTCAAACGCGGCGTGTTCGGGGCGGAGCCCTGGACCGATCAGATGCGGCAGTACATCGAAACGGCTTCAGGCATCAAAGCCTACGACATCTACGGGCTGTCTGAAATCATCGGACCGGGCGTGGCGGCCGAGTGTGTGTGCCAGACCGGGCTCCATGTTTTCGAGGATCATTTTCTGGTGGAAATCGTGGACCCGAAGACACTGGAGCCGGTGCCGGACGGGGAGGAGGGAGAACTCGTGCTCACCACGCTGAGCAAACAGGCGATGCCGGTGATCCGCTACCGCACACGGGACATCACGGCGATCGAAGCGCGACCCTGCGCGTGCGGACGGAGCATCCGACGCATCCGGCGCATCAGCCGTCGCAGCGATGACATGTTCATCATCCGCGGAGTGAATGTTTTCCCTTCCCAGATAGAAACTGCGCTGCTCAAGACCGAGGCCAACCTTCCGCACTACCAGATTGTCCTCACGCGAAAGTCTGGCCTGGACCGGATGGAAGTGCGCGTCGAAGTCACCGGAGGGATGCTGAGCGACCGGCTCAGCGAGATGGAAGGATTGCAGCGGCGCTTTGCGCACAGCATCGACCAGATCACGAATCTGCACGCCGATGTGACTCTTGTGCAGCCGGGCACAATCCCGCGGAGCGAAGGCAAGGCGAAGCGGGTTCTGGACCAACGCAACGATTCTGTGTGAAGCCAATCATCATGAAAATCCGCCAGATCTCCGTCTTTCTTGAGAACCGCCCCGGACGCCTGTCAGCGCTTTGCCGCATACTGGCCGAGGCAGGCGTGAATCTCAGCACCCTGACGCTGGCCGAGACCGGTGAGTTCGGTCTGCTCCGCCTCATCACGCCGGATCCCGACAAGGCGAGGCAGGTGATTGAACAAGCCGGCTATGCGGCCACCGCAACGGAAGTGGTCGCGTTGCAGGTGCCGGACCGGCCGGGCGGGCTGGCTTCGGTTCTGCGGGTGCTGGAGGAGAACAAGATTTCGGTGGAATACATGTATGCCTTCGCTATGAGGGCGGGCGGCGACGCGGTCATGGTCTTCCGCTTCGACGACATGGACCGCGCGATCTCCGTTCTGCAGGCTGCGGGTGTCAGCGTCTTCAAATCCGTCGATCTTTTCGGAGCCTGAGACTGGCACCGGACGGGGGTTGGCGGTCCATCTGGCTTGCTCGAGACAGGTAAAAACCCGGCGAGTGAGCGATATTGGAATATATAAAGAAGTAAAATTGATCATTTAATAGATGACAAAGGCCAGTGCGGGAAGCGGCGGTCAGCAAGGGCATTGACGGGGTTCGATAAGGATCATTGTGATCTATGGATGACCAAAGCTGTCGCGCGTGCACGCAGGAGTCCGCCGAGCAGTTACTCAGGAATGCCTTGACCCAAGAGCAACGCGCCGGCGTCGCTGCGGTGTGCATTGACATGTGGGCGCCCTTCGAAGCGGCCATTGGCACTTGTCTGCCGCACGCGCGGATTGTCTACGCCCCGTTTCACGTCGTCAGTCATCCCAACGAGGCCGTAGATCAGGTGGGGCGCTTCGAACAGGTTCAGCGACTGGCCCAAGGAGACGAGACGCTGACCGGCAGCCGTTCGCTCTGGCTGCATGGCTTCGAACACCTCAATCGCCGCAAGCATCAGGAACTACTGGCTCTGTTGACCTCCGAGCTGAAGACCGGGCTGGCATGGGCTTTGAAAGAACAATCGCGCAAACTGTGGCTGTACAAGCGTCCCTCGGCAGCACGGGGCTATCGCAACTTCTCCAATTTCCGCGTCGCCATCCTGTTTCACCATGGGAAACTCGATCTCATCCCACACTAATCCGCGAAGATCCCAAAATTCGTCCTTTCCTCAATCCATGTTGACGTCTGCCTAACCTCGGTGCCAAATCCATTATATTCTGGCAACCCTGTCCATTTCGGCCGCTCGATCTTATTGAGAAGGGCTTCTGAAAATATCTCACCCTGACGTGCAGAAAGCATCGCCCCGACGCCCAAAACGCACCGAATATCGGCTATGAAACTACCGCTTCCATCGCGCTCTTGGCTGTTCGGGTTAGGCGGATTAATGTTTACGATCCATAGCATTGCGACCAAGGCAGGCACGGAGAATGTCGTAGCCTGGGAGTTGGGAGTTTCCGGTTCATACGAATTACATAGAGACGCGGACGGACTTAACCGCAATGCCATTTGACGTTTTCATATTCGACGAGCGCAAGGTCTATATACTTGTCCCGGATGGGAACGATGCAAATAGCTTCACGGAGGGGGTTGCAATAGAAAGCACCGAGGTCGCTGCGATGTTTGGCGCGGCCATGCTCCAACTTGCGGAGAATCATCCCAAAGCCCATGCCACTAGTGCGGAGAATTAGGTTCGGGCAGCGGAACCCGGAGCGCAGAGGCTGCTGACGGTCGCCCGATAGGGCCTTCTCGAGGCCCTTACCCAAATGAGTCGAATGCGAAATCTTGACCGGCTGAATGCCGAATGGTACGGTGACAATCGATGGAGAACCTATGGGCTACCGGCTTGCCTTAGTTTTTTCGATTGGTTTGCGAGGCTTGTGAAGTGATGCGCTGTCATGGCTGCTCACCACAGAGACATTCCGATTCCTCCACGTGACGAGCGCGCTAATGCCCGCAATTATCACGGCGTGCGGGTGAAACTTGAAGCGAGCGAGGCCAACGAACCGCTGCTCGATGTAAGTGAATTTGGGATCGCCGGGGAATCGTACTACTGCCGGAAAGATGGCTTGAATGCCCCTTATTACCGAGTTCTTGCAGGTGGATTCGACAAATTGCTTTTGCGGCGAGGTGTGGTTGCGCGACTGAAACAGGTAAACGAGGTGCTACGTCTGTTTGGCGTGGAGGTCTACGTTTGGGATGCGTTCCGTCCGATCGCATGCCAACGCGAGCTTTGGGACTATTTTATGGGTCAAGCCAAACTCAAGCGACCCAATGCAAGCGAAGAAGACTGGAAACGGTGGAGTGATGACTATTGCTCTGATCCGTCTGGCTATGATCCAGCAAATCCGCGAACTTGGCCTACGCACTTTACCGGGGGCGCGGTGGACCTCACACTGCGACGGATCTGCAACGGCGAATTGCTTTACATGGGAAGTGTTTTCGACGATGCCGCATGCGTGAGCCATACCGCCCATTTTGAAGGCATACCGGACCAAGAGTTGAGTGCTTCCGCCTTCGATGCGCGAGCAAACCGGCGTATGCTCTACTGGGCGATGTTCGGCGCGGGATTCTCGAACTTTCCCAATGAGTGGTGGCACTATGACTACGGCACCCAGATGTGGGTGACAAATCGGCTCGACGAAGCTGGAGTACTTCGCCCGAGTGAGGCCTTTTACGGGCCGGCAGAACTTCGTGATGCAAATTTGTAATCAACAATAGCACCAACATGGCAAAGTCTGTATTGATGTGTTTCGGGGGTCGCTCGGCGGAGCATGAGATTTCGGTAATCACCGCACTTCAGGCGCTGGAGGCGCTCGATCCAGAACGGTGGACCTCGATCCCGTTGTACGTGGCCCCGGACGGAAGATGTTGGGGCGGGGATGCTCTTCGGAACCGGACGAACTATCGAGCGATCAACGCGGATCCGTCGGCTGTAGACGAGTTGCATGAGGTCAAATTACGGCTTTCCGGCGGGGCGCTAGAAGTCGTGCAAGAGACCAAGCAGTCCAATAGGTTTTTCAGGCAGGAGCCGAAACGGACCATCCCAGACGTTGTATTCCCTCTGTTCCATGGCACGTTTGGCGAGGACGGGGCCTTTCAGGGGTTAGTCGAGTGGTCCGGGTTGCCATGCGTCGGCTCTGGATCGCGAGCCTCTGCGGTGGGCATGGATAAAGCCATGACGAAGGTGGTCGCCAAGGCGAATGGGGTCGAGGTATTGCCCTGGCAAATC
>Ga0182027_10003756_pt1 | contig 23815 bp, 24 predicted proteins | sample 712E1DmetaG_FD_121300 | JGI IMG/M metagenome (GOLD analysis project Ga0182027, IMG submission 121300) | Permafrost microbial communities from Stordalen Mire, Sweden - 712E1D metaG (Illumina Assembly) | ecosystem: Environmental > Terrestrial > Soil > Wetlands > Permafrost | place: Sweden... | reverse complement strand
GTTCACCCCCATCCTCCCGCTGGGAAAACCGCAGTACATTAAGGAGTTTGCCCGCCACTCATGGCTCTATCCGCTGGCCGGGTACGTGATCGGGTGCCTTGCGGCGGTCCCCGTCCTTGTTATCGCAGATCATACCATTGCGGCCGCTGCCGCGGTTACCTTGGTCCTCCTCATCTCCGGGGCCCATCACTTTGACGGTCTCCTCGACCTCGGCGACGGCCTGATGGCGCACGGAGACCGGGAAAAAAGGGTCCGGGCACTCACTGACCGGCAGGTCGGGGCCGGGGGGGTCGCCGCCGGTATTGTTACGACCCTGCTCCTGTTTTCCGGCCTGCAGGCCTCTGCCTCCATTGCCGCAGCGATCATCGCCGGTGAGGTCTGCGCGAAATTCTCCATGGCCTTCCTCACGACGTACGGCGAGCCGTTCCGGGAGGGGATCCACAGTTTCCTCCACCAGTACGCCCGCCGGTATTTCCCGGCCCTTGCCGGACTCCTCTGCCTTCCCCTCTTCCTCCTGCCGCTTGCACCGGTAAAGATCGCCGGCGCGCTGGTAGTGATGGTCCTCTGCCCGACTGTCCTGCTCTTCCTTGCACGGCGCCTCTTTGGCGGGGTCAACGGGGACGTTGCGGGCGCTTCAAATGAGTTAACCCGGGCACTGTGCATTATTGTGATCGTGCTGCTGTGATCCGAACCCTGCAAGGGTGCGGCTGGAGAATATCGAGGGCATTCAGGCATGGGACAGGTGAAGACCGGAGTTCTTCTACCTGTTGAATCTCATCAGAGACGGGACAGGAAAAAGGCTATCAGGCTCTTCGACTTGATTCATGATACGGAACATGCAGCCGGAGAAATCCGATGGAAACAGACAATCAACAGGGATAGTGGTGAATTTTTTATTTAAGATTTTTTTTAAAGAGACTTTAAGTTTGTCTTTTTTTTGTTAACATCCGAAAGCATGCAAAAAAATTTCTTTTGTGTTCCTGATGATTTCTTTTTATCCTCATGGTTCTGACAGGTTATCAAACATTGAAGAGGTGAAAGGGAGGCCGAATGCCAATCTTCAGCCTTCTGATGAACCATGGGGAGGCACATGAGAAGGGTATTATAGCAAAGGAAAAGTAACGGTTTCCCGGAAAAAATAATGACAGGAATTGACATCAGGATCCATTGAAATTAAAAAAAAAATCTTCATAAAAAATCAGTACAACGCAAGATACCCGGCATCCGCATCATCATCGCAGGAGATGGCATTCCCGTCACGGACGAGCGTGTTGAACATCATCGCCGCATTCATCAGGTTCTCATCGGATCCCTTGCCCTGGCGGATCTTATCCAGCGCTTCAGCTTGGGGCGAGGGCGCCACCCGCTTCCCCACAACAACCCCCCTGCAGTGCCGGCAATAGGCGCACTTTGTGGAGACCGAGACCGGCCCTTCAGCACAGGCTACCGTAACCCGGCCTTTTTTTTCATCGCGTACAAACGATAACGTTTTCATATGAAAAGATACCCGGCCATCGGATATCATGATGTCGATCACCTTTTTTTATTACAGAAATTTTCACCGTAGAAACGAGTCCTGCAATCGAAATAATTTAAATAGGTGGCTCTCATATATGTAATACTCGCACAAACTGGCTGTAGCGCACAGTCCTGCTTTGGAGGAACGATTTGAAATGGCATCTGACAAGCCCCACATGAACCTGGCCGTTATCGGACACATCGACCACGGAAAGTCAACCTGCGTTGGCCGGATGATGTTCGAGACCGGCGCTGTACCGGCACACATCATTGAAGGCTACCGCAAGGAAGCCGAGTCCAAGGGTAAGGCTACCTTTGAATTTGCATGGGTTATGGACAACTTAAAGGAAGAGCGTGAGAGAGGTATCACCATCGATATCGCCCACAAGCGGTTCGACACCCCCAAGTACTACTTCACGGTCGTGGACTGCCCCGGTCACCGGGACTTCGTCAAGAACATGATTACCGGTGCATCGCAGGCCGACGCTGCAATCCTCGTTGTTGCAGCCCCCGATGGTGTCATGGAACAGACCAAGGAGCACGTCTTCCTTGCAAGGACGCTCGGCATCTCCCAGATCATCGTCGCCATCAACAAGATGGACGCCGTCAAGTATGATGAGAAGCGGTTCAACGAAGTCAAGAAAGACCTCTCTGACCTTATCAAGATGGTCGGTTACAAGCCCGAAGAGACTCTTTTTATCCCGATCAGTGCCCTGCAGGGTATCAACATCAAGGTGAACAGCCCCGAAACCCCGTGGTATAAAGGACTGCCACTGATTTCAGCGCTCGACACCTTCAAGGAACCGGCAAAACCGACCGACAAGCCTCTCCGCCTGCCGATCCAGGACGTATACAGCATCAGCGGTATCGGCACTGTGCCGGTCGGCCGTGTTGAGACCGGTATCATGAAGAAGGGAATGAAGGTCTCCTTCATGCCCGCCAACAAGGACGGGGAAATCAAGTCCATCGAGATGCACCACGAAGAGATCCCGCAGGCAGTGCCCGGTGACAACGTCGGGTTCAACGTCCGCGGTATCGGAAAGGGCGACATCCGCCGCGGCGATGTCTGCGGACCCGTCGAGGCCCCACCGGCAGTTGCCGAGGAGTTTACGGCACAGATCGTCGTGCTCCAGCACCCGAGCGCCCTGACCGTCGGGTACACCCCGGTCTTCCACTGCCACACGACCCAGACCGCCTGCACGTTCACCGCACTGAACAAGAAACTCGACCCCCGCAGCGGCCAGGTCAAGGAAGAGAACCCCACGTTCCTCAAGTCCGGCGATGCCGCCATCGTCACCATCACGCCGACCAAGCCGATGGTCATCGAGCCCGTCAAGGAACTCCCGCAGATGGGCAGGTTTGCCGTCCGGGATATGGGCCAGACAATTGCCGCCGGCATGTGCATTTCGATCAAACCAAAGCAGATGAGATAAATTATTTTTTGGATGTGAAAAAAACATGCAGAAAGCCAGAATTCGCCTGACAGGAACGGACTTTAACAAGGTAGAGATGGTCTGTAACAGAATACGGGAAATTGCAGAACGCACAGGTGTTAATCTGGCCGGCCCGATACCACTTCCAACGAAAAGGCTCGTTGTTCCTATCCGCAAGAGTCCCGATGGAGAGGGGACTGCAACATGGGATCGCTGGCAGCTGCGTGTTCACAAGCGTCTTATCGATATCGATGCGGACGAGCGTGCACTCCGGCAGCTGATGCGCATCCAGGTGCCCAAGGATATCGGCATCGAGATCGTCTTAGAGAGTTGAAGGTGCGGCGTGCAGCAGGCCGCTGGTCTTACTCATAAGATCAAATCAATATTTACTTTTGAACGGATTTTTTTCCTCATCCTTATCCTTGCGTTCATCCTCCGCTTCTTTTTGCTCGACCTCAAGCTGCTACACCACGACGAAGCGATCCACTCCTGGTTCTCGTACGAGCTCCTGACAAAGGGATCGTGGATATATGACCCCAGTTATCACGGGCCGTTCCTCTACTTCGTGACCGCGGGCATGTTTGCCCTGTTCGGGTCGTCTGACCTGGTTGCCCGGCTGCTCCCGTCGCTCTTTGGTTTTGCTATCATCCCGTTGGTGTATTGTATTTACCGCATCGGGTACATCAATAAAAACCAGGCCCTGATCGCTGCGCTCCTCATCGCCATATCACCGGACATGGTCTATTTCTCCCGCTTCCTCAGGCACGATATCTTCATGCTATTTTTCACGATGCTCCTCCTGGTCGCGATCCTGTACTGGTTCGAGCGGGGCACAACAAGGTTTGCCGTGCTCGCTGCCATTGCAGCAGCCGGTGCCCTTTGCTGCAAGGAGGAGATGCCGGTCTTCCTCATCGTCTTCTTCCTATTCTTTGCCTTTGCGGTCTGGAAAGGACGGTTAGCCCTTCCTCCGGCCTGGAAGGCTGACCTCCTGCTCTTCATCGTCCTCGTAATCGCAATCGTGAGCATCCTCTACTCGGCGTTCTTCTTCCATCCCGAGACGCTTGTCGGCCAGAATTTCCAGATTGGGCTTCAGGGTATGCATTTCGAGGCGAACACGACCGGGTGGTACCAGGCCGTCACGCACTGGGTGGCCATGCATGAAGAGCAGCGGCTTGGCGGCCCGATGTACTTCTATATCCCGTTCTTCCTCCTGTACGAGCTCCCGATCTTCATCCTTGCGCTAATCGGGGCGGTCCAGTTCATGACTACCGGACTCCACCCGTTCCTGTTTATAAAAAGGGTGAAGAACTGGATCCGGGAGCATCGCTTTGCTCTCTCAACAGGCGACCTTGCGGTTGTAACCCTGCAGCAACTGCACAACAGGCAGGACACCGATAAAAAATCCGAGGAGTTCTTCCGGTTCTGTATCGTGTGGATGATAGCAGCGATGGCCTTCTATGCCTACGTTGGTGAGAAGGTTCCCTGGCTCATCATCCCGCAGCTGCTGCCGATGTGCTTTCTGGCGACCTATAAGCTGAACTGGCAGAAGACTGCGTTTGCCCTTGCCGGCTGCATCTTCCTTATCGTGATGACCTGGCACGTGGCATTTGTCCCGGCGGATATCAACGAACCGATCGTCCAGGTCCAGAACTCGGAGGATATGCGGGAGGTGATGGGGCTGATGGACAATTCGAGCCATATCGTGATAGCGTCCCAAGACTACTGGCCGCTCCCGTGGTATTACCGGGGCGACAAATGGCAAAAGATCCAGTTCTACGGCGACCGGGTGGACGTGGATACCCTGATCAAAGACCATCCCGGTGTGATCATCCTCCATGATACTGAGAGCTATCCTTCGATCGAGGGTTATACAAAAAAGACCTACAAGCTGGCCTACTGGTTCTCGTTCTATGACAACGAGAACCGGCTGCTGGATTACTACCTGCACCGTGACGGGAAGATGGGCAGTATCAATATTGATGTCTTTACCCCGCTTCCTGCCTATGCATTACCCCCGGAAGCGACGGGCTGACGGGCGGTTTAATTCATATTTTTTTCTCTGTTACAGACTGTTCACGACAGTCTGAATAATGAGCTCTTGGGAAAATCTTTTTCACAATCTGATGTCCTCCGGAGATTTTACTCATCCATGTTTATACATGCGAACAGAGGAGCCGGGAGACGTACCCGGCAGATTATTGACCAAATCGCCGGTTGTTTTAAGGACATTTTCCTTTAAAAACTGAGTTCTCCGCAATCAGAACCCGCCACAGAAGTAATCCAAGCATGATAAAAAAAACGGTGAAAAACACCAGTGCCCGGTCTGACAAATAGGTATTATTTACCCACAGAACGCCATAGGAAAGTGGGTATTCAATATAACCCAGAATCTGAACCCCGATAAATAATAAGATCCCCCAGAGATCATCAGCCACCAGCAATGCTGCAAACGGTGTAAACCATACAATGTATTGCGGTGAGCGATATTGCGAGAACATGATTGCAACAACAGTTACTACCAGAATTAATTTTAGCATCCGGGCAATGTTTTTTGGTTCCTGGTACATGAGATATAAAGCCCCCAGAATAACAACAATCGTGAGGATGCGAAATATAATGACAATTGAACTAAAGGGAACTGCAATATTCACTATCTGGAGGTACTGATTTACCGTATAGGGGATGGTATTACAATACACTTTGTCGGTAAATCCAAGCATATTAGCATATCCAAAGACCCTGTTATACCCATACCCCAGCATCAAACCAAATATCAGTCCCCCTGCTAAGAGAAACGCAAATGCTCGTTTTTTCCCTTCTTCAATGATTGAAGTATCCCGGGCATTGTATATCCATAAAAAAGGGAATAACACTATGGGCCAAATTTTCGTAAATAACCCAAGGACCGATGCCAGATATCCCTTGGATTCAGCTCCATAAAGTGTTGCCAGCACCGCGACCATGGCCAGGCACGCAGGGAACGGATCAAATCTGCACAAGACATAAAACGCCACAGATATAGCTGTGGCATTCAGTAACGCTGCGGTAAATGCAATGTTCTCTGAGTATAATTTTAATCCGATATAATAAACGCAAAATGTTGTCACCATGGTGCAAATGAGCATAAGTGCCCACATTGCCAGGATAAACACAAAAAAACCTCCCCCGATACATGAAACCGCATATGCAATTATTACCGGTACAAATGCAAGGGGCGGATAATAAAAGGGCACACCAGACGCCCAGGGCAATTGCCCGGATATAATATTCTGGACTCCGTGATAATATACCTTGAAATCCCCAGAATTGTGAAAGGATCCAGATACCATTATCCCGAATATACCTACGGCTAAAATAGTAAATATCGGGGATATTATCAGGATATTACGATGTTTTGGGTTAATCTTTGGAAAATTCATTTCATTTTTTTATTAACTGATGAGAAAATAATGTTTGCTGGAATCATCTCATAAAGAATAAAGCGCCTTAACTAAAGGGAAGATCGGATTGATGTACTTTATATCGGATGCAAAGTTTGGCTATACACTTAGTTCATCATCGCACGGTTTTGAACATTTGTGGTCAGTCATTGGTGAGGGTTTTTTACCATACGTTCCTAAAAAAAAATTCACCGAAAACACCGTTGATTGTATTTTTCCCTCAGGATTATTCGGGAACTGCAGTCTCCACCGGGAGCGTCAGAGGTTAACAAATAATTTCTTCAGATCAAGAAGTATCTGTGTCGTGCCACAGCAGAACAGGGTTCCTGAATTGTTCTCACAGTGCGTCCAGCACCTGCATGCTGCTCTTTGCCCCGGTAAAGGATCTCACTTCGATCACGGCCGTTGCATGACCCTGCCGGAGGGCTGCCATCACCGGCCGGAAATCGATCGTGCCGGATCCCACGGGGCTGTGGGTATCTGCCCTGCCATTATTGTCGTGGATATGCATATGCCGGAACGGGATTTCCAGGAATTCCGGCAGGCAGCGGTTGAGATTGGCATGGCCGGTATCGAGCGTGAGTCCGGTGTCGCCGATAAGACCGAGGTCGGCAGGTGCCCGCAGGTTGAAATAGTTCATGTCCCCCATATTCTCGAACCAGAACTCAACCGAGTATTCCGCTGCAGCAGCTTTGAGTTCCTGCAGGGATGCCCGGAACTGCCGGTCGGATTCCGCTCGTTCCTGCTCCCAGGCAAAATATCCCGGGTGCATGACTACCGGCGCACCGACTGCCGCGGCAACAATAAAACAGTCGGCCATCACCTGCACGCTCGCCTTCCGGACAGGTTCGAATACACTGGCGATGTTCATGCCGTGGAAGGGGGCATGGAGGGTGAATTTCTGGGTGTAGCTGGAAAACAGGTCCGGGTCGGTGATAAAATGGAATCCCTCGTCCATCACTTCGATAAGGTCCGTAAGCGGGGCAAGTTCATCCAGTGCTGCCGCAAGCGGCCTTTCCATCAGGCAGTAAGTAGAGATCCCGACCATCAGGAGCAGTAGCCCGGGACGCTATAAATAGGTATGGAAAACAGCTGGTCTGGTCATTGCGGAAGTCCCGGCGGTCCAGCCGGATCAGGAATAAAAAAAAGCATTGTGCCGAAACTGATGACAGAAGACGCGACCGGCAGGTACCACTGATGCGGAAAACCCGCATGAGCGCCGGAGAGCGGGGATAAAAAAATCCCTGCATCGGGAAATTCCGGATCACAAGCAAAAAATGTTTATTATCCACCGCTCCAAATGAGGATAACAAACGGCAGGCAGGGTGAATTATCGTATGGAAGACCAAGCAGGAGGACAGGACTCGTTCTCAGCGGACTGGTGCAGCCTTGAATGGACGCCCTGGGTACCGTTCAGCACGACCAGCAGGACGCTGGAGCGTATCCCGGACACCGCCGGCCTCTACCGTATCCGGCCGACCGGGCAGGATCTGATGATGTATATCGGCTGGACCGACGGATCGCTGCGGCAATGCTTTTTTGGCATACGCAAGAATGCGACAAATGTCGTGATGCCATGGAAAGACCCCTGGCCGGTTGCGCCGGCGCTCTGGGCGTGGAAGGACGCCAAGGGCTATACCTATGAGTTCTCGGCAGTCCCCTACGGGGACAGACCTGTGGAGCGCGAGGCAGCGGAATGCTATCTCACCTACCTCTGCCGGCTGGAACAACGCGAGTCCCCGCTCTGTAATTTCGGCCGCTTCCACCGGAAGTACCGCAGGCCTACGGACCAGAAGGAGGGGGTCGCCGGGGGGAAACTTTTGCCGGGTGAGCCCCTCAACCCGGCGGGGGGCCCGAGTGCCTCGCCGCTTGTGGTGACCGGAAAGCCCGGGGAACCCGGCTGGATGGGGCTTGCATGGAGCATAACGCGGAACCTCAGGACCCACACGACCGCGGTTGTCCCACCGGACCAGGGCTATTACCTCATCTTCGATGCTGCAACAGGTGCAGTCCTTGCCATCGGGATGTCGGAGGACTGTGCAAAGACGCTGTTTGACCTCAGCAGGAACCCGTGGAATGGAAAAGAGCTCTTATACTCGTTCTTCTGCGAGCCAAAACCCCTGCCCGTCCACAACCTCAGGGAGCGGGAGAATGACCTTCTCGGGAACTATATCGAGCAGTACGGTACGGTGCCGGAGTACCAGTTCCGTGACGGAACGTAACAATTTTTACCAGGAATTTTTTTAAATAATACCCCCGGCCCGGTGTGTATTTTTACCGGGGGGAGCGCGTATATCACTCCCGTTTTTTGCGATAAACGATTCCAACCGCCATATCAGTGATGAACCAAGGGAAGGGCTCTGGAATCAGCGAACATACGGAATGTGTTGGTGTGTCGGAAGGACCCAGGTGGTTTACCGGTACGGAATAATACCCATAAAAAAATTGGCTGATCGTCAGGACAGTGCTCTCATCAGGTCCCTGAAAAGAAAGTGACTGGGATGTTTTCTCTCACGAAAAACACCTCACTTCCCTGGTATTGGCGCTAACCTTGCCTTCACCCGCGCCGCCGGCCTGCGAATAGCAATGATACGATTCCTGTAACGCCCAGTGCAAGAAGCGGGACTGCAGGCGAGAGAGGAGAACTCGCGGAGGAGCCACCGCCCACGTTAATATAACTCACCTGATCGGATGACTGGCTCCCGGATGCGTATTTTACCGTCAGTTCGACCGTATAGGTCCCCGGGAGGGTGTAGGTGTACACTGGTTCCTGTTCCGTGCTCGTCCCGCCGTCACCGAAATCCCATGCAAAGGACTCGGGCGATCCCGGCGCGGTGGCAGTGAACCGGACCACGAGTGGGGCAGTTCCTGATGTCGGTGTACCCTCGAACGAGACCGTGGGCGGCGTTGGCTGTGGTGTTGCAGTTACAACCGGTACAGATGCCGCTTCCGCGACCGGGGCAGTACTCACACGGATAGCATCCTGCTGGACAGACGTATTGGTGCCTGCTGCATTCGTCGCAGTCAGGATGACACTATAGCTGCCGGGGTTTGCGTACGTATAGGCGGGGTTCTCCACAGTACTGGTACCACCATCTCCGAAGTTCCAGGTCCATGATGTCGGGGAATTGTATGACTCGTCAGTGAACTGGATCGTGAGGGGTGCATTACCCGCAGTTTCGGATTCCGTGAACGAGGCAACGGGAATCACACTCGTCCCCTCGGTCACGGTAACATCATCTGCCACGGTTGTCGAATTGCTGCCTTCGGCGTTCGTGGCAGTCAGGGAAACCGTATAACTCCCCGCGGTCACGTAGGTATATGAAGGATTCTCGTCGGTGCTTGTGTTCCCGTCGCCAAAACTCCAGCTCCATGATATCGGGGAATTTGTCGAATCATCGGTGAACTGGATCGTCAGCGGGGTGGTACCGGATGACGCGGACTGTGAGAAATCCGCAACAGGCAGAGTCAAGGCTGCATTAACGGTGATGAGGTCGGATTGCGTATCGACATTATCCCCGGCTGTGTTGGTTGCAGTAAGGCTGACAGTATAGGTCCCTGCGGTGACATAGGTATAAGACGGGTTCTCATCCGTGCTCGTGTTCCCGTCGCCAAAACTCCAGTTCCACGATGTCGGAGTGTTGGACGATGTGTCCGTGAACTGGACCGTGAGAGGAGCCGTGCCGGAGACCGGACTGCTGCTGAACCCTGCCACAGGGATCTGCGGCCCGGTAGTTGTCGGGATCGGGGTTGTAGTAGTGATGGTGGTAACGGTAGTGACCGGGACCGTGGTCGTTGGTGTTGTGGTTGGTATTATAGTAGTCTGTGTGGTTGCCGGAGTCGTCGTTGTTGCTACCGTCGTCGTTGTCACAGGGAGGGTAGTAGAGGTGGAGGTCGGTGTCGCGGTGAGAGTCGGCGTTGCCGTCACCGTTGCGGTCTGGGTGACATTATCTGCAGTGGCAGGGACTGCAAGAACGGCAATAAACACGATTGTCGCACAGAGCAGGAAAGGAGTAAAGGATCGGGACATGGGTCACCGTTCCTCAGTTATTGATCGGATGACGGCGGCGCCGTTGCGTTGCCACGCCCACGGAAACCACCGGCAGGGAAGCCCAGTGCGTCCATAAGCACCTGCTGGGAGACGCCGAGCTGTTGCGCTGCAGCGCTCAGGTTCTGGCGCCCGCTCGTGGTATTCATCGTAGTGCTCAGGGCGTTCTGGAGATCCTGTTCGGGTACTCCCAGTTTGTCAGCCGCCGCGGTGAGCAGGGTCTGGTTTGTAAGGAAATTTTGTCCGCTGAACTGCCGGCTCCCGCCGGCACTGCTGTTCCGGTATCCGGCAGTATCCCCCGGGGGACTGTTATCCCCACTGCGAGGCGAATACTGCTGGCTGGTTGTGGCCGGAGTCGAACTGCTGCCGGTCTCCTGCGTGCATCCGGCCGTGATAATTGCGGCTGCGAGTATGGCGGCAGCAAGCAATGCAATGATGCTGGTTTTTCTCATGAGTACTACCTTCTTTCAGAATTCCATTGAAGAGAAAAATTGAGGGTTTTAAAATGACGCTCCTGCCGTCTTTTCAGCTCCCTGCACCGGTCCCCGGAATCGGTGATGGACTGCGGTCTGGTTACCGGAACCCGAAGTGTGCGGCCGGAACGAACCTCCATTCTGCCACCGGGTGCTGTTACCGCTGTGCATGCCAGTCACGTTACCGGACTGGACGGGATGCGCCGTATGGTACGCAGCCATCCACTGCATTGCTGCGCTCACGTTACCGGAGGCAATATCTGCCTGAACCTCGCTCACATCAACGCCCTGCTGTGCAAGCTTCGTGACGCCGGTCTGGAGCTGTGCTGCCTGCCGGGTGGTGTTTGCCGTCATGCCCGGGTGATCCTTGTGAAAGGCCATCAGGTCCTTCATCGCCCCGGTGACATTGCCCGCAGCAAGATCGGCAAGGGCCTGGCTTACGTCAACACCCTGCTGGCTGAGGTGAGTTATGAACGTCTGGATGTGCCCTGCCTGTGCTGTGGCGTTCATGACATGTTGCCGGGGGCCGTTTAATGCAGAGTCCGGATGGTCTTTGTGATAGGCCATGAGCCACTGCATAGCTGCGGTCGTGTTGCCAGCGGCAAGGTCGGCCTGTGCCTGGCTTACGTCAACACCCTGCTGGCTGAGATTGGCAAGAACTGTCTGGAACCGTGCCATCTGCTGGGTACTGTTGAACATGTGGTGATAGGAAGCGTTACCGGCAGGAATCCCTGCTCCGGTAGTATCGCCGGATGAGGAGAACAGAGCCGATGCACTGGCCGGGCTCATGACGAGCCCCAGTACGCAGACTGTCATCGTGAAGAGAGCGACTGCCCCGTTCCTGTTTGTAAATAGTTTCATTCTGGTATCCTCCGTTATGGATAGGTTTCCGATGCGGGAGGGTGTCCGCATCTTGTAAAGTATATGTTACATTTTGTAATATAAACCTTCTGTTTTATCATATATGTGTTACAATATGTAAGTTATGATATGAAGCGAACACACAGTCTCCCGCCGGTTTTGTAGCGGGCGGTTCTGGTTCATTTGCCGGGGCGAATAGCGGCGAATCCGATGAACAACAAAACAATTTTGCGGATCCGGCTGCAGGTTATCCACACTGAGATCCGGTATTTTCGTGCATTGAGGGGCCTGTGACAGACCTTTGAGCTACCCGGGGAATACTATAAACCAGCCATTGAATGCTCATCCATCGGAGCAACTGCCGGATTAACAACCGGAGAGGAGTAAACCGATGGCCTTTGGATATTTCATGCCGGGAAGCATGCAACATAGGAAAAAAAGTGCCGGTTTGAGGTACAGGTCTCTTGGGAAACAGGGAAAAAGGGGGATTTGAATTAATTAATATTGTCGAGATGCACGGTATACGTGCCGGCACCCGGGCCACCCTGACGCCCAAAGACAAAGGCTTCGTACCGGGATTGTCCGTAGGGATCCATTGTCACGCTATCGGTTCCCGTACCTAATTTCACCCCATCAGCATCATAATAATCAACATTCACCTGTGCCGTAACGGGTCGTCCCACGTTGTTCCTGACCAGGCCGGTAACAAAGAAACTGCCGTATGACTTCCACCCTGAGTATTCGCTGATGATTTGAGCTGTTCCCTCGACCGCTACCGGTGTTGGAGGTACGCAGACACCATCCACAGCTCCGGTATAGGGAAACAGATGAAGGTTGGCGTTCCTGTCTGTCGCATCGGAGATACAGGGAACCCCTTCCCCGCAGGAGGAGGAATAGATAAACGTCTTGGGGCGATTGGGCTCAGCAAATGTTGAGTATAAAGAACCGTCTGGTTCATTCCATACTCCGCAAAATACCTGCGTGTCCTGGTTAGTCGTGCTTAAGCTCTCTATGAACGTTCCATCTGCATTAAACCGGACTCTGTCGTCATAATTGGTTTCGGGATTGTAATACCGGTATGTACCAATGACCGGATCATCTCTTGAGGCAACACTGGTGGGTGCAGGGGTTGGTGTCGGCGTCAATGTCGGGGTTACCAGCACGGTCACATAGACGATCTGCGGGGTTGGTGCAGCAACGGAATTCTGATTTTCACCAACACACCCGGCAGTTATCAGAATCGATACGAGAATGAGAATAAAAAGAAGATATTTCATACTGCGTCTTTTCATTTCAGAGACGAAATAATTTTTCAATCGCAACGGTTGTGCAGGGGGAGCCCGCCGCGTCCCGCATTGACGACAGAATCCCGCTATGCGTTTTCAGCCCGCCGCTTTCCTGCACACGTTTCCCCGGGGCTGCTCAGCCGGTCTGAGCCGGCGTCCCCGCCCGGTCCAGGTACATCCCGACCCCGACCGGGATCAAAAACATCAGGGCATAGTACAGGAAGATATGCAGGGAATAATACGCCGCCGAGCCGAACAGCATCACGATGAACAGGTAATCGAGCACGACTGCGATCAGCGTCCAGGCAGCCCCGACGCCCGCGTAATACTGCAGGGAGAGGCGCTCCCGGGGCCGGAACCACCACCATGTGACCAGGATAGTGAAGGGGGTGAAGATAATAAAAATAATCCAGCCCATGCTGTCAGCAAAAGGCGTGAAAAACAATATCATTCCCGCAAGGTACCCGATCAGCCAGAAGAGGGTGCCGATGCCTAAGGTGTCTTTGAATACCGGGTGCATACGGTTCGTTGGTACAAGGGGGTTATGAATTTTTGGGGCGGGGCGGGAAAACGGGACGAGTTTGGGTAATGAACCATGGAGAGCGGGCAGGAGAATGAAAGATCTCCTGCCCGCGATTCCGGGATATTCCGGATCTCATCCGGTTTTTACGAGATGAAAAATCCTGCTTTTCATACATCGCTTTATCGTATCACCCGCTAATGTTGCACCATCGTTATGATAAGCACTGAAACAAAGATACGAAGAATCCGTGACAAGTTAAGCAGGATCGGTATCGGGGAAAAGAAACTGGACGACGCAGCCATCCTCGCGTCCTACAGCATCAACCAGTTCGGCAACCTCTGCCCTGTACCCAGGATCCTGTAATTTTTTTCCCGGGATCGGACCGGGCAATGAGATGATCGGGAAGGATTGGGGCGTAGCAAGGATGCCCGCCGTACGGATGGTTGACGGCGCAACCCCGGCATACACCGGGGGTAGTACAGGATTTTTTTTGGAACAGGATTGATCTCACTGCTCATGGGGTACAGAAAGAAAAGATTTATCATTGCCGATAAAATGGGTACCCCATGCAGCTGAAAACCGTATTTTTTTTCAGTCTGGTTACGCTGGGAATGCTCCTTGCAGCGGGATGTACAAACCCGTTATCTCCCGGGGAAACCCCGAACACGAGCGTTACGGTACCGCCTGCCGCAACGACAGCAGCACCGGTTGTTCTGCCAGCAACCGGAAACCTGACAGCTGCGGTCACTTCCCCGCCGACAACTGCCCCGGTCAACACCACGAGGACCCTGCAGGCAACCGATCCGATCCTCCACCGGTGGATACGTATGTTGCAGGATGCGGATGCCAACGGGCGTTACCAAGGATACGAGTTGAAATTCTATGCAGATGGGACAATAGATTACCGTTCCGGCTCGGTTACCGAGGTTGAGAGCAATTTAAGAATTGATCCGGTTGAATCCGAGTCAACCGGCACCTGGACAAGCCGGGGGGATAATAAATATCTCGTGAAAGTCTGGCCAGTTGGTAACAGCGGTGCACAATTTATCAGGGAATATACCCTGGTACCGGAATATCTGGATAAAACCTATAATATTCCCCAGAAGGAACACATCGAGAGCTCGTACGAGCTGGATGCAGTCCCGACCTACGGGAACCAGGCCCCGAACGGAAGGTTCCTCTATCCTGAGCGGGCAAAAATCGATTGATCTTTTTTTAAGGCCCGGCCATCGTATTTATCCTGAGCGCCATATACATTTCCTCCAGGCTCAGGCTTGTCAATTGCACGGGGAACCGTTGCTTTTTAAAAATTACACTCTGTAGAAAACCTGTTTCATAAGATTTGGTTGCCCCCCTTGCGCCAGCCCTGCCCCCATAGGGGGCGGGAACGCATGCGATGCCCCGGTATTACCTGTCCTGATACTTCCCGCAATTTTTTAACCCGGTAATACAGCACTATCGCAACCGGGACGCCCCAGCGGCGGGGCGAAGCCCCTGGAGCGTCAGGTAATTTCAAATGATTTCTACCGAGCAAAAAATTACACTCTGTAGCGTGAACACTTTTGGAGAAAATTTTTAAAACTTTGCGATCGCGCAGACCGAAAATATATCGTACAGTTCATGCCTGTTCAAACTTTTTTCCATACCCGTTTCTGTACATAAAAGATTCGCATTCTCTGCGCACCCGTACATATTCTGACCGGGTAACCGGGTACCCTAACCTGATCGCATACGACACAGCCATATGATCCGGTATGGCCAGAATTTTCTTGATATCCTTCTGTACGGGACCGGAAAATACGCTCATTATCTGAAAACCTACATTCAACGTATGGGCAATGAGCCACATGTTTTCCATCAGACAACCAAGACTCAGTGTTCCAAGTACATCTCCTTCCGATGCCGGAGCCCGTTTTCCTGTATCATATACTACCACGAGGACGGCCGGGCTTCCTTTAATCGTATCGCTCAGTGTCCCGGGGGTCTTATCACGCATAGCCGCCCTGAGTTTTGCCTTATCTCTCCACTGAGGCGGGAACTGCAGCCCCAGGATTCCGACCTTTTTCCGGAGTAACTCCTCTTCTGTCATTGACAACTGGTCATAATTTTCCCTGATAAATTCCGGTGACGGATAGGTCTTTATGTTTCCAAGCTTTTCCAGCACGTTCTTGTCGTCGATAACAATGATCTCAAAATTCTGCATATTGTGAGCGGTTGGTGCCCACCGGCCTGCTTCTATGATCTTTTTTATATCCCCTTCAGGCACCGGTTTATGCGGATCAAATAATGCCCTGGTCGAATGCCGCTCCTGTATAATCTTCATCAGGCTGTCCATGGATCGTACCTCATTTTTTACCATTTTTTCTGTTCCAGCGGTGATCCGCCCGGATGACCTTCTCTCATGGCTGCCAGTTTCGGATCCTGAACACGGATCTCGTATTCGTCGTTTTCAAACGCCTTCATCGCCGGTATGATGAATTCAGCTGTCGTTAAACCAAAATACGTCTGCCCGCGGGCTTTTCGTGCACCTTTGTCCAGGTTCGTGTCTACCATCGGGGGTATCAGTTCGAAGACTTTGACGGAAGTACCTTCCAGTTGCTGGCGGAGTGTCAGGCAGAAGGTGTGGACCGCCGCCTTGGTCGCACAATAGACGGGCATCGGTGCCATCGGGAAAAAGGCAAGACCCGAAGAGACGTTGATGACCGCTGCTTCCTTCTGGTTCATCAGATGGGGCACAAACAGGGCAGTGATATATATGGGCGCTTTCAGGTTGACCTCTATCTCATCCTCACCATCTGTTGCCCGGTGCCTGAGGAGGTCTTGTGTCCCTTTTCTGAAATCGATCATTCTCTGGATGCCGGCATTATTGACCAGAACGTTCAGGTTTTTAAAATTGGCAACCGCCCATTCGTACAATGCCTCGCGTTCGGTCTCTTTTGCTACATCACATTTTTTTATGTGCAGGGATGGCAGCCGGGCTTTCGCCTGTTTAAGGGTCTCTTCCGTCCTCCCGCAGATGATGACCTCGCTACCCTCTTTCACAAACTCTTCAGCCATGGTAAGGCCGATGCCCGTTGCTCCACCGGTAATCAGGACCGTATTTCCACCAATCTTCATGAAAATCTCCTCTCCATAATGAAGATAAAGACGCGGTCTGGTGCGTCTTCATATTCACGGGTATTCGTAATCCTCAGTGCATGTGCGATCCTTTATACCTTCTTCCGCGGGCGGGGCTCCATCCGGTATTACAAATCCCCGGTCAGAGCTCCTGCGCATTCAGCACGATCTTCCGCAGGATCTTCATCGCCAGCGCGGATCCCCCGGTACCGGAATCCCTGAGCAGAATGTGTCCGGTTTGTTCCGTTTCATGGCGGAGAGTCCGGCTTTTTTATCATCGGTAAAAATTCCGGATCAGACGCTCCCGTATCAGGACTACCATAGGAAACATTTCAAAAAACTTATTTTAGTTACCCGTGCATTGTCTGTTAGCTGACTAACGCTCAGCAAGGAACCGGGAACATGCCGTTCTGCCTCCGATGCGGAAGAGCTGCCGAACCAGAAGATGCCTATTGCAAATTCTGCGGTGCGCCGATATATAATGAAGAGCCTGTCCGCCCGCGTTCTGCCCCTTCAATACGGGCAGTCCCTCTGGAAGCATCTCATCCGCCGCCACCTGACCTGGACGAGCTGACACCGGCCCCGGGAGGAGCGATCCCGTTTACTCCCCTGAAGGTGGTGGGGATAATCGCGGTCATTCTCGTGATTGCCATAGTGGTTTTTTTCGCATTTTCCGGTCACCTGCTGCCGGCAGGGATGCTGTCCAATGCCAGCGGGTCCCGGGGGTCCGGCACCGGGCCGGCCATGGGCCAGTGTCCCGCCAACATGACCCTGTGCAGCGGCACCTGCGTAGATCTCAAGACCGATGCAGAAAACTGCGGGGGATGCGGTTATTCCGTTCCGGACGGCGAGACCTGTATCCAGGGAAAATTCAGCGGATCAAAAGGCGGGAATGCAAGCGGGTCATCCACTGCGCCGAAAGCGACATCCGCTCCGGCAACGGCCGTCACAACCGTGACGGTTTCCGCCGCGACAACGGCGACCGTTGCCGCCATCCAGACCTCCTGCATGTCGGGTCTGGGCCTGTGCGGCGGTACGTGCAGGGACCTTACAACAGATTCCCGGAACTGCGGATCCTGCGGGTACGTCTGCCCGGCCGGGACCAGCTGCCAGAGTTCCTGGTGCCTGGAGGGAGCCAAGGGCTCGAACACCAACGATTCCGGGGTATTAACTACCGATTCCACGTGTACCGGCCGCCAGACGCTCTGCGGCAATGCCTGCGCGGATCTCCTGACCGATAAGAATAACTGCGGGGTCTGCAGCCGGGCGTGCGGGAGCCAGGATATCTGCGTGAACGCCCGGTGCGGGCCGGCCTGCGCAACGAGCGGGGATATCCTCTGCGGCAACGACTGCGTTGACTTAAGTACGAACACGTCAGACTGCGGGTCATGCGGCAATGAATGCAAGACATTCCTCCCCAATGCACTGGGATCGGGGTGCACGGACGGGAAGTGCGTGGTTTCCGGATGCCAGTCCGGCTATGGAGACTGCGACGGGAGCATCGACAACGGGTGCGAGGTCAACTTCCGCTCCGATGCAAACAACTGCGGCTCCTGCGGCACCAAATGCCCCACCGGCCAAGTCTGCTACAACATGGTGTGCAAGGTATCCACCACCGCGACCTGAGGGGATGGCGCACTCAGGCCCCGGGGGTCAAAATCCCCTGCTCAGTCTTCCGGTTCAGGAAAAGTCCGGCTGAAAGAGAGGACGATGAATGGGAAATACCCGTACCGGGAGGGAGATGATCAGGCAGAGCAGGGAGCCGGTTTTTGTCCCTCAACGCGGGATCAGAACCCGGCATGGCAGGGGGTGTTCTCTTGTATTGGCATCAGGAGTTTTTTAGCGGGAGACCGGCCTTCCCGCATGCGGGAAAAAAGGGTTCCGGCCGGGGCGTACCTCATTTCATGTCCAAATCTCTTCTCAAAAGATTTTGCCCGGTAACAACGGCGGTTCTGTTGCATCTGCGGGACGTTTAAATAATCTAAATTGATGGATTACGACGGTGTAATTTTCGTCAGGTCCCGACAACGCAACGGAACCCGATGAACCATAACCCTGAATTACTCCCGGTCGATCTTTCTGCGCGGATTGGTTGGATTTTATCACCAACCGTTAACTTATCAGGACCGGTCAATTAAAAAAAAGGACGGATTATTCCCTGAGTAATATCTGGTGCAGCTCGGTTCTGCTGTGGATGACAATGATGCAGATTCCCACGCCCAGAGAATTTGCAATGATCATCTGGGGGATAGTGGCAAGAAAGACAGCAGTTGCGACGCTGTATGGCTGGATCATGACCAGGACCAGGAATCCATGCAGCAATTCGACAGCAGCGGCAAATACGATCGCCACTACTATCCCGGGTAATTTTCCTTTGCTGATATAGTATACTGCACCGGCAAGTATTCCGGCTAAGATCGTTCCAACCGCGCAGGGAACTGCGGAAATCCCGCCAAGGAAAAGACGATGAATTCCTCCGATGAGCCCTACGGCTATTCCCGCGTACGGTCCGGCTACAAGTCCGGCAACTATGGGACCGATATCCCGGATATTGCTGATTGCGTCGTAATCTGTATTCACACCCACATAGGTTCCGAATATAGAGAATAAGCCAAAGAGTACGATAAAAACAAGGTAATCGCGTACCTGTGCCGTTTTGAACAGAACCCGCTGGACCGTATCCGTTTTTGTGACAATCTCGATGAAAACAAAAATATATATTTCCGCTGATGCAAAAAGGGCCAGATACGGTCCAAGGATACCTTGCGAACTTCCTCCTGCCATAAAAACCTCCTGCCGGAATATCTGAGAGAAAAATATTGTCCGTATCATGTTTATAGTTGACTTCGCTGCTTCCCGATGGGGTAAACAATGGAATGCATGAAAAGAAGGCCGGTTCAGAGCATCCTCCCTTTATCGGGTCTGGTGCGTAAACAAGACCCGATGAAAACTATTCAGTCGTAGTCGGTATATGACGGGGATTTAAAGAGTCTCGAAGATGTACCGGAACCCTTTCTCGTTTTAGGTACATTAAACGAAATTCCAGACCCACTAAAATACCCTGATTTTCATCTTCGGTATTCTTCCCGGCTCTCAGGTCCGATTTACTGAATGGGAGAGAAAAACTGCCGCAGACCTGACAGGACCTGTCCTGTCTTTAGAGAGCTGTTATTAATTTTCAGCAGGTAATTCCAACGATTCTTTTTTCGATTTTACTTCATGTGGTGCTGACAGGTTCACGGTTGATCGTTATGTTTCTCTCTCGTAACTATTTCCCTGCCAACCGACAACGTATCAGAACCCGGCACAGGAGAAAAACACAAATATTTCCGGTCTTAAAAATCATCAAAAAAACACACAGATGAGCGTGTGTTTCAAAAAAAAATGATCAGGCCCCGGTTATCCCTGCGGGAATTGCCTGCGCCGCTGCCGGGTCCACCACCCGGGCCAGTGCGCGGCCGGCCGGGACGCCGGAGAATGCTTTTTACATTCTTCTCCAGTGTCTTGAGCCTGATGACTTTCGATACGGCAAAGAGGGCCTCTAAGACCTTCCCGGCAGGCTCATTTCTGCCGGTCACTGCATGGTGCAGTGCAGTCCTTCAGTCATTCACCAGGCCTTTTTTCATGGCCATTTTTTTTATCTTTTCCCCGAGGTTGGGGCTGCTCTCCATACGGTGCCACTCCTCGTTACTCATCCCCATAAAAAAACCGCAGTCCGGACATTTTGTCCAGGCTTCGTAATGATCCGGGAATTCTACGTGAAGGTCTGGTTTTCCGCATTGGGGGCAGATAAGTTTCGCGAGGGTAATCGATGCGGTAACCTCGCTCTCCCGGTCATGGGGTTCGACCATTCCGCCATCGGCAGCAGGCTCCCGGTTACTGGTCTTTTCATCATCCGGTACCGGATGCGGCACCACGCTGCCGTCACCGCGGGCAATCCTTGCCAGACTTTTTTCTCTGTTCACCATTTTTGTTTTCAGCTCCTTTCCCGGCCCGGGTTTTTTTCCGCTGCCGGATTGAAATAACAACAGCCACCATGGAACGCGGGAGTATATCCTTCTGCCCGGTTGTTGCAAAAAATGCAATCGGGACGGGAGTAGCGGGGATCCACGCGGGGGAGGAGAAAAAAGAGTGCGCAGAATCCAGGCCCCTGCTCACAAAAAGGTTATCGCCTCAGACAATGATCGTGACACTATGTTATTGAAGCATGGTATAGTTGTAACGATCCTGCTCATCAGTGCCGTGAGCATGGCAGGGTGCACGGGTTCCCCATCGGCACCGGTGGCAACATTGGTACCGGGTACCCCGGCGCCGGTTACGACGGCTGCCCCCGTTATCATACCAACGACATGGCCAACGCTGGAAACACCTGCAACGGGTCACCCGTACTCAAAAACGTACAGCTTCCACGGCACTGGTACCTATGAGGATTTCACCTTCACGACTGACAGCGACGCTACGTGGGTATTTCGTATGGATCCGGGGACTGGCTATTTTCTGGTGGTATTAAAAGATGCCCAGGGTAAGCAGATCGAGGTGCTGCCAGCCTCAGGCACGATATCCGTATGGCTGAAGGCAGGGGACTATTCTTTTGATATAACGGCAGAAAACCCCTGGTATATCACCATGTCAACGCCATAACTTTTTTTTCTTACCCCGGAAAGTGATACCCGGAAAACAGCGGCAGGGGGTAAATTAGTCGGCAGACCTGAGACGGGAGAGGAACGCGAAGGGCGGCTTTGCCTCCCTTCCCATCGTCAGGGTTTCAATAAAACCCCTCCCACTCATCAGGGTTCTTCGACTGCTCATCAGATCTTTGGCCATCCCCTGCCTGTGTTCAAACAACGATCCCGGCGATCTTTTCTGCCGCTGCCGGGCCCGGCACCTGCGCCAGAGGAAGCCACCCTAAAACGGGTCAGGGTTTTACCATCTCCGGTTGTTATAAAAAACTGAATTGAGCCGGAACACCGGATCAGCCGGGCCACCACACCGCATGGGTACGTTCCCATTGTTTATCATGTGGGGCAGGTAATCCTCACCCGGAAGGGGATACCTTTGGTAACAATGCCGGAAGAACTCAGACAGCTGCTCACGGAATGGCATACGGTGCCGGTGGCAACAGCCGGACCGGACGGGAAGCCCAATGTTGCGGGTAAATCGGTCATGGTCATGGACCCGGGAACCATTGTCTGGGGCGAACTCTATTTTGGACAGACGTATGAAAATCTCACGCGGGATCCCCGTGCATCCCTCTGCGTCTGGACCCGGACCTCCCCGACGAAAGCCTGGAAGGTGAACGGGACGGTGGTCATCCATGAGAACGATGAGATTGCCACCCGGCTTGACGAACGCGTGCGGGCCAGTCATAAAAACGCGTTCAAAGCCCGCCGGGACAAAATGGCAGCGGTGTATTTTACCGTTGAGGAGATCTACGACCAGACCCCCGATCTCGAGGCTGCCGGGAAACGGATTGGGTAAGCGGGTGCCGGACCGGCGCTGTAACGATAATCCCGTCAGGGCCAGAAAAAAGGAAGAGCCGGGGCCTGCCGGCAGTGTTACGGCATAACCCCCGCAACCGCCGCGAGAATCGCCTGCGCTGCTGCCGGGTCCAGCACCTGCGCCAGCACGAGGCCGGCGGTGGCGGTAAAGAGGGCCCAGAAGACCTTTTTTGTCTGCTCGTTTCTGCCGAACGCTTCAAGCACCGCATCCGTGTCCGCCTTCATGGCGGAGCGGATGAGTTTTGGCAGGAAGATAAAGAGCGGCAGGAACAGGACTGCTGCGCCAACGAATGCCAGCGGGAGGGCGGTGATGGTGGCAAACCAGACGCCGGCCGGGACCGCGATGTTGAGGGCGAGCAGGGTTGCCATGCCGGTCTCGCCGAAGTGGAACCAGAGGTGGTAATTCGTAAAGTCCTGCGCCTTCTCGTCGTTCGTCAGCTCACCCGGATCGAACATGCCGATCGCATAGAGCACGCCCCAGCAGAGGGTGCGGAACGCGTCGGGGAGGGCTGTTTCTCCGGCCGGCTCCCGGGGAGCGGCTGCCGGTCCCGGGTCTTCCGCTCCGTTATCCGTCATTTGCTGCCTCCGCTGTGCCGGAGAACGCCGGTGCATCCGGCCGAAGACCTGACGGTTTTCTCCTGCTCCGGGCCTGGTAACCTTCGGCATTCTCCTCTCCTGAATCTGACGACCCAAGAGACTCCGCTGCGATCGAGAGCTCGAAGAGCGGGCTTGTGTACCCCCGGTTTTTTTGCGAGAAGTCGCGTGTCCTGAGCGCCGGGCTCCGCGGTCTTTGTGCCGTCCGGATCCGGACCGTGTGGACCCCCGGCGCCCGCGGGTATACCCTCCTGCCGGTCACGTCCCGCATCTCCCGGAACGGCGGGACCTCGAACCAGCCCGGCCAGAACCGGATCCCCCGCGGGATGTCCATGCCCCGGAAGAGGTCCGGGACCCGCACCGGGTCCATGTTGTCGTAGATCACGTCAACGATCAGGTCGGTGTCTTCATCCCAGAGCTCAAGCTCAAAGAAGACCGGCATTTCCCGGATCTCCTCCTGCGTGAGCGGGGTGTCTTTGGTCAGCGGCTCCAGGCCGGTTTGCGTGCCCCGGTACAGGCCGGTGACGGTTGCGACCGGTGCGGTCTCAGCGGTCATGGGGGGGCCTCCTTTCTGCCTTGTAATTTGGTTTTCATGTGTGTGCCTCCTGTTTTTTACCGGAGAGGAGACGGCGGGTCCCCTCTCCGGATGCATTTTTCAGCGAAAACTCCGGTGGGGTTTTGATGCTCTCGGGGGCTTTTGCCCCCGCCGCATGGGCACCCCCCGGTTGCGACAAGGAGAGATTACCTGGTCCGGAAAAATTGTAGAGATTTTCCGGATTCCGGGTACCCTCCTGTCATATACGCCCCCGCCCCCACCGGGGGCAGGGCTGGCGTAAGGGGGGCGATCATCTCTCAACCGGAATTTTTTAAAAAATTTTGTTGTTCTCCTCCTCACGCCAGTGCCGGCACCGTGTCGGCCCAGGTCTCGACCTTCGTGCGGATCGCGTCGTCCGAGTACGAGGTGAGGTTTATCCGGTCGCGGGCGAACGTGACCATGTAGATCTCGCCGTTCGGGTCGCAGCAC
>Ga0182027_10003755_pt1 | contig 23815 bp, 15 predicted proteins | sample 712E1DmetaG_FD_121300 | JGI IMG/M metagenome (GOLD analysis project Ga0182027, IMG submission 121300) | Permafrost microbial communities from Stordalen Mire, Sweden - 712E1D metaG (Illumina Assembly) | ecosystem: Environmental > Terrestrial > Soil > Wetlands > Permafrost | place: Sweden... | reverse complement strand
TCCCGTTCGGGCCGAGGTCGGCCGAGCCAGGATCGAGTCCAAACCACTGAAAGTGGTGGATCCTCGGGAGGGGGGTCAGTTTTAGGGCGGCGATAAGGGGTCAGTATTCAACCGGCGGCGACAGCGCAGAGGAGCAGTTGTCGCTGCGGGCCTGTCGAGGCGTTGTGGGAGGCTCGAGGGGCTCTCGGCTCCGGCCTGTTCGAGCTCACAGTTAGCGCTGTCGCCACCTCGGTCGCGTGGCCTAGGTGAGAGCGCTCGGCTGACGAACCCGGATATGCAATGCTCATTCTCAGTGCGTGAGCTGTCACCAACCGAGTGGGCAGTCCTCGGACTGCTCAGCCAGCAGTCGCGGCATGGATTCGCTTTGGCCAAGAGTCTCTCCACCGATGGAGACTTCGGCCACATCTGGACGGTTCCGCGTCCGCTCGTCTATCGGGCTCTCGACACCTTGTGTGCAGACGGACTGGTCGGGTTCCATGACGCCGAACCGGGCGCTGGCGGACCACCACGGCGAGTCACTGTCATCACGGCAAAAGGCAAGAAGGCCCTCGGCGAGTGGCTCCGCGAGCCGATCAGGCACATCAGGGACGCTCGTTCGCTGCTCCTGTTGAAGATGGCGATCATCAACGAGCTCGGCCTTGATCGGTCCCCCCTCGTCGACGCACAACTCGATACGGTGGACGCGATCGAACGCGGGCTCGAAGTAAAGCTCGCCGCGGCATGCCTGGAAAGCGACCGTCTCGTGCTCAGCTACCGGCTGGAAATGGCACGCGCCTTGCGGCGGTTCCTGGCCAGGCAAGCCATCGCGCCCAGCCCACAGGGGTCGTAGCGATTGCGGCTCGCGAGGCACGACCACGTTGGCGCGATCGGTCAGAGCTCACCGGGTGGCGATGGCGTCAATGTCATCCCTGGCACACAAAGTGGCGTCTTGGACACGGGATCTTCGATCACCTTGCAGGTGACGCCGAAGATCTCCGGGATCATCTGCTCGGTGATGACCTCACTAGGACTTCCTTCGATCAAGATCCTGCCGGCACGCATCGCTATCAGGTGACCGGAGTAACGGGCTGCTTGATTGACATCGTGCAGCACCAGCACGATGGTTCTCCCACCGTCCCGGTTCAGCGCGGCGAGCAGATTCAACACCTCGAGCTGGTGGGCAAGATCAAGAAACGTCGTCGGCTCGTCGAGCAGCAGGATCGGGGTCTCCTGCGCCAGCGCGAGCGCGATCCAGGCGCGCTGGCGCTGTCCGCCCGACAGCTCATCGACCGGCCGCTCACGGAACTCAGCGGCCTGCGTGGCCGCAAGCGCGTACTCGACAGCCCGTTCGTCGGCCTGTGACCATTGCCTGAACAGGCTCTGGTGCGGATACCGCCCACGAGCGACGAGGTCTTCAACGATCAGACCCTCAGGGATGACCGGACCTTGTGGCAAGAGCCCAACCCTCTTTGCAACCTCTTTCGTCCGCTGGGAGTGAATCGACTCGCCGTCGAGGAGCACTGTGCCTCCGCGTGGCGCGAGTAGCCTCGCGAACCCGCGCAGCAACGTCGACTTCCCACTTCCGTTCGCCCCGATGATCGATGTGATTCGTCCCACGGGTATCTCCACGCTCAGGTCCGACACGACCAAGGGTCCACCGTGATAGCCGAGCGACAAGTGCTCCGCTTGAAGCTCGGTCATGCGAATCCCGTCCGCCTTTCGGTCTTGTACAACAGGAAGAGGAGATACGGAGCCCCGAGGACTACGGTCATGATTCCCACCGGCAGCTCGGTCGGCTCGAAGATCCTCTGTGCGGCGTAGTCGGACAACAAGACGAGCAAGCCGCCGACGACCATTGCGACCGGAAGCGCTGCAGCACTCGAGGTCCTGGCGAGGCGCCGGGCGATATGCGGTGAGATGAAGGCGACGAATCCGATCGGTCCGGCCACCGACACCACAACTGCTGCGAGGAGCGCGCCGAGAAGCGCCAAGACGATCTGGAGCCGTGTGGAACGCAGCCCAAGGGCCGTGGACAAGTCGTCACCGAGCTGAAAGGTGTCAAGCTCCCTGCTGAGCGCGAGCACGATCGGAGTGATGATCAACAATGCAAGGCCAAGAACGCGCACGCCATGCCAACTGGCTCCGGACATGGCTCCGACGAGCCATTGCTGGGCAACCTCAAGGCGATAGAAGTTGGCCGAACTCGACGGGAGCGTCAGCAGATAAGCGATGATGGCGCCGCCGAATGAGCTTATTCCGATGCCGACCAGAATCAGGCGGTACATGGAGAACTGCCGGCGAACCCCTAGCGCGCCGACGATCAGGACCACTGCGATCGCACCGCCGAACGCGCCGATCGGCACGAGGTCCGCGGGTGAACCGCGCAGGATCATGAACACGGCGACGACTGCCGCGCCCTCGTTCACGCCGATGATGTCTGGTGAGGCGAGGGGATTGCGGGTCAAGGCTTGATAGACGCCACCCGACAGACCGAGAGCTGCACCTACGAGCACGCACTCCAAGATCCGTGGAAGACGAAACAGCCGGATGACAACGTTGTCCACCCTGCTCCCGTGACCAAACAGTGTCGATATCACAGACCAGACCGAGATTGAGTACTCGCCGAAGGCGGTGGTCAGACAGATCACGGCCAAGCTCGCCGAGCCAAGAGCCAGGAACACGATCGTTGCGCGCCGGGGCAACCGGATCGAGGAGTGGAGTCGATCCGCTCTGAGCACAAGATGTCTCCTCATGCGCTTGCCAGTCGTCGACGACTCACGAGAATCAAGAAGACAGGAGCACCGATCGCTGAGATGATCACGCCGGTCTCGATCTCCGCCGGGCGCTCGATCAATCTTGCGACAATGTCAGTACCGAGCACGAACGCAGCTCCAGAAATGGCGGCAATAGGCAGGATCCATCGGTAGTTGTTTCCGACAAGGCTGCGGACAGCGTTTGGAACGGCCAGCCCGACGAACGCGATCGGTCCCGCTGCGGCAACCGAGCCGCCCGCCAGCAGGATCACTGCAAGCACTCCAGCGAGCCTGGTCAAAGTGACTCGTTGGCCGAGGGATCTGGCGACATCCTCGCCGAGACTGAGTGAGTTGAGTGCCCTGCCCATCGGTAGTGCAATCACCAATCCCACCAAGACAAAAGGCGCCGTCGCATAGACGACGTTCATGTACCGACCGCCGACGTCACCTACGGCCCAGAAGCGGTAGTCATCGGCCACCGCAACGCTTAAGAACACGACAGCCTCGGTCAGGGCGCTGAAGATCGAGGCTGTGATCACACCCGCAAGCGTCAACTTGAGCGGCGTCGCACGACCTTTGCCTACCGCGGCGAGGAAGAACGCTACCGCTGCGGCGAGCGCGGCTCCCGGAAAAGCAAACCAGACAAACTGGTAGGGCGACCTCGCTCCGAAGATTCCGATCCCAATTACGACAAAGAGTCCAGCTCCGGCATTCACCCCGAGTATTCCTGGGTCGGCGAGGGGATTACGCGTAAGGCCCTGAATCACCGTTCCTGCGACGGCCAGTGCGATCCCGACTTCGACCGCGACGAAAAGGCGGGGTCCTCGGAGCCTGCGCACGATGATGTCGCCGGCTGTGCCCGTGTAATGAAAATAGGCATGGAAGAACTGATCCCAGGTGAGCCCCGCGGCGCCGAGCCGTACCTCTGTCACCGCCAAGGCGATAAGCAAGACGACAGCACAAATGAGGAGAATCACGCACCTGCCGGTCCGCTTCGAACCTGCAACATGTGAGCGTGAATCTTCGACCACCTTCAATTCCTTGGGTTGCAGGGCTCCCCCTAGCAGATGGTCACTCGACAGCTGTGAATCGAGCCGTTGGCGCCCAGCCATCGCCGAGCGCCAACGGATGTTGCATGTGAGACCTATCGCCTATTTCACGATCGGGCTGAACGCACCGGACTTGAGGGAGCCTGAGCTACCAGAAAAATTCAGATACAGCTTCCATGGTGCAGTCGTGAGTTGGTTCTGCAGGGACCCCGACACAACCGAGCAACCCGTGGTCTGGTACGTGAAGCGGGGAGTCGTTTGGTAGGTGGTTTCGGGCTCGGCGTAGTACGGACGCTTCGTCAGAGTCGTGTCCAAACTCTTGTTTGCGCGGTCGAGCAACGTTATGGCGCCCACGGGCGTTCCCTTGCCGGGGGTCGGATCGATAGCCCAGCAGACTCGGTGATTGCTCGGACTAAGAGTGAAGCTCGCGGTCGCTCCCGTACCGCCGGAGACAGTGGCGTGATAGTCCTTCAAGCCGAAGGCCTTCTCGATCGCCGAGTACTCGAACGCGACGCCGATTGGTCCTACGTCGGTGAAGGACGTCACCTCGGCGACATGACCCTGCGCGACGGCCGGTATCGCCGTGAAGAGAGGGTTCTCTTCGAAAGTCTGAGTCGCCGAGGACGTCTGCGGATAGCTCTGCAGGAGGATGGCATTCACGTGATTGAACAGAGGAAGCTCCTCGGTGCTCAACGCGTTCGAGTAGCACGCCTCCGGAGGCAAACGCAGGCAGCCCGAGGACCAGTCTGAAGCAGGTAGGAGGAAGTTCTTTATGTGGAGGTCCTCCACATAAATTGTCGCCAGAGGAAGGTAGTTATCGGCGGAGTCAAATGTCGAAGCGGAGTCCAAGTCGATCAAGCCCACGGTCTTTCCTGCGACCTGGCCGCGGATGGCCCCGGCGCGGAGATCGAGGATGGCGATCACCTCATTGGCCTGCTGTCTTCTCCCGAGCTGGTCGGCGAAAGAATGGAGCCAGTCCTTCCATGTCGATTGAACCTGTCCCGCGTCGTTCACCGGTGGATTGGGCTCCTTGAAGAAGATTGTCGGCGCGATTCCCTTCTCTGCGGTGGCCGCGGTCGCGTAGTACGAGCCGGCCCCCAAGTCGTCGTAGGAAGGCGCCACGATTCCAGTCGGCGCGCAGTTCGCCAAGGCCTCGACATTGAAGTCAGTTCCCGCAACGCCTGGTTCCCCCAGGGAAGTGATGCCACTCGCGTAACTGGAGAGCGGAGGTATGAACGGTCCGGTGGCACAGCCCGGCTTCAGGCCGATCGCGATCAGACCGTCGAGAGCGATGTCGTTGTCGGTGGCGAGCTTGGTCGTGGGGATGGTGGCCCGTCCAAAGGACGAGGCGGCGACAGGCGCCACCGAGACGACCAGCACTGCGGCCAAGGCGGTCGAGGCCAGAACAGCGACTGTGGTACAGCGCTTGCGCAACTGGTTCTCCTTCTTTCGGTCGGGACGTTGCTCGCGCCTCCGGTCCCGGATCTCTCATTGGCGAGGCGCGTGCCGAACACTAGTCAACTTGTGACTACCATTCCATTTACCGTCTTTCCGTGTGTCGGAAGCGTCTCGAACACCGGCGAGGTCGTGATCGTCATACAACCCAGCCGATATGGCCTCGCTCGCCTACCGGTGGCCGGGAGGTCTCAGATCGCGCGTTCCATGCCAGGCGCGCCTCCCACAAGTCGCAACTGCACCTCGGGCGATCGGCGCACCCGCGGCCCCGAAGACCCCTCATTGACCCGCGACCTGCATGACGCCAGGGGGCCCTACGGCGTCTGGAGCTGACCCGATTTGGTGCATCTACAACAGGTTTGAGCCTGCCGAGCTTGGCCGACCATTTCGGGCCGCGCTCCCGAAGGGCGCAGGAAGACGTTCAAACCGGCCGCCAACACGCCACCTACGAGCGGCGCCAGTATGAACGGCCACACTTGGCCAAGTGGCGCCCCGCCCTCGAACAAAGCGTCCGATCGCATAGACGAGGGCGAGAAGAACTAGCCCGAAGGCAAATGCGACACCCATCGGGCCGCGATCACGTTGATCCCGCCGATTCCGCTTCCGACCGCGAAGAACACGAGGATGAAAGTGCCACCAGCTCAGCCACCAGCTTCCTGGCCATCTGCAAACCCCCCAGGTCCCTGGGCGCCTCGATCCTCCCTGGTCGCCCGTTTCCAGCCGCGAGCTTCAAACAACCCCAGCTGCGGCGAGCAACTTACCAGTCGTCGCCTGGCCTCGAAGCCGTCGTCGATCCCGGCGTCCTGATCGCCGCGCCGGGGGCTCTACGGCTTGCGGCCTTCTTCGCCACGGCCTTCTTCGCCGTTCCGGAGGCCTTGGTGGCCCCTGCCTGCTTGCGGGCTCCTGCCTTCTTGGTCGTCCCGGCGGCCTTGCGGGCGCCTGGCTTCTTGGCGCCTGCCTTGCGGGCTCCGGCCTTCTTCGCGCCTGCGGACTTTCGCGTCCCCGAGCGCTTCGACGGCCCCGCGGCGCGACGGTCCGCGATCAGCTCCGCGGCGCGTTCAGGCGTCAGTTCATCCGGGTCGTCACCTCGGCGAAGCGACGCGTTCGTGGTCCCATCTGTCACATAGGGACCGAAACGTCCCGAGCGCAGCACGATCGGGTTCCCTGATTCCGGGTCGACACCGAGCTCGCGAAGTGGCGCCGCGGTGGTGCCGAAGCGACGTTTCTTGGGCTCCGCGAACAAAGACAGCGCCTCTGAGATAGTGACTGTGAACAGCTGCTCTTCGCTCTCGAGACTTCTCGTCTCGGAACCTCGTTTCAAAAATGGTCCGAACCGGCCGTTAGCCGCGACGATCTCCTCACCGGTCTCCGGGTCGGCACCGACCGTCCGCGGAAGCTGCAGGATCTGCAGAGCCTGCTCGAGAGTGATGTCGGAAACGTTCATCGTCTTCAGCAACGACGCGGTCCGCGGCTTGTCCGTCGCGTCGGCCGCCTCCCCGAGTTGAACGTAGGGACCGAAGCGTCCGGCTCTGACGAGTACCGTCTTGCCCGTCGACGCGTCGATGCCCAAGGCGCGATCGGAGGAGGGCTGCTCGAGCAACTCCGCGGCCCGCTCCAAGGTCACCTCATCAGGCGCCATGTCCTCGGGGACCGTTGCGCGGTCCTCGGCGCGCTGGAGGTACGGGCCGTAACGACCGACGCGGATCACCACCTCGCGCCCCTCGGTATCGGTGCCGAGCGAGATCGAGTTCACTTCCCGGGCGTCGATCGCGTCGAGATGCAACGAGACGGCCTCCTTCAGGCCGTGGGCACCGTCAACAGCCAGCGAGTGGCCCGCTGTCTTGGCCGGCTGCACGACGCCCGGGCGGTTCTCGCCGAAGTAGAACCTCTCGAGCCATGGGACCTGCTCCTCGGTGCCGGTCGCGATGTCGTCGAGATCGTCCTCCATCGCCGCGGTGAAGCCGTAGTCGACCAGGTTGGCGAAGTAGTCCTCCAGCAGTCCGACGACCGCGAAGGCCGTGAAGGACGGGACGAGCGCAGTCCCTCTCTTCCACACGTAGCCGCGGTCCTGGATGGTCCCGATGATGCTGGCGTAGGTCGAGGGTCGCCCGACACCAAGCTCCTCCAGGCGGCGAACGAGGGAGGCTTCGGTGTAGCGCGCCGGTGGTTTGGTCGCGTGCTCCTCGACCTCGAGGCCTTCGCAATCGACGCCTTGGCCGGCGACCAGGCGCGGGAGACGGACGTCCTGGTCGCCGCGGCGCTCGCTGCGGCTGTCCTCGTTGTCGTCTTCGTCCTCGCGGTAGACCGCCAGGAACCCGGGATCTGTGATGACCGTGCCCGTGGCAGAGAAGGTCGCGACCGTCCCTACCGGAGCTGCCTCAGACTCGGTCAAGGTGCGGCCATCTATGCGCGCCCGCGCCGTGGTCCCCGTCGCGTCGTTCATCTGCGATGCGACGGTGCGCTGCCAGACGAGCTCGTAAAGCCTGCGCTCCTCTCCCCTGAGCTCGCCTGCAAGCTGAGACGGAGTACGGAAGCGGTCACCCGCGGGCCGGATCGCCTCGTGGGCCTCCTGCGCGTTCTTCACCCTGCTCCGGTACACCCGCGCAGAGCGTGGAACCGACGAGTCGCCGTAGAGGGCCCGGGCCTGGTCTCTCGCGGCTTTGACTGCTGTCTCGGACAGCGTCGTCGAGTCGGTCCTCATATAGGTGATGTAACCCCGCTCATACAGCCGCTGGGCGACCTGCATGGTGCGCTGTGCGGAGAAGCGGAGCTTTCGCGCGGCCTCCTGCTGGAGAGTCGAGGTGATGAATGGCGCGGCTGGCGAGCGCCGGTAGGGGCGCTCATCGACGCTGGCGACCTTGAACTCAGCGCCGTCAAGGGCACCGACGAGGCCGCTGGCGCTGCTCTCGTCAAGGAGGACAACCTCCCCACCTGCGACGAGCGCCCCGGTTGGGGCGAAGTCCTCGCCCGTGGCTACACGACGAGCTCCTAGCTCCAAAAGGCGCGCTGCGAAGAGCTGCGACTCCGAAGAGAAGCTGCCTTCGACGCTGCACCACGCGGCGGAGCGGAAGCGCATGCGTTCGCGTTCGCGTTCGACGACGATGCGAGTCGCGACGCTCTGCACCCGTCCTGCCGACAGGCCCTTGGCGACCTTGCGCCACAGAACCGGTGAGACTTCGTAGCCGTAGAGACGATCGAGGATCCGCCTCGCCTCTTGGGCGTCGACCAGGCGTCGGTCGAGCTCTCGGGGGTGTTCGATCGCGGCGTGGATGGCAGCGGGCGTGATCTCGTGGAACACCATCCTGAGCACCGGGACCCGCGGAGAGAGAACCTCGGCGAGGTGCCACGCGATCGACTCGCCTTCACGGTCCTCGTCTGTAGCGAGATAGACCTCGCTCGCGGCCCCGACGAGTCGGCGCAGCTTCGCGACCTGCTCGCGCTTGTCACGCGAGACCACGTACAAAGGCTTGAAGTCATTGTCCACGTCGACGCCTAGACGTGCCCAGGGCTCGGACTTGAAGGCAGCCGGCACATCGGCAGCCGACCGGGGCAGGTCGCGTATGTGGCCGATCGAAGACTCGACGACGTAGTCACCGCCGAGGTAGCCAGCGATGGTCTTCGCCTTCGCTGGGGACTCGACGATCACCAATGGCTTGGGCATGTGTGCTCGTCCTGTTAAGGGCGGACGGCCAAAGTTGCGCCGATCCGCAGTGAGTTATGAACCGACGGCGGCGTCGTCGGAGGACTCTGGAGTCCTGGCCTCGGATCCCTGACCAGGGACCGTAGCCACAGGCGCGGCGCCTTCGGGCTCGAGCATGCTCGTCGAGCGCTTCGAGAAGGCAATCGCCCCCAAGAGGATCAAAAGGGCCACTCCTGCGATGGCGAATCGGGCTCCGTCGTGGTGCCGCAGCGTTATCACCGCGGGCAAGATGAGCAGCGACACCAGGTTCATCACCTTGATCAGAGGGTTCAATGCAGGCCCGGCCGTGTCCTTGAAGGGATCTCCAACGGTGTCGCCGATGACTGCGGCCGTGTGCGAGTCGGAGCCTTTGCCACCGAGATTGCCGTCCTCGATGTACTTCTTCGCGTTGTCCCAGGCACCGCCTGAGTTCGAGAGGAAGTTGGCCATCAGCTGGCCTGTGAGGATCGTGCCGGTGAGGAACGCGCCGAGGGCGATGTAGTTGATCCCGAACCCGACGATTACAGGAGACAGGACCGCGAGCAGGGCCGGGGTCGCGAGCTCGCGCTGGGAGGCAGCGGTACAGATCGAGATGACGTTGCCGTACTCCGGTTTCTCGGTGTAATCCATGATCCCGGGATGCTCCCGGAACTGACGGCGCACCTCGTGCACGACCGTTCCTGCTGAGCGCCCGACCGCGCGTATCGCAAGCGACGAGAACAAGAAGGCGATCGATCCGCCGATCAGCAGGCCTATGAAGGTCGTCGGCACCGCGACGTTGATCTGGGTGAGCGAGTTGTGGAACAGCGCGTCGCCCGTCACGTTCTTCAGCTGCGGCAACTGGTTGCCGATCGTCTCGATGAACGAGGAGAACAAGGCGACGGCCGCTATGACCGCGGATCCGATCGCGACACCCTTGGTGATCGCCTTGGTCGTGTTGCCCACGGCGTCGAGGCTCACCATGACTCGCTCTGCCTCGCCAGTGAATTCACCCGACATCTCCGCGATACCTGCCGCGTTGTCCGATACCGGGCCGAAGGAGTCCTCCGAGATGATCATTCCCGTCGTCGACAGCATGCCTATGCCCACGAGGGCGACCAGATAGAGCGAGACGGTCAGCTTGCCGCCCCCGAGGGCGACCGCGCTCGCGATCGCCACGACGATGGCGATGATCGCCCACACGCTTGACTCGAGGCCGATCGAGATACCGGCCAGCACCGTTGTCGCCGGGCCGGTGCGGGTGGCATCGGCGATCTGTTGAACCGGACCTCTTTCGGTCGAGGTGAACTGCTCGGTGATCAGGCTTGCCACATTTGCCAGCACGACGCCGATTAGCACAGCCCAGAAGACCTTCAGGTCGTGGACGTAGAACTGAGCTACGAGGAAGGTCCCGACAAGGGTGAGCAGGGCACCGATCCGGAATCCAAGATTGATCGGGGCCATGGCCGACTTGTCGTGCGGACGCGCGCGCACGATCAAGATGCCGAGCGCGGAAGTGAGGATCCCGATACCAGCGACGATGAGCGGGAAGAGCAATCCGCGAGCCGGAGGCAGACGGAGCGACTGGAACGCGGAATAGCCGAGGATCAACGAGGCGATGATCGTGATCTCGTAGGACTCGAACAGGTCGGCCGCCATCCCGGCACAGTCGCCGACGTTGTCGCCGACGTTGTCCGCGATCGTGGCGGCGTTGCGGGGGTCGTCCTCTGGGATGCCTGCCTCGACTTTGCCGACGAGGTCAGCCCCGACGTCCGCGGCCTTGGTGAAGATGCCACCTCCGACACGCATGAACAGGGCGATGAGCGAGGCGCCGAAGCCGAAGCCGATGAGCACCGCCGTGGCGCTGTTCTGGAAGATGAACACGATCGTCGTGGCACCGATGAGGCCGAGGCCGACACAGAGCAGACCGGTGATCCCTCCGGTACGGAACGCCACCTTGAGCGCCGGCGGCAGCTTGCCGTCACGTGCCGCGGCCGCCGTGCGTACGTTGCCACGGACCGACAGGCTCATGCCTATGAACCCGGTCAAGCCCGAGAAGGTGGCTCCGCACAAGAACGCGACGGCCCGGGCGAATCCGGCCTGCACGAAGCTCAGCGCAACCGTCCCGTCCGGACGGACGACTTTGGTCGCGGTGAAGAACACGAGCACGAACAACGGAACGACGATGATGGCGATCGTCTTGAACTGGCGCCGCAAGAAGGCGCCAGCGCCTTCTTGGATCGCGCCCGCGATCTCACGCATCTTGTCGGTGCCGGTATCGGCCGCGAGCACTCCACGCATCAAGTACAAGGCGGTTGCGATCGCAACCACGCCGGTGGCAAGGGCGAACACGAGCCAACCTCGCTCGGCTCCGCCGAGCGCGAAAGCCTGGTAGCCCTCAGCCGCTAGCAGGTGGGGAAGCACTACTTGCTCCTTTGGTCAGGTCGGGTGGGAGGATACGGTAGGCCACGGGCAGATTCAAACTGTGCAATTAATTGTACGTCTGACAAGCGCCGGTTTCGGGCGCCTGCCACTCCACCGGTTCGTGTTGCCAGCAGGGACAAAAGACCTGCGTCGGGGCCGGCGCGGGACAGACGGTCAACTCTGAAGCTGCCCACCTTGGTCTAGACCTCCCGTCGAGGGTCCCTCCGCGTGATCCGGCGTGGAGACGATCCAGTAGAGAGGGTTCACCATTCCTATGCTGTGACCGCGGGCGGCGACCATGCCCTCGACCACCACGCGCGCTCCCGGTTCGATGCCTGCCACTCGCCTGCGACCTTGGAATACCAACATGAGCTGACCGGTCCCGTCCGCGATCGTGCACTCGAGAGATGAGACACCGGCCCGCGGCTGGACTCGAACGGTGCGAATCCGACCTGCTACACGGGCCGGCTGGCGGGGCCGCACCTCCCCGATAGCGACGCAGCCGGCAGCGAGTCCCGAAGCCGAGGGGCTCTTGAACCCGGCCATACGCTCCGCCGCAGTCCTCGCTCCGGCCTCGCGGGCCGCACGGCTCGGCTCGTTCGTGCCGAATTCGGCATCGTGCATGGCTGCCGACCCTTGTTCTCCGCCCGCCTTCCAGGGGACCAGTTGCTTGCGGCGTCTGCCGAGCTGGAACGGCACGATCGTCGCGTTCACGTTGGGCAACTGGCCGACGAACGCGGCGATGCGGTCCGAGGTGCGGTCGTGCAACACCCTTTGCCAGACACCCTCGAACACACGGTGAGGCAGCAGCACGCTGACCTCGGTCTTGCCGTCGGCGGCGACTTCGGCGATCAGCTCCATCGAGGCCCGCGTCAGACGGCGGTCGGGGCACTCGATCAGGTCGAGCGGAAAGCGCGTGAGCCCGAGCTCGGCCCATTGACGCTCGAGATCGGCCGCCCGGGCACTGTCCAGCACGAAGTGCACCGCCCGAAGCTCGTCGGGGGCGAGCGTCCGGGCGTACTGCAACGCTCGCGCAGACGCGAGGTCAAGTCGGTCGACGAAAACGAGCACGACGTGGCGGCGAAGGATCGGGGCGACCGCCGCGCTGCTCACGTTCTCCTCCAGCTCCTTGCGTTCCTCCTCGTACTGCTTGTGGAGCCGGATCAGGGTGGGAACGAGGATGATGAACAGCACCACGACGATCCAGACGCCCTCGCGGAACTTCACTATGACGAAGATCAGGACCACGCTGAGCGACAGCAGCCCTGCGAAGCCGTTGATCACGAACTTGTACTTCCACCCCTTCTCCCGCATGCGGAGGTGGTGCTTGGCCATGCCCGCACCGGCCATGGTGAATCCGGTGAACACGCCGACGGCATAGACGCCGACGAGAATGCTCACCTGGGCGTGGGTCCCGATGAGGAGCGCCTCGGCAGCGATCGTGAGGATGATGATCCCGTTCGAGAACACCAGCCGATGGCCTCGGCGGGTGAGCTGGCGTGGCAGGAAGGCGTCCTGCGCGACGAAGCTGGCGAGGTTCGGGAACCCGTTGAAGCTCGTGTTCGCACCGGTGTAGAGGATCAGCATCGTGGCGCCGTCGATGAAGTAGAACCCGAACTTGCCGAACCAGTCCGAGCCGAAGACGTAGCTCGCCTCCTGGGAGAGCACCGTCGGGCTGCCTTGGGCGAACGGCACGGCATGGGTGACGTGTGCGAGCAGTGAGACCCCGAGGACGAGAAAGCCGAGGATCGTCGACATGATCACCAGCACCCGGCGGGCATTTCTGCCCTCGGGAGGCCGGAATGTGGCGACCCCATTCGAGATCGCCTCGAGGCCTGTCAGCGACGACCCACCGTTTGCAAAGGCCCTCAGCACGATAATTATCGAGGCTCCGTACAAAAGGCCGCTTCCCGGTGTCCCGATGTGCACGACCCCGCTCTGGTGTATCGAGTGCGTGTGCAGCTGACCGAGCGCGGTCCTGATGATCCCGACAATGATCAGGACCCCTGTCGAGCTGGCGAAAAGGTAGGTGGGAAGGGCGAAGGTACGGCCGGCCTCGCGGATGCCGCGAAGGTTGCCGTAGGCGAGGAGGGCGACCACGGCCACGGTGATGTAAAGGCCCATGTGCTTTAGCGAGGGAAACGCCGAGGTCAACGCGTCGGTCCCTGCCGCTGTCTGCACGGCCACCGTCACGATGTAGTCGATGATCAACGCGACGGCGGCCACCTGGGCAACCTTGACGCCGAAGTTGTCCCTGGCCACGACGTACGAACCGCCAGCGCGCGTGTAGACCATGACGACCTCTCGGTATGAGAGGGTCACGAACAACAGCACGACGATGACGGCGAAGGTGATCGGCAGCAGGAGGCTGAACGCGGCCACGCCGACGGCCTTGACGAGCTCGAAAAGGATCTCCTCAGTGCCATAAGCCGTGGAGGAGATGCAGTCGGGCGCCAGGACCCCGAGCGCCGTCGGCTTGCCGAGACGCTCAACCGACAACCGCTCGGTGACCAGAGGCGGACCGAGCAAGGCTTTCTTCAGGCGGTAAGAGAGGGACTCAGGCAGGATGACGACGTCACCCAGCTCCTGGCGGGTGAACCTGTCGCCGCCGGCCTCCGCGGCCGTGCCCGGCGGCAACGGTGGTGACAGCTGCCCGACTGTGGCCACGACGGGATCGTCGGGAGGTCCACCTGGCATTGTCATCGAGCCTAGTTTGCTTGTCCAACTCCAAGCACTGAGTTGTGGAGGTCAGCTACCGCATTGACCCCGCTCGGAGCGCACCCATGAGTTGTGCCGGCACGTGCCAGCGTGTTCGATAGACGTCATGCACGTCGTCGTCATCGGATGCGGGAGGGTCGGCTCCGGGCTGGCGGTCGAGTTGACCGATGCCGGGCACTCAGTCGCAATCATCGACAAGATGCCCACCTCCTTCCGGCGGCTGCCGGCCAATTGGCCGGGACGACGGATAGTCGGTTACGGGTTCGACCGTGACCATCTCGAAGAGGCCGGGGTAAGAGATGCGTTCGCGCTCGCAGCGGTCACAAGCGGCGACAACTCGAACATCCTCTGTGCTCGTATCGCCCGCGAGACCTACGAGATCCCCCACGTCGTGGCTCGGATCTACGACCCGCGCCGCGCCGAGATATTTCAACGACTCGGAATCCCGACGGTGCCGACGGTCGCCTGGACCATCGACCACGTGCTGCGCCGGATGCTGCCCGAACGGGCCGTCACCTTGTGGTCGAACTCGACCGGCCGCATCCACCTGGTCGAGCGACCTCTGCCTCACGACTGGGCAGGACGGCCGCTGCCTACCGAGGCACTCCATGGCGATGGGATCCGGGTCGTGGCGGTGACCCGCACCGGTGTGCCAGCGTTGGACGTCGAGGACCTGATCGGCCAGGAGGGCGACGTCCTCAGTCTCATCGTCACCTACGACGCCGAAGCCAAGCTGAAGTCTTTGTTTCCCGGCGTATCGATTGTGCAGGGCCCGGTAGACGGGGGGTACCCCAAATGAGAGTGGCGGTCGCAGGTGCGGGCAAGGTGGGCCGGTTCCTCGCCGAGGACCTAGCACGGAACGGCCACGACGTGGAGCTCCTCGATTTGGACGCCGATCTCGTGGCCTCTTTGCCGGTAGTGGCGGGCGTTCGCTACATGACGGCGGACGCGTGCGAGGTGAGCGCCTTGAAGGCGGCACAATTCGACGAGATGGACGTCGTCGTGGCCACCACCGGTGACGACGAGGACAATCTCGTGATCTCACAGCTTGCCAAGCAGGAGTTCGCCGTACCGCGGGTGATAGCGAGAGTGAACCACCCGAAGAACCACTGGCTCTTCAACGAGATGTGGGGCGTGGACGTGGCGGTGTCGACGCCACAATTGCTTGCAGGCCTCGTCGAGGAAGCGGTCTCGGTCGGGATGCTCGTGCGCCTGCTCCAGTTCGACGGCGGTCATACGCGCCTCATGGAAGTGACTCTGGACGCGACCTCGCCGGTTCTCGGTACCGAGTTCGGATCGGTCGCGCTGCCTCGTGGCGCCGCCGTGGTCGCTCTCGTGCGCGACGGTCACGTCGTCGTGCCACGGTCGGACACGCCCTTGGACGTAGGAGACGAAGTCGTATTGCTCGTCAGCGCGCAATGCGAGGACGACGAGATCCGGATGCTCCTCCTGCACGGCTCATGACCGGCGCTGAGGACCGAGGACACGCCGGAGGCGACCCCGAGCCGCAAGGCCAACAGCTTTTCGAACCAACGCCCGAGACCGCCGAGTCGTCCGGCACAGTCGCCGAGCCCGGGCCACAAGACGCGGTAGAAGAGCCACCTGACGAGGGGGTCGGCAACGCCGAGGCTGAGGAGCCTGACGAGCCACAGGTGCCGAAACGGCGCCGCAGCCGCAATCGCGGCCGGCACCGCCCCAGCTCCGGCGCCGGAGCTGCAATCGAGGAGCCCGCTTCGGGCCAAGCCGACGGCAACAAGCCACCCGAGCCGGAGCTCAGCCGTGAAGACCAGCCGATCGGCGGCGCTCGAGTCATCGAACGTCCCGTACCGGCCACCTACGGACCGCTCGAGGCCGCGTTCTTCGACCTCGACAAGACGGTCATCGCGAAAGCTTCGATGGTTGCCTTCGGCCGACCCTTCTACCACGGTGGCCTGATCAACCGTCGAACTGTGCTGAGAGCGCTCTACGGCGAGCTCGTCTACCTGCACCTCGGGGCGAGCGAGCAGAAGCTGAACCGCATCCGTGAGAGCGTCCTCAAGCTGATCAGGGGTTGGCACCGCGACCGGGTTTGCGAGATTGTCGCCGAGGCGATCGAGGCAATAGTCGAGCCGATCATCTTTGCGGAGGCCGCTGACCTGATCGACTGGCACCGCGAGCAAGGACGTCTCGTCGTGATCGTCTCGGCGTCTCCCGACGAGATCGTCACTCCGCTCAGCAGGTTCTTAGGAGCCGACGAGTGCATTGCGAGCAAGGCGCGCATCGACGACCAGGGTCGCTACACCGGGTCGATGCAGTTCTACGCGTTCGGGCCCTTCAAAGCAGAGGCGATGGACGCCCTCGCGGCCGTACGGGGCATCGACCTCGCCGCCTCTTACGCCTACACCGACTCCTACACGGACCTGCCGATGCTGGAGGCAGTGGGCCACCCGGTCGCGGTGAACCCGGACCGGGTGCTGAACCGCTACGCGCGCGAGCACGATTTCGAAATCCTCCACTTCAGCCAGACCGTCAGCCTTTGGAGCCGGGTGCGGGACCGGATCGGGGCAGTGCCGCCGCGCCCGGCGATCGCGGTGTCAGCAGGTGCCGTCGCGCTTGGCGTAGGGGCCGCAGCGGCCGGTTGGTGGCTGGGATCGCGCAGGCACGATAGTTGACCTGCCGGAAAGCCCCGTGCGGGGCAGCCGGCAATCAGATGCCCGCTGAGCTAAGCCCTAGGCAGGCTGCTCGCGGGTGAGCGATCCGGTCAGTCGCCGCGGAGACGCTTCGCCGCGATGACGCCCAGAGCGACGAGGACGGCGAGTATCACGAGCTTCTTGATCATGGCGCGATCGTAGCCAGCCTGACCAGGCCCCGGTGATCAGAGCGCGGGGATCCCGCCGCCAGCGGTCCAAAGAGCCACCACGGACGCGTCAAAGTTGCCCGCTCGGCAGTCGCGCCCATCGGGTTCGTCGGTTTGTCGCCAGATCAGCTGGCCGTGCTGCGGGTGTCGGAGAAGGCCTCGTTCTCGATCGAATTGTTGTCGCTCAGCTCGGATCGGACTCGGAAACGTTGAGCTCGAAAACACCCTCTTCGCCGTCGATCTCGTCGATCTGGATGCCGGTCTTGCGAAATCCGAGCTTGTCGACGACGGCCAGAGATGCTGAGTTGTGCGGGGACACCGAGGCGAATACGACCGTCTCACCCTGGGAGCGGGCCCAATCGACAAGACCTCGCGCGGCTTCGACGGCATATCCCTTGCCGCGATACACCGGCAGGATCGTGTAGCCGATCTCCGCCCGCCCGACGTCCTCCGGCGGTCCGTGAAACCCACAGTGGCCCACAACGGTGTCGTCTTCCACCCGGACGATTACACGGGCACACCAGCCCCGGCGAGACGGCCGGGACCTCATTCTGCCCAGCTGGACCTCTAGGAAGAAGTCGTCTGCCGGATCGAGGAAGTCCTCGGGCAAGACCCTGCCCTGAGCCCTGTCGGCAGCACCGGTGTCGTCAGAGACGAACGCCTCGAGGGTCTCGGGTCGCAACGGCTCAAGGCTGAGCCTGGCGGTGAATATCGGGGCGGGCTCCGACATGGCGGGCGAATCCTACCGGGCTGGCCGCAATGCAGGCCTCAGCTGGCGCGGCCCGCTGCGGGCGGCGACATGCATCGCAATTTGCGCACGCGAAGCGCCCATCATCGGCGCTTCGGACCGCGAAGCTCAGACGGTCAGAAGATCCCTGGCCCCGGTGTCGCTCGAGGGGTGCCGCAGCTTGGACATCGCGCGCGCCTCGATCTGGCGTATCCGCTCCCGGGTCAGATTGAAATGCTCTCCAACTTCTTCCAAGGTGCGCGGCTCGCCCCGGTCCAATCCGAAGCGCAGCTTCAAGATCTCGCGCTCACGCTCGTCGAGGGGAGCGAGAAGGCGGTTGATCTCGAGAGGCAGCAATGCGGTTGCGGCGACCTCGAACGGCGACTCGGCCGAGCGATCCTCCACGACGTCGCCAAGCTCCGCGTCGCCATCTTCCCGAAGGGGCTCCGACAGCGAAAGGGGCTCCGCCCGGAACCTGAGCGCCTCGATCAGCTTGTCCTCGGGCAGCTCAACCTCGGCTCCGAGCTCCACGAGCGTTGCCGGCCTCCCGAGCTTGAGCTCCAGGCGCGCCTGTGCCTTTTGCACTCTGGCCAGGGTGTCGCCGGCATGGACGGGTAGGCGGATGGTGCGCCCGGTATTGGCGATGCCGCGCGTGATCGCTTGGCGGATCCACCAGGTCGCATAGGTCGAGAACTTGAAACCCTTGCGCCAGTCGAACTTCTCGACGGCGTGCATGAGACCGAGGTTGCCCTCTTGAATCAGATCGAGCAGGGGCAGGCCGGACGCCTGGTACTTCTTCGCGATCGACACGACCAGTCGAAGGTTCGACTGGACGAAGGTGCGCTGCGCGGTCTCACCCTCCCTGACCTTGCGATTGAGCTCCCGGCGCCTGGTCGGGGTCATTCCCTTGGCCTTCGCCCTCAGCTCCTCTTCGGCTGTCCAACGGGCCTCGATCGCCTGGGCGAGACGTACCTCGTCATCCTTGGTGAGCAGCGGATATTGACCTATATCTGTCAGGTATAGCCTGACAAGATCCTCTTCGTCGCGCTCAACTCGCTCTTTCGCCAAGGTACAAAAGCCTCCGTGGGTTCGGCCGGTTCAGCCTCGCGCTGACCGAATCAATTGACGCGTAGGCAGGGCCTTGCGCGTCGACCGTCGCTGCCCCACATCGCGCCGGTCAGCGAACTTTGCGCTGCTTCATTACTCGAACGTAAGTGTAACGGTGGAGTCAAGCCAGGCAGTCCGTAGTTCTTGTGCTGGCGTCGGCGTAGTGCTATGGCCACAACAAGGCCACTTTGGCCAACCCGAGGCCCTGGCAGAGACCTCAGGAGGCAATGCGGCGCTCTCCGCGGGCCTAGGCGGGCCGACTGCAGATCGCAGCGCCCTCCGCCAGGACAATCTCGAGGTCGGAGGCCGCTCTGCGGACCATGCGGACGATCGCGCCGTCTGCTGCCGGGCTGGCTCGCTCCACCCGGAGCTTGTAGTCGGCGAGAAGCAGCGGGTAGAGCCGGTCGCAGAGCCCGGCGACCAGCGGCAGGCCATTGTCTGGTGCACTGTCGCGACCTTGGCTTCCCGAAGAGTCATCGAAGTCCAACAAACCCTGGTCAGAGACCGGAAGAACCCGGGCGAGCTCGTCGGCAATAGTGCCTGGCGGAACGATCGTGAGCTCATCAAGGCCGGGCAGCCCGACCGAGACCGGGAGAAGATCTTCGAGAAGCGAGGCCCTCCAGGCATGCGCGAGGCTCGCCGAAGCTGCCCAGCGTGCGCAGCTCGCCGGCGAAAGCCGTGCGGCGCGCCCTCCCAACCTGCGAAAACAGGTCAGCTCGACCGCGCGCAGCCCTCCTAGGTGCCTGGCTGAGTCGAGGATGTTCAAGAGCCGTCTACGCCCGGGGCCGGCGACGATCGGGCAGCACCGGCCTGACCGGCAGAGGCCCGGAACTGGTTCGTGATCGGCATCCGCCGGTCCTTGCCGAAACCGCGACTTGTCACCCGGGGACCGGGAGGAGCCTGGCGGCGCTTGTACTCGGCATGATCGACCAGGTCGATGACCCGTCGCACGGTGGCTGCTTCGAAACCAGCCGCCACCAGGCCCGACACCGTGAGACCCTGCTCCACGTAACCCTCGAGGATCGGGTCCAGCGTCGAGTACGGCGGAAGGCTGTCGTCGTCCCGCTGGTCCGCCCGCAGCTCGGCGGACGGAGGCTTGGAGATCACCGCCTGCGGGACGAGGTCGCGGCCCGCCACGAGGTTTCGGTGCTCGCACAGCTCGTACACGAGGGTCTTCGGTACGTCCTTCAACACTGCGTAGCCGCCCGCCATGTCCCCGTAAAGAGTGGCGTAGCCGACGGCCATCTCACTTTTGTTGCCGGTGGTCAGCACGAGCCATCCGCGCTCGTTGGATATCGCCATCAAGATCATGCCGCGGACACGCGCCTGGAGGTTCTCTCCGGCAAGCCCGGCGGACGGGCCCGCGGCACCGAAGACGGGTTCGAGCATCTCCAACAGCACGCGATGGGCGGGCTCGATGGGAACGGTCGTCGTAGCGATACCGAGGTTGGTCGCCAGTACCGTCGCATCCTCGATCGGGCCTGCCGACGAGAACCGTGAGGGCATCAACACGCCGTGCACACGCTCGGCTCCTAGCGCGTCGGCCGCGATCGTAGCTACGAGCGAAGAGTCGACACCGCCTGACAGCCCGACGAGCACGTCGCTGAATCCGTTCTTCCCGACGTAGTCCGATGTCCCGAGCACGAGCGCCTCGTAGACCTCGGCCACTCGCTCCAGGCGAGCTGCCTTCGGGCTGAGTGGCGTGAATGCCGGCTGCAAGCTCACGACCTGCTGCGCCATCGACGCGCCAGGGCCGTGGGCGAGCGGCAAGGGCTCCGAGACAACGACCAAGGGAAGCGACGACATGGCCTCGTGGCCCCTCGGGTCCAAGAGGCGCTTGCGGAACCTCGGGTGGATGGCCAGATCGCAGACAACAAGCGCCTCGCGGAACTGCGGGGCCGACGCGACGAGCGCGCCGTCGTGGTCGAACACCATGGACGCCCCGTCGAAGACGAGCTCGTCCTGGCCGCCGACGAGGTTGACATAAGCGAGCGCCGAAGAAGCGTCGACCGCACGCGTGGCCAGCATCGCCTCGCGCTGAGCGAGGATGCCGGCGCGGTAAGGCGACGCGTTGATCGTCACGACGAGCTCCGCACCGCCTTCTCCGAGGCGACCCACCGGGCCCGAAGGACTCCAGGCGTCCTCGCAGATGGTCACTCCCACCCGGACACCGTCGATCAGAAACAGCGTGTCCCGTCTTGGCCCCGGGACGAAGTAGCGCCGCTCGTCGAAGACCCCGTAGTTGGGGAGCAACTGCTTGCGCACGACAGCGCGTACCTCGCCGGCCGCGCAGAGAGCAGCAGCGTTGTAGAGGTCGCCCTCCTCTTCGACGAAGCCGACGATCGCTGCGCAACGCTGGGTCGCGGCCGCGACCTTCTCGAGCGCGAGAAGATTGCCCTCGACAAAGCCCGGTTCGAGCAGGAGGTCTTCGGGGGGATAGCCGGTGAGAACCAGCTCGGGGAACACGGCCAGGGAGGCGCCTGCCGCCTCGGCCTGGGCGAGCTGGGCCATGACCTTTTCCGCGTTTCCCTCGAGATCGCCGACAGTCACGTCCAACTGACAAAGCGCGATGCGCAGGCTGCCCACGACCGAATCCTACCGGTGACCTGGCCTGTAAGCAGCGTGCGGGCGGAACAGTGCTCACGGCGGTGACCTGGCTTTGCCAAAGAGCCGTCCAGCGGGGAGATAGCCTGCGTGAGAGGACTTCCCTGCCGATGCCATCGCCAAAGTTGCTCGACGAGCTGGTCCGCGCGTCTGCGGCTCCCGCGACGGTGCGGCTGGTGGCCGACCAGCTCTTCACATCATGGCCGACCGCCCGCGAACAGCTGGAGTCCGAACCTGGCCTCGCTGAGTGTTTCATCTCGGTCGCCGCCGCCAGTCGTTCCCTGTCGCGTGTGATCGTCACAGACCCGGCCGCGCTGGACGTTCTCGCTCGACTAGGCCCGTTCACCGCCCAGCGGCCTGCCGTGACCGACCGGCTGCGCTGGGACCCGGCACAGGCGAGCGACGTGGAGGACCTGGTGAGGCGGAAGCATCTCTGCCTCCTCGAGGTCGCAGCACGCGATCTCAGCGGACTGGACGGCCTCGAGGAGGTGACCGGCGCGCTCTCCCTCGTCGCCGACAGGGTGCTGGCCGGCGCAATCACTCTTGGTGGAGGGACCGGCAGCGGCCTCGCTGTCATAGCGATGGGCAAACACGGAGCCCAGGAGCTCAACTACTCGAGCGACGTCGACATCCTCCTCGTTGCGTCCGATGCCGACGGCGTCGACCCCTCGCTCGCGCGCTCGGTGATTGCGATCGGCTCTCGCGCGTTTCGTATCGATACCAATCTCCGCCCCGAGGGTCGCTCTGGCGTGCTGGTGCGCTCCGTGGACTCCTACGTGGCGTACTGGAACCGCTGGGCTCGTCCCTGGGAGTTCCAGGCGCTGTTGAAGGCGCGCCACGCAGCAGGCGACACTGCCACCGGACAACTCTTCGAGAAGACAGCGTCGGATCACCTCTGGTCCAGGCGGTTCGGAGCCGACGAGCTCGCCGAGCTGAGGACGATGAAAGCACGCGCGGAGTCGATCGTCGCAAAGCGGGGTCTCGACCACCGCGAGCTCAAACGCGGCAGTGGCGGGATCCGCGACGTGGAGTTCTCGGTCCAATTGCTGCAGTTGGTACACGGTGGCCGGGATCCGGCCCTGCGGATGAGGGCCACGATCCCCTGCCTTGGCGAGCTGGCCGACGCCGGGTATGTCGCGGCGGAGGACGCGGCCGCGCTCGCTATTGCGTACCGGTTCCTGCGGACTGTCGAGCATCGTCTTCAGCTCGTCGAAGAGGCGCAGGTTCATACCTTGCCCTCCGACCGCCAGTCGCGCGACCAGCTGGCGAGGGTGCTCGGCTTCAAAGGACGCCCTCAGGAGACGCCCTGCGAAAGGTTTGACACTGTGCTGGCTCATCATCAAAGCACGGGACGGGCAATTCACGAGCGCCTCTTCTTCCGACCCCTCCTCGAGGCCTTTGCCGCAGGCAGCACGCGCAAGACCGGGTCGCGCCACGGCGACCCGGACGCGAACGAGCACGGCTTTGCCGGCGACGCCGCAGCAGAGCGCCTGGCGGCCTTCGGCTTCGCGGACGCCGATCGGACCCGCCAAGCCCTGAGCGAGCTCACGCGGGGCCTCACCCGCTCCTCGCGGCTCATGCAGCAGCTCCTGCCGCTGTTGCTCGACTGGTTGTCCGAGTCTCCCGACCCCGACCAGGGCCTCATCGGGCTCCGCACTCTCGCTGGTCGCCCGCACCGCCGCGATCTGTTGGTCACCGCGTTCAGGGAATCGCCCGAGGTCGCGCGACGGCTCTGCCTGCTCCTCGGAACCAGTCGCCGCCTTGGCGAGATCATCGCCCGACACCCCGACTTCGTGGAGCTCCTGGACGACAGGCCCGCGCTTGCGGCCCTCGAGCCCAGCCAGCTCGTCCACAACGCAATGATCGCCGCCGAACAGGCGCCGGACCGCCGAGCGGGCGCGCTACGGCACTTCTTCGAGATCGAGACCGTGCGGATCGCTGCGCGGGACCTGCTCGACCTCTCCAGTCTTCACGAGACTGGTCGTGCGCTGGCCGATCTCGGGGCCGCCGTGGTCAGAGCAAGCCTTCACGCTGTCGCGCCGGGAGTGCCGATGGCCGTGATCGCCATGGGCAGCTTCGGCGGCGCGGAGATCGCTTACGGCAGCGACCTCGACGTGCTGCTCGTCTACGAGGGGACGGGCAGCTCCGACATGGCGGCCGCCGAACAGGCAGCAGCCGCTCTGTTCCGACTTTGCAACGGGTCGACGCCGGTCGAAGGGATCGTCAAGATCGATGCTTCGCTTCGTCCTGAGGGCAAGCGGGGACCACTGGCTCGCAGCCTTGACGCGTTCGAGCAGTACCACCGCCGTTGGGGCGAGACCTGGGAGCGTCAGGCGCTGCTTCGCGCGAGGCCCGTTGCCGGAAGCATCGATGTCACAGAGCGCTTCGCGGCCATTGCCGAGCAGGCGGTGTGGTCTTCGCCGCTCGATGAGACCGCTGTTCGGGAGATCCGCAGGATGAAGGCTCGCATAGAACGTGAGCGGATCCCTCCGAGCGACGACCCTC
>Ga0182027_10003754_pt1 | contig 23822 bp, 22 predicted proteins | sample 712E1DmetaG_FD_121300 | JGI IMG/M metagenome (GOLD analysis project Ga0182027, IMG submission 121300) | Permafrost microbial communities from Stordalen Mire, Sweden - 712E1D metaG (Illumina Assembly) | ecosystem: Environmental > Terrestrial > Soil > Wetlands > Permafrost | place: Sweden... | reverse complement strand
GATGCAGTAACCAGGCAGCCCCAACGCAAGCAGTTCCAACATCGTTGCCGTGAGGTGTGCTCCGCTCAAGTGATGCGCACTGCCGGCTCCCAAGGAGATGAGCGAGATGGCAGGTGGGGCTAGAAGGAGATAGCCAACGACAGCAGGGATCACGCCCGCCAATGTGCGACGGAGCCCAAGCCCGAACTGATCGGCGAAACCAGTGGTGTCACCCCTGGCGAAGTGGGACGCGAGCACCGGCGCCATCGTGGTCATCACCGATACCGCGACGATGCCAAAAGGCAACTGGAAGAAGATCGCTGCGTACGTGTAGGCCGTCAGCGATGCCGCACCGATATTCACGGCGATCGCCGACACCACAAAGACCGCCACTTGATTGGCGATGACGAATCCAAAGGTCCAGCCTGAGAGCTTGACGATCTCGCGCACAGCTGGGTCGTTCGGCCTCCACAGCGGCCGTATTCGCAGGCCACAGCTCAACAAGCTCGGAATGAGCGCGACGGCTTGGACGACAACGCCCAGTGTGGTGCCGAGTCCGAGCAGCAGAAGTAGATGGTGGTCGTGCTGGACATCGGCGAGGTTGTGGGTGTGGCCCGCGGCCGCGAAGGCCAGGAGGATCGCGATGGCAACGAGATTGTTCAGGATCGGGGTAAAAGCCGGCGCGGAAAAACGGCGAGCGGTGTTCAACACGGCGGTCATCAAGCTGATCGCGCCGTAGGCGAGCAGCTGAGGAGCAAAGAGCCTCAGGAGATAGGTGGCCACCTGACGCTCAGCGACGATTGCTGCTCCATGGCTGCCGACGGTGTACAGGTCGATGATCAAAGGGGCGGCGAGGAAGAACGCAACGGTTGCTCCGACGAGGACGCACGCCGCCAGAGTCACCACGGCCGAGATTGAGTCAACCGCCTCTCGCTCTGATCGCGTCGCGAGGCGAGATACGAACACAGGGACGAAAGTCGCGGTGAGGATTCCACCGAGCACGAGGTCGTGAACGATATTCGGTGTGTTGTTGGCGAGGTTGAACGAGTCCGAAAGCGTCGAGTATCCGAGGGCGTAAATCGCGACGAGGATGCGCAAGAGGCCGGTAACTCGCGAAATGAGGGTGCCGGCTGCCACATAAGCAGTTGCCGTGCCGAGCCCGGGACGCGGCCGGGTGTCATGCCCGCTGCCTCGGCCGGCCGTCATTGGTCGTGACGAAGTGACAATCGACGCAGCCCGCCCTGCCCCAGTGAGCCCCGCCGGCGCCGGGATTCCGGGGAGGGTGCGAGGCAGGCGCCCTCGATAGATCGTCCGTCGATCGCCCCCGCCGTAGGAGCGCCGGCGCCGGTGCCTCACGTGGTCGGGCCCGGAACTGTGCCTGACACCGGTTGGCGCCGCCGACCGCGTCTTGCGGCATGGCGCCGATGACGACGCGACGCGGACCGGAACCACCAGAACAACAGGAAAGCCGCCGCGCCGGCCGTCAAAGCGATCGCGACGCCGGAGATCGCGGTGGAACGGACCGTGAATTCGGCGCTCGCCAATTCGAGGCGTCCAGTAGGCGAGACAAGCTCCAATTTGAGGCTCGAGTCGCCTGACGTGCGTGTCTTTACGCGCACGATAAAGCTGGTTGTGCCGCGTTTCAGTACGACGGAGGTCTTGGTCGATGAGGTCAGGTTGGCGCCCGAGATCACCAGATTCACGTGGAGCGGCGTCCTCGACAGCGACGTGATGGCAATTGGGAACCTGGCCGACGACGAGGTCACAGTCACGGTCCGGCCCGTCGGAAGGGTGAGCAGCGAGCCGGTCCGATGCATTATGGCAAGGGACTCCGACAGGTACGCCATACGTACGTTGGAATCAAGCCCTGCGGTCTCGGCCAGAAGGACCGAGTCGTAGAGGTTATGAATTGCCGTCGTGTCAGTCGGGGTGATCGAAGAGAGCTCGACGATCTCGCTGCGTGCGGTCTCTACTTGGCCGGGCGTGATTGACTGACCGGCTCCGCGCGGCGGGTTCACGATCGAACGGGCGGCCGCTGAGCAACCCGTTACGACAGCGGGCGGCGCTTGGCAGGTGCCAATCGGGACCGTCTGGAAGAGCTCGTTTATGGGCACCGTTGTGATTATCGGACTCGACTCGAGGCCCCGGAGCGTCGGGTTGAGGAACCTAAGTGTCGGTGCCCAGCTTTGAGGAGCGACAAGGACCACTCCTCTCGTTTGCGGGTAATCCGGCGAGTCGAAGTAAAGCTCGGCCAAGTCAGCGAGGAGTTGTTGAGCACGAAGCGCGGGACTTGTCGGTCCGCTCAGATGTGCTGCCAGACCAGCGTCGGCTTGTAAGCCCTGAACCTTGGACCCTGTTATGTGAAACGGCGCCGAGATCGTGTAGGGCCACTGTGACTCCGCCGGCCCGGCGTTCGTGAGCGACGCAAGGTTGCTTTGCGGCACGACGATTTGAGTGATGCCGTCCGCCCTCAGCGCTGCGAGGCCGCGCGTACCGATTGGCGCCGTTGCCACATAGACATGCGGGTCGGCCGTGACGTGGAGGACATCGGTGAACACTTCGTCGCCGAGTTTTAGCTGGCTCTCGAGGTCGTCCTCGAGTCCGGCTCTGACTAGCCGCGTCGGGTCTACGGCGCTGAAGGGACCCCCCACAAGTGCGTTCGCGTCGCCCGAGGCGAGCTTGCTCACGAGACTTGCGTGCTTCTGACTCAAGGCGATGGCCAGCAGCGTCTGTCCATAGAGGTCCACTGTCAATGGGGCTGCGGGCCAGCTCGTTTCCTCGTGCGCGATCGCTTCGATCCGGTCGAGGGTCTCGGAGGGCACCGCCGTAGTCCCATCCGGGGTGAGCGCGAGCGGCGTGCCGACAGGTACGACGAATGAGAAACGAAGTCGTTCCTGAGGCGCAACCGTGGTGGGGACCACGACCAGATAGGTCGTGAAGGAGTCCACCGGCTGGCCCGTCAGAGTGTCCACGAGCGATACCTGGATCGGGTAGACACCACCGCAGCCCCCGTAACGCTGCGGGCACGGAAGACGGAAGATCTGGTTGGGGGGAACCTTCGCCGGGATTCGGCCAGGAACGCCCGAGCCGCCGACGTAAAAGGCTATGGAGCGGGTTCCATTGCCGGCTGAGCCTTGCGAAAACGAGGAGAGTGAGAGCTGCGAAAGCCCGGCGAGTTGGCCTCTGATCGTGGCGTCGAACTCGTCACGGCTCGCAAGCGCCGATCCATCTGGCTCGGTGTAGAGAGCGACACTGATCAAAAGAGCCTGGCGAGGGATCGACGAGTTCACACTCAACCCAAGTCGGATCGGGACGCTCGAACTCTGTACCCAGGCGTCCTGCGACACGAGTGATATGACGCCGGTCCCACTCGGTTGGGCAGAGGTAGCAGGAGCGGCAACCGATCCAGCAGCGAGCAGCAGGGCGACGATCACGAGACCGGCGCGCGCAATGAAATACCCGTGCGGCATCAACGCCGACCGGGCATCGCTGAGCCTTGGGGCGGACGGCAACGGTGTTCTTGTCCTCCGATCGGACACGCGAGACGCAGCGAGCCTACCGGCGCGCGGGGTGCTCATAAAGGTAGGCGGGAAAGTGGGACAGCTTGCAACCTGGCAATCAGCGAGCGAGCGCCGTCGTGTACCGGTGGCAAGAGCGATACGGTCGTGGAATGGCAGTGCTGCTCGGACGTCACGAGGAGTTCGCAGCACACGAAACAGGTAGTTGGCACCCTGAGCGTGCCGAGCGCCTGGAGGCGGTGTTCGCCGGCGTCGCGGACTCGCCAGCTGCCGAGTTGGTCGCTCCGTTCGAGCCTCGCCGGGCAACGAGAAGCGAACTCGAGGTGGTTCACGACCCGTTGTACATCGAGCGAATCGAAGATCACTGCTTGAGCGGCGGCGGTCATCTCGACGCGGACACCGTCGCCATGCCCGCTTCCTTCGACGCCGCGCTGCGGGCCGCGGGAGCGGGGCTGGATGCAGTCGAACGGCTCCGTAACGGCGAAGGCGACGTTGCATTTCTCGCCGTGCGGCCTCCCGGCCACCACGCCCTTGGGGCCAGGGCAATGGGCTTCTGCTTGTTCAACAACGTCGCCGTCACCGCCGCGTCGCTGGCGAGCAGGGGTGAGCGCGTCATGGTGCTCGACTGGGACGCCCACCATGGCAACGGGACCCAGGAGATCTTCTACGAGCGCTCTGACATCCTCTATGTTTCGCTCCATCAGTTCCCCTTCTATCCCGGAACCGGGTCGTTGAGCGAAATCGGGACGGGCCTGGGTACGGGCGCGACCGTGAATCTGCCGTTTCCGGCAGGAACCACCGGCGACACTTACCGTTTAGCCTTTGACGACGTGGTCGCGCCCTTGGCCGAGGAGTTCGCGCCGACATGGTTACTGATATCCGCGGGATTCGACGCACACCGGGCCGATCCCTTGACCGATCTCGGGCTCACGGCAGGTGACTTTGCGGACTTGACCTCACGCGCTGTCTCCTTGGTGCCTAAGGGCCGCCTCGTAGCTTTTCTCGAGGGTGGCTACGACCTGAGGTCGCTCGCTTTCTGTGTGGGCGCGTGCGTTTCTGCTCTCGGCGGGCTCGACTATCGTCCCGAGCCCGCATCGCGAGGCGAGATCTCCGAGCAGGCACGCGAGGTCGTCGCGACTGCCGGCCGTTACCACCGGGCTGGACTCGCGAGATGAGCGGAGAACCGCCCACTGCCCAAGGGGTTCCCGAGCGCCTTTGGCCGGTGCTGAAAGCAACCCAGCCCATTGCCGAACGCCTCCGGGCTGCCGGAAAGCGGGTCTACCTAGTGGGAGGGCCGGTGCGTGACGGCATCGTTGGGCGACCCGGGGGCGCCGGCCCGGGGACCGACGCGGATATCGACCTCACGACAGACGCGACGCCCGATGAGATCGAGGCGTTGTTCGCAGATCTCAGCGATGCCTTATGGAACCAGGGAAAGAGGTTCGGGACAATTGGCATGATGCGCGCCGGGCGCCGTTTCGAGATCACCACGCACAGGGCGGAGGCCTATGCACCGGACTCCCGCAAACCCGAGGTCCGGTTCGGCCACGACATCGAGACAGATCTGTCGCGGCGAGACTTCACGGTCAACGCGATGGCCCTGAGCCTCCCGGAGCTCGTTCTAGTGGATCCTTTCAACGGCATCGGCGACCTCGCGGCAAGGCGGTTGAGGACTCCACTCGATCCCGAGGTGTCGTTTTCGGACGACCCTTTGCGGATGCTCCGTGCTGCTCGCTTCATCGCCGGATACGGTCTGAAGCCCGACCCCGAGCTCGTAGCGGCTGTCGAGTCCATGTGCTCGCGCCTTGAGATCGTGTCCAGGGAGCGAATCCGGGATGAGCTCGACAAGTTGCTCGTGTTGCCAGACCCGACGCCGGGGCTCTGGTTCCTCGTCAACACGGGACTAGCCATGGAGTTCCTTCCGGAGCTGTCAGCGCTCGCCCTCGAGCAGGATCCCATTCATCGCCACAAGGACGTCCTTGCTCACACAATCGCGGTAGTTGCCAAGACAGGACCGGACAGGACGCTTCGCCTCGCCGCGCTGTTCCACGACGTAGGCAAGCCTTTGACGCGCTCCATCGGTCCCGGGGGGGTCCATTTCCACCACCACGACATCGTCGGGGCCCGAATGGCGCGCAAGCGAATGCAGGAGCTGCGTTATCCGACCGAGCTCATCGATGACGTAGAGCAGCTCGTCACCCTTCACCTGCGATTCCACACCTACAAGATGGGTTGGACCGACTCGGCGGTACGCCGCTACGCCCACGACGCAGGTCCGCTGCTCGGCCGCCTGAACGAGCTGACCCGTTGTGATTGCACTACCCGCAACGAGGCCAAGGCCAGGGATCTCGGCCTGCGGATGGACGAACTCGAGCGCCGTCTTACCGAGCTGCGTCAGCGTGAGGAGCTGGACTCCATCCGACCGGAGCTCGACGGCGTCGCTGTGATGAAACACCTCGGCATTGGTCCAAGTCGCGACGTAGGCGCCGCGCTCGACTTCCTGTTGCAGGTTCGACTCGACGAGGGGCTGCTCGGTGAGGAGGAGATCCTCCAGCGCCTCGACAGGTGGTGGGCCGGAGCGGTCGAGAACTGACTGAGCCGAGAACTAACTGACCGGCAACTCCTGTCAACCGCCGCCACTATTTCGCGCGATCGAATTGCCCGCGAAGTCCTCGACCATCCGGTAGGCCTCGTCATCGTGGAACTGCACCGGTGGCGACTTCATGAAGTACGCAGACGGACCGATCAGGGGGCCACCGAGGCCCCGGTCGAGGCCGAGCTTCGCGCACCGCAAAGCGTCGATTATGACTCCGGCAGAGTTCGGCGAGTCCCAGACCTCGAGCTTCAACTCCAAGTTGAGCGGCACGTCACCGAAGTTGCGGCCCTCCATGCGGATGTAGGCCCATTTGCGGTCCTCGAGCCAGGGCACATAGTCGGACGGCCCGATATGAACTGAGTCCGCCGAGATCGCGCGGTCGATCTGGCTGGTGACCGCCTGGGTCTTCGAAATCTTCTTCGACTCGAGCCGCTCCCGTTCCAGCATGTTCTGGAAGTCCATGTTGCCGCCAACGTTCAGCTGGTAGGTCCGGTCGAGCACCATGCCGCGATCCTCCATCAGCCGGGCGAGGATCCGGTGGACGATCGTGGAGCCGACCTGGCTCTTTATGTCGTCACCGATGATCGGAAGGCCCGCATCGGTGAAGCGCTGTGCCCATTCGGGATTGCTGGCAATGAACACGGGGATCGCGTTGACGAACGCGACGCCGGCCTCTAGTGCAGCGGTGGCGTAGTACTTCTGTGCTTTGTCGGAACCCACCGGCAGGTACGCGACCAGCACGTCGGCTTCGCTCCGGCGCAACACGTCGGCGACGTCGACCGGTGGTGCAGGGGACTCATCAATGGCCTTGCGGTAGTACAGGCCCAGCCCGTCGAGCGTCGGGCCACGCTCAACGGTGAGGCCCAGAGCGGGGACATCCGAGAACCGGATCGTGTTGTTGTTGGAAGCGAAGATGGCCTTGGAGACGTCAAGGCCAACCTTGGCCGCGTCCACATCGAAGGCGGCGACGAATTGAACGTCGCCAACGTGGTAGCCACCGAGCGAGACGTGCATGAGGCCGGGTACGCGGTCGTTCGGGTCTGCATCGCGGTAGTACTCGATCCCTTGTACGAGCGCGCAGGCACAGTTGCCGACTCCTGCGATGGCGACCTTTATATTGCGGGCCGTCGGACTCATGGCTCGCTCCTTCCAGTGAGTTGAGTCTTGAGCGCTGGACGCGCTTTGGCAGCTGACGCGTTCAAGATTGCGGACGGGGTTTCAACAACTTGGGTTGAGTGCAGCACAGGGTCGCTCGCCGACGGTGAGGCCTGCGCCGCCTGTTCGGTGGCGATGAGGTGGTCGATCCAGGTCAGGTCATGTTCGGTCACCTCGTTGGCGTGATCCACGAGGGAACGTTGGTAACGGTCGAGAGGCCGCCAAGGCGATTCGTCGGCACGACGCGAACCCTCCTTGGTGGCCAGCAGCTGGGCACGCCGACGCTGCAGAAGCAAGATCCGGTCGTCGGGGCTCAAGTAGCGAGCAAAAGCCCAGCGCAGCGTGAACCCACGCCCACCTTCAGGCTTGGGCTCATCTGCCTCGAGCAGGCGGTGAAACAGCTCGTCACCGTGTGCGGTGAGCTCGTACACGCGCCGGCCTCGAGTACCGCCGCTAGTTCGTGCCGCAACCGCAGCCGCACGCCTCGACGCTATACGCGCCCTGAAGGCCGCCTTCTCTCCAGCGATCGAACCCGCGGAAGAGAACGTGCCCACTGGAACGAGATTGCCGGAGTGCTGTTCCGCTGGGACTTCGCGAACGGCGCCAGCGGCCTCGAGCCGTGCCAGAGCCGGGTAGAGCGAACCGAACGAGAGACTCGAGAGGAGGCCGAAGTCCCCACGCAGCTTCTTGCGGAGGTCATAGCCGTGCATCGGGTGCTCCTTCAAGAGCCCCAGGATTGCCAGTTCGAGCACGGGAATGACTATATCAGGTCGACATATCGTTTCGATATGTCGGATGATGCGTTATGTCGTGGCCGAGCGGGAAGTTGGCTTGACGCTACGCTCCGCAAACGTGGGTGATGCCCGAGATCCTGGCTCGTCGGGCATGTTGGCGCACGCCGCCTGGTACCGCGATCCATGGGGAGTAGCACCCCTGCGCTGGTGGGACGGGCAGAATTGGACTGCTTTCACTTCGCTTGGGACGTGGCGGCCCGGCGTGTCGGGTCCCGGAGTCTGGGGTCCCGGTGGTCCGGGACCGGGCGCCGGAAGCTCTAATGGTCCGCAGGTGTACAAGCGGTTCGATGGCCCTATCTGGGACCCTGATCCGCAGGTAACGGTCGCTCGGCCGGCTGATCCGGTGGCGCCATCGTCACGTCGCCGGCTCACAGCCGAGATCGTCATCGTGCTTGCGATCTTCCCGTTGCCCTACGTGGTCAACGCGCTTGCAGTGCTGCTCCAAGCTGCTGTCCACGAAGGCTCGCCGGGCCGATTCCCTCTCCCGATAGCAGCTCATCCCGGCCTTTCATTCCTGTTGGATCTCATGCTGACACTCGAGCCCCTGGCAGCGGCCGCGCTTGTCGTCTACCTGCTACGGACAACAGGAGAGGGGGGCATCCGGGCCATCGGTCTTGACCGGTCTGCGCCTAGGCAGGATCTTGCCCTCGTGCTCCCGGTGTTTCTGCTCTGCTTCCTGGTTCCCGAACTCGGCGTGGCCTCTCTGCTCCGGTTGGCCAAGGTCACCTCGATCGCTCCGGCCAGTCAGATCCTGCCGAGCTACTACGCGATAGCCGCGATCGCGACTGCTGGTGTCGCAGGGGTTGTCGAGGAGATCGTCGTGCTCGGCTTTCTCGTCCGGCGTCTCGAGCAGCGCGGCCTGCGGCCTGCGACCGTCCTTGCGATCGCGGTGCTCGTGCGGATCTCTTATCACGTCTACTACGGCTGGGGAGTCATCCCGATCATGGCCTGGGCGGTGGCCAGCGTTCTCATGTACCGGCGCTACCGGCGACTATGGCCGTTCATCGTCGTCCACGCACTTTGGGACGCAGGTCTAATCCTCGTGCCTTTCTTCGGCAGTGCGCCCCTGGTCATCGAGACCCTCCTATTGGCACCCTCCACGTTCGTGTTCTGGCTCCTGTGGCATAAGCGGCTTGCCCGCCGCCCTGATGGCGCGCCGTCGGGTGCGCGGTGGCCGGCAGGGTAGCCTGGCCGGGATGGCAAGCGTCCGGAGCGGTCCGCAGTCGAGTCTGGGAGCCGGAGGGCTTCCGCGCGTCGGGCGTATCGAGTACCGGCTCATGCGTGAGTCGATCGTGAAGGAATATCGGCGGGGCCGCCTCGGTCGGCCCGATGTCTGCGATGCGCAGCCGGAGCTGCTCCGGGTCGCGAAGAACCTGGGTCGTGGCACCGAGACCGAGTGCCCGATCTGCGAACACGAGCAGCTCGTCCATGTCACTTTCGCGTTCGGCCCTGGTCTTCCACCTGGCGGGCTCCCGTTAGCCGACCTGCGGGAACTTGGTCGCCGGGCAGCCCGGGGGACCGCCGACATAGCCTGTTACGTGGTCGAAGTATGCACCGGATGTGCGTGGAACCACCTTCTGAGCGTTTTCGCTCCAGGAGGCAACGACCGCTGATTGACCGCCGGCAGCCCAGTGCGCCGGACGGGAGGAGGTCTGAAAATGACAGTGCAAGTGACAGCGCCCGATATCCGCGCTCGCAAGCGGAGCCGGGGAGCCGATCCGATCGTCATGATCACCGCTTATGATGCCCCCTTTGCCCACGTCGTGGATGAGGCCGGTGTCGACATCATCCTCGTAGGTGACACGGTCGCGGAGGTGGTGCTCGGATGGGAGGACACTCTTCACGTCGGAGTCGAGGATCTGGCCCACCACGTGGGAGCCGTGGCGCGCTCTCGGCCGCACGCTCTGCTCGTGGGTGACATGCCTTGGCTCAGCTACCACCTCGAGACGAGCAACACGGTGCGCAACGCGGCAGTCCTGGTACGCGCGGGCGCCCAAGCGGTGAAGCTCGAGGGTGGACGCCGACGAGTCCCGGCGGTGCGAGCGATCATCGACAGCGAGATCCCGGTGATGGGCCACCTCGGTCTAACGCCTCAGTCAGTTCACGCCATGGGCGGATACAAGGTTCAAGGGCGCGAGGCGACCGTTGCCGGCCAGCTTCGTCAGGATGCCGAGGCGCTGGCTGGAGCCGGATGTTTTGCCATCGTGCTCGAAGGCGTGCCCGATGCCCTGGCCGAGCGCATCACAGCGGAGCTCGGCATCCCTACGATCGGCATCGGGGCTGGGCCGGCCTGCGATGGGCAGGTGATCGTACTGCACGACCTGCTGGGCCTCACCGAGAGCAAGGCCCCAAGATTCGTTCGCCGCTACGCAGAACTGGGCAAGATCGCCACTGAGGCGGTCAGGGTCTGGGCTGCTGACGTCCGGACGGGGCGCTACCCGTCTGAAGACGAGTCGTACCGTGCCTCGATAGAGCTGCGCGAGGCGCTTGGTCTTTAGACCCCGGGAGCGTATTAACGGTCACACCCGTCTGGCATGCTCGGAGCACTGACGAAGACCGGCGCCCGGTGGGGCCTGCCTCGGCTACCATGATGACGTCCCTATTACCCCTGCCCCGTCCAAAACGGGGCCCCGAGCGTCTAGCGCGCCGGGTCCGGAGGAGGTGAGGCCGCTATGCGGTCCTACGAAGTCATGGTTATTTTCGATGTCGGCCTCGAAGATGGCGACATCAACGCAAGTCTCGATCGCATCACCTCGCTGGTGCGCGACCGCGGGGGCAGCCCGGGTCGTGCGGAGCGTTGGGGCCGTCGGACGTTCGCGTACGAGCTCAAGCACAGAAGCGAGGGCTACTACGTCCTTATCGAGTTCACGGCCGAGCCGGCTCTTGTGGCCGAGCTCGACCGAATGCTGACTCTTGAAGACATCGTGCTTCGCCACAAGGTGATCCGGCAGCCTGACAAACAGAGTGGGCGCGCGCTTCGAGCTGAAGCGAAACGACGCGAGACCGCGATTCGCAAGGCTGCCCGGGCCAAAGCGGCGAGCTGAGCGAACTGGAGCGAATGAAATGGCGAATGGGAACTCCGTCACGCTGGTGGGCAACGTCACACGTGACCCCGAGCTGCGGTTCACCCCGAGCGGGCAGGCCACGGCGAGCTTCGGGCTTGCTGTGAACCGCCGGTGGCAGAACCGTCAGACCCAAGAGTGGGAGGAAGCAACCTCGTTCTTTGACGTCGTGTGCTGGCGCGAGATGGCCGAGAACGTGAGCGAGACCTTGACGCGCGGCGCACGCGTGATCGTGACCGGCCGGCTCGAGCAGCGCAGTTGGGAAACGGCCGAGGGTGACAAGCGGTCGAAGGTCGAGGTCGTGGCCGACGAGCTCGGGCCGAGCCTCCGATGGGCGACCGCGCAGGTGGTCAAGAACGAGAGGCGTGGACCTTCTGACAGCGGCACTGCCGGTGGAGCCGGTCGGGGTACAGCTCCCCGCCCAGTCGCTCAACCTGCTGGCCAGGCCGCGGGAGACGCATTTGCGTCCTACGACGAGGAGCCCTTTTAGATGGCGCGGAACAATGATCGTGATCGTGGCACCCGTCGCGTTCCGAAGGAGACCGGCCGGCGTACAAAGAAGAAGGTGTGCATCTTCTGCAAGGAGCACGCCACCTGGGTCGACTACAAGGACGTCAACCTGCTGCGCAAGTTCATGTCCGACAGGGGCAAGATCCGGGCGCGGCGCGTGTCCGGGAACTGCGCCCAGCACCAGCGTGAGGTTGCTCTGGCGATCAAGACCGCCCGGGAACTGGCACTTCTTCCCTTCACACAGCGCACAACGAGCGAGCGGCCCGGCGGACGTGGAGCGGGCCGTGGCGCCCCTGGCGGCGGCCGCGGAGCGTCGCGCGCCGAGGCACCGGACGAGCCAGACCTAGAAGTGCTTCTGACCGACACTGTGCTCGAAGACGACCTTGCCGAGTTGGAGCACGAACCGTTGGCGTTGGCTGCCACTGAGGACGAGGCAGGTGACCAGTGAAGGTCGTTCTGCGCACCGACGTACCGGGCGTTGGCAAGCGCGGTGACATCACAGACGTCTCCGACGGCTTCGCGAGGAACTACCTGGTGCCCCAAGGTCGAGCGATAGTCGCGAGTGCGGGGATCGAAGACCAGGCCGCATCCATGCGTCGTTCGCGCGACCTGAAAGACGCGCGCAACCGTGAAGGAGCCGAGGCGATTGCCCGCAAGCTCGTCCCGATCGTGTTTCGCATCGAGGCACGGTCGGGCACTGAGGGAAGGCTGTTCGGCTCGGTTACCGCGTCAGACATTGTTGAGGCCGTGAGCCGTCAGTCCGGCATCGAGCTGGACCGGCGTCGGCTCGTCATTGACGAGGCAATCAAGACTCTCGGCTCCCACGAGGTCGGAGTGCGGCTTCACCCGGAGGTCGAGTTCCGTCTGACCCTGGAGGTCGTTAGCTCCTGATCCACTGTCTTGGGCTTGGCGGCGGTGATACAGCCAGGTGTCAGCATGTGGTTGTGGTTGTGCACCGGGGCTTCTGGGTCGACGCTTGCTCGTCGTGGGCTGTCGGTACGAGCGCCTGCAAGGGCGTGAGAATACTTGTCCACGCTCCATGCACAGGATTTTCCAGAAATTCTGGCGGTAATCCACAAGATCCGGCCCTAGCGGTGCCCAGGCCCATGCGATCATCCTTAGCGTAATGACCATTCTGCAACCCGTTCCCGACGCGTCGCGGCGTCGGCGCGGTGCAGGTCCGTCAGCCACAGTGGCGACAGCGACCGGTTCGCGGGTACCGCCGCATAACTTTGACGCTGAAGAGTCCGTGCTAGGGGCGATGCTGCTCTCACGCGACGCGATCGCTGTCGTGGTCGAACAGGTCAGCGCCGAGGATTTCTACAAGCCGTCGCACGCGCACATCTACGCGGCAATCACCTCGCTGTATGCCAGGGGCGAGCCTGCCGACTACGTGACGGTTCCAGAGGAGCTGCGTCGGGTTGGCGTGTTGGACGCGTCCGGCGGGGCAGCGGCACTCATCGCCCTGCAGGCCAACACGCCAGCGATCTCCAGTGCGGGTCGCTATGCGCGCATTGTGCAGGAACATGCGCTACTTCGACGCCTGATCGGGGTCGCGCACGAGATTGCCGAAATCGGCTACGAAGTCCCCTCCGATGTCGCCGGAGCACTCGACCAGGCCGAAGCGCTTGTCTTCGACGTCGCCCAGCGACGCACCTCCGACTCCGTGCGCTCGCTGAAGGACCTTCTGACCGAAAGCCTTGAGCGTCTCGATCACCTCTACGGCAGGGGCGAGACCATCACTGGTGTCCCCACTGGCTACGGCGAGCTCGACTTTTTACTCTCGGGCCTCCAGCCATCCAACCTGATAGTTGTCGGTGCCCGCCCGTCGATGGGTAAGACGGCCTTCGCGCTGGGTCTAGCGGCACACGCCGCCTCGAACCACGGTGTGCCGGTATTGTTCTTTTCTCTCGAGATGAGCCACTTGGAGATCGCGCAACGCGTGTTGGCGGCGGAAGCTCGTCTCGACGTCACCAAGCTTCGAAACGGCCGGCTGCTCGACAGCGACTGGCCCCGTATCTCGAGCGCCATCGGGCGCATTGACATGGCGCCGCTTTTCATCGACGACAACCCGAACGTGACCATCATGGACATCAGGGCCAAGGCGCGTCGCATGCGGTCATCTGACGGGATCGGCCTCGTCGTCATCGATTACCTCCAGCTCATGACCGGCCGGTCGTCAGCAGAGAACCGCCAAGTGGAGATCTCTGAGATTTCGCGTGGGCTCAAGATTCTTGCGCGCGAGCTTCAGCTGCCGGTCGTGGCTCTCAGCCAGTTGTCCCGAGGTCTCGAAGCGCGGGCGGACAAGCGGCCGATGCTCGCGGACCTTCGGGAGAGCGGCGCGATCGAGCAGGATGCCGACGTTGTGATGTTCATCTATCGCGACGAGGTCTACAACCAGGACTCGGCTGACCGTGGGACGGCCGAAGTGCTTGTCGCCAAGCACAGGAACGGCCCAACGGGATCAGCCCACCTGGCTTTCATCGCCAACTACGCCAAGTTCGTGGATCTGGCCAGAGTCTAGAAGAAGCCTGGCCAGTACACCGGACCTTCTGATCGTGCCCGCGGCCCGGCTGGGATCAGCACCCTAGCTGCCAGTGGCGCAGCAAAGACGTGCGAGTCCCGGAACCGTCGTGACTATCAGTCAATATCCGGTCGCCAAGCTCGTTCGCGGCCCGCGGTACAGGTCGCTCCCGAAGCCAAGAATCGGAAAGAAGATGAAGCTCAGGAAGATGAGCCCGATCGTGAAACCAACGCTCTTTCCAAAACTCTTTGACAGATCGTTAAGAACTATCAAGGCGATCGCAATATTGACTATCGGAATGAAGAAGAGGATCAGCCACCAACCGGGTCGACCCACAATCTTCAACATCACCCAGTAGTTGTAGAACGGGATTATTGCCGCCCAACCCGGCTGGCCCGCCTTGGTAAAGATCTTCCAGACGCCAACGATCTCGAGAACGACGATGATTAGCCAAATGAAGATCATGTTCTTGTCTCCTTGGTCGTTGCTATTGCAACGTACTGCAGAAAGACAACTGTGTGTGTATTCGGGCCAATGACCTCCATACTCTTGGACTGACGCGGTCGGCTGTCTCGGCTGGGCGACTTAGAATTCGCGGCGCCAGGCTGTAACCTGAAATGCCGTGCCCGACGTACCCTTCGACGGCGAGCTGAGCGATTCTCAGTTCGATCCCATGAGCAACAGGCCCCAAGGTGAGAGCTCGACCAACCTTGGCGGCGACACAACTGCTGGGAGAGGAGCCAGCAGTGCAACAGTGGTCAGCCACAGCCGGAGCTCGGCGACCTCCAGGCGCCGCAAGCGGCCGCGCCTGTCCAGGCGCAAGCGGTGGACCAGGCGCGCCGTGATCGCAAGTGGGGTGGTGGTGCTGCTCATCGTGGTGGTCGGGCTTGGAGGTTTCATCTTCCTCAAGTACGAGTTCCACCAGATCAAGAAGGTGGACGTACCGAACCTCAAGAAGGTGACCAAGCCCGGAGCGCCATTCACGGTCCTCGTAGCCGGCTCCGACTCCCGTTCGTTCGTCGACACGTCCGGCCAATGCAAGTCATTCGGATGCGGATCGGACACAGGCGGCCAGCGAAGCGACGTCATCATCCTCGTACGTGTCGTTCCGGCAGCCCACAAGATCGAGATGCTGTCGATACCGCGTGATACCTGGGTCACGATCCCCGGCAACGTTCAGTACATATCAGGTCAGAACCGCATCAACGCGGCCTTCAACGACGGGCCTTCGCTCCTCGTTCAGACGATCGCGCAGGACTTCCACATCCCGGTCAACTACTTTGTCGAGGTCAACTTCCCAGGGCTGCAGAAGATGGTGGGCGCTATCGGCGGCATCCACTTGGACTTCAAGTACCCGTTGCGGGACCGCGAGATCGTGAACGGCGTGAACCACAACATGACCGGTTTGCGCATCTTGAAGACGGGATGCCAGCTGGTCAACGGCAACCAGGCACTCGCCCTCGTGCGTAGCCGGAACATCCAGTACGAGATCAAGGGGGTCTGGTACAACGACTACGGCAGCGACTTCACCAGAATCCGCAACCAGCAGGCATTCTTCCGGGCCGTAGTCCACCAGCTGAACAACCAGATCACCAACCCCATTGCGCTTGGCGAATTCATCGATGCAGCGGTCCACAACCTCACGATCGACCAGACGCTGACTGAAGGCACGATGGAGAGCCTGGCGCGGGAGTTCCATAACTTCCCGCCCGGATCGTTGAAGGCCGTGACCCTTCCGACCGTTGGTCCCTACATCACCTCTGGGGGGGCTGACGTGCTGCTGCCGGCTGCAGCGGCCGACCAGCCGGTGATCCAGAACTTCCTCGACTTCGGAATCTCGGCCGCACCGAGTACCACGACGACGACCGCGGCCAGCGGCAAGAGCGCCGTGAAATTGGCGAGCGACACCTCGCCGACCAGTACGACCACGACGTCGACAAGTGCTACCTCGACGACCACGACGACGTCGGGCAATCAGACGACGGTGACGACGATCGCGCCCACTCCATCCGGCGAGTCGCCAATCCTCAACGACACATCACAGCCGTACGACCCCACGCCCTGCTGAAAGGCCGACGCCGGCTGGTCCGAGACGAGCCGGCGAGTTCCCGCGAGCAGCAGACCTTCTAATTGGTGGGGAATTGGCACGTCTGCATCATTGGTGCCGGGCTGCACGTCGGCACGAGAACTTCGCGCAAAGGCCAACAGAATTCCTCGGGAGCAAGGCCGGGCTTGCCGTTGTCTCGGCACCATGAGTCGTATTCAAGCGCCCAGGTCCGATGCCATTCGGCTTGGTACTTGGTAAGTTCACCGATCTCGAACGATGCGATCTCCGGATAGCGCTCCGCGATCTTTCGAGCGAGAGCAAGGGTCGCATCGGCATCGCTCCCCGCGTCATGAGGACTGCCAAGAACGATGTCGTAGGTTTCGCAGAGGGCGTCCAGACTTCGGTTGCCGCAACGGCACCGGTCGACTTGGCGGTCGATGACGAGTGGGTCGACGAGTGCCCCCCAGTCGATCGGCGCAAGCCCGAAGCTCCGGAACAGCATTGCCGCGATCGTGACGTCGAAGCTGGCATTCATCGCCACGACGGGCACGCGGTCGGCTTGGGCTTTCTTGAGCGCCGCGTGCACGATTGTCACGGCCTCGCCAAGCGGGCAGCCTTCGCGTCGGACCCTGCGCGTCGAGATGCCGTGAACGGCTTCGGCGCCAGCGGGGACTTCGCAGCCCGGATTGACAATGAACACGTTGCGGTAACCAGCCCCCCAAGGCTCCCAGCCGACTAGCGCCACCTGTACCGGCAGATCCGAGCAAGGGTTGACGCCGGTCGTTTCAAGATCGAACCCAAGCAACGGACCATCGTTCCAGGTCATGTCGTGAGCGTACGCGCGAGGTGTGTTACTCGAGGTGTGACCGGTCGTTGAACCCCCTCAGCAGCCAGCGCGCACCGGCCACCACAATGCTGGAGATGGCGCCATTGTCAGAGCCAATGAAGGCAAATGGTCGTGAGCCGGTCGCGATGGCCAGGGCCACCCCGATCGTTCCGCCGTGGGCAAAGCACACTACGCGCCCGTTTGCATGGCGTTCTGCGATTCGGGTGATCGCCGCGCCCACACGGGCCGCGACGTCTGCGTTCGATTCGGCACCCGGAATGACATCCCAGCGCTCCTCCTCGGCCATCAACAGGGCGAGAGGATCGCCTTCCGAGACGCGCTGACGGTAGGTGCCCCCGTCCCACTCCCCGAGATGGACCTCAGCCAAGGCAGGCTCCACCTCTGGCTTGAGTCCGAGGCGCGCGGCGAGCGGCGCGGCGGTCTCGGCGGTCCGACGCAGGTTTGTGACGTAGATGGCGTCGAAGCGAGTTGTCGCCAAGCGACCGGCTACGAGGATTGCCTGCTCCCGACCGAGCTGCGACAGCTCCGGGTCGCCTCTGCCGTCCACAAGCGGGAAGGGATTGTCGGGATCAGCTGCCTCGGATTCGCCGTGACGAACGAGGAGCACCTCAGTTGCCCCCCGGGGCGGCTCAAAGCGGATCTGCCGATAACGTTTTGCCGTCGGGCTCACTTCTCTTGCCTCCTAGATATGTCCTGCTCGCGGCCCATAGGACGCCAAGCCTACGAGCATGGTCCCGCCCTGAAAAGTCGACGGCCGAGCCAAGTTCAGGCGGTGCGAACGACAAGAAACGGACCTCGGTCGTGCCCATCAAGGGTGTTCACCTGGCAGAGCGGCAGCTCACGCGCAATACTGTCCCGAAGCCAACCCGGGGTCCGGCCGACACAATCGGGAGACTTCCGTGCGCCACAAGAGAAGAACCTGGAGAATGGAGACGCTCGCCACCGGGATGGTGCTGGTGAGCGCGCTTGCGACGCCCTTTGGAGGTACGTTGCTTCGTGCCCCTGGTGGCTTGCCCTCGGCCCGGACCGTTGTCGACTCAGTCAGTCTCCTCGTCCGTTCTCCTGCGCTCCCTGCCGCTCGGTTTGTTGCTTCGAAGCCCGGCGACGTGGTCCAAGAAGCCTCGGCGGTGACCCGTGTGCCTTACCGCGAGTTCTCGATTGACGCTTACCCGTTCGGGTCGTCGGCCCCTGCGGAAGGCATCGGGATTGTCGAGCCGCAGCATCTAAACGATTACCGAGCCATGGGCTCGGGACTATTGATTCGATCGCTCCGGCCCCTGTCTTCGATGTTCGGCCATCGCGTCAGGGCCTCGACCCGCATCGTCGATGTCCAGGCCGGTTCGCGCCGTCAGCCGACCGAGGTCGTGACGTGGCTCACCAACGCAGGCAATCGGCTGTGGATAATCCGGGCGGAAGGGCCACTTCCGCCCAACGCGAAGGCCGAGGTGGCCTTTGCTGCCCGAACCTCGGTCGTCGCTGCGAACATCTCGACACCGACCACGGTGCCGAGCTCCGACCGCATCACACCAGGGCCAGTTGCCCCAGTGGTCCAGCATGTCATCGCGGCTTCGCTCAGCGCGGGTGACCCGCCGCCGGTCCGGTTTCCTCCCTGGTGGGACGGAGAGTGCGACTCCAATGACAACCCCGGGTCCTTCCCACTGTCGAGCTGGGACGGGCTCACCGCGTGCGGGCCAGGAGTGAACCGCGGCGGCGGCGACAGGACGGTTGCCTTCTTTGCCCGGGCCTGGGGTGAGTACGAGTGGGAATGCGTCGAGCTCTCGATGCGATGGCTGTACCTCGCGTACGGGGTGCGCCCCTATCCCGCTAACGGCTCGCAGGTGGTCGTGAACTACTCGCGCTCGGACGGCGGCGATCTGCAGAAGATCGCCAACGACGGCTCGAGCGTGCCAAGACCCGGCGACGTCCTGAGCATGGAAGAGACGTGGCAGGAGGGCCACACGGCGGTTGTCACTGCCACGAGGGTGACCAACGGAGACGGAACGGTCAACATCCTCGAGCAGAACATGAACGGCGGCAACGGCACGAACACGCTCATCGTGGTCGGCAATGTGGTGCAGCCGGACTTCGGCATGCCGGTAACCGGATGGCTTCAGGCGCCACCGCCCGGCGTCTCGAGCGACCCCGGCACGCCCGCAGCCGATCTCGTCCACGACGGAGGATTCAACCACCACGACGGCCTCGGTTGGCATACGAGCCGCTCGCGGTTCGGCATCGAGTCGACCGGCAAGCTCGTTACCAAGCCGTACGAAGGCAACGGCTTCGGGGTCACGAGTACCTCGGTCCTCGGTGGGGGCATCTACCAGGACATCTCGTTCCCTGTAAGAGTTGGTGAAAGCTTCTGTGGCGACGCTGAAGTGGTGACTGTGGGCAGCGATGCGGGAGCACGGGGTGCCATGACCTTGAGACTGCTCGGTGGGTCCCGGAGCGAACGGTCCTCTGTGGGTTTCGGACCGCTGCCAGGTAAGAACCAATGGACTCACGTGTCGACGTGCGTGACTGCCACGCGACCGCATGTCGAGCTCAGGATCCAGTTGGCTGATGCCCCTAAGGTGCCGCGGCTGGGAGTCGATGCTGTCGACGTTCACGAGTCCTTTGCCGACAACGGCGGTTTTGACAGCGGCGGCGGAGGTTGGAGGAAGGCAGATCGCTCAACATTTGGGATCGAGACGACCGGCAAGCTGGTTACCGGACCTTACGAGGGTACGGGCTTCGCAGCGACAAGCACGTCGTCCCCCGGTGGGGGCATCTACCAGGACATCGCTCTTCGGACAGTCGCCGGCGACACTCTCTGCGCCGATGCCGAGGTTGTAACGGCAGCCGCATACCCAGGCGCACAAGGTCGTATGACCCTCGCGCTCTTGGGCCGGAGCGCGAGTCAGTCCTCCTCGGTGGGCTTCGGGCCCTTGCCGGGTCGCAACCAATGGAGCGGCATTTCGGCGTGCCTGACAGCGACGCAGCCTCACTCGGAGGTCCGAATCCAGTTCTACGACGCTCCAAGGACACCACGCCTCGGGATCGACGCGGTCGACGTCCACCAGTCGTTCGTCGAGAACGGCGGGTTCAACCGAGACGACGGGAACGGCTGGCGGACCGTAGGCGGATCGCGGTTGGCAATAGAGCCCGCCGGCGAGCTCGCGACCAGTCCGTACGAGGGCAACGGCTTCGGTGCCATCAGCACCTCGGTCCTCGGTGGGGGCATCTACCAGGACATCTCCCTGCCGACGAGCGCAGGCGAGAGCTTCTGCGCAGACGCCGAGGTGATCACGGCGGCAGCTCGCGGACAAGCGCGGGGCCGCATGGTTCTCTGGCTGTTCGGTGATTCACCGAGCCAGTCCTCGTCAGTAGGCTTCGGGCCGCTCCCCGGTCAGAACCACTGGACCCATGTGTCGACTTGCGTCACGGCAACCAGACAGCACTCGGACATCCGGATCCAGTTCTACGACACCCCGAAGACGCCGCGACTGGGCATCGATGCTGTGGACTTGCGTTAGAAGCCCTAGGCGTACCGGCCGCTCCCCGTCTTTGGTCCTCTCCGGTCGGCTCACGTGAAGCCGCTGCCTACTCAGCTTCAGCCCATGCAGCCTCATAGGGATCCCTGTCTTCGAGGCGGCGCTCGCTGAGTCCGGTTGACACCGCTTGGGCACCGATGGCAGTCGCGGAGCGATCCCAGCGTGTCTCGATGTGGCCGAACCGCCAGATACCGAGAGCGACCGCCCAGGTGACCACGAACATCGCCACGATGATCAACCCGGCGCGGTTGATATTGAAGTTGGCCATCGTGTTCCAGAAGGCGCCATGGAGTTTGAACTCCGTCGAGAGCAGCCCGCTGATTTCGATGGTCCCGATCACGAACGCGACGGCGACCGAGAGGCCGGTAATAGTGATGTTGTAGTACACCTTCCTGATCGGTCTCGAGAAGGCCCATCCATAGGCGAAGTTCATGAAGCAGCCGTCCAAGGTGTCGAACAGGCACATGCCTGCAGCGAACAGCACCGGGAGAGACAAGATCGCATAGAAGGGCAGCCCGCTCGCTATGGCGGTTCCCGACATGACGAGCAGCGCCACTTCGGTCGCGGTGTCGAAGCCGAGCCCGAACAGGAGCCCTATCGGGTACATCTTCCACGGAGAGCCGATCTTGCGGGCGAACCCTCCGAGGAGGCGGTTCATGAGGCCACGCTTGTTGAGTTGTTCATCCAATTCGTCGTTGTCGAACTTGCCCCGGCGCAGGTCGCGGAAGACCCGCAGGATCGAGATAAGGATGACGACGTTGAGGCCAGCGATGAGATATAGGAAGAAGCCCGACACAGAGGTGCCGACGACGCTGGTCCATTGGTGTAGCCCGGACGAGCCGCTTCTCACCTGGTCGTCGAGTGCACGAATACCGAAATTGAGCAGCACCGACAGCAGAAAGACTATCGACGAGTGCCCGAGCGAGAAGAAGAAGCCGACGCTGAGCGGCCGTTTCCCGTCAGCCATGAGCTTGCGCGTCGTGTTGTCGATGGCCGAGATGTGGTCCGCGTCGAACGCGTGGCGCATCCCGAGTGTGTAGGCGAGCACTCCCGTTCCGAGCCCGAAGGTCTCCGTCTTGTTCAGGTGGAAATGGTGAGCAGTGGCCGCGACCAGCATGGTCCACCCGAGCACGTGTAGACCGACCACGACCGCCGCCATGCCGCCGGCCTTGCCCCATTCTCGCGGGGTCAGCGCGTCCTGGATCGCTCTCAGGCGTCCGGCGTGTCCGCCTACGACCGTGGTTGGCATACCCCCTCCTCGACAAAAAGCGTCCTACAGCTGCCGATCGACCTCGAAGCGAGTCTTTACCTAACTGCGAGCTGAACGCAACAGCGAGCTGGACTGGAACCGGATCAGCCAGCATTAGGGACTTCGCACCTCTCTATGCTTGGGGGGATGGCTGTCGTGCAAGCAAGACCAGAAACTGATCCGGTCGAGCTGGTGCTGGTAGAGCTTCGCCGTCGGGGAGGACGGGTGACGACGACCCGTCGCCTGGTGTTGCGGATCCTGTTCGAACACTCAGGACACATGACAGCACCTGAGCTCGCCGAGCACCTGAGCCGGCATGTCCACGGCCGGGGGCTCGAGATCCACATGTCGACTGTCTACCGGTTCCTTGACGAGCTGGAAGAGCTCGGCGTGGTGAGCCATTCCCATCTAGGCCACGGTCCAGCGGTCTACGATGTGTCGCCGGTCGGCCACACACACCTGGTCTGCGAGGTGTGTGGAGCAGTCACCGAGTCACCCGACGAGCTGTTTGCCGCCTTCGCCGGTTCGGTGAAGGCGCGTTACGGGTTCTCCATAGATCCGCACCATTTCGCGATGGCCGGTCGATGCGTCAACTGTGCGGTCCAGGTCCCAGAGTGACTGTCCCAAGGGATCTCCGTCGGGAGCTTCCCACTCGACACCTATAGTCCCGGGAGTCGAGCCAAAGAGGTGAAGGATGCGAGCCGTCGTCTACAGCCGGACGGGAGACACCGAGGTTCTCAGACTCGTAAACCGTCCCGTACCGGCGGCTGGGCTGGGCGAAGTGCTCGTTCGCGTGGCCGTTTCGGGCGTGAACCCGACTGATTGGAAGGCTCGACGGGGCGCAAGAGCCCACGAGCCCCTGGCGTTTTCGGAGATGGTTCCGCATCACGACGGGGCCGGGACGATCGTTGCGGTGGGCGCCGGTGTCGAGCCCGCGAGGGACGGACAACGCGTTTGGCTGTGGGAGGCAGCGTGGGGGCGTTGTGACGGCACGGCCCAGGAGTTCGTCGCATTGCCACAGGCGAATGCCGTTCCTCTCCCCGACACAGCGACCTTCGACCTTGGCGCGTGTCTTGGTGTTCCAGCTCTCACCGCACACCGGTGTCTGACCGTAGGAGCCGATACGGCCGGGTCGCTGGCCCCGCGCTCTCTGCACGGTTGCAACGTTCTGGTCGCCGGCGGGGCGGGCGCAGTCGGTCACGCCGCGATCGAGCTCGCGTGTTGGGCAGGCGCGACCGTCGTGGCAACCGTTAGCTCGTCGGCTAAGGCGGTCCTGGCCAAGAGCGCAGGGGCACACTACGTGTTCAACTACCGAGAGTCGGACCCGACCGAAGCGATCAGAGCGGTCTGTTCGGGCGGCGTCGATGTCATCGTCGAAGTCAATCCAGTCCTGAACTCCAAGCTCGATCAGGCCGTTCTGGCGCCCAACGGGACGATCGCGAGTTATGCAAGTGCTCCGGACACCTTGCAGCTCGACGTCAGGCTCGCCGAGTCTCAGAACGCGCGCCACCAGTTCGTAATGATCTTCTCCATTCCGCAAGGCCCGAAAGAACGCGCAGTTCACGACGTTTCGGCGGCGGTTCGCGCATCTGTGCTCCGGGTCGGCGCGGACGCGGGTCTCCCGGTGCACCGATTCTCGCTTGAGAAAGTTGCCCAGGCACACGCAGCTGTCGAAGGTGGCGCCGTCGGCAAGGTGCTGATCGACGTCTCTCAGTCCTGATCTGCACACCTTGAGCCGCTCTTGGCTCCGCTGAGAACCCAGGCGCGATCTTCAAGGTGCATTCGGCCGGCGCTCCGATCCGAGAAAGCGCGTTCATGCCGCGCGCAGGCGACGCCCGCGGTCACACGATCGCCCTGTTGCACCGCCGGGCGGACCGTCCCTGTGATGTCCTAGTGACATGTCAGCGTGATTAGATGAAGAATTAGTCGGAATCGGGAATTTCCACGCGCTCCGCGCGTTCCAACTGGTAGAACCCCTGAAGGAGGAGCCTGCCATGGCGCGTCGCGGACG
>Ga0182027_10003753_pt1 | contig 23823 bp, 23 predicted proteins | sample 712E1DmetaG_FD_121300 | JGI IMG/M metagenome (GOLD analysis project Ga0182027, IMG submission 121300) | Permafrost microbial communities from Stordalen Mire, Sweden - 712E1D metaG (Illumina Assembly) | ecosystem: Environmental > Terrestrial > Soil > Wetlands > Permafrost | place: Sweden... | reverse complement strand
CCGGTTTTTGAAAAATACAATAAAAAAACTCACTACGTTTCAATAAGTGATTCCGACCGTTCAGATAAACTCGATTATATTGCCACAATTTACCATGGGATTAATCTTGAACAATTTACTTTTAAAAAAGAAGCAGGCGATTATTTGTTGTTCTTTGGTCGTATGCATCCTGATAAAGGAGCAAAAGAAGCAATTCAAATTGCAAAAAAATTCGGCAAGAAATTAATCATGGCAGGCATCGTTCAAGATAAAGATTATTTTGAAAAAGAAATTGAGCCTAACTTTGGCGACGATATTGTTTATGTAGGCAGTGTCGGGGCTGACCAAAGAGATAAATTACTCGGAAATGCTTATGCCCTATTGCATCCGATATTTTTTGCAGAACCATTCGGGTTATCCGTCGTTGAGTCCATGGCGTGCGGAACTCCTGTGGTCGCTTTTAATAAAGGCAGTATGCCGGAATTAATCGAATCGGGAAAAAACGGATTCATCGTTTCAGATGTTAAAGAAGCACTTGATGCACTTAAAAAAATCCCTCAAATAGACAGGCAATATTGTAGAAACACAGTAGAGAAAAAATTTAATGTAGAGCGAATGGTTGATGATTATATTAAAGTTTATCAGCAAATTATTCAAAAGGGGAAAGGGGAAAGGGGAAAGGGAAGAGGAAATAGGAAATAGAGATGTCAATAGGCGGTCAATACATAGATACATAGTAGGATGGGCTTCAGTCCATCAACATAAAAACAAATAAGGACAAAGTAATGAAAGAACCAATTGTAAAACGATACAAAAAAAACCCGATTCTGACGAAAAATGATGTGCCATATCAGGTTACAACAGTGCACAACGCAGGAGTGGTCAAATATAATAATGAATACGTCATGCTATTTCGCTCGCATTTGCACAACGGGCGCTCTATAATCGGTATTGCAAAGAGCAAGGACGGTTATAATTTTAAAGTTGAACCTGAGCCATTTTTAACTCCCTCCACTGATTCAGTTTTTGGTGAGTACGAAGAATATGGCGTTGAGGATGTTAGAATCAGCCAAATTGATGACGCCCAAGGTCAATCCGAATTCTTTTTAACATACAGCGCATATTCAAGACACGGCGTTAGAATAGGACTTGCAAAAACCAAAGATTTTAAAACAGTAGAAAGAATTTCACTGATTACTCAATCAGATTTAAGAAACGTAGTGATTTTTCCTGAAAAAATTAACGGGCAGTACGTGAGATTAGACAGACCCCATTCTGAAATTTCAAAATGGTCAATATGGATATCTTATTCGCCTGATTTAATTCACTGGGGAAATTCTAAAGTAATAATAAAACCTGAAACCTATCATTGGGATGAAATGAAAATCGGCCCGGGAGCAACTCCTATCAAAACTGATAAAGGTTGGTTAAATATTTATCATGGAGTTTTTGAAACAATGGCAGGTGCGGTGTATCGTTTAGGTGTAGCATTACATGATTTACAAGATCCTTCAAAGATTATAGGCGTTTCTGATGACTGGATTTTGCAGCCGGAAGATCCTTGGGAAATTACCGGGTATGTTTCAAACGTTGTTTTCACATGCGGTGCAGTAGCAGAAGATGATGGAAGCGTAAAAATTTACTGGGGTGGAGCTGATAGCGTTATGTGCGTTGGAACGGCAAATATAAATGATTTAATTGATTTATGTATTAAAAATTCAAGAAAACCGTTGTAAAGGGAAAAGAGGAAAGGAAAGAGGGAAAAGCTGAGAATGAGGATAACAAAATGCTAAATGTAAAAAGAATAAACAAAAAATTTGAGCCTGATTATTCGCGTGTTATTGTAAAACCGCATATTCCGCAAGAAGAAACCCGCAGGAAAAAAATAATAATGAGAGTCTTAAATCTGTCCGAAGAAAAAGTAAACCAAGTATTGGAAAAAGTCATTATAAATTTTTCTAATCGACACAAAAACATATGGGAATCTTTTGAGAAGAATTATAATGAAATAAAAAGATTTATTCCCGCCGATGCCCAAATTAGCAATAATCGCAAAGCCCTCCTGGGTGCTTATTTTTCATCCGAATACTCTATTCAAGCTGCTGCGTTCTTTAACCCTTCAATGATTGCTCACCCTGACCAAAGTGCTTTGCCTGAAGGAAGTCTAAGGTTTATTATAAGCTTTCGCTCAGTAGGCGAAGGACATATTTCCTCAATTGAATTCAGAAGCGGCATAGTGGATAAAAATTGTGACTTCACTTTTGACAAAGTCAGCCAATTTGCAGAAAGGGCAAGTGTAGTTAGCAATCCTGTTTATGACAAAGCCACATTTTTTATGAAACTGGCTGAAATGCAAAAACCTGAAAATGTAATATCTCAAATGGTTTACGACCTGTTAGCCGATGAATTTCTTCTTTCGGATTTAATTGGAGTCTTGCAAATGGTTATAGACCCTAATCACAAGGAGATTGGAGAAAAAATTCTATGGCTTGCAACATCTAACTACGAAATACAATTTAAGCTTAATCAAGATATGTCTGAAAAAATCATTTTCCCCTCCTCTCAAAATGAAAGTAACGGCATAGAAGATGCAAGGTTTGTCCGATTTGTTGATGATAAAGGTTTAATTACTTATTATGCCACTTATACAGCATATAACGGGCGTAGCATTTTGCCTCAAATCATTGAAACTAAAGACTTTACTAATTTCAAAATGATTACATTAAACGGAGAATTTTCAAAAAATAAAGGTATGGCTCTTTTCCCCAGAAAGATAGACGAGAAATATATGATGATATCGCGAGTTGACGGGGAAAATTTATATCTGATGTCTTCTGACAATATCCACTTTTGGCATAATGCTAAACTTTTAAAAGAACCGGAAAATTCATGGGAAATTGTACAAATAGGAAATTGCGGTTCTCCTATAGAAACAAAACATGGGTGGATTGTGCTTACTCATGGAGTGGGGCCGATGAGAGAATATTGCATCGGGATAATTCTTTTGGACCTTAAAAATCCAAGTAAAATTATCGGAACTATGACAGAACCTCTTCTTGTTTGTACTCCCCAAGAGCGTGAAGGATATGTGCCAAACGTCTTATATTCTTGCGGTTCAATAATCCATAATGACAGCTTAATTATTCCATATGCAATGTCTGACACATGTTCAGGAATCATAACAATATCATTATCGGATTTATTCAATAATATTCAAAAACCAAAAAAAGAAAGTGAAAAAATATGCTAAAGCAACGTAAAATCGGGAATGTAGGAAAAATTGCTGTTATTGGTAATTATCTACCGAGACAATGTGGAATTGCTACTTTTACTACAGACTTAAGTCAGTCAATTGCTCGAGAATTAAAAACCGAAGCAGACTTAATAAATATAGCAATGGATGACATTCCTGAAGGTTACAATTATTCGCATCAAGTTAAATTCAGAGTAAGACAAAATGTCCAATCGGATTATTTTTGGGCAGCTGACTATTTGAATGCTAATCAATTTGACGCTGCTATTGTTCAGCACGAATACGGCATTTATGGAGGAGAAGATGGCTCTCACATTTTACATTTTATTCAGTTTTTAAAAATGCCTGTTGTTACTAATTTACATACAGTACTGGAAAACCCGACTGACGGACAGCGAAAAGTAATGAAAGGCTTAGCTAAATATTCAGACAAATTACTTGTAATGAGTAAAAAAGCTGTTGACATTCTAACCAATGTATACGGAATAGATTCTGAAATGGTTTCTTTTATTCCTCATGGTGTACCTGATGCTACTTTTAAAGCTCCTGGGATATATAATGAACTTTTCGGATTAGAAAATCGAGATATAATTCTTACTTTTGGACTTCTTGGTCCGGATAAGGGAATTGAATCAATGATAAAAGCTATGCCGATGATTGTAGAAAAACATCCCGATACCATGTATTTGATATTAGGTCAAACTCACCCACACATTATGCAAAAATCCGGGGATTCTTATAGATATGACTTACAACAGCTGGTAAACAAATTAGGAATGGAAAATCATATTGTATTTCATAATAATTTTGTTGAACTCGAAACGCTTATTCAATATCTTCAAACTTCTAAAATTTATGCACTTCCTTATTTGAAAAAAGAACAAATCACATCAGGAACACTTGCCTATGCCCTAGGCGTAGGCACACCGGTGGTGTCAACTCCTTTCTGGCATGCAGAAGAATTGTTAGCAGACGGCAGAGGCGTATTGGTTCCATTTAATGATTCTGTAGCGATGGCAAAAGAAATTAATCATCTTTTATCTAACGACCAAGAACGAGAAATGATGAGGTTTAAGGGTTATCAATACGGCAGGACAATGATATGGAAGGAAGTGGCAAGAACGCATTTAGAACTTCTTTCTGAAATAAAAGAAAGAAAACCGCTTGAAAATATACAAGAAGTTGCTATTAAATATCATAAAATATTTAATGAATTACCCGAAATAAATCTATCTCATTTAAAAACATTATCAGATGACACAGGGTTGTTGCAACACGCGAAATATACCACTCCAAATCTTAATCACGGTTATTGTGTTGATGACAATGCGCGTGGATTAATAGCACTTACAAAATATTATTCACTCAGAAAAGATGAGGCGGTTTTACTTTTAATCCAAAAATATTTAGCGTTTTTATACTACGCATTTAATCAAGAAAATGGCAGATTCAGAAATTTTATGTCTTACGATAGACGCTGGCTTGAATTATCAGGTAGTGAAGATTCACATGCCCGCGCATTGTGGGGACTGGGAATAACAGTTAAAGAAGCACCCGATGGTTCTATCAGGAATATGGCTATGCGTTTATTTCTTGATGCACTGCCAACGGTTGAACATTTTACGTCCCCAAGGGCTTGGGGCTATACTGTATTAGGAATGCAGGCGTATTTGTCGGTTTACGGTGGAGACGTCTCTGTTCGTAGACTTCGTGATGAATTAGCAAAAAAAATATATGAATTATTTAAAAATAATGCTTCTGATGAATGGACATGGTGCGAAGTTACTGCGACATATGCAAATGCTATTTTGCCTCATGCATTGATTTTAGCCGGTAAATGGATGCCTAATCAAGACATGTATGAAACAGGGATAAAAGCATTGAAATGGTTGTTAAAAGTCCAAACAGCACCTGACGGACACCTATCAATAATTGGGAACCAAGGCTGGTTCGATAAAAATGGAAATCGTTCCATGTTTGATCAACAGCCCGTCGAGGTAAAATCCTTAATTGACGCTTGCTTGGATGTTTATATTGCAACCGGTGATAAAAAATGGTTTGAAGAGAGTGAACGATGCTTAAGTTGGTTCCTTGGACAAAATGACCTGCAATCTCCTGTGTGTGATTATAAAACGGGAGGTTGTTGCGATGGATTAGAAAGTCAGGGCGTTAACGGCAACCAAGGTGCAGAATCTACACTTGCCTGGATAATTTCGTTGATTAATATGCATACTGCAATGGGACTGGAATTTCATTTAAGTGAAGATATTTCTCTAAAGCCAAGTGATTCAAAGGTAATGATAAAAAAATAGATAAAAATGGAGGAGAGGAGGACTCTGCCATTAGCCGTAGCCCGAGAGAAGCGAGGATATAACCACTGACAAATCTGTACATAAATTTTCGAGTAACAAGGAGAAATTACTTTCCTGACCCCGTATAATTGGTACAAAGATTAGGGGCTTGATATTTATTTTTATTGTATAATGTAGATGATAATCAAATGAAGCTGTTATAAATAAGAATTTGGAATGAATCAAATGAAAATATCTATCATTACGGTTTGCTTCAATGCAAAAGATACAATAGAACAAACATTTATAAGTTTAACAAATCAAACTTATAAAAATATTGAACATATTGTAATTGACGGGGTATCAACAGACGGAACTCTTGATGTTATAAATAAATACACAGCTAGCATCACTCATTTTGTTTCTGAACCTGATACCGGCATCTATAATGCAATGAACAAAGGTCTGAAATATGCAACAGGAGATATAGTTTATTTCTTAAACGCAACCGATTCTTTATATGATGAAAAAGTTTTTGAAAAAGTTGTAAATGAATTCGAAAAATATTCTGATTTAGAAATGATTTGGGGGGATATCAAATTTATTGAAGTTGGAAAAGAGCCAAGAATTTATAAAAATAATTGTTTTAAAACAAAAAATGATTTTTTATACAACAATCCTTGCCATCAAGCTATATTCTACAAAAACGAATTATTTAAAAAATACGGCAACTATGATGAAGATATAAAGATATTCGGAGATTATGATCTAAATGTGAGAATGGTTGTTACAAATAATGCCCGATGCAAGTATGTTCCTGAAATTATTGCAAGTTTTGAAATCGGCGGAATTTCAACATCATCCGATGATAAAGTCAAATTGTTGCATAAAGCTGACAGGCTCAAAGTGTTTAACAAAAATTTTAAACACAAATTTCATTTCAGAGCTGATAAATTTATTACAAAAAACTTTGGAACTATAGTAAGAGTAGCTAAAAATAATCTTCTCTGCAAAAAAATGTTTGATTTAACAGACAGAGCTTCACGGCTTATTTTTAAAGAAAGCTTAAGCTTAAACATAATTAATAATTAAACCCAAAAATCTTTTCTGAACAAAAATAATGGGTATTTTTTAAAATACTTAAATACTTTTATCCTAATCATTTTCTAATTATTAAAAGTATGGTAGAATAAATTCATAGATTATTATGTTAAATTTAGGTTATTAAGATTTTGAACATATTATTATAGATGGGGCTTCAGATGACGGTACTATTGAGTTAATCAAAGAATTCGAGGATACAGGTTTTAGATATGTTTCTGAACCGGATAACGGTATATATGATGCAATGAATAAAGGCATAAAATTAGCTTCTGGTGATTTTATGTTCTTTTTAAACGCCGATGATTCGTTTTTTGACAATAATGTTTTGGGAAATGTTGTAAATAAACTAAAAGAAAACCCTAATGCAAAAATATTATTTGGGGATATAATGAATATTACTGAAGATAAAGGTGCTTCTCTTATTAAATCTTATAATAATGTCAAAAATATTTTCTTTTTCCTACATGAAAACATTTGTCATCAATGTATTTTTTACCACAAAAGTTTGTTTGATGAATTGGGCGAATATTCAAATGATTTTAAAATATATGCGGATTGGGATTTTAATGTAAAATGCCTTGTCAAAAATAAAAAATCTGTAGTTTATTTACCTATTATAATAGCAAACTTTCAACTCGGAGGGATTTCTTCTAATGCTTCTGCACAAATTATTATGAGGAGAGAAAAAAAAGTGATAATAAACAAGTATTATAAAAAAGATAAAATTTTAATTGCATTAAACAATTTCTTTGAAAAAAATTATACTACATTATACAGATTATTTATTGAAAATCGCATAGTTGAAAAGTTATACAAAAAAATTACCTCAAAAGAAATTTTTCAATTAAATCTTAATTAGAAAACTTTTTCAGCAGTAATAAACTGCTTCCAGAAATTAAAATCATATTTTTCAAATGCGTGGCAACCAAATGGTAGCTTATTTTTATTCATTGCATAAAGTCTTCTTGGTTGAGTTTCAAAAGAAAATTGTAAAGCAACTTCCGGAGGAGCTAATCTAAAATCCTTATAAGCTTTTTGTCCATATCTTGCAAATACCATGTCTTCATATAGTTCTGTGATTTGCCATAAAGGGAAATAATGTGCCATTTGAAATATAAATCTATATAAATAAATCGGAATATTTATTATCTTTGAAATTTTCTTTCTCTTTGAGCTGTGTTCGTAAATATATTTAAAACTTTTTGGTTCTCTATAATCTTTGTTAAGTACTTTCAATATTGAAGATATTTTCCTTAAAGAAAACCCGCCATTTCCTGCAATTGGAAGTAATTCACTTTTTGATGTAGCTAAATCATATCCTTCAAACCAAGGTGCACCGATATAATCATAATTTTTATCACACCAATAATTTAGTTTATTTTCAAAAACCCAAGCATCTAATTGATAAATAAGCATAAACTCATAATCAGTAAAATTCATGTAGAATTTTTCCTTAAGTAATAACTTAGAATAATTCTTTACACTTTTAAAGTATTTATTATCAAACCTGACAAATGAAAAATCGCATGAAGTTAACTTAAGAAAATTTTCATAATTTATTGTATCTAAATTATTAGAGCAAATAAATTTTATTGGATAATCACCCAAAATCTTTAGGCATTGCTCAAGAGATTGTTGTTCTTCATTAGCAAGTGTTTTTTTATAAATTGGTATAATTATTATGCATTTCTTCATTTTTTTCCTTTAACGAACTATTTTGTTTAATTCTTCGCATATTTTATTTTTTTAGAGAAATTTTTAATTTGTTGTAAAAAATAAAGATAAACATATTTTCTCATACAATTTTTTTTTATCCATTTTAGTGTATTTTTCATATTTTCTTTATTAATAGTTATTTGATTTAACTTTAATAATTCTTCTGTCAATTTTTCTGAGAAAGTGCAAAGTGTAATATATTGTAAAATATGAGAATATTTATCATTAAATATATTTTTTCTAACGCTTATTGGCAATAATGAAAGATTATTTACTGACTTATGATGTTTAATGTGCATTACAGTATAATCAAATTTTTCTATTTCTAATTTAGATCCAGCCAAAAAACTTGGAATAGTTTTATGAGTAAAGAATTTTATATGAGTTTTATCCAAAATTCCTGTTTCTTCATATTCAAAATTATCCAAAAGTAATCCTATTTTCACACTTGCATGAGCAACATTTGGCAATGAAATTACATATTTACCATCTGATTTTAATAATGTTTTAAATTTAGTTAAGACATTTTCCGGTTCTAAAATATGTTCCAAGACATCACCAAAAACAATATAATCAAAACTATTTGTGTGTTCTTTCAATTGATTTATGTCAAAATTGTTCAAATTCAATTGGTAAATTTTTTCAAACACCCCTTTTTCTTCTGCTATTTTTATACTTTCGATATCATAATCAATACCATATATTGTACAATTTTTGTATTCTTTTAAAATCTGTCCGAACTGACCACTCGCAGAGCCTATGTCTAAAACTTTAGAATTAGGCTCGATAAAATCAAATGCAATAACTCTTGCATCATTTTTTTGGTTTATATCAATTTCGAAATCATATTTATGTTTCTTAGACTCTTCAACTGCTGTTTTCATAGTCAATTCTCTCCTATAACTTAATTTTTCTTTTTAAAAATTTCCTGTAAGCATTTATTGCAAATAGTAAATCTTTAGCGATATTCCCATGTTTTAAATAAGCAGTATAAAGTGTTTTTGCCATTTCAAAGCGACTTAAGCCATCAACAATACCGAGATTTTCCTCCACTATTTTTTTTTGTTCTTGAGTAACTTCCTTATTTAATCCTTTAAACATCTTAAAAATTTTTGAATACTCTTGATTTTCATCAACATTATATACACCATTATCTAAGTTGGGATCTGAATTATTATAAAGTTCTGGTCCATTACCGTATATTGAAAAAGGAATTCCCATTTCAACACTGTAAAAAAGATAAGACCCAACCATGTTGGAAGTAGTATATTTGAAATGCTTTAAAATATCATAGAATCTTTCAGCAAATCTATAGTCGAAGGCGTTACCGGCAGTATAAACAGGTATATCATTTTCAATAAATATTTTATGCTGTTCTTTATGGAGATCATGCATATGTAAACAAACACATACTGGTTGAAATTCTTCCGGTAATTCTTTCAACTGTTGAATATATTTTTCAATATTAGACGAGTCGTCAATTTCGGGAGTGGAGTGAGCAGGAAATGCAAGGGTTCCTTTTGCATTTTTTAATTGCTCAATTTTATTCTTTCTTCGGCACATAACAAATGGGGAAAGAAGAGTATAGCATGGTTTTTTAGAATTTTTTTTAAATAATTCAACACTCTCAGTGGAGTGATAAAATTGACAATACGCATCATTTTCTAATTCTTGTTTTGCAATTCCATCACTATAATGTCCTACGCCATGGTCAGTAAAAATATGCAGCGGTAATATTGAAGGATAAAGCGCGCATTCTCTTATATGTTTGCCAAAAGAATAAACCTCAGCTGTCCAATATCTCCATTCCGCAAATCCTTTAAAAGCATTTTTGTCATCACAAAGTTCTATCAATTTCTGACTGCTTAATCCTTTATAATCGAATTCTTGTGCTCTTTTTTTCATTTTCCCCTTTTATTAACTTACTAAACATTTATGCAAAGATTCACATCCTTCAGGAATTAATCTTTCATGACTTAAGGAGTCAAGTAAATTGAATAATAAATAGTCGTTGTATTTTCTCGAGACTAATTGAAAGCCAAATGGTAAACCGTTTGGTGATTTAAACATTGGGACACTCACAACTGGTAAATGATTTAAGGTCCAAATTAAAGCAGGATCTCTATTTTCCAAAACATTTCTGTCAGGAGCTTCGCCAGCCGTACTTAATGAAATTATAGCGTCATACTCAAATAATACGTCGTCCATAATTTTACACAGCTGGTTTTGAGTCTCAAGCGCCTTATGGTATTTTTCTACACTTGTTTTTAGACCTTCCCCAATTAATTCTTTCATAATAGGTGAAACCAATTCTGCATTTGCATACTCACTTTTAAAATAATATGAAAGAGTTTTATTATAAATTGTTTCATGAACGAAATGGCTTTGTTCCATTTCAGGAGGCAATTCAATTTCTGTTATTTCAATATTTTTGTTGTTTGCCAATTTATTAACATATTCTGTAATTGATTTTTTTGCATAATCAAAAGCATCATTCCAGGTATATGTTTTAATAAAAGCAATTTTCCATGGCCTGGAATCAGGCTTGTTCTGGCGTGATTTATCATTGAGTGCTTTATAACTAAACGGGAAATTTGCTCCACGCACGCGGACAACATCAAACATTGTTCTTAAATCTTCGACTTTTGAAGTGAAAAAGCCCAAAGTATCAAGACTGTCTGTAGTTTTTAACATGCCTGTCCTTGGTAATAAACCAAAAGAAGGCTTGCATCCATAAATCCCACAAAAACTTGCTGGTCTAACAATAGAACCTGCCGTCTGGGTTCCTAAAGCTGCTGGAACCATTCCAAGTGCAACTGCTACAGCAGAACCACTTGAAGAAGTACCTGGCGTTTTAGTTATATCATGGGGGTTCAAAGTTTGATTCAATGTATGAACCGCAAATTCAGCAGTAACTGTTTTCCCGGGAATAAGTCCTCCTGCTTCTTTTACATAATGAACAACCCTTGCATCATTACCAGGGGTAAAATCTTTCCACAATGGACTACCCATTTGAGTTTTAAATTCACTAGTGTTATATATATCTTTTATCCCGACAGGAATTGCTTCTAATAGTCTTAATTTTTTATTGTTTTTTAGTCGAATTTCAACATTTTTTGCCTGTTGCATTAGGAGATTTTCATCAAAACACTCAAAAGCAAAATATTTTGAATCAAATTCTTTAACTTTAGCTATGCAAACATTGGCAACGTCAGTTGGCGCCAACTCACCTGTTTTTATGGAATTGTGAATTTCTTTTATAGATTTATCAAAAAACAAATTATTATTCAATTTAATCTTCCTCCCTAGGATCTTTTCTATCCTTTATTTTATCGATTACTTGGTCCACAAAGGGCTTAATAAGTTCACGATTTTTATGAGATTTAGGATTTATTGGTAAATCAACATCCTTTATCTTATCAATTCTTTTTTCCTTCATTGTGTCGAAAAATTCTTTCTCACTCATTCCGGTTGCTTTTAAGTAATAGTCTAAAGATTCAGGTCGTTCTGTATCATGTTTATATGCTAATTCAAATCCTTCTTCTCTTGTCAAAAGTCCATTTCGGATATCAACACTAGCTTGATAAGTTGCTCTTCCGTAGCCTCTTTTTAAATAACAAGTAAAATCGTGTATTCCAGCCATTGCGCATTCAGTACTTTTATAACCTTTGTATGCATTTTCCATTTCTGTTTCTTTCCAGCCATAGTTTTCACGCATAAATTCAGTCTGTCTTTCATCATCCCAGAAAATATAATCACCCAAGTGTATTCCAAAAACACCAACTTCTTCAATTTCTTCATAAGAGGGGGGTTCAAACGGATATAAATCCTTTTCGGTTAAATAGTCACAAACCATTTCTTTTGCTGATAACTTAGCAGACACTTTCGTAAAATAATCTCTATCAAATTTGCAGACAGGGCAATCATAAGAAGCCCTTCCTGAAGCTTCTGCGATAGATTCACCCCAAATTAAAAGAGGGATTTTAAACTTAGATGCTATATTCAGTGGAAATGCACCAACACCGGCATGACAATGCCAACATGCATCGCCAATTGCTCCTAATGACCTTCTCGCAACTTTATTTACAAGATCCTTGTTTGGAGTAAACATAATATGGTCTACATTAAATTGTTGCAATAGATTTTGAAGATTATACCAACCTGTTTCGCTTTGCCAATTTTGGCTAAAAGTGACCGCTAGGGGCTTCATACCATAAACTTGAGTAAGTACATAAACTTGAAATGCACTATCTTTCCCCCCACTTATAGGAATTATACAATCATAGTTATTTCCTGCATTTGCTTTTGCTTCATCAAGAATTTTTCTAAGTTTTTTTTCTCTTTCAATCCAATTTATATGAATTTTCTGTTCTGAAGATTGACAAGCTTGACAAATCCCCATCTCATCAAATTTTACTCCTTCTTGCGTTTCAGGAATACAACATCTTATACAATACTTAATATCATCCAATATTGGTTTCATCTTTAACTCCCCTTTGTCATTCCGTATAAAACAATATTATTATACTTTCCATTTTTATATTGAGCGTCTTTTTGTTGCCCTTCTCTTTTAAAACCGAGATTTTCACCCAATTTTTGCATCGATAAATTTTCTACATGAGTTCCAAAATATATTCTATGTAAATTTAATTCATCAAATGCTCGTTTTATTAAAACTTCACTCGCTTCTTTTGCATAACCTTTACCCCAATATTCCTTTTCGCCGAATAAATATGCAATTTCTACACTATTATTTTTATAATCAATTTTTTGCAAAGAGATATTGCCAATATGAGTATCATTTTCTTTTAAATAAACTGCATAAACTTCTTTTGATTTATCGTCCTTCAATGAATTAATAAAATCTAAAGCCATATCTTTTGTGTATTCAATTTCACCATGAGAATTATATTTACAAACTTCTTTATCATTAAGCCAATAAACATAATTGCCATCAAGCGCATCTAATGAAAGATGTTTAAGATATAACCTTACACTATCTAATTTCACTAATATTCTCCCACACTTTATTAAAAGCGCTTATCACATCATCTAAATCCTCTTTTGTCATCCCTGGTCTCATATACTCATGACTTATTAATTTATTATAATACAAATCTTCGACCACTGGGCATTTTTCTTTTGAGTAATCATATATTCTATTATTCTCTTTTTCTGCGATATTCCAAGGAAATCCCTTCGAGCCATATGCTATTTTCTTTTGGAACATTGGTAGCAAATACAAAGGTTTTGTATAGCCACAACCTATTTTAATTCCTTCAGTTTCTCTTAATGTAATAGGCATTAATTCTGCCTTTACAGCTTCAACAAATTTGTCTCTATGCACGCCAGCAACTTTTTCATCAAATAATAATGAATGAACATAATAAGAATGTACCGCATTGTCTCTTACTTTAGGCATTTTAAGACATGGGATTTTTGATAATTCTTTTTCTAAATATTTAATGTTTTCTCTACGTTCTTCAACCAATCCTGCCAATTTTATAAGTTGCCCTCTACAAATTGCTGCTTCAATTTCAGTCATTCTATAATTAAAACCAATCATATTGACCAAATCAGTATCACCCTTAGCCTCAACGACAGCTTCTGCGTGATTTCTTATCAATCTTAATTTGTTTGCAAGTTCATCATCATTGGTAACCAAAATTCCGCCTTCGCCCGAATGGATATGTTTATGATAATTAAGAGAATATATTCCAATATCACCTAATGTCCCGGCAAATTTATCCTCGAATTTAGCATAAGGAGCTTGAGCGCAATCTTCAATTACTTTCAAATCGTGTTTTTTAGCAAGTGCATTTATTTCTTGATTATAAGGCTGACCCATAATATCAACAACTATTATTGCTTTTGTTTTATCCGTAATTTTTTCTTCAATAGATTTGATATCTAAACAAAAACAATCAGCTTCGACGTCCGCAAAAACAGGGATAGCATTATAAATCAAGGGTGCTGTCGCGCTTGCACACATAGTATAAGGCGAAACTATAATTTCATCGAAAGGTTCTGTTCCAATAGCACCAACTGCACAATAAAGTGCCGACGTCGCAGAATTTACGGCAATTGCATGTTTAACATTAAAAAATTCAGCCCACTCTTTTTCTAAGGCTTGAACCTGTTCTCCGCCAAAAAAATCTTCATGCCAGCATCCTAAAAATCTTGAAAAAGTCCCGCTTTTAAAAACTTCCTCTACTTTTTTTAATTCTTCTTCTCCGATTGGCAAATAGGGCGGAAATTTAGTTTTTCTAACCTTTTCTCCTCCTGATATCGCCAATTTTGAACTTTTTACTTGCATAATTCTCCTCTGGTGAATTCATTATTTATAAAGTTTGTAATTTTTTCAACTGCATTGAATTCCATATCCCTATTATACTGCAAATATCTTTCGCCATTTAAAATATTAAGCAATTTTGCATTAAAATCTTCTTTATTTTTTACAAACGGCAATATTTTATTTCGTGTCAAAATGAATTTGTTTGAGTCAGTTTCGTTTGGCTGATAGCTTAAGATGTTTTTACCCAAAATCATCGCTTCTATTAAAAACATAGAGGTCATTGAAATTACCAAATCACTTGCCATAATAACTTCGATTGGAGATGAAGCTTTGTCTAAAACAACATTGGGCAGATTTTGAAATCCCGCATATTTAGAAAAATCTTCTTTGGGATGAAGTTTTGCTATGATTTTTACATTTTTGCCATTTGTGGCTTCAAGCAAATGTTCTAAAACAAGCTTTTCGTTACCTTTGCCATAATCTTCTATGTATGGTTCAGACGCAAATGTGATTAAAAATTCATCTTCATTTGCAAAATTATTACGAACATCTTTAATATTTTTTGATTGCTTAATTATCGTTTCAAAATGGGGATTCCCAAGGGTATAAATAATTTCTTCAGGCACGCCATCTTTTGACATTTCTTGTTTGGCAAATTCATCCATAACACAAATATAAGTTGGCAAAAATTCGCATTTTTTGTCAAACTTCTCAAATTCATTAAGTCCATACTTTGAAAATCTTATTCCGTAATTCACCCAATGGTCAAGAATCGCCATTGACTTTATGTTTAATTTCTTCGCCTCTTGCCAAAGTAATTTTTCGGTTTTATCATTCGCACTTGTACCCGTAATTAAAAAATCAGGCATAATCGTTTCTAAAGTATTTTTCTTTAGTTCTTGCGCCTTTGGTAATTTTAAAAGCGCCGGGCCTTTTGCAAAAATAAAAACTTCATTCTTTTTGCTTAGCGGCTCAATCAAAGGTGCAATAGCATTTGCTCCGCCGGGGTCATGCGCAAAAAATAATATTTTAGCCATAATTGATTGCCTCAAATGCTTGTTGTACAGTGGATTTTAATGGCTCATTGTTTCTTAAATACTGATAGATATTTTCAACTGCATTTAGCATTGCAAAATCAATACTTGTATTAATGACTTCTTTTAGTATAAGATTTTTATAACCCGAATATTTTTTACTTTCTTTTACTTCATAAATCTCGATTTTTTGCCCACCGTCCAAAATTCTTATCCTTGATTTTTGAAAAATCAAGTCAAGTTCAAAAATAGTAAAATTATTGCAATTTATACCCTGCATAATTATTTTTTTATCATTTACTAGAGTTAAAATGACTGTTTTTGTCGGGTCGTTTTCGAAAAAATCATTGAATTGTTCTAATATTTCGGTTTTTTTAATTTTTCCCAACAGTAAATCAATCAAATTTGTCATATGCGAACCGTTATGAATAAATCCTTTGCCATAATAGCCATTCCCTGATAAAAACTCTCCCAATTCGCCGTTTTGTATTTTTTCAGCCAAATCTTGAAATTCCGCCACAAATCTTCTTGAATAATTCACCAAAATAGGTGTTTTTTTCGAAATTTCAAGAATTTCTTTTGCTTCATTCAAATCATCCGCTAAAGGTTTTTCCAAAAAAACAAGTTTCGGATTTAATTTTAGTGCTTCTTTTAAACTCGAAAGATGGAATTTATCTGGAGTGCAGATCGATACAACATCAATATTTTTTACTTCTTCAAGAGTTTTGAAGCCATTACAACCCCATTTTTCAGCCATTTTTGTCGCACAAGAAAAATCAACATCAAAAAATCCGAGCAAATTAAATCCGCTGTGCTCAATATAAGCGTGTGCGTGAGTTAAAATAGCTTTATCTGTCGGATTATCAAACCCTCCTGCAATTTGCCCTGCGCCGATAATCAATGCGTTATACATTTTTTAAAATCCTATATTTCATTTCTGCAATTTTCCAGTCTTCTTCGGTGTCTATATCCTGAACTTCGCTTTCCGTCGTGATTATCGGAACCGTGTTTTTTGAAAATAAGTTAGGTTCAGCCAAAAAGCTTTCGATTTTAAAGCAGTAATATTGACCGATATCATGATAAGTCGGCATCAAATCCTGACTTCTGACATTCATATTTTCAGGTAAAATCATCGAAAGTTTGTTTTCTTCTATCTTCAAAGCCCTTTGAATGGGATAAGAAAATTGAACAACAGGAATTGCACTATCTGCATTCTTTTCTATCATCAAATCCAAGCCTTCTTTGATTTTTTGAGAGTTAATAAAAGGTGCGCAAGGATAAATACAACATCCATAGTCAAATTCCTGTCCACGTTTTTTGTACTCATTTAAAACTTCAACCAAAACAGGTGCAGTCATTGCCATATCATTTGAAAGCTCTGGGCTTCTGAAAAATGGAACTTTTGCTCCGTATTTTTTTGCAATTTCAGCTATTTCAACATCATCTGTTGATACCATAACTTCGTCAAATACACCGCTACTAAGTGCCGCTTCAATTGAATAAGCAATTATCGGCTTCCCTAAAAAATCTTTAATATTTTTTCTCGGAATTCTTTTGCTTCCGCCTCTTGCCGGTATTATTGCTATATTTTTCATCAAAAGTCCTCCATTTTTAGAGGTTCGCCGAATTTCAAATCGGTTAAAGCTGTTTTACCTAAAGCTTTTTCATAAAATCTGGGATGAAGTCCATAACCCGGTCTTATAGAGCGAATATTTTCAGGAGTAATTTTTTCTCCTTTTTTAATGTTTTTAACTACATATAAAGAACGACGAAATTTTCTTGATTTTTGTTCGCTTTCACTCAATTCGTAATTGACTTTGCCTAGAGCTTTATAGGCATTATGGCATTCTTCAACCAATTGTTTCATCTCGGCAGGTTTCATTGAAAATGCGCTGTCAACCCCACCTTCAGCTCTTGACAGAGTAAAGTGTTTTTCAATTACTGAAGCACCAAGTGCCACACTTGCAACAGCAGCTCCAATCCCCAAAGTATGGTCAGAAAGACCTATTTTACAATCAGGAAAATGTTTTTGCAAATCAGGAATCGTCAATAAATTAGAAATTTCAACACTCGCAGGATAGCTTGAAGTGCATTTTAACAAGGTTAAATCTGTACAACCGTTATTTGTTAAAATTTCAACAGCTTCTTTGGTTTCTTCAAGCCCAATCATCCCCAAAGACATAATCACGGGTTTTTTGGTTTGTGCAATTCGCTTTAATAGAGGAATATCGCAGTTTTCAAAACTCGCAACTTTCATAATCGGACAATTTAAACTTTCTAAAAAATCTACGCTTGATAAATCAAAAGGAGTCGAGAACCCTATAATTCCAAGCTCTTTACATTTATCAAAAATAGGTTTGTGCCATTCATAAGGCGTTGAAGCCTTTTTGTACAAATCGTAGAGTTTCTCTCCACTCCAAAGAGAATTTTTATCTTCGATTATAAAATCAGGACTATCGCAATCAATAGTCATCGTATCCTGGGTGTAAGTCTGGAGTTTCAAAGCATCGACGCCGCAATTAGCAACAGCTTCAACAATCTCCAAAGCTCTTTCAAGTGATTGGTTATGATTACCTGACATTTCGGCAATTATAAATGGTTTAGGCATTGACACTCCTTATTAACATAAAATTTTCACTATAATTGAGCCCGACTTTTGTTCCGTTTACTTTTGCAAGCTCTTTTATGTGTTTTAAAGAGCGAGGATGCGGATATTCTCTTAGTTCGGATTTATATTTTGACATTGCCTCAATTTTTAAATCAATTGTATCTCCTACTTCGAAAAACACATTTGGAACAAACGCAGTTTGTATTGAATAGCTGTTCCATTCTGTTGACGATGGAATTTCCATTGAGTAAATAGTTTTTACACACTCGCCTTGCATAGATCGTGTTGCGGTTAATGTAGCTTTATGCGTAAGTTGATGGTCCACATTCATGTCTCCGATATGGTGGGTAAAAATGATTTGAGGGTTGACTTCATCTTTTACCTTTTCGATTTCTTTTACAATTTCAAGCAAAGGTACAGAATCAAAGGCATTGTCAGGAAAATCTGCTGTAAAAACTTTTTTTATACCAATTAAATAGTTCGCATCGTTTAATTCAGATTGCAAAAGCTCAAGTTCAGATTTCTCAACTTGATCCCTTGAGGTTTTGCCACCACTTAAAATCAGAGTGTAAGCCTCATAGCCTTCTTTGATTAATTTTGCGACAGTTGCAAAACAACCCAAAACTTCATCATCAGGGTGTGCTGCAACTATTAGAATTCTTTTATTATTTTTCATCTTTCACCTTTATTTCCACTTTAGCAAATAATTTTCCGTCTTCAATTTTAGCATCAAAAAACTCATATTTTAATTTATCATTTTCTAAAAATGCCTTTGGATAACCTGGGGCGTCTAGCATCCTTATGTAATCATAAGCCTTGTTTAGATTGTTTAGCTCTTTTATATTACTCATTGTGGGAGTTCTTCTTTTAAATTCAACAACTTCGCCTTGCTGAGCTACAGGTTTTAGGTTATTTTTTATTATTTCATCAATCATTTCAGAAATAATTGATGAAGCTTTTAAGTATAATTCATTTGCAGAGCCATCCTTAATTGAAAACTCTCTTTTTAAATAAATATCTCCTCCATCAAGTTCTTTCACACATTTGATAGCAGAAATCTTGGTCTCATAAATTCCTCTTGAAATAAGGTTTTGCAATGGGCTTCCACCTCTGCCAAAAGGCAAATCTGTCATATGAAAAATTATACAATTGAAATTTTCATGTATATCTTTGGGTATAATATAAGACCAATGAGGAAAAAACACATATGTCGGATTTATTTTTTTTAGGTTGTCATAAGTAAGCTCTGATTTTTGTTTAATAAAAATGCAACCTGATTTATTAAACAAATCTGTATCTTCATATATATCATTGCTTATTGCAATAACAAATTTATTAGTCATATTTTTCAACCTTTAATTTATATTTAAAACCGTCTTTTTCAAAAAAATCAGTATTATCATATAAATCGTTACTTATTGCAATTACATTCATATTTTAACTTGTGATACCTTTCATTTCTGATAAAAACAAAATCTGTTTCTCTGAACTCTGCTTTTTTAAAACTGTTTAAAGATGCTAAATTATTTTCTTTTACAAGGGCAATTATACACTTATCTGCATTTAAAGTGCAAATTTTTTGCAAAATTCTCTGACCTAAGCCTTTACCTCTATATTCATTCTTTAAATGAATTGTTAAAACCCAATCATCTTCTCTGTCTAATCTTACATAACCCATAAAATTATTTAGTGAATCATTTATTATATAAAAAATAGAATTTTTATCCTTGATTTTGTTCTTGAACCAATTAATATGGTTTTCCCAAATAATTGGTTCAGGATTAATCGAATTCATCCTTACAACAGAATCATTAGAAAGGTTAAAAACATCCTTCATATCTTCAAGCGTTGCAAGTTTTATTACAAATTCTTCAACCATTTCACATCCTCTATAAAATCATCAATATTTTCTTTGCTTTTTTTGTTAGTCTCTATCGCGATATTTTTGTTTGTGTCAATTATATCAAAAATCTTTTTAAAATCATAGTTCCCTTGTCCAAAATTTAAATGTTTGTCTATTTCACTATCAATAAAATTATCGCTCAAATGATAGCAAGTAGGATTTAATTCATTGAATTGACTTATATATTCATAAGGTTCGATTTTTAAAGTATTAGCTGTACAAATGGCGTGTCCGACATCCAAACAAAATCCACATCCGATTTCGTCAATAACTTTTGATATTTCTTCAATCGTCGCCCCACGGCATATTCTATTATCTCTTAACGGTGCAACAAACGGTTTGTTCTCAATCAGAATTTTTTTTGTTATTCTTCCTCTCCTCTCGAGGGAGAGGACTGAGGAGAGGGGGTTATTTACCGCTTCAAATATTTTTTCTATAATTCCATCAATATTTTTATAAATTTCATTATTCCAAAATCTTAATATCGTGTACCCTAAACCTTTTAAAAATTCATCACGATTAACATCATATAAAATTTGTTCTGCTCCATTATGTCCAGAACCATCGAGTTCTATAACAAGCTTTTTTTCAAAGCAAACAAAATCGACTATATATTTTCCGATTGGTTGTTGTCTTCTGAATTTTAAATTATCTAATTGATGATTTTTTAAAAAACGCCATAAAATTCTTTCTTCTCCAGTCATATTTTTTCTCAAATTTTTAGAATTTCCTAATGCATTTTCAGTATATTGAGCAGGTATTCCCCCCCTCCCCGAAATCAGAGATTTCGACCCTCCCTCGAGGGGAGGGTAAGATGCGGAGATAATTTTTAATTGTCTGATTGTTTCGTCAATGTTGCCTTCTATACCACTGTGAACAACAGTATATGTAGCGTTTAACTCATTAGAAAATTCTTCCACCTGTTTAAAAACTTCCGTATTATATTTTTCTTTTGATTTATCAGCCAAATTAATATCATGTATAAAATGAGGAGCATGAAGGGTAAAAGGAATATCTAATTCGGTATTAAGATTTTTCCATTTGGGAATTGTTTCCAGAGTATTGGGCACAACATAAAGTTCAATATAATCATAAACACCTTGTTTATAAAGTTTTTCAGCCTCTTTAAGATAATTATCAATGTTGTTGCTCCAGAGCTTTAGACCTAATTTCATAATAAGCCTTTCACTCTTTTAACAATTTCTTTTAAATCACAATCAGTCAAAGCCGGATATAATGGAAGTGAAATACATTTCTTGTAATAAATTTCTGCGTTGGGATAATCACTTTCCTTGAATCCTAAATTTTTATAATAAGGCTGGGTGTGAACAGGAATGTAATGAACCTGTAAATTCAAACCTACCTCTTTTGCTTTATGATAAAATTCTTCTCTGTTTCTAACCATTACAGGATAAAGGTGAAAGCAAGCGTTTGAAAAATCTTTTTCTTCCAAATGAGGTAACTCTAAATTCTTATTATAATATTCAACGATTTCTCTGCGGCGTTTTTTAAATTTATCTAGTTTTTTTATTTGAGAGATACCCAATGAGGCTTGAATGTCGGTTAAGCGATAATTAAAACCTAAATCTCTCATTTCATATTTCCAATTAGTCGTCATTTCCCCGTCTTTATACATTCCATGAGAGCGTAGAGCCAAAAGTTTTTTGTATAATTCTTCGTTATTGGTCGTAATTGCTCCACCTTCACCTGTTGTAATCGTTTTTACGGGATGAAAAGAAAAAATTGTCATATCCGAGTACTTGCAACTGCCGACTTTTGTGTTTTTATAATCAGAACCGATAGCGTGCGCTGCATCTTCAACGACAAAAAGGTTATGCTTTTGGGCAATTTCGTAAATTTTTTCCATATCGCAGCTTTGCCCTGCAAAATGAACAGGAATGATACCTTTTGTTTTATCCGTAATTTGTTTTTCGATTTTCTCAGGGTCAATATTAGCTGTTTCAGGCTCTATATCAGCGAACTTAACCGTTCCACCGGCGTACAAAATACAATTAGAACTTGCTAAAAATGTCATGGGGCTTGTAATAACTTCATCATCTTGTTCAATTCCAATTGCAAGCATTGCAATATGAAGCGCAGCAGTCCCATTGGCTACGCTTACACAATATTTTGCATCCGTATAATCACAAATAGATTGCTCAAATTCTTTTACTTTAGGACCGCAAGTTAAAAAAGGAGATTTTAACGTTGATAAAACACTCCAATAATCACTGAAATCCAATGATTGTTTCCCATATGGATAGGCTTTACCTTTCATTTTTACTCCTTATATCTCACTTATAAGTTTTTTCATATCCTCTACAGTCAACCATCTGTCATTATTTCCTGAATGATATTCGAAATCGGGAGCAACAGGCTTACCTTGAGGATACATCTTAATAATATTTTCTGAATCAATTTCAGGGAATATTATATAATATTCATCAAATTCAAGTGTATTTCTTGCATCTTCTTTTGTAATCATCTGCTCATGGACTTTTTCACCCGGTCTGATTCCGACTTCTTTAATTTTTAACTGAGGTGCAATCGCTTTTGCTAAATCAGGCATAAGCATAGATGGAATCTTTTTAACGTACAATTCTCCGCCTTGCATATTTTCAACAGCTTCCAATACCATCTCGACAGCTTGCTCCAGTTTTAACCAAAATCTAGTCATAGTGATATTTGTGATGGGAAGTTCAGTTGCTCCCCCTTCGACGAGTTTTTTAAAGAAAGGAATAACAGAGCCTCTTGAACCTGCAACATTGCCGTATCTTACAACTGAGAATCTTGTTTCTTTTGAACCGCAATATGCATTTCCTGCTATAAATAATTTATCAGAACATAATTTTGTCGCTCCGTAGAGATTAATAGGAGCGCATGCTTTATCAGTAGATAACGCCACAACCCTTTTTACGCGTTTATCAATCGCAGCGTCAATAACATTTTGAGCACCCATTACATTAGTTTTGACTGCTTCAAATGGGTTATATTCACAAGCAGGTACTTGTTTTAGTGCTGCTGCGTGGATAACTATATCAACACCGTCAAACGCACGCAACAATCTTTCTTTATCCCGCACATCACCTATAAAAAATCTTAATTTGTCTTCATGTGCTTTAAATTCTAACATATTCTGCATAACAAATTGTTTATATTCATCTCTTGAAAAAACGACAATACGTTCGACTTCAGGATAATTCTCTAATATTGTTTTTATAAATTTTTTACCAAAACTTCCAGTTCCGCCTGTAACTAAAATCGATTTACCATTCAACATGTTTTACCCTCTCGATACTACTCTTGTTATAATTTTATTACAAAAACAGAAGCAAAAAGAGATTATAAATATAACTTTACATTTATTGATTTTAGCTTTAACTATGTCTTCAGAACCCAATTGACTTAATTTATTTTTTACAACCCAGCTGTAAGAAGTCTAGTTTAATATTTTCCAGTTCTTTAAACTACACCTCGAAAAAAACAAACAGAGAATATTTGAAAAAATCGCAAAAGAATGGAGAGGAGGACTCTGTCGAGCAAAACGATTGATGCCCTTAAAAGATTACCAAAAAACGATTTTATATCCTCGCTTCGCTCGGGCTACGAATAATAGAGGTAGAACCCGATAATCTTTGAT
>Ga0182027_10003751_pt1 | contig 23832 bp, 19 predicted proteins | sample 712E1DmetaG_FD_121300 | JGI IMG/M metagenome (GOLD analysis project Ga0182027, IMG submission 121300) | Permafrost microbial communities from Stordalen Mire, Sweden - 712E1D metaG (Illumina Assembly) | ecosystem: Environmental > Terrestrial > Soil > Wetlands > Permafrost | place: Sweden... | reverse complement strand
GAGCCCGACAAGCCCGCCAGCGGGCCCGTGGGGCACTGAACCAGCCCATTTGACTGATCCTCCGGCCGCTTCGACCGCCGGCGCCTCTCTGCAGCCGGCTTCTTCCGCAGCCTGCTAGGGTCGCGGCGCCGGCCAGCCGGCGAACGGCTTGACCTCGGAGAGCACCAGCATGGTCTCGAACTTCGAGACTCCCGGGATGGCGGCGAGGTCGCCTCGGATCAGCTCGCGCAGCGCGGCAAGATCGCGCACCGCGACGTCGAGCAGGTAGTCGTACTGACCGGTCACGTGGCAGCAACTGCAGACACCCGTCACGCTGCCTATGCGCAGCTCGAACTGCTCGATGGAATCGCGGCCGTGCACCCGCAGCCGCACGCCGATCACCGCCCTCACCCCAAGGTCGAGCGCCTCCGGGGCGACCACGGCGCGATAACCGCGGATCTGGCCTGCCTGCTCGAGGCGGCGCACGCGCTCGAGCATGGCCGAAGCCGACAGGCCCAGCGACTCCGCGAGATGGGCGTTGGTCTGGCGACCGTCGCTCTGCAGAGCGACGAGGATGTCGCGGTCGAGTGAGTCCACAGGCCACCTCCGCGTGACGATCACAGCAGCATCACGACGAACTCTACCCGATGCCGCCGCCGCGGCGCGGCCGGCGGCGACCGGCCGGGAGGTCCGGCCGATCACGCCGGTCTGGTCGCTCGTTTCGTCCGACACGCTCGACGACCTATGATCGCCAGGGCAAAGGCGTCGCGCAGTGAGCAGCGACGCCGCGTCGCAAGCGACGGCGCCGTGGCGGCGAAGGCAAGGAGGAGGCAGAGGTGAGCACTCAGGGTCAGCGGCGCGGCCCCGCCCGGCGTCCAAAGCCACAGCCCGGTGTGCCGGCCCTGCCGGCAGGGCTGACCCCACTCGACATCGGGGGTCTTCGGGCCCAGCGCGAACACGACGGCGTCGAGCTGGCTGATTGCGACTTCTCGGGCGCGCACCTCTCTGAGTCGTCGCTCGAGACGGCCCGGTTCAAGGGATGCCGCTTCGCCGGCGCGGAGCTCCGCCGTCTCCACTGTGCGCAGGTCGTCTTCGAGACCTGCGACTTCGCCAACACGCGCTGGTTCGACTGCGACTTCGGCGACGTGGCGTTTCTCGACTGCCGCTTCATCGGCGCCAGCATCACCGGAGGCCGGCTCTCCGCGGTCCTCCTGAGCGACTGCCTGGCACAGATGGCTAAGCTCTCGCACCTGGGCCGGCCCCACATGCTCCTGCAAGGCTGCGACCTTCGCGGCGCGCTGCTCATGGAGAGCGATCTGTCCGAGACGCGCCTCGCCGACTGCGACCTCGGCGGCCTGGAGCTCTTCAACGTCGATCTCACCGGGACCGACCTGCGCGGCAACGAGCTGGACGACCTCAAGGGAGCGGCGAACCTGCGCGGCGCCACGATCGACACGCTGCAACTGCTGACCCTCGCCCCGGTCCTGGCCGCGCACGTCGGCCTCGTGGTGCAGGAGGCCGACGGAGAAGGGTTCTGAGGAGCGGGACCCGCGGGCGCCGCAGCGCCGGCACTGCGCGAACTCGGGATTCATGTCGGCCACGGCAGCGACCATGGGCTTGACGCACGCCTTCTCCCAGGCCGCCGACTCAGCTCGCTGGGTGACGTCGGCGGCGCGGCCGGACTCCGCGCGGCTGTGGTACTGTCCAACGAGCATATCGAGGCCGCACCAGAGGCTGGACCCGCCAACGGAAGGATCGCCATGCCGTTCACAGCCATGTTCGTCGCCCACGCTCCAGACGCCGACCCGCAGCGGCACAAGACGCTGCTCGACACGGGGCTCTATCGGCTCTTCGCGATCGTCGTGAAAGACCAGGGGCAGTCGGTGCAGGTGTGCCGCACGATGGTCGCCGACGAGGGCGTCCAGTCGATCCTGCTGTGCCCCGGCCACACGCACCAGGACGTGGCCGAGATCGCCGCCGCCGTGGGCGATGGCGTCTCGGTCTCGGTGGCCCGGGGCGACAGCCGCAGCATGCGCGTCGCGGCCAAGGCCATGGAAGAGGCCGGCTGGTTCTCGCAGACCGGAGCCTAGGCTAGGCCCTGCACCGGCGGCGGCGGGCGTGCGCACGATGTATCATCGAACTGCCGCTGAGACCGGCGAACGTCGATTCCTGCAGGCGAGAGAACCGCAACCATGAGGCTCTGAGAGCGACACCCGCCATCCGCGACTCCCGGGGACCATGTCCCACGGGACGCCCGCCACGTTCGCCTCTCAGGAGCAGATCATGCCACTCGTCTTTCACCACGTCAGCTTCGCCTACGACGGCTCGCCCCTCGACGTCGTGGCCGACCTGTCGGCCCACTTCCCCGTCGGCTGGACGGGGGTCGTCGGCGCCAACGGCGTCGGCAAGAGCACCGTGCTCCAGCTCGCCGTCGGCCTGCTCGAACCGACCGACGGCTCAGTACAGGACGGGCGGGCGGCGCTGTACTGCGCGCAGCGCACCGACGACGCCCCCGCCCGCCTTCAGGAGCTCGCCCTCGACTACTCGGCCGAGGCCAGCGTGCTGCGCCAGCGTCTCGGCATAGGCGACGGCTGGGCGGGACGCTGGCACTCCCTTAGCCACGGCGAGCGCAAGCGCTGCCAGATAGCCACCGCCCTCTGGCAGCGCCCCGACGTGCTGGCGATCGACGAACCCACCAACCACCTCGACGAAGAGGCGCGCGGCCGCGTCGAGGCGGCCCTGCGCGGCTTTGCCGGCGTGGGGATCCTCGTGAGCCACGATCGCGCCCTGCTCGACGGCCTGTGCCGCCAGTGCCTGTTCCTCGAGCCCGGGGCGGCGACCCTGCGTCCCGGCGGCTATTCGGCGGCGAGCCGGCAGGCGGCGTTGCAGGACGAGACCGCCCGCCGAGACCGCCGGCAGGCCGTCACCGAGCTCAAACGGCTGCGGCACGTCCAGGCCGCGCGGCGCACTCAGGCCGACCAGACCGGGGCCCGGCGCTCGGCCAGGGGCCTCGCGCGTCACGACAGCGACGGCCGCGCGCGACGCCAGGCGGCGATCGTCAGCGGCAAGGACGGCCAGGCCGGCCGTCTGCTCTCCCAGCTCGAGAGCCGGCTGCAACGCGCCCGCCGGACGGTCGCGGCGATCCCCGTCCACAAGGTCGAACGCAGCGGCATCTGGCTCTCGGCCGCGCGCTCCTCGCGCACGACGATCGTCGACCTGCCGGCCGGCGTTCTGGCGGTCGGCGCGACCGGACGGCTCGCCCACCCGCGCCTGTCGCTCGGGCCCAGCGACCGGGTCGCCCTGACGGGTCCCAACGGCGCCGGCAAGACGACACTGCTGAACCACATCCTCCACGAGCTCACCCTGCCGCCCGAGCGCATCGTCTCCGTCCCGCAGGAGATCACGGAGCGGCAGTGCGTGGCGCTCCTCGACGACATCAGGGCCTGCGACGACGCCACGCTCGGCCGCCTTCTGACCGTGGTCAGCAGACTCGGCTCGCGACCCGAGCACGTTCTCGAGAGCCGGCTGCCCAGCCCCGGGGAGACACGCAAGCTCATGCTCGCCCTGGGCGTCGTGGGCGAGCCCCACGTCGTCGTCATGGACGAGCCGACCAACCACCTCGACCTGCCCGCCATCGAGTGCCTCGAGGAGGCGCTGTCGCAGACGCCGTGCGCCCTGCTGCTGGTGAGCCACGATCGCCGCTTCCTCGGCAGGCTCTGCACGATCGAGTGGCGCCTCACGCCGGCCGGCGGAGAGACTCACCTGGGCATCGCGGCCCTGGAGGCGGCCGCGACAGACCGGGAAGACGCCTAAGCGCGCCGCTCGGCGACGTACGCCATCGCCGCCAGCAGCGCGCCGAGCTGCATCTGCATGCGAGAGCGGATGGGCACCGGGCGGATCGCGGCGACTGCCGTCACCGCGGCCTGAGCCACGAGAAGAGGCCGAAGAACAGCGCGATGCCGCGGGCGACGCCGTGCCGCCAAAGCCACGCGCCGCCGGCAGCCTGCGCCCGCAGGCGAGCGCGGCCGACGGCCATGGCCGCCACCGCCGCCGGAATACACTTGGCGCAAGCCCGCCCGCGGTTGCGGGCGGACCGCGTTCCCCCGGGGCACGGCGGATCGCGAAACCGCCGAAAGGAGCACTGCAGATGCGAAGTGTCGGCATCTACCTCTACGACCAGGTCGAAGTCCTCGATTTCGCGGGCCCGTTCGAGGTCTTCTCGGCGGCCTCGCAGGTCGCCTCCCGACTCGATCCCAGCGCCGAGCCACCCTTTCGCGTCTTCACCGTGGGCGCGTCCGACGGGCCGGTCACCACGACCGGCGGTCTGCTCGTCCAACCCCGGTTCACGATCGACGATCATCCCCCGATCGACGTGCTCGTCGTGCCGGGCGGGGTCGTCGACGCCGAGCTCGAACGGCGCGAGGTGGTCACTTGGATCGCGGCCCAGCAGCAGACCGCCGAGCTCACCGTCTCGGTGTGCACCGGCGCGTTCCTTCTGGGACGAGCCGGAGCCCTCGCCGGCAAGAGCGCGACGACCCACTGGGACGACATCGGCGACCTCCGGCGGGCGTTCCCCGACACGACGGTCGTCGACGGCCCAAGGTGGGTCGACGAAGGCGCGGTGATCACCGCCGCCGGCATCTCGGCAGGACTCGACGTGAGCCTGCACATCGTGGCGCAGCTTGCCGGAGACCACCTGGCGTCGCAGACGGCCCGGTACATGGACTATCGCTGGCGCCCAGAGCCCTGACGGCCGTTCGCGGCACACACCATCCTCACGTCCGGCTCACGAACTCCTAACGGCGGCTCCCCAGACTGCTCCTGGATGGCCCGTACGGCAGCCGTCTGCAGGAGGGACCGATGGTCGCAGATCGAACCGACGGCAGCGCGGGTCCCGCGGGCCCGCCCGAACCCTCGCGCCGGCTCGCCCGTCTGCTGCGCGGCTTCGCCGCCAAAGTCGATGCGGTCCGGACCGCCGAGTTCAACTACCACGGCGTCATGCTGACCGAGTCCCTGCGGCAGACGAGCAGAGCAGGGCGCGCGTCCGACAGAAGGATCGACGAAGCTTTCGGGGCGCTGACCGAAACGGTCGTCGACCTGCAGGACTGCCAGGCGGCAGTGCTCTCGCTGGCTGAGGTCGAAGGCATCTCCGCCGAGGCCGTCTGCGCTCTGGACGAGACGTTCGGGACAGCCACTCGACAGTACGCCGGCTACCTCGCGGCGCACACGTTCGACCAGGTGCAGGAGCTGGCCGAGAAGGCCCCCCGCTTCCGCGGTCGCACGAGCTGAGGCGGCACTCACCGCCCGCCGGCGCGCCGTCCGCCGCCTCCGCCTCGTCAGAGAACGTGTCCGGTCGCCATCTCGACGCGGTTCTTGCCCTTGTCCTTGGCGCGATAGACGGCCTGGTCGGCCGCGTCGACCAGGCCGTCCGCCGACTCCGCGTGACCGGGGTAGCTCGCCACGCCCACGCTCACGGTGATGCTCGCCGCAGCGCCCGGTGAGCCGAAGACCCCGTCGGCGATCGAGCTGCGGATGCGCTCGGCCACGGTGAGAGCGGCACCGGAGTCGCCGTCGCCGGGCGACCCGTCGCTCTCGGACGGACCATCGTCGCTGGGCGGTCGTCCGTTCTCGGCGATGGTGCTGCGCAGACGCTCGCCGACCGACGCCGCGCCCTGCACGGGCGTGCTGGGCAGGATGACGGCGAACTCCTCGCCCCCGTAGCGGGCCACCAGGTCGACCTGTTGACGGGTCTGCACCTTGAGCCGCGCCGACATGTCGCGCAGCACGGCGTCGCCGGCGCGATGCCCGAAGCGGTCGTTGTAGGTCTTGAAGTCGTCGATGTCGATCATCAGCAGCGAAAGCGGCCGATCGTAACGCTTCGCGGCAGCGACCTCCTGGGCGAGGCGATCGTAGAAGTAGCGGTGGTTGTACAGGTCGGTGAGGCCGTCGGTGATGGCGAGATGGTCGAGGACGGCGAAGACGTCGGCGTTGTGGATGGCGATGGCGGCCAGCACGGCGAGCTGCGCGAAGAGCTGCTTCTCGGCCTCGGTGTATCGCCGGCAATAGCGCGACTCGACGATCCCCAGCACGCCGATCACCTGGCCGCCGAACTCGAGGGGCCCGTCGAGGTTGGACATCTCGCCCCAACGGTCCATCTCGGCGGCCTCGGCGGCGGGCAGGTCGGGATCGTCGCGGTGGACCTCGACGATGCGCCGCTCCCTCACCACAGGCACGTAGTTCAGGCGCATGTCGGGCGGGTAGGACTCCCCCACTCCCGTCCCTTCTTCGGTGAACCCCTCCGCGATGCCCCACGAAGCCACGTAGTCGAGCATGTCGGTCGCCGCCGAGTAGCGGTGGATATCGGCGGAAGAGACACTGAAGGCCTCGCAGACCTGCCGCGCGATGGCGCTCAACACCTCGTCGATCGTAAGAGTCGAAGCGATGGTCGCTCCGACCCTGGCGATGATCGTCTGCGCATCGTCCACGAGATCAGCTCCCCCCACACCCTCGCGTGGCCCATGTCTCATGCATGCCTTGCGTAAGTATGGACCTGTTGCGACGCCTTCGTCGACTGCCGGACGCACCTCATCGCCCTGCGTGAGCTCGATGCGCCGCCGATCGTCGAGCTCCGCCGGGAGGAGCGGCGACACTCTGGCCACGGGATGACAAGCTGTTGTCGTACGCTAGACTCAGTTTCGACAGGATCGGCCGGTCACCCGCGACGCGGGTCGCCGCCGGCCGTTTCACTCGACGCGGGAGTGAACAGTGGCGCTGGCAAACATCGTTCTCGAGCAGATGGGCACGGGAGTCATCGCCATCGAGCACACCGGCCTCGTGTCGCTCTACAACCATGCCGCCCAGGAGATCCTCGGCGTGCCGGCCGACCGCGTGCTGCGACGGAGCTGCGCCAGCCTGGCCGGCGACGCCGAACCCATGCCGGCGATCGCCGGCGCGCTGTCCGCGGGCCTCGCCAGCGGGCGCGGCCGGGCCCGCGTCCAGCTCGAGGTCGACACCACGGGCGGTCCGCGGGTGCTCGGCTACGGGCTTCACGTCCTGGGCGATCCGGCGATCGTCGCCATGGTCTTCACCGATCTCACCGAGACGCTCGACCGTGAGCGCCGCGCGCACGCCGAGCGCCAGGTCGCCGACGCCGGCCGGCTGGCGAGCGCCATGGCCCACGAGCTCAAGTCGCCCCTGGCGACCATCGGTCTCTACGTCGACCTTCTGCGCCGCCAGATGCCGACCGACGCACCCGCTCTCGGCAACCTCGACGTCATCGCCTCCGAGCTGGCCGATTGCCAGTCGCGACTCTCGACGATCCTGCATTCCATGGCCGGCGCCGCGGCCATCGGCCCCGGGCTGCGGCTGACGTCGTTGGCCGACGCCATCGGCGCCATCGTCGAGGAGCAGCGCCTGCGCGCCCCGCAGACCGTGCTGCGTCTTACGATGTCGGGCGACGCGCGAGTGGCGCTCGACCCCGCCGGCCTGTCGTCGATCGTCGGCAACCTCGTGAGCAACGCGGTCGAAGTGGGCGACGGGGTCAGTCCCGTCGACATCAACATGAGCTGCGGCCACGACACCGCCAGGGTGTCGGTCGCCGACCGTGGGCCCGGCCTGCCCGACGGCGACGTCTTCGCGCCCTTCTACTCGACCAAGGCCCAGGGCACCGGACTGGGACTCTGGCTGGTGCGACGCCTGGCCCTCGAGGCGGGCGGCGATGTCACGGCCGTCGACCGCGCCGGCTCCGGGGCCGTGTTCACGGTGCGCCTGCCGATCGCCGACCGCACGCGACTGGCGGGTCGTCACGTGCTCGTCATCGACGACGACGAGCACGTGACGACCGCCGTGGCCGCCGCGCTACGCGAGGCCGGATGCGCGGTCGACACCGCCCCTTGCGCCGAGGAGGTCGTCGACAGAACAGCGAGCCGGCGGTTCGACTGCGCCGTCCTCGACTACCGTCTGCCGGGCATCGACGGTGTCCAGGCAGCCAATCGCCTGCCGGGGCTGCCGATCATCGTCATCAGCAGCGACGAGACGGCAGCGGCGGCTCTTGCGACGTCCGGCGCCGAGAATGCCTGGTTCATGGCCAAGCCTTTCCCCATGGAAGACTTGCTCGACGCGCTGTCTCTCCTCGTGGAGCGCCGGTCGTGAGCGTCCGGGTCATCATCGCCGACGATCACGCGCTCTGGCGCGCCGGTCTGCGGCAGCTCCTCGAAGCCGAGGGCCTCGAGGTCGCCGGCGAGGCCGCCACGGGCGACGAAGCCCTCGAGGCCGTGCGGGCCAACCCCGGCGCGGTGCTGCTGCTCGACCTCGCCATGCCCGGCCGGCTCGACGGTCTCGCGACGTCGGCGCGCCTCAAGGAGCGCGGCGACGACGTCAAGGTCATCATCGTCAGCGGCCGCGACGACCGCGACGCCCTGTTCAGCTCGATCACGGCGGGCGCGCGCGGGTACATCGCCAAAGACGCCGATCCGGCGCAGCTGATCGGCGCGATCCAGCTTGTGGCCGATGGCGGCAGCGCCTTTGGCGGCTCGGTCGCGGGGGGCCTCGCCGAAGGCGTAACCGGGCTCGACTACGCGCCCGGCGAGTACGAGCGGCGGCGTCTCGACCTCTCCGAGCGCGAGCTGCAGGTCTTGCGGCTGCTGGCCACGCCCATGACCGCCGCGCAGATCGCCTCGCACCTGTTCCTCTCGACGAAGACCGTCCAGAACCACGTCTCCTCGATCTACCGCAAGCTCGGCGTCCGCAGCCGCTCCGAGGCCGTGGTCAAGGGCATGGAGCTGCACTTCATCTCCGGCGGCGCTTAGGACCTGCGCCCGGTCGCAGCCTTCGCCCGGGCGGCGATGGCGCCGTCGCGATCGCCGCCCGGGCCGGCGATGGCGACGGCGCCTCGTAGACGAATTGGGCAATCTTGCCCATCACCGTCGGGAAACGGCGCCCCGATTCTTTTCGATATGGGATCGAGGATCCGAGGGCAGATCGGCCACACCGCGAAGCTCGCGAGAGGACGGACTGCTGTCCGTGGCCTCAGTCTTGGTCGGGCGGGGAACAGGCCCCGCGACCGGGCGAGCCGCGTGGGATCGGCCCTGGCGGTCACCTCGATCGACAAGAGGACGGCGGGCGACGCGCGCGGCGTGGAGCCCCTCTCCGTCGGGAGACCGGACGAGGCACGTCCGGGCGCATCGCCCGCCGTCGGCACTCAGCGATCACACCCCGTTCCCCTTCGCTAGCTTCGCCCCCGGCGGCGTTCGAGACGCCACCCCTCCCCCTTCACCTCCTGCCGTCCACCCCGAAGACCCCGACTCGCGTACAGCGCCTGGAGCAGGGCTTGACGCACCGTGGACTGGACGCCGGCGTAGCCACGGCGGCCGAGACGCCGAGACCGACGGGTGCTGGAACGGCGAGGGGGGCGACGCCTGTCGGCGTCGCCCCCCTCGGTCCCCGTCGGCCTCGCGCTCCCCGGCTCTCGCCAGCGACGAGGTCCGGTCACGTTACCCCAGCCGCCCTCACTTGACCGTAAGCTTGACCTTGCCCGCCCTGGCCTGGGTGTTGCCGGCCGCATCGGTGGCCGTGACGCAGAGGTAGTAGGTGCCCCTGGCGAGCGTGCGGGTGAGCTTGTCCGACAGGGTCAGTGTCTTGTTGGTGGGCTCGCCCGCGACGATCAGGGTTGCGAGCTTCTGGTTACCGAGCGTGGTCAGCACGACGCGCAAGCTGGCCCTGCCACAGCCCGGCTGGCGATCGGTGACCCTGACCGCCACCCTGAGTGTCCGGCCTTTCCGGGCGCCGACGACCGTGAGGCCCGGAGCCTTGAGCGTGGTCATCGTCGGCGCCGCCGTGTCGATGTTGACGTAGCCGGTCCTGGCGGTCTCGGTGTTGCCGGCGAGGTCCGTCGAGTAGTAGTCGACCTGGTGGCTGCCGTCGGCCGAGATCGTGAAGGGGCCGCCGTAGAGGGAAAAAGCGCCCGAGGAGTCGATGCGGTAGTAGGTCGCCGCAGGGCCGGACTGGTTGTCGGTGGCGGTCAGGGTCACGGTCACCGAGGGCTCGTCGGTCCAACCCGCGTTGCCGGTCTGCTGCAGGCCGATGGCGGTGGTGACCGGTGGCGTCCTGTCGAGCGCGCCGCGCTCGATGACGGCGTTGGTCGAGTCGCCGACGAACAGCTCGCCGGCGGCGTTGAAGGCGAGGCCCATCGGCGACGCGAAGCCGCCCAGGCCGCTCGCCGTGCTGACCTGCCAGGTCGAACCGTCGTAGTGAAGTCTGCGCACGCAGCCGTTTCCCTGGTCGGTCACGTAAAGGTCGCCGGACGCGTCGGCCGTGATCGCGGACGGGTACGAGAAGAGGGCGCCGCTGCCGATGCCGTCCTGGTAGCCGGCCGTGTCGGCCACCCCGGCGATCGTGGTCACCGCTTCAGTGGCGTGATCGATCCGGCGGATGAGGTGGCTGTAGTAGTCGGTCACGTAGAGATCGCCCGCGGCGTCGCAGGCGATGCCACGGGGAGCATCGAAGTGCGCGAGGGCGCCGCAGCCGTCGGTCGTGCCGGCAACGCCGGACTCGCCGGCGATGGTGGTCACGGTGCCGTCGGGGGTCACTCGGCAGACGGTCTCGTTTTGCGGATCGGTCACATACAGGTCGCCGCCGGGGCCGAACACCATGGCCGCCGCCGCTGAGAAGCCGCTGGCAAAGGTCGTCACCTGGCCGCTGGTGTGGTCGATCCTGCGGATGAGACCGTCGCCGCCGCACACGTAGACGTTGTCCTGCCCGTCGACCGCGACGCCGGCCGGGAACGAGAACGTGGCCGATCCCCGAGCCCCGTTGCCGCTGCCGCTCCTTCCGGGCGTACCGGCGAAGGTCGCAACGTCGCCCGCCGGGTCGATCACGCGGATGACGCTGTTGTAGGTGTCGGCTACGTAGAGGTTCCCGGAGGAGTCGAAGGCGAGGCCCTGGGGGCCGCAGAACTGGGCCGCGACGCCCGCGCCGTCGGCGTACCCGGAGGTGCCGGCAGTGCCGGCAAAGACACAGAAGCCGGCGGGCGGCGTGGCCCCACCCGGCGCGTGCACGCAGACGGAAAGACCGGCGGCCTGCGCCGCTCCCGGCGCCGACAGGGAGGCGACGAGTGCCAGGATCACGACACCGGCCGCCGGCGCGCTCAGGGCAGACTTCAACCACCGCCGCACCAGAGTGTCCCTGTGGCCCGTGCTCTGCCGATCCTCGCTCGTCATGGCTCGCCTCCCCGATTGCGTCCGTCCAATTGTCGACACGGGGAGTTCCCGGAGCAGATAGGCAAACCGCCCCTAATCGGGACGCCGGCGGCCTGGGCGCTCGGGCCCGGGCGCTCGAGAGCGATGGCTCTCGACCCGCCATCCCGACGGTGCCTGAGGAGGGCTACGACTTTTTTCAGGGGTTGACTGGAAGGCAACGGGCCGGTAGGGTCCCGAGCGTTTACCTGCAAGGCAACGCAGAGGAACCGACCAACGCGCACGGCGCTTGTGACGGCGCCCACCCAAGGGAGTCCGCCAGACTTCCGAAAGGAGGCAGGTCATGCACCGTAAACGGCTGGCCCCGGCCCGTTTGCACACACGCTGTTCCCCCCACCGCCACTTCTCACTCATTCTTCCGACGATCCGGCGGTAGATCCCCTCGCTTCCCAGCCCGGCGTGAGACGGCCCTTCGCGGCCGCCCGGCGCGGGACTCGTCGTGACGCGGCAAGAAAGGCGCGGCGCGGCACAGATGGTCGGCCAAGAGCCGACCTTCGAGCAAGCAAGCGCAACGCGCGATCTGGCTATGGAGGTTGTCATGAGACTGCACAGGAGCCTGAAGACCGCACGCCGACACCAACACTCACAGCCGCACGCCGGCAAGCGCTCAGTGAAGCGACTCTGCCTTTGCATCGTCCTCGCGGTGTTCGCCGCGTCCACTGCGCTCGCCCTGGCGCCCGCCTCGGCGCACGCGATCGGCATGACCAAGCCCGAGAAGCAGATGCTCGCGCTGATCAACCACGCCCGCGCCAAACACGGACTGCACACGCTGAAGATGGTGGGCAGTCTGGAACGCGCCTCACGATCGCACTCCCACGAGATGGTCACGCGCGGCTACTTCGCCCATTGCTCGTCTGACGGCGAGTCGTTCGCGAACCGACTGATCCGCTTTGGTTACTCACCGTCCGGCTGCACCGGCTGGGCTGTCGGCGAGGACATCGCTTACGGCTATGAGTCCAGCGGCACCGTGAAGGCCATCTTCAGGGCCTGGATGCACAGCCCCGCACACCGCGCCGTGATCTACACCAAGCGCTTCCGCAACGTCGGCATCGGCCGCGCCAAGGGCACGGTCAGGGGTATCTCCGGTGTCGTCTTCTTCACGCTCGATTGTGGCATGCGGACCCGCTAGTCGGGGGCGGCGCCTGAACGTGGAGTGGTGAAAGCGCGCGCGGCCGTCGCGGCCGTCGCTGTTATCGCGCTGCTGGCCTTGGGGCTGGCGGCGTGCGCCGGGGGAGCGGCGCCAGGCAGCGCGACAAGCTCCCCGCCCGCATCCGCCACCCCAGCGGCCACGGCCATGCCCGAGACCGCCACGACGGCCTTCCCGGCGACACCGGCCGGCTACCAGCTCGCCTGGGTCGTGGCCAGGATGAACGCCGGCCAGTCGGTCAGCGACGCCGCCCTCGCTCAGCACTTCTCGGCGGCCTTCCTTGCTCAGGTGCCGCCGGCCCAGCTCGTCGCCGCCCTCACCCAGGTGGCGGCGGCGGGGCCGCTCCAGGTAGCGGGCCAACTGGGGCCGTCGTCGCCGACCGCGCTGGTCGTGCACCTCGACGGCGCTTCAGGCACGTCGCTCAAGGCGTCGATCGTGGTCGGTGCGACGGCGCCGCACCTGATCGCGGGACTGCTCTTTCAGCCCTACAGCGCGACGCCCGTGCCGACGAGCTGGCGCCAGGTCGACAGCGGGCTGCGGGCGTTGGCCGGCCACGCGACCATGGTCGCCGTCGAGGTCGGCACGAGCACACCGCTGCACGCTCTTCAGTCCGACGCGCCGGGCGCCATCGGCTCCGCCTTCAAGTTGTACGTGCTCGGCGCGCTGGGCTCGGCCGTGACGCGCGGCAGCGCCAGCTGGAACGAGAAGCTCGCCATCCACGCCGACTGGAAGAGTCTGCCGTCGGGCGACCTGCGCACGGCTCCCAGCGGCCGGCGCTTCACGCTGCGCTACTACGCCCAGCAGATGATCGCCGTGAGCGACAACACGGCCGCCGACCACCTCATCCACCGCCTGGGGCGATCGGCCGTCGAAGCCGAGCTTGCCGCGATGGGCATGCGGGCACCGCGACTGGACACGCCGTTTCTGACCACGCGCGAGTTGTTCGCCCTGAAGCTCAGCGCAGCGCCGGCACTGCGCGACGCTTACGTCGCGGACGATGCCGCGCGGCGACGCGGGCTGCTGGCGCGCATCGACGCTCTCCCCGTCTCGCTGGCCGGCGCGACTGCCTGGACGACGCCTCGGGAAGTGAGCACCATCGAATGGTTCGCCTCGCCGGCCGACCTCGCGCGGGCGATGATCGCTCTGCAGGCCGCCGCGCGGCGCCCCGCCCTGGCGCCGATCCGTCAGATCCTTGCCAGGAACCCGGGCATCGCCTTCGACCGCAAGACGTGGCGCTATGTCGCCTTCAAGGGCGGCTCCGAACCCGGTGTGCTCAGTCTCACCTGGCTGCTCACGCGCAGCGACGGGCGCAGCTTCGTGCTGTCGATCGTGCTCAACGACACCACCAAGGCGATCGACGAGACCGGCGCCGTGAACGTCGCTGAGGGTGCCGTGGACCTGCTGGCCCAGACGCGGTAGCGGGCCGCCGACGACCCGGCGACCGTCTCCGCGCACTGCACTGCGTTTTGCGAGGCGCGGGTATCCTCATCGCCAGGCGCCCGACCCATTCCGGGGAGCGGGCGCCATGGCAGCGGAGGTGTGCATCGTGAGCAGTTCCCCCAGCGTGCTCGGCTGGCTTCCGCGACGGCGCGCGGCCGCGCAGAGAACGAGCAGCGCTCGGCGCAAGGCCCTGGCCGGGCTCGAGTTCGCCCTCGCCGAGCTCGAACACGACCTGCGGCGACTCGCCGAGCTTTCACGCGCAGAGCAAGACGATCGTGCCGCGACCGCCACAGAGGCGGACATCAGCGCGCGCATCCTGGCGGCATTGCAACGCGGCGACCGCTTCGCCGCCAGTCTCGACGACGATGAGGCCGCGAGCGCCTGGCGAGCGCTGGCGGCGAGCACGACTGAGACCCGCCTGCTCGGACGCGACCCGCACAACACGGCCAGGCTCAAGCTCGCGGCCGCCCAATGCGAGCAGCTCCAGCAGTTCGTCGACCAGGAGCTCACCTCCTCGTAGGGCAGGGAGCCCTCGAGGTCGAGTCCGGGCCCGCTGGGCCCGTCGGTCCGCTTGGACACGAGGGTGCCCACCGGCTAACATCTCAGTTCAGATGCATGGTCGCAGTATCCAGGCTTTCCCGTATGGCGTTCTGATGAGTCTGGCCTGCATACGAATACCGAACTGAGATGGAGGGGTAGGCATGACGCAGGTGAGGTTCTTCAGCGGCGAACACACCCCGCTCGAAATGCACAAGGTCCGCATCGTCCAGAAGCTGAACCTCCCGCCGGTGGAGGACCGGCAGCGCAACATGGCCGGCGCGGGCAACAACACCTTCCTGCTGCAGAACAGCGACGTCTTCCTCGACATGCTCACCGACAGCGGCGTCAACGCCATGAGCGACCTCCAGCTCGCCGCCATGATGATCGCCGACGACAGCTACGCGGGCAGCGCGACCTACACCCGGCTCGACGCCAAGCTTCGCGAGATCTTCGGCTTCGAGTACTTCCTGCCCACCCACCAGGGCCGCGCCGCCGAGAACATCATCGGCCAGAGCTTCGTGTCGCTGGGCTCGATCGTGCCCATGAACTACCACTTCACGACCACCAAGGCCCACATCCGCATCAACGGCGGCGACGTCGTCGAGCTGCTCGCCGACGCCGGTCTGCAGACCACGAGCGATCTCCCCTTCAAGGGGAACATGGACATCGGCAAGCTCGAGGCCTTCATCGCCGAGCAGGGCAGGGAGAAGATCGCCTTCGTGCGCATGGAGGCCGGCACGAACCTGATCGGCGGTCAGCCCTTCTCACTGCAGAACCTCGCCGACGTGCGCCGCGTCTGCGACGAGTACGGGCTCATGCTGGTGATGGACGCCAGCCTCCTGGCCGACAACCTCTACTTCATCAAGACCCGCGAAGCGAGCTGTCGGGAGCTGAGCATCCGCGAGATCACGCTGCGCATGGCCGGGCTCTGCGACATCATGTACTTCTCCGCCCGCAAGCTCGGCTGCGTACGCGGCGGCGGCATGTGCATCAGAACAGACGAGATCTACCGCAAGATGCGGAGTCTGGTGCCGCTCTACGAGGGCTTCCTCACCTACGGCGGCATGTCCGTGCGCGAGATCGAGGCGCTGACCGTCGGACTCGAAGAGACGATGGACGAGGACATGATCAACCAGGGGCCGCAGTTCATCGCCTACATGACCGGCGAGCTGGTCAAGCGGGGCGTGCCGGTCATCACGCCCGCCGGCGGCCTCGGGTGCCACCTGAACGCCAGGGAGTTCCTGAGCCATGTTCCCCAGACCCAGTACCCGGCCGGAGCCCTGGGGTCGGCCCTCTACATCGCCGGGGGCATCCGCGGCATGGAGCGCGGCACCCTGTCTGAGGAGAGACAGCCCGACGGCAGCGAGACGCTGGCCAACATGGAGCTCCTGCGGCTCGCCCTGCCGCGGCGCGTCTTCACGCTCTCGCAGGTCAAGTACGCCATCGACCGTGTGCACTGGCTCTACGAGAACCGCGAGCTCGTCGGTGGCCTCGAGTTCACCGAGGAACCCGAGATCCTGCGCTTCTTCTACGGCCGCCTCGCGCCCGTCTCCGACTGGCAGGAGAAGCTGGTCGGCAAGTTCCGCCAGGACTTCGGCGACAGCCTTTAGGTCACGATACCGACAGCAGCACCCGGGCCCAGCAAGTGAGGCACTCTCGGCGTCCGCCGGGGTCCGGCAGGCGGCGTCACACCTCCACCTCGCGGTGCCGCCTGCGACGGTACACCAGGAAGGTGATCGCGGCCGCCGCGATCACCATCACGACCACGACCGCGACGACTGCTCCGGTCGAGCTGCTGCTCGTCGTGGCCTGAACCGCCGGCCGGAGATTCAGATAGGAAGAGATGTTGCCCTGGCTGTTCCAGACCGGCCCGCTGTCGCCCCACAACGGCGTCCAGCCGGTCCACTTGGCGCTGTTGACGGCCTCCAGGTCCTCGGGGTAGTTCAAGACGATGTCGGGCGTCTGCTGGTACATGATCTGCTGCATCTGCTGGATGATGGTGTTGCGCTGCTGGGTATCGACGGCGCTGGCCTGCGCGACGGCGAGCTTGTCGTAGGTGGGATTCGACCAGTAGTAGTCGTTGTTGATGCCGAGCTGCGAAGTCGTGAAGTAGTACATGGTCTGGCCGGGGTCGTAGTTGCCGACCAGGTCCCAGACCACGAGGTCGAAATCGGGCGCCATGACGCTGCCCTTGGTGTTGGTCATCGCGGCATCGAGCGCGCCGGAGTCGATGGCCGAGAGCGTGATCTTCAGGCCCAGCTTCTGCAGCCAGCTCGTGATCAGCTTGGCTTCGGTCTGCTGGGTGTCGTTGTCGGCCGGGACCTCGAGGCGCAGGGCGATCGGCTTGCCCTTGTAGAGACGCAGGCCGTTGGCACCGCGCGGGTAGCCGGCCTGGTCGAGCAGCTGATTGGCCTTGGCCAGGTCGAAGGTGTACGCCTGGCCTGCCGGCGGCTGCCAGTGGTAGTCGGGGTTGACCCAGGTGCCGGGCGGCAGGATCGTCGAGCCGGGCTGGGCGAGTCCGTCGTAGGCGATGGCACAGAGACGCTGTCGGTCGACCGCGTAGTTCAAGGCGTTGCGGAAGCGCCAGTCGCGCAGCACCGGGTTGCCCAGTGAGCTCGACTTGTCGTAGCAGTTGAACTCGAGGTCGTCGAGGGCGTAGTAGGAGTAGGCGATGGCCCGGACTCCCGACGCCGTCTTGAGCTGCTGAAACTGGGCGACCGGGATGCCCCAGACGCCGTCGAGCCGGCCCGCCTGGAAGTCGGTGACCATGGTCTCGGCGTTCTGGTAGACCTCGAAGTAGATCTTGTCGATGGTCGGCTTGGGGCCCCAGTAGTCGGGGTTTCGATCCATCTCGATGTAGCTGCCCTTGACGTAGCGCACCGTCTGGAAGGGGCCACTGCCGATGAGCGGCGCCTTGTCGCCGTAGCTCGTGGTGGCCGCTTGGGCGGAGACGTGCTTCCAGATGTGCTCCGGCAGGATCGGCACCGACTGCGACTCCATGAAGCCGACGGCCATGGGATGGGCGCAGGTGAGCTGCACGGTGGTCGGGTCGAGCGCCTTGGCCGACACGATCCCGGCGATGTAGGTGGTGTACTGGGCGATGTCGTTCTTGATCACGTAGTTGTAGGTGAAGGCGACGTCGGAGGCGGTCAGCGGCACCCCGTCCTGGAACTTGACACCGCTTCTGATGTGGATCGTCCAGACCTTGCCGTCGGCCGAGATGCCACCGTTCTGCTGCGTCGGGAACTGACTTGCGAGATCGAGCGCCGGCTGGTTGTGCTGCCCGGAACCGAAGAGGTAGTCGTAGTTGAGCGCCCAGACCTCCCAGCACTCGGACATGTAGCCGATGAACACGTTGAGGTTGTCGGGCTCTGACGTCCAGCCGAGGCGCAGGACGACCTGGCCGGGCGCCGACGACAGCGACGCCGCGGGGCTGGCGGCGACCGCGCTGCCCACGCCCCAGACGATGCCGGCCGCGAGGACCACGACCACGGTGAGGAGCGACAACCGGCCACCCCGATGCCAGAACGAACGCCGCACCATCGCTCCCCCTTCAGTCAGCCATCGGCCTCATGAGACGCGTGACCCCACTGCGCTCCCAAGTCACGACTCCTGGGCACGTATGCTAACACCTGCGGGGCCCGCAGGTGCCCTGGGTGCGAGGCGAGCGCTGCTCACTCCCGGCGGCAGGGCCCATCCATCGGTCCAGCTTCTGTCAGTCGTGGCTGGCTCCGGTGTGGGGGACGGGGGTGCGACGTCGGCCCAACACCAGCCCTGAGCGCGGACCGGCGGACCAGAGGGCACAAGGGTAGAGTGGTCCGCAACGGCCCTGTTCCGCCAGAGGAGGCAAGGTGAAGAAGTCACTCGGAGCCAAGACGCTGCTCTACCCGACCCCGGTGCTCGTCGTCGGTAGCTACCACGCCGACGGACGCCCCAACGTGATGACGGCGGCTTGGGGCGGCATCGCCTGCTCCAAGCCGCCCTGCGTGAGCGTGTCGCTGCGGGCCGCGACGGTCACCCACGGCAACATCGTCGCCCGCAAGGCGTTCACCATCAGCCTCCCCAGCCGCGGGCAGGCTGCCGCGGCCGACTACTTCGGTCTGGTCTCGGGGCGCGACGTCGACAAGTTCGCCGCCACCGCGCTGACGCCGGCGAAGGCCGAGTTCGTCGACGCGCCGTATGTGGCGGAGTTCCCGCTGGTCGTCGAATGCGCGGTCGTGCAGGTGCACGAGCTCGGCCTGCACACCCAGTTCATCGGCGAGGTCAGAGACGTGAAGATCGACGAGAGCTGCCTCGACGGCGACGGTCACATCGACGCCGGCAAGCTCGACCCGGTCGCGCTGGCGCTCGAGGCCGGCGGCTACTTCGCCCTGGGTGCGCTCATCGGCCCGGCGTTCACGATCGGCAAGGTCTTCGTCACAAAAGCCGGCTCGTGACGCCCGGGAGAAGCTCGTCGACGACCGGTCGGCTCGCCAGCGACCGGTCGGCTCGCCGCCCCGGTGGCATGACGGTCCCGGACATGGTTGCATCGGCTCCTTCGCATCCTGATAGGGTGCCAACGGCGCCCGATCGCATGATTCCGGCAACCACGAGGGCATGAGCAGCGACACGCCACGCTCGAGAGAAAGCTCCGCCACGGCACGCGCGAAGCGACGCCGCCGGCGCGGCGCGCTCGCCGCGCTGCTGTTCGCGCTGGTGGTCGTCGGGGGTCTCGCCGCCGGTGCGCTCTACCTGGCCCACACCGGGCCCGAAGGCGGCGACGTATCGGTGACCATCCCGGCAGGCTCGAGCCTGACCGACGTGGCCGGCATCCTCGCCGCCCGGGGAGTGGTGTCGCACGCCCTGGCCTTCGAGATCCGCGCCGAGCTCGACGGTCACCGCTCGCAGCTCAAGGCGGGGACGTACGATCTGCGCGTCAACGAGCCGTACGGCGCCCTCATCGCGGCGCTGGTCGACGGCGCCGCGCCACGCACGATCAAGGTCACGATCCCCGAGGGCTTCATGATCGCCCAGACGGCCGCTCGCCTGGGCGCCGCGATCCCCGGCTTCTCGGCCGCCCAGTACGTCGCGCTCACGCGACACTACCCGGGCGAGGTGCCCGTCGTGGGCTACAAAAGCGGCGATACGCTCCAGGGGCTCCTCTTCCCCGCCACCTACGACGTGCTGCCGAGCGTGACGCCGCGCCAGTTCATCGCCCTCCAGCTCGCCGCCTTCCGGCAGAACCTCGCCCAGGTCGACCTGACGCGCGCCGCCAAGGCGAATCTCACGCCCTACGACGTCGTCACGATCGCCTCGATGATCGAGCGCGAGGCGCGCACGCCCGGCGACCGCGCCAGGATCGCCGCCGTCATCTGGAACAGGCTGAGGCGCGGCATGAGACTGCAGATCGACGCGACCGTCCTGTACGCGCTGGGCCGGCACACCGACGCGCTCACCTACAACGACCTCAAGGTGGCCTCGCCGTACAACACCTATCTGCACTACGGTCTGCCGCCCACACCCATCGACAACCCCGGGCTGGCCACGCTCAGCGCGGCGGCGGCGCCCGCCCACGCGAACTACCTGTACTACGTCGGTCGCAGCGACGGCACGGGGCCGCTCTACTTCTCGAACACCTACGCTGAGTTTCTCAGCAACGAGGCGCGCTCACAGAAGTAGGGTGGACGACTCTCCAACCGTCGCCACGAACTGCGTTCGTCGTTCGACGCCCTATGGCCCGTTCGTCGATGATGATCGCGTGATGGCCCGGCGCTCGCTGTCTCACTCCGCCGCGATGTCGATTGGTGTGGCCTCCTGGAGCTCGACCACCTGCCGCCACGCCACGCGCTTGCCGACGCGCGCGCGCAAGCGCCAGCTCAACGGCTTCTCCTCGTCTTCGATCGCCTCGGCAACGGCGGTGACCCGGCCGTACACGCGCGCGCTCTCCTGTTCGGAGAGACCGTAGTCGCCGAGCCAATCGAGGACTATCTGCAGGTTGGTCGTGACGTCGATGAAGAGGCCCCAGTCATAGGCACAGGCTTCGGCGATGTAGCGCACGCAGATCGACAGGTCGTCGTCGATCTCGCGCAAGGGCAGGTCCTTGAACAGGGCGATGATGTCGTGGACGTCCTTGCGGTTGATCGTGCCGATCTGCGCCTTGGACAACAGCGTGTCGACCGGCGAGATCGCATAGTCGTCGAGGTCGAGTCGCCCGCGGACGTCGACATCGTGGTCCATTCTCATGACGTCCAGAAAGACATCGACATGGTCGACCAGAGGACGGGCGGGTACTCTCAGTCGCTCCCCCGCCGGCGGCGGCCCGGGCGCCTCTGGGTCATTGGACCCCTCCGGGCGCTCGGGCCGCGCGGCGCCCAGCGCTTCGTTCTTGACGAACTGCAACTGCAGTCCTCTCGTCGCCTGGCTCACGTAGACGTTCTCGGCGTAGCCGAGACCGGCGAAGACACCGTAGAGCGCTTCCCTCTGGCTGGAGAGGCCGACCAGATCGATGTCCGAGTACTCGCGGTCCATGAACCCGAGATCGATGCAGTGGCGGCGTACGGCCAGGCCACCTGCGAGCCGCACGTCCACGCCGGCGCGGCGCGCTACGTCGACCATCGCCATGGCCTCGGTCATGAGGCGATCGGCAAGGCGGCGCGGCGTCCTGTCCCAGCCGAGCCGCGACTTCAGCGGCTCGCCCTCGGGGGCCTCGTCGGCCCCGCCCACCAGGGCTTCGATGGGTTCCTCGATGGCATCGAGGATGGACGGCGCCACGTAGACGCGCGGGCGGCTGGTGCCCTCGACCTGCGTGAGCCAGCCGCGGCTCCCGAGGGCGCGCACGGCGCGACGCGCCGTTGCGTCGCTCACCGCCAGCGCCCGCCGCACGTCGCGCACGGCAACGAACGGCGAGACGAAGAGCTCGTCCACGAGCGCCTGCGGCGTGCCCTCGGCCTCGGCGCAGTAACGAGCACGCTGGCCGAGCAAGATGCGTGCCTGCAGGCGGGCGCGCTGCGCCGTTTCGCGGACGCCCTCGGCGAAGAACAGCAGCCACGGCCGCCACTCGCCGTGAGTACGCACGCGCTGCAGCAGGGTGTAGTACTCGCGGCGGTGCGCCTCGAGATAGGCGGAGAGATACAGGAGCGGTTGTGAGAGCCTGCCGCGCGAGGCGAGAAAGAGGACGATGAGGATGCGGCCCAGGCGCCCGTTGCTGTCGACGAACGGGTGGATGGATTCGAACTGCGCGTGAACCAGTGCGCACTGCACGATGTCGGGCAGCCGGTCGCGCTCGGCCAGGAATCCCTCTAGTTGGTCGAGCGCCGCGCTCATCTGTGGTACCGGCGGAGGGACGTACGTCGCAGTTGCCAGTGTCGCGCCGGGCGGCCCGATCCAGTTCTGCGTGGTACGGAACTGGCCCGGCGCTCTCGCCGTGGCCGTTGCTCCGTGCAGCAGGCGCTGGTGCAAGCTGCGGACCAGAGCCAGGTCCAGGGGCAGCTTGGCGACACACTCGACGCCGTAGGCAAGAGTCGCGAGCACGTTGCGCACCCCGGCGAGCTGGTCGGGGTGGGAACCGGGGGGAGCCGCGGCGATCTCGTCGAGCAGGACCTCAGTGAGGCTCACGTCGGCGCCCTCGATGCGCGAGCAGCAGAGGGCTTCCTGGCGCAGGAACGGCGCCGCCATCGCCGCCGGGCTCGGCAGCTCGTCGCCGAGCCCGGACAACGCACCCAGGGCCGCGTCGGCGCGTGACAGTGCGACGGCAAGCTCCCTGGTGAAGCTCAGCCGCGGCGGCAGCGGCGCCGGCACAAAGGCGACGTAGCCTTCAGAGCAGGTGACGATCCGCCCGGCCATCGATGCCTTGAACTCGCTGGGGTCCATGACGTTCGCACCCCTTGTCGGGGACGCTACCCGTTACCCGAGTGTCGATCCCGCCAGGCGGCAAGCACGAACTGCGGACTGTCCGCCTGCGCGAAGTGAGGCGCGAGGTCGAGTTCGGTGTGGGCTTCGACCTCGCGCCATATCACCTTCAGCGCTTCCCGTGTGACCGCCCCCGGTGCGTCGTCGAACTCATGGTCCTCAATGCACCTCACTGGCCGGACTTCCCAGCTGCTTGAAGCAACGAACACCTCGGCGGCGGCCAGGATATCGCTGGTATGGCAGCTGCGTTCGTCGATGCCGAGGCGTTGTCGTAGGAGTCGGCGAGTGATCGAGTCGAGGATGCCCTCGTCGAGCGGCGGAGTGTACACGGCACCGTCTTCAGCGGCCCAGAAGACAGCGGCTGTCTGAGCCTCGAGGACGCGCCCATCTGGAGACACCAGCAGGGCCTCGTCGAAGCCGCGCTCCCGCGCGAGACGCTGCGCGAGCATGTTCGCCGCATACGAGATGGTCTTGGCGCCGATGAGGCAGGGCCGTGGGGTGTCGGTCACCAGCGCCAGCGCCACAGCGCCGAGAGATGCCAGGAGGGGGTGGGCGAGGACCACGCGATTGCCCCCCCTCGTGAGGACGATGCGCACATCGTAGCTCACGCCGGCCCGGCCATCGGCGCACATCGCCGCCAGGAGTGCGGCGACATCGGCCTCGATGCGGGCCCGCGGGCAGGGCAGTCGGAGCATGCGGCATGAGCGCTCCATCCGCTCAAGGTGCTCAGAAAGCAGGAAGGGCCTGCCGAGATAGGCCCGGAAGTACTCAAAGCACCCGTCGCCGCGAAGCAGTCCGTCGTCGGTCACCGGAATGGCAGCATCGGCGAGTTCGCACACTCGGCCGTTGATGCTGGCCAGATACCTCACGGCACCCGGCGGGCCAGTCTGCAGTTCCACCCTCGCCCCCTTACTTGGTGATCCAGTAGTGCTCGTAGTCGAAGATCCACACCGGGTGCAGGTAGACGCCGCCGGTGCGCTTGGAGTGCAGCGTGGTCACCACGGACTGGTACAGCGGAACGAGCGGAGCCTGGCTCATGATGTAGGACTGCATCTGGTCGAACAGCGCCAGTCGGGCAGCCGGGTCCAGCATCGCCTGCGCCTGCACGAGGTCCTTCTCGATCCTGGGGTCCCACCAGAAGCTCGGGTTGCTGCCGAGATTGATCGCCGTGCTCTTGCTCAGCATGCCGTTGATGTAGTCGAAGGGATCAGGGTAGTCCATCCACCAGTTGTTCAGGCCGATGCCGCAGGCGCCCTTCTTGCCGATCTGGGCCCAGTAGGACGCCTGGTCGAGCAGCTTGATGTTGGCTTTGACGCCGATCTGCGAGAGGTCGTACTGGACGGACTGGAGCAGTGTCGGCCAGGGTGCGACGTTGCTCGAGTAAAGAGTGGTCGAAAAGCCGTTGGGAAGGCCGGCTTGGGCAAGTAGCGACTTGGCCTTGGCCGGGTCGTAGCCGTAGAAGTCGCCGGCGGCGCCGTCGACGTGGCCGGGCAGACCGGCGGGGTAGATCTGGTTGAGCGGCAGACCGGTGCCCGAGAGCAGCTTGACGATCTTGGCGCGGTCGATGGCCCACGACAGCGCCTGGCG
>Ga0182027_10003750_pt1 | contig 23834 bp, 29 predicted proteins | sample 712E1DmetaG_FD_121300 | JGI IMG/M metagenome (GOLD analysis project Ga0182027, IMG submission 121300) | Permafrost microbial communities from Stordalen Mire, Sweden - 712E1D metaG (Illumina Assembly) | ecosystem: Environmental > Terrestrial > Soil > Wetlands > Permafrost | place: Sweden... | reverse complement strand
CTCGCGGGCGAAACGGTAGAGGCCGTCTACCAGGAGCAGGTAGAGTAGAGGCACCAAGGCCACCGCCGAGTGCAGGTAATTGCCGGTGGGCAGATGCGGCGCAGCCACGAGAATGGACCAGGCAAAGAAGACGGCAGTCCAGACCAGGTAGGGGCGCAAGCCCGGGCGCAGCAAGTTGTGCCGCAGTGCCGGCAGGACCCAAAGAATTCCGCCGATGAAGAGCAGGTCAATTGAAGACAGCAATATCACAGAGACAACTGCTTGGAGCCGCGACAACAGGAGGTTCTGCCAGCCCCAAGAGAAGAGATAGCTCGGCCCGATCGGGCCGTCGGCGCTGAAGAGCTCCTGATAGGTGCGGATCCACAGAATCCGGCCGGTCGAGCTCGAAGGTGAGAGCGAGCCGAAAACCAACTCTTGGCGGATCAGCCAGGGGGCTACCACGACTAGCGCGACGACGCCATAGATCAGGAGGGCCCGGAAGCTAAAGGCTGCTCTGGTATGGTGTCGCCTTGCCCCGAGTGCGCCGATCAACCAGACCAAGCCGATCGCCACGGGCAGCAGGACGCCGTCGTTGCGCGACAAGAATGCCAGGCCGCTCAAGCTCCCGGCTATGATCATCGAGGCCGTGGTCCCGAAAGAGTGCCGACCCAATTTCACACCGGCGTCGCCGCGCACCAAGCGGCCCACAATCCACAGGGTTAACACCACCAGCACCGCATAGAGGGCGAAATTGTCAGGCTGGGAAAGGAATTCGATGGCGTAACCCGTGCTGGCGGCAAACAGCCCAACTAGGATCGCCGGGATCTCATTGACCCGGAGCTCGTCGGGTAGCATGTCGCGGGCAAAGGCGTAGGATAGAGGGGCCAAGAGCGCGCCCAGCAGAATGAAGGGGATGGCGCCGGCGACATCATTGATGCCGAAAACCAACATGAATGGCACTTGGATCAACGAGGCCAGCGGCATCCAATGGGCATTGGACGCGATGGGCAGCACGCCATGGGCCGGGACGGTCGAACCCACCTCGATGAAATTCCAGATGTAGTTGATCGAGAAACCGTGGCCAGAGGCGAGGCTTTGCGCGACGGCACTGTAGTAGAACGAGTCGGGATAGGCCGGGTGAGGAAATAGCACAAAGCAGGCAATACGCAAAACCAGTGAGAGGGCGAAGAGGCCTAAGCCGATCATGAGCGGGCGCGCCAATCTTGCGGCGAACTTGTTCAAAATCCTACCTCGTCAAATCAGGGTTGCCTTGGCTCTTTGGTTCTGGGAGCAGGTACTTTTATCGAATGTCGTTTGATATTGGGCGACTGGTCAGAGTCGTCAAGACGCCTTGTGGCCTAATTTGGCTGCGGCCTCGGCCTTGATGCGAGACCGCCCCTCTGCCGAAGCCGCCATAGTACCCTCTCGCTATTGCGCCCGAGGCGAGAAGGCCTAGCATCGGGCGCGCGGAACACATTCGCTTGACGGTGCGGCGATCTCAAAGAGAACTTCGAGAGGGGTATTAGCGGAGGTGGACGATGCAGGAACAGAGTCCAAAGACATCTCCGGCGGCGGCTATCGATAGTGTCGAACCGCTTGCGCCGATCTCCGCACCGACATTGGGCGAGCGACCGATCATGGTCTTGGTCTCGCCCTCTTCGCCTCGCACCTATACCCAGCGGGCCTGCACCATCTGGCCACGGATTCCGCGGCGGACCCTGTCTAGGTGCCAGAACGACCCCGCGCGCCTAGCCCGCGTGATCGCCAAGCGGACCACCTTGTCGCAAGAGGCAATCGTGACTTTGCTGACCGAAGACCGGGATTAGCGCCCTCGGACTCGAAGAAGTCCATTGTGCCTTGTCGTGGGCGGACTTAGCCTTCGGCCTCTAGGTTGCGCTGGCCACCAGACGCTCGACCAGTGGCCCGACGATTTCGCCGCCACGCAGTCGCTCGAGCCATTCGTCCGGGATGGCGCCAAGTCCATAATAGATGCCGGCCAAGCCGCCGGCGATGGCCGCCGTGGTGTCGGTGTCATGTCCATAGCGACCGATGGCCGCATCGAGGCATTCAGTGTACGAGTAAGTGCTGACAAAGGCGTCATAAGCTGACCAGAAAGCGTCCTCAGCCCGCCCACTGCCGTGAAAGGGTCCGCTATAGTTCCAGACCCCCTCCAGAGCGACCAAGGCTTCTTCGTCGTCTTGGGCGCGCAGGACCTCGGTCAAATCAGTGTGGGCCTCAGGCACAGCCCGGAGGCTTGATTCTCCGCGCAGCAGCTCGCGAGCGGTCCACACATAGAGGGCACAGACCATCTGCGGGATGATGTGTCCGTGAGTGACACGCGAGGCGAGGCGGGCCTGGCGTATGAGCTCAGGGGCGGGCAGATCGCGACCGACCAGGGCGATGGGCAGGATGCGCATGAGCGAGCCGTTGCTGATAGTCCTCTCATCAGAGGGTCCGGCATCGATAGCGGCGACGCCATCTGACACGTGCTGGATGGCGCGGATGGTGGTGTTGCCCACGTCGAAGACCAGCCCACCCGGCGCGTAGGCGCCCTCCCGGTACCAGGACAGGATCCGCGCCGCCTGATCCGCAGGCTCAAAGCCGACCGACAGCAGGGAGTCGAGCAAGGCGAGCATGAGGGCCCCGTCATCGCTCCAAGTGCCCGGCGGCTGGCCATGGGTGCCCGCCGCGCCGAAGACGACCTCTTTGATGGCGGCCGGCTCCAAGAATTCATAGGGCACACCCATAGCATCACCCACCAGGTGGCCATAGATTGCGCCGGCCAAGCGGCTTTTGAGATTCGGCGTGACGATCGGTGAGCTCATGTTGTGAACCTGCGACGAAAAGAGACGCTCCGAATATGGGCGGCTAGGCCTGGCTGTCCATAGGCGCTGACGTGATCGTGTTGCCCGCGGTCCCCGGCACCCTCGGTCGGGGACTTCCTTGACGCACATGCGGCCCGGCCCTGAATCGGCAGAGAGCTTATCACAAGGAGAAGTCCATGAATCAACATCCAGTCCCACTCAAATGCGGCTGCAGCAAGCCGATGGATTGGCGCAACATCACCACTAACGACCGTGATCGCGCCGGCAACTTCAAGATCGAACCGATGTGGTGCTGCCCCGATTATGTCTGGCGCAACAACCCCGCTGGCCATCTCAACCTCTTCTTGAAAGACGTACTCGTGCGGCCCAACGGCGCGGCGATCGCCTTGCGCGCCTATCAGCGCTAAGGAGATCCAAAAGTGACTCAGACCCTGCCCGCCGGACTACCCGAGGCGGCTCACGCCCAAGGCTTGCGCTACTTTGTGCGCCATGGCCTCAAATCGCTCTCGAATCCCGGCCACCGGCTCTTTGTCGACTGCCCGACCCACGGACCAGGGAGGCCATATGCGCTGGTTCGCTCCGGCGCTCGTTTTGTCCATGGTGTGGCCTATCCCGCCGAGATCTACGACATGCCGGTCGCCCTGCGGCCGGGGGTCTCTGAGGCAAGCCCCGATCACGCCCTGTGCTCCAAGTGCCTAGCGTTTGTGCCGACGCGCGACATCGCCATCCGTGGCTCTGGCCGCCCCACCACGAGCTGCGGTGGGGCCTGTCTCGCCGGCAAGCGCTCGTGTGACTGTCGGTGCCGCGGTCTGTGCCACGGCGCGGGCTCTTGTGTCTGCGGCGGATAACAAATCTCAAGGGGCAACTTTGGCCGGCGCTCGAGACTTAAATGCAAGCGCCACCCGACGAACCAAAATCGGGCGGCGCTTGCGGAGGCGAAAAAAGCGAAGGCTAGTGGGCAACCGACGGTATGTAGCCGAGCAGGTTGCGCAGCAGGTCGATGCCATTGATGTAGACCATCAGCAGGACCAGGAAGCCCAAGCCGGCGATGGTGACGGTTTGAACCAGGCGCTCGGTCAGCTTTATGCGGCCGGGCAGGAAGCGTTTCACAAAGCTCTTGATCATGGCCACAAAGGCCTGACCTCCATCGAGGGGCGGAATGGGCAGCAAGTTCATGAAGCCCAGCGACAGGTTGATGGCAGCCGCGAAGAGCAGGAACATGGCTGGCCCCTGGGCCAGCATCTTCGATGACACGGTCGCCATGCTGGGCAGGCCGGCAAAAGGAATGTCCATCGGGCTGGTGGTGGCGTGGGGCAGGAAGGCGCCGATGGCGTTGACGGTCGCCGTGTAGATGGCGATGGCGACGTTAGTGGCGACTTGCCAGTCGGACCGCAACCACCAGAGGAGGCCAGAGCTCTGGCGCTGAGCCACAATATTGGGCAGATCGCTGGTGGCCAACAGGATCAGGCCCATGGCCAGCAACAGGAGGAGTGCCAGGATCAGGTTGGAGATGGGTCCGGCCACAAAGACGATGACCTTCTTCCAGATGGCCGCGTCGGCGAAGGAAACCTTGTCGTCATCGGCCGCCTCGGTCTCGCCGTGGAGCTTGACATAGCCGCCGACCGGGATGGAATTGAGCTTCCAATCGATGCCGAAGGCGTGTTTCGAGGCGATGGTGGGCCCGAAGGCCAGACCGTACTCGTCCACGTCGATGCGCAGCGCTCGCGCCGTCAGCAGGTGGCAGAACTCGTGGACCCCGACCGCGGTGGTGAGGACCAGGGCAATCAAGAAAATGTTCTCCAACAGGCCCAAGAAAGCCCCGATGTCGGTTATCGCCTGGGCGATCAGGACTCCGCCGATCAAAGGGGTGAGGATGCGAGCCAGAGGGTGCGCGCGGAAATAGTTGCGTAGTCGCGACATCTGCGTCTCTTCCTTACTGTGGCCCTCATCCGCCAGTTGGTTCGTCCCGGCGAAGATGAAATGGCCTAAGGGGTAGTTCCGGCTAGAAGGGCGATTGGTCAACAAATAGACCCTAACTTGACAGAAGTGGAGCTAAACAGGACTTAGGTCGGGGCACAACGTGGGACCAAAGTCCCATTTGTCGGCTTTTGCCCACACCGTCCGCTATATCGGCCCTTCGCCTACTTGCCCCAGCCGTGATCGTGCCCCGGCATCGGATACGGCACCACTGTCACATTGGCGGGCTGGATCAGCTTGGCTTTACAGGTACAGGTGATCCAGTCGCCACCGGCCATCTTAACGATGAAGACGGTACAGCCCTTGGCCTTCTCGTGGTTGGCCCAGGATTGTTTATGGGCCGAGCGCCAGGTGTTACCGTCCTCGGAGGTGGCAGCCAAACGGTCTCCGCCTGGGCGGTGCTGAACGGCGAAAACGGTCAATTGTTTCGGATCTCTGGTGTGGTGCATGGACGTCTTCTCCGATAACTCATAGATGATTAGTTTTCGTTGACTCCGCCGTCGGAGACTTCCGCCGGCAGGCCGCGCAGGACGCGCTGGACAGACAGGGGGCTCACCGGCTTGGCCGTGGCAAAGACCGCAGAGCCGATCTTGCGGGAGCCCGGTGTGCGCGTCGCGGTGATATGGCTAAGCAGCCCGAGTTTGGAGTTCAGGGCGCTGCGGGCGTTGTCGTCGGTGACCCGCAGGAAAGCCACTCCGCCGGCTCGCCGGGCCACATAAATCAGGCTCACCTGCTTGGCCCCGCCCACTCCTTCGTCGAAGACATCCAGATGGGCAGGCGAGCTTGCGCCATTGAGCTTGCGCACGGCCAGCAAGAAGGCATAGAGCGACTGGAAGGAGATGGACCTCTTGTCGTTGTTGGGCCGGAAGGGCAGGCCCAGAGCCCGCAGCTCGGCCAGCACCTCGCGCATGGCGGCGTCCGGCAGGCCGGGGCCGCGGATCACGATCTTGGTCGCGGGCTCATTGACGGGGGTGTTATCCACCTTGCGGGTCATTGTCGGCTCTCCTGTGGCGCTTCTCCAAGGTTGGAAGATGGCTATTTTGCGTCATCACGAACTTGGGCGGCACGCGTCACCGGTCAAGTCGGGCGCGCCTGGAGGGCGCGGTCCGAGCTTGTCCATGTCAACACTTGACGAGCAGAGCCCATCGCCCAAGTTATAGCCATGCAGATCTCAGAGCTGAAACGACGTTTACTTCGACGCTCCCGCTATGGCACGCCCATCGCGCCCGGACTCATGGGCGAGCCCTGGTGGTGGATACCCCGCAGCAACCGCGATGCTCTGCGCCTATTGACTTCACCGGGCATCCTTAAGCGTCTGGGCGCCATCGTCGGCGCCGTGGTCATCTTCTCGCTGCTCTGGGGCTTCCTGCACCAGCCGCCGCCGACCCCACCGATCGGGCCCGTCAACCAGGCGTCGAGCAACTTCGGGCCGATCGTCTTCCGCGCCCCCATCGGCTGGCTTATCGTCGCCAGCGATGACACCATGACCACGCAACCCCTGGTGCTCTTTGCCCCGCAGGCCGACCCGAATCGTGCGCCGGTGACCATCAGCTTCCTGTCGGTCAATGTCACCCCTAATTACCAGCAGATCATCGCCGCCGCCAGCATAGAGCCCCCAAGTAGCAGTGCGCCGGGCGACAGCGCCAGTCTGGCCCCCGATTCGATCCGCAACCCCCGCACCCTGCTCTCCGCTGTGATTGCGAGCTACCTGCCCCGGGCCGGTCGCGGGCCTTACTGCACGACCGATCTGACCTACGGCGTGGCGACGAGCCAGACCGGCGTCCTGCCGGTGGCCACTCAGATCACCTGGTTGGAGACCCGGCCCCTCGGCTACCAGGTCCAGCCTGGCAACACCGAGAATCTCGGGCCCTGTACCGCTGCCAGTTCCCCCAAGATCGTGCATGGCCCGTTCCCGACTTACAGCCTGATCCCCACGCTCGCCCCGGCGTCACTGCCCCCCGCCCCCATCCCCACCACAGGGGCCTCGCCCGCCATCTCGCCTGTCACCTCAGCCTCAGCGGGAACTTCGAGCTCGCCCAAAGCCTCGGGTTCAAACCACCCCACCCCGCTGACCAGCGCAGGTGGGAGTCTTCCACCGGCCCCCAGCGCCGTTCCGGCGACCGCGGCCCCCACCGTGGCGACAACGGCACCGCCGGTGTCAGCTCCGGCCAGTGTCGCTCCGGCCAGTTCTCCCACGCTTGGCGCCTCCGCCGCTGCTGGCGCCTCGGCTTCCGCGGCCACAGAGGGGGCGCCGATGGTGGCCATCCAGTGGTTCGCCCTGCCGGATCGCGGGGTCTTCAAATCGTCGGCCAGCCAAAGTATGCTGGTTATCACTCTGATGTATCCGGCCGACCTCTCGAGCGATGATATCGCCAACCTCATAAAGGTCTATAACACGGTCGTAAGCTCAATCGCCCCCTCCTGATCGGATAAGTTGGCGTCCGCTCACTTGGCACTTGACGGAACAGCGGATCGAGACTATCCTTGTCGAGCACAACGAACGCATCTCTCTGGGAGAACATCATGACCGCCAAGATCAAGGTCGCCGTCGCCATCTGACTGCCCGCGTCGCAGAGACGCGCTCTTTGGCGACTCCGCCGTTGTGCGCAAGGACTTTCCCCTCTCCACGCTCCTCGCTGAGCCACGCCCTGCCCGGCACTTAGGCTTTGTGGCTTTTTGATCTCTATATGAGATCGCCCGGAATAGGAGCGCTTCCATGAATTCGCCATTGACCAACCATCTGATCTTAGAACTTCACGCCGCCTCGGGCGGACAAGACGCCGCCCGTTTCTGCGCAGAGCTGGCACAAGCCTATCTGCGCGCCGCCGACCGCCGCAGATGGACCCACGAAGTCTATGAGTGGCAGGGGTCTAGCGCTAGCGCTGGGCTGGTAACCCTGCGATTGGCTGGCCCAGGCGTGGAAGTGCTCGCCGACGAAGGCGGCGCCCATCGGATCATCCGCCAATCGGGGTCCTTGCGGCACACCTCCATCGTCACGGTGGCGATCAGTCGTGTGGCGACTGTGCCGGGAGACTTCCGACTGGCGACCAAGGACCTGCGAATTGAGACCCTGCGCGCCAGCGGGCACGGGGGCCAGAACCGCAACAAGGTCGAGACGGCGGTGCGGGTGACCCACTTGCCCAGCGGTTTATCGGCGCGTATCGCCCAGGAGCGCAGCCAGGCCCAGAACAAGTCGCGGGCCCTGGAGCTGGTCCGGAGCCGAGTCATGGCCAAGGATGAGGCCGCCCTCCGGGCCGGCCGGGATCAGGCCCGGTCTGCCCAGTTGGGTGCAGGGGCGTTCTCTGAGCGCCGGCGTACCTACGCCGTGCGCGAGGGGGTCGTCACCGACCACATCAGCGGCCGCCGAGCGCATCTTGACGCGATCTTAGTCGGGGACTTCTCGGAGTTGTGGGACTAAACCGGACGCGTCGCGTCGTCGATGGCTATGATCTGGCGCAAAGTGGAGAACAGGGTGGTATACGAATTGCCGTCTATTCGGACCTCTTTCAAGAAGATCGGATCGGAGAAGAGCTTCTCGAAGTCCAAGAGCAGATCCAGCACCCGGGCCGCTCCGATCGGCGAGAGCCGCGCTCGCACACCGGCCGCCAGCTCGTTGATGGGACTTTCGCCGGTCAACACCGACACCATCGAACGGCCGGGCAGGAAGGCCTCGAGCAGATCGAAGCCCCGTCGATAGATGGGCTCGCCCATCCGGACCTCACGCCAGAGATCCTCGGAGAAGAAACCCAAGCTGGCAGGGAGGACGTTTTTGATCGTGGAGTAAAGTTCCAGCATAGCCGCTTCGGTCAAGGTCTCATTGAACCAAGTCGCACCGAGGAGATAACCGATTTCCTCATTGAGGTTGTCGGAGGAGCCAAAGCTCATACCTCTCCGATCGAGATGCTCGGGCCGGGGCGGTTCCCACGTCTGCACGATTGGCCACAGGCAGGAGGTCTCATCGATGATCTCATCGCCTCGGCTCAAAGCATGGGTGAGTTCGTGGGTGACGATCTCGGCGATGTTCTGGTAGGCGCAATCCAAGATACAGGGCTCCCAGAGAGCCAGTTCGGCCAAACTGAAATCACCCAGCGCCCTGGGCAGACGATGGCGTTGGGTCAACACGGCCAGACAAATACTGGGCAGAGAGAAGGTGATTCGCTCTTGCCCATTGGCCAGCGCCTCGTAGAGCGCGGTGACAGTTGCCGCCCCATTGAGTTCCTGCGGCCCGGTAGGCAGATAGATCAAATCATAGAAGAAGGCCTCGGGTGCCCGGCGCGTCACCGGTAGATGGGACCAGATCAAATCGATCAAGGCGCGCAGGCTTCTTTCGACCCGCTTTTTCAGGACGGCTAAATTCTCGAGGCTCTCCCCGGCCCCCTCAGCCGCAATGGCCAGGCATTCTTGAAATTGCGCCTCGTTTATTCGCTGGCTTTCGAGAGATGAAAAGTCTATGACCATGCCGGCTTTGGCTGCCAGATGGAGGCGTCTTGGCACATCGGCGAAGAAATCGTCCTGCCAGGGTCTCTCGCTCCAAGACAGATCCTGCGAGAAGCACATCCCGAAGGATAGGGCTGCCAGCCGGCCGAAACGGCGAACCGCCCCGGCATGATATGGCCCCATATCGGCGCACAGCGCCAGGGCTGCCCGGCCACGAGAGAAAGTGCCTTCCACCTGCGTCCAGCGCGGATCGGACAGCAAGGCGAGCAGGTCCTGGTCGGCAGCCCAGAGTTCGGGCAGGACCGCGGACAGGTGGGTGATTTCCGGCGCGTCGCCCTCCTCTAAGAGGTAGTCCAACTCGGCCAGGCGCTTGTTCCGCCGCTCCTCGTCAGACAGCAACGGGACATAATCGCCCTCTTCGAACTCGAGATCCTCCGCGTCCAGCTCGTCGTAGGCGGCCAGCGCGTCACCGGCGTAATCGTAGACATCCACGATGTCGGAGGCTTGGGCGGCGGGAGTCTTTTTGGGCAAGTTCGTCGGCCTCAAGAGAGTGGACGGTGGTCTATCAAACAGATATGCCGTGAGGCGCAAGGAAAGTCAAGCGCTCACGGCATATTCTTTGGCCGACGAGAAGATTTACAGTTTGCCGATCAAGCCCGCCCCGGTCCAGATCCAGGGCCGGTAGAGGAAGGGGGCGTAGGCGATGCGGATACCGCCCCGGTAAGTAAAAGCGGCCCGGATGCTGGGCCCGGTCAGCCGCACCGTCATGGTGTTGCCCAGAGCGGCCAGGGAATTGAAATTGACCGTTAGCCCCAAGGCCGCGTCGACAAAAGGTGCCGGGGCGATAGTGTCTTGGCTCTGGTAGTAGTCGCGCGCAGCGATAACCACCTCACGCCCACGGACGATCTTGATCTGCGCTGCGGTGTAGATCATGCCCACATCCCCGCCGGTAGCGGTGACGCGCAGACGGTCGGCGCGTTGGGCGCCGGTCCCGGTCACATCGAGATCCCAGACCCGGGTGAGCCCCGGGCCCGATACGGTCATGGTGAGGGCGGACGAACTCCGGGCCCAAGTGGCGCGCAGGCCGACGCCCGCCTCGACCGAGCCGATGGACAAGGAGGCGAGCAAACCGACCGATAAGGCGATGGCGAAGATGCGACGCATAGAACACCTCGGAACTTTACAACGCATGCCCTGGCTTGTGGGCTGATTGGGCTCTATGATGAGCAAGGAACCAGACGCGTCAAGACCGGGATTGTGACGGAGGGGTTGGAGAATCGTCGCCCCGGCTTATCCACCCATCTCGTTGACAGCTTTGGGCTTTGGAGTAAGGTAAGAGTGGCAACATAAGAACCAACCTCACAACCAAGGTGTCGCCCCTATGTCCGACGTCAAACGCATCTCGTTGCTCGACTCGGTCTCCCTCGAGCGCCAGGCTCAACAGTACGGCCTCGCCCCCAACGCCTTGGAGCGCCTGGTAGCCATGGACCGGGCCCTGCGCTTCATCGTTTCCTCCTCGGTCGCGGCCGGGCTGCCCCCCGATGAAATCTTCGGCTATGCCCTGGCCGGCCCCGCCGCCATCCTGTGCATCTATCTCCACACCGAAGTGCCCATGCGCCTGCCCGATGAGCTGACCTTCGCCCCCATTCGCCGGGAGGTCTCCTATTCGCCGGCGGATCTGGCCCGCTCAGTGGCAGCCGGGCTGCCCGATGGATCGATGAGCCCTGATGGCAAGGATCCCGAGGCCTTCAAGATCGCCTTCTCTGGCATCAAGGGGCCCGGCGCATTCCTGCTGCGGGTTGAGCGGCCGGTGTTGTCGATGGCCGCGCCGCGTGATGTGCGCATGGCGCAGAGTGCTAATCCCGGCTATGTCTATGACCCGCACATCAAGTTCAAACCCAACTTCTCGGCCCCCTTCCCGGTGCCGGTGGCCTACGCCGAGGAGATCATTTTGCGCACCATGCGCGCCCTGGTCATGTTCGCCAAGCGCGACACCCCGCCGGCGCGCATCGACGACCGCCCCTGTCGGACCGATGATCTGCGCCTGCTGCTGACTCATGAATACGATGCCACCACCTACGCTGTGGGCGGGCCCGTGCGCCGGCGGCTCATCGAGTTGCTGGGGACCTCGGTGCCTTTCGACCCCTGGGTCCGCAACTTCGTCCTGGCCCTGGAAGACCAGGTCAAGCGCAACGCCCAGGTGGACGCCGTGCCGGCCACCCTGCGATCAGCCAAAGTGACTTACACCGAAGATGCCCGCATCGACTTCCTCAACAAGGTCTCGACCCTCGCCGACTTGCTCCAGCATGGGAATTAGGAGCTAAACCATGGCTGTGGTCGACCTGCGCCTGCGCAGCCCCAGTGACTACCAGAATTTCGCCCAACGGGTGAATGCCGAGATCTCGGAAGCCGATTACGCGAGCCTGTCCCTGGCCAACGCGCTGTCCGAGTATCTGGCGCGCAACAAGCTGAGCCTGCCGCGCGATTCCTTTGATAAGGTGGTCAAGATCATCCAGGACCGCCGGGACAAGTTCGGGGTCCTGACCGATCTCATGGAGGATGGCCTGGTCACCGACATCGCCGTCAACCGCTATGACAGCATCGAGGTCCAGCGCATCGGCGGCACCGGCTGGGAGAAGGTCCGCGGCCTGTCCTTTGGCACCGAGGCCGAGCTCGACAACCTGGTGCGCCGGCTGATCTCGCAGGCCAAGCGCTCGATCGACTCATCCAATCCGGTGGTCGATGACGCCAAGCTCGAGGGCGGGATACGTCTATTTATCTCTTATCATCCGGCGTCGACCAACACCCTGCTGATCTTGCGCAAATTCCGCCGCCAGGTTTTCACTTTCGCCCAGCTCGCCACGAGCCAGTTCCGCTCGCTCTCGCCCAACATGGCAGGCTTTTTGGTGACCTGTGTGGGCACCCGCCTGAACATCCTGGTCTCGGGTGGCACGGGCTCGGGCAAGACCACGCTGTTGTCCACCCTGCTCGATGCGGTGCCGGAGACCGAGCGCCTGGTCCTGATCGAGGATCCGCCGGAGATCATCCTGCCGCCGGCCCACGAGATGTCGCCCCGCCTCGAAGTCGACCGCGATGTCAAGGGCCGCTCGGCGGAGGACATGCTGCGCTACGCCCTGCGCATGACTCCCGATCGCATCATCGTGGGCGAGGTACGCGGACCCGAGGCCTTCACCATGCTCCAGGCCATGAACACCGGGCACGAGGGCTCGATGTCCTCGATCCACGCCAACACCCCCGAGGACGCCATCTCCCGGCTGGAGACCTTGGCCCTGATGGGGGCGCCCGAGCTGCCCTACCGGGCCATCAAGGCCCAAATCGGTTCCGCCCTGCACATCATCGTCCAGTTGCGCCGGTCACCCCGCGATGGCCGCAGATACGTCAGCGAGATCGCCGAGGTGGTCTGGGACGGCTCGGACAACCTGACCACCCGCACCATCTTCGAAGTGCGCGAGAAGCGCTTCGAGCCGGTGCATCGGCCCTTGCTCTGGGAGCGGGCCCTGTCGCGCTACTGGCCGACTGAGACCCCTGATCCCTGGGTCAAGAGCGACCCGCTGCCGCCCGCCAAGCCGCCGACCGCTTAGCCTTGGTCCGCCCAAAGTTTGTGTCTCACCTGACCACTTTGCGCTGATTTCGCCTTGACAATCTAGCCCGACCGTTGATGATACTTCTCGCTCACGCAACACTCACGCCCTATCCTTCAAGGAGAACTCCTATGGACCATAACGACCAGCACCAGAGCGGCCAGACTCTCGTGGAGTACGGGCTGCTGATCGCCCTGATCCCCTTGGCGATGCTAACCCTCTTCATACCGGCGACTTTGGTCTATCTCTACATGCGCCGGGCCCGGGGCGCCGACCGTGGGACCGCGCTCCTGGCCGCCTTTGGAGTGACCCTGCTGGTCGGTCTCCTGGTTGGCGGGCGGGCCAAGGCTCTTCGCCAAAGCGCCAACTCCGAGGGCGATGAGGAGTCTTCCGAGCCAGAGAGGGCGAAGAAATCCAAGAAGGGTAAGAAGTCTAAGAGAGACAAGAAAAACAAGCGGGCGGCACAGGCTGAGCGCGAGCTCTTAATTTCCGAGCTGCTGCCCTACACCCGCTATGTCAGTCGAGTTCTGGCGGCGGGTGGCACAATGCGCGATGCCCTGGCCGATATAGTGCGCTCACAGCCGGAGAGCCCGCTCACCGCGGCCTTGGATCGAGCCCTGACTTACGGCGACCAGAGTAGCGACCTCGAGGAGGGCCTCTCACAGGCGCAAGATGAGGACTTCAAGAAGGCTGACGTCAGCACCAAGGTCTTCTTCGCAATCCTGGGCACCGGCGCTTCGCCGACCCAACGCGGACCTGAGACCACGGCGGCCCTTGACAACTTCTTCGAAGTGGGGCTCGCGGGCGGCTTCAACTATGATATCCGTCCAATCGAGCCCGCTGAGATCGTGACCCTGAAGCTAGAACTCGATCCAGCTCTCGAACGTGCTATCCGTCAGGAGGACTCGAACTAGGAGAGACCAAACTCACTGTCGTAAACGCGCCCGACTCGACCAAAGAGTCGGGCGCGACTCTTTAAGCCAGCAACGCCCTCTGGCGCGCCGCGGGCTTGACCACGGGCCCCGATTCCGCTAAGATGACTTTGCGCCGCAATGGCGCCCACACAAGGAGAATTGCCCATGGCGATCGCAAATGCCAAGCACTTGAGCGCCTGGTCGGCCGCTTTCAGCCAGACCTTGGCGGAGTTGTGCCGCCATTCCGGCGTGGTTTCACCCACTGACTTAGCTCTCGGCGCCCAATCCAAGCTCATCGCGGAGGCTGCAGAGATCGCGGCCTTGCGTTGCGCGGGAACCGCCAAAGGGGACGACTGGAAGACCACTAGCGCGGCAATTTTAGCCGTGATGCTCAAGGTCTCCGACGTCGAAGACCTGCGCGATGAGTATCAGAACATCGCGTCTCGTTTTGCCAAGGGGGCCGGCAAGGCGGCCGCCCTCCTGGGCGCCAACAAGTAGCATGATCATCCAAGTTAGCGGATTATCGTAAGAAGGAGCTCTTAAATGGCCAAGGTTGTCCTCCGGGTCTATTACGACGCCGTCCTCATGGGAAAGCACGAGAAGATGGCCAGCGCCAAGGGTTACCGGGGTTTCACCTGGATCCCGCCGGAGCGGCGCAAGACCACCGCCATGCACAAGTGCCCGGTCGGCGGCGAGCTGACCCGCGATTACTGGTACTGCCACGACACGGGCAAGGCGGGCGACACCAAATTGTGCAGCGCCCATGAGGTCGAGATCACCTACGCGCCCAACGCGGATCGCGGGCAGCCATGAGCGCCGACAGGTTCGACCCAAGCACCTACCAGGTTAGTTCCAAGGCCTCAGCTCTGGCCGGCCTGGCGATGGCCCACCAGCTCGAATTAGGCAGGTTCACGGCTTTACTCAACGGACCGACCTTGAGTGGAATCAACCGCAGCTTGTCCGGCGTCCCTGACGCCTCGGCCTGGCGGCGCTGGCTGGTCTATGATGCCTGCCTCGCGCGCTACCACGACCTGGCCGGCGTGGTGGCCGCCCTGCATCTCGACGACTGACTTAGCATGCGCCTGTTTTCGCCCCTGGCCCCCTGGCTGCCCCTGCGGGTGGTCGCGCTGGTCAATGTGAGCCCTGATGGCACTGTTCAAAGCTCTTGCTTCGCCTATCGGACCGGACAGGAAACGAGCCGGGATGTCCATGGCAACCTGATCTACCAATGGAGCCACCAGGCGCCGAAGGCTGGTTTCATTGCCCACCCGCCGGCACCACTGGGCCACCGCTGCTTCGAGCAGGTCGGACGTGGTGTCGCCCGCAGGATCAAGACCTGTGAGAGCGTGCCGAGTGCCGACACGGCGGCTATCGGTGCCGAGCTGTTGGCCCTGGTCAAACCCTGGGAGACTTTGTTGTCACGCCTGGCCTCGGTCTTCGGCCCGGTGCCCGCGAGCGTGCCGATCGCCTATCATTCGCTGTCGCTCTGCGCGTCCATCGACTACGATCTCGATGGCGGGGCGAGAGCTCACGGGACCGCCCGGCGCAAATCGGGCGAGATCCGGGTGATGCTGATGCGGGCGCCGCTCAACCACGTCGGGGAGACGCGCTGGAGCCGCACAGCGGCGACCAGGGGCCTGCGGACCAAGACCGACTGGCTGCCGGCCACTTTGCTGCGCACCTTGCCGGGATCCGATGAGAAAAAGCTCGATGTCCTTATCGCCGCCTGGCGCAAGGCTTCCCGCGCCGCCTCGGGGCGTTTTGGAGACCAGATCGGACGCCTGATCTCAGCTCCACGCCCACCCGCAAAGACCAGACTTATCGGCCGTTTACGCTGAACTCACCCTTGGCCACCACGGTCTTGCCCGACACGAGGCGGGCCAGATAGCGCCCGCCAGACAAGGGCCGGATGTGCCCCAGGCCTGGTCCGGCCGAGGCGATGGTGAGGTCGATATGGAGGTGGGTCATGTCCGGGCTGGAGAGATAGTAGGGGGCCGAAGCCACCGAGATTTCGCCGCCCCCCTCAAGGCGGGCGATAGTCAGCCACAGATCCACCCGATCAGCCGGCGGGGACAGCTCGGCGTCGGCGACGAAATTGATCCGGACATCGCCAGTATGGCTCTTTGAGGTGATCTCGATATCTCCGGGACCCGGCTTCTTTGGCATGATTTCTCTCCTTGTTCTTCTTGGATGGGTTGCGTTTGGGCGACCTAGAAGACCTCGGCGTCGAGGGGCAAAGACTTGGCGGCTTCGCGGTCAAAGGGTTTGATGGTTTTGGCTCGTTTGGTTCGCCGCTCACTCGGGTGCGCCGGCGGCAAGCTCCGCTGCAGGGTCAGGACCCGCACCCTTGCGGCCATGGGCATGGCGGCCAACAGGTCGGCGATCTCGACGCCCAACTCATCGCGCGCCGCCGCGGCCTGCTCCCGGGCGAACAGGAGGTGGCCGAGCGACAGATTGCCGTCGTCGAGCACGATATGCAGAGCTCCGCCGGCGCCGTTCCCGGGGCTCTCATAGTAATGGCGGACCAGGGCGAAGACGTCCATGACCCGGGGATGGCGGGGGCGGTTGTCAAGTGGGATCAAAACGTGAGGCCTCGCGAAAGGGATGAATCCCCCTTATACTGGGCGTGCCGATGCGCCGGTCAAGAGTATCGCCTCCGGAAGAGATGTATCCATTTTGTAACGTCCCCTTAACTTGACTTAGGCAAGGATCTGCCTACTTATATACGACAGATGGCGTAGTAGTAGGACTTAGCCGCTGATTTCCCGGTCCTTGCGCCAAAATCCTTCCGGTTCTAGACGATCACCGGCATAATGTGGCCGGCTCAAGTTGAACACAGTCTCAAGCAAAATCCCCGGCTGCGGAGAGGGCGACCGGGGATTTTGCTTGCGCCATTGCGCTGATTCGACTAGACTGTAGGGGACGACAACCTCTCGTGTGAAGGATCGACATGGGCGCAAAAACCGGCATCGCTTGGACCGGGGCCACTTGGAATTTCATCAGGGGTTGCAGCAAGATTTCCCCCGCATGTGGGCACTGTTACGCGCAGGAGCTCTCCCACCGCTTCGGCTGGACCAGCCTGCCCTGGACCGAGGCCAATGCGGCGATCAATGTCCAGATGCTGCCGGAGCGCCTGGAAATCCCGACTAGGTGGCCTGAGCCCAAAACCATCTTCGTCAACTCCATCTCCGACTTCTTCCATACCCAGGTGACCGACGACTTCATCGCCGCAGCCTTCGCCGTCATGGCGGCCACCCCACGCCACACCTACCAGGTGCTGACCAAGCGGGCGGAGCGGCTGAACTCGCTGTTGAATTCCCCGTCCTTCTGGGCGCTGGTCGAGAGCCATCTGGCGGTTCGCGCGGCGAAGGCCAAGGGCAAGGCGGCCCGGACTGGCCAGATAGACGAGCTTACCCAGGCGGCGATGCGCACCCACCACTTCCTGCCCAATGTCTACCTTGGCGTGACCATCGAGAACAACCGCTGGGCGGAGCGCGCCCGCCTACTGGCCGCGACTCCGGCGGCCCGGCGCTTCATCTCGTCCGAGCCCCTGCTGGGCCCGATCGACGCGATTAATCTGGACTGGATCGACCAGCTCATCGTGGGCGGCGAGTCCGGCCCCGGCGCCCGGCGCATGGATCCGGCTTGGGTGGAGGGCGCCCAAGCTCAGGCGCACGACGCTGGGGCGGCCTTCTTCTTCAAGCAGATGGGCAATGCCTTGGCGCGCGAGCGCGGGCTGACCGGTAAGGGCGTCGATCCGACCCAGTGGCCGGCGCTGTGGCGGATGCGCCAGTCCCCGATCCGCCTGAGTGCCGATGCGGCCATCAGCCGCGAGCTCTGCCAAAGCGTAAGCGTAGGCAGTCAGTTGCGTGCCCATGCTACGGGCATCGAAGCGGCTGATGTCCGCTCTTCGTTCCGCGGGCTCGGCGGCGAGCCTCTCGACGAGTTATCTGTCTGGTAGGAACGAGTTGGCTCTAGCCCGATCCTGAGACCGCTCACCCACAGAAGCGCCCATCCAAGACATCTTGACAGGGGCCACGCCTGTCTGATACTGAGGGCCTACCAATCCTCAAAGAGGGTTGACATCATTTTGAGAGGACGAAATATGGCCCCCTCCCTCCCGGGCCTTGCCTATCTCAATAGACGCTGGCAGGCCCGAAACCGCCGCCTGGTCTGGTTCCTGGCGACTTGCTTGGGCTTGAGCTTCCTGGCCTTGGAGATTTACCTGACGCATCTGCCGAGCCCGTTCTCCTCGGCGCCAGCGGGGTTTGTCAACGACTCCCAGCCATTCGGCTTTGACGCCCTCTCCTACTATCTGGCCCATGGCGGGGCAAACGCCTATGCGGGGACCTCGACAACTATCGGACTGGGCGTCTGGCGCTATGCGCCGATCTGGCTGCCCTTCTTGGAGTCCTTGCAGCAATTGCCCTTCTTTGTTTTCGTCTATGGGGTCATCGGGGCCGAGTTGTTGTCGTTGCTCTATCTGACCCGACGCTGGTTTTTCGCCTCGTTCATCTTCGTCCCGGTCTTCACCGAGCTGTACCTGGCCAACATCACATTCATCTTAGCCGCCGCCATCGTCTTCGCCCTGCGTCAGCGCAGCCGACGATCTTGGGGATCAAGCGCCTATGCCGCCCTCTTCTTCACCAAGGTGACACCTTTCGTGGCCGTGGGTTGGCACCTTTTCCGGGGCGAGTGGCGAGCTCTAAGCGTGGCCCTGGGAACTGTGGCGCTGGTAGTATTGGCAGGCTTCCTGATCGATCCTGTCACCTGGGGCGCTTGGTTTCATTCCTTCCTGGGGACCAGCTCGGTGCATGACGCCTCGCCCTTGGGTTTGCCATTTCTCGCCCGAGCCATCCTCTCGATCCCCGTGCTTTTCATCGGAGCCCGCCGAGGCTGGCCCGCCCTGGTGATCCTGGCGGTATTCCTATCGCTGCCCTCGATCTGGTTCCCCTCCTACAGCTTGCTTATTGCCATGCCCGCCGCCCGCGACTCCCTGCCTCGCCACTCGGCCCAAGACCGAGTGTCTGCTATCAGCGACGCATAATCGCACGGTGCAATGGGCCAGCATTGACAGCGGGCTTCGCGACTCAGATATTGATTCTTGAGATCCACGATGAAATGGGAGTCAATCAATGAGAACCTCCACCCCGCAAGAGCGGCTGCATGAGGCCTATGAGCGCTGGACAGAGATCCGCCAGATGCTGCGCTATGAGCTGACCGAAGATGAGCGCAATGCCTACGAGAAGGATCTAGCAGAAGCGTTGCTCGAGTACCGCGACGCCATGCGCGCGGTCAGAGGCCTGCCACCAAAGAAACCGTGATCGCCCTTTGGGGTTTGCGGTCACGTCTGAATCAAGCTGACACGCCGATAAGAGGGAACTCCACTGATGGCTAAATCCAAAGTCCACCACGACGAACATGGCTTGCCGCCCGCAGAGGCGGCGCGAGCCTACAAGCGCGACCGCAAAGCCAGCGCCAAAGAGCGCGCCGGCATGAATACGGGCGCTGCCAAGCAGTTCAAGACTGTGGCGGACACGGTGGCACGGCGCGGCCGGGCCGCCGCCGCGCTGCTGGAAGCGCGCCGGACGCCCAAAAGGCCCTCCGACCATTGAAAGTGCGCCCATTTAAGTCAAATTTCCCTCAAAGTTTGCGCTTCTGGCCCCACCGCCCAGAATAAGGCATCATCTGAATAACGCCTTGACCCCATACCCCTCTTTGACCCAGATGATGGATCCTTCCAAACCTCGACAAGATCCAAAGGATCAGGAGTTCAGGTGGTAGACAAGACCCAACCAGCAACCGTCCGTCCGTTTCAGTCCGAGCAATCTTACGATGGCCAGGCCATCGTGCCATCTGAGGTAGTGGCAGCCCTCTGCTCACACAGTTCCGACGGCGAAATCCGCAACATCTACTCCCGACTGCAGATAGACCTCTGCGACGACATCCGCGACCTCTGGGATCCAACCTTCGCGCGCTTGCGCGGCCCCGACGCCGACTACGAAGCGGCCTACTCTTTGTGTACTTGGCTGTCAGCCACAGCGGCGGCCTACAACCGCGACGCGGAGACTTCCCCTTCGGCCGAGTGGCGGGTGACCGCCCGGGCCCGGGCCGATCTGCTGCGCGATAGCGCCCTGGAGTTGGCGACCACTATCGAGAAGGCCACGGGTGCCAAGCCGCCCAAGGAGATCAATGAGCCGCCGCCGCCCTCGCCGCTGGTCTTCTTCGGAGCCGACGAGTAGCCGTCTTCCCATTTGCGGGGGCGCACCCCCCGCGCCCCGCAAAGGACTGAACCCAGGAGTCAAATCCTGGGTTCAGTTTTTGTCCGGTATTGGACCAGTTGGGTTATCCCTGATAGACCAGGCTGGAACGTGCGGGTATCGACCGGATTCGACCATCGGGATGCAGGGTGGGCTCAGGCTCGGGATACGCCACGTAGGGCAGACGGCGCATGGCCTCGAGGCCGTAGGCTAAGATGAAACGCTCCAACAATCTTTGTGTCCAGGCGCGCGCCTGCGCCAGACCCGCCGGGTCCCTGGGATAGGCGCACATGATGAAGCGGCGCTCATCGTCCGACCAAGCGCGTGGAGAGCCAAGACCTTCGTGTCGCCGATAGGCGTACCAATAGGCCGAAGCGGCAGGATAGCCTAACAACAACCCCAGTCGTTCTTGCTCGGCTGGTCCGTTGGCGGCCAGGTTGCGACACAGCCGGGCAATTTCACGAGCTCTGGCCGGCTCGCCGGCCACCACGGCCGGGGGACCAAAGACTGAGTCGTGCCAGCGCTCGAGGGCGAAACCGGCCCCTGAGGCTGCTTCGATCAACTCTGCGCTGATGGGGTCGCTCACCAAGGCATAGACTGCCGGCTTGGCGCCGCAAAACAGCAGCGCGAGATCACGCATATTGCCGGTAGATCTAGCATCGCAATCATCCAGAGCTAGGAGAATCGTGTTACGGAGTTTGGCGTCCATGTCGGCGGCCTCCTTTTCTATCCTGGGTTGGATTCTTGGTCGTTGGCGCTCTTGCCTTATTTTCCCCTCTTGACTTTCTTGGCAGGTTTGACTGCTAATTCGAGGCGCAGCCCCAGGGAGGCGGCGAGCTTGCTCATTTCCCCCAAGCTCGGCGCACTGGTGCCACGCTCCCAGGAATCAATGGCTCGGGGTGGCAGTCCCACGCGCAAGGCCGCTTTCGTCTCGCCGATCCCCAACTCGAGCCGACGATTGTAGAATTGTCGCCCCAACTCGCCGGCCAGTCGCGTCCTCGTGGCGTCCGCCCTCCGTAGCATCCCGGGTTTGAGCATAGCGTGTTTAGAGCGCCAATGGGCGCGGACTTCGCGCTTGCGCTTCAAATACAGCCCACACAGTGGGCAGGAGTGCCAGTCGGGGCAGTCGTCGGGCCCGATGTCCTTGCGGAAAGGCGGTCTTTTCATTCCCACCTCCTCATTTTCGGAGCTTCTGAAATCTCGGAGCATCGCCTTGTGATCGGAGCCTCTGGATCTGTTTAGAACCGTGGCGTCTTAGAACTACTTCAAGCCGAAAGTCGAACCGATATCGTGAAGCATGCGGCCCATGGCGGCCACGAAAGACGAGATGGCACCCTCGAGTCCGGTGAGGGTTAGCGGTGAGAAGATCAACACCAGAGCGATGATGATAGCCAGGCCGCCGCCAAAGTAAAGGATCATCGCCAACATTCCTGAGATGAGACGGTGCTCGTGTGGCTCGGCCGCCGCCTTGACCTCTTCGGGCGCACCAAGACTGGCGGGCGTTCCGAACAATTCGTCCGGATCGTCAAAGCCAGGAATGAAGCCTGAGAACTCGGACACGATTCACCACACTGCGGAATATCCCCTAGCTTCGCCCGATGTGGGCTCCCGTCAAGTCTGGGGCGCAGAAGAGCCACGAATGCGCCTGGACGCAAGATAAGGCTCGGTCCCGCTATGGAGACTTATCCACACCAGATCGACTTTCTAGTTGGGGTTTTCCACAGCGCTAGACTGCCTGAAGATTCAAAACTGTCTGCCAACCCCGACTAACAAAATAAGATTGACACTTTCACGCTCCTAGCGATGATGCAGTTAGGTCTGGTTGCGCGGACCAAGGCTTTTCTGAACCAACCCTCCTAGCCAACAGCACCCCATAAGGACCACCGTGGAACCAATTGCCGGCAACAGCTCCGTCATCCATCCCGTGGTTGCCAAAGTCCGCCTCATCGAGGAAGATCTCAACGGCTATCTCATCAGTCGGCGGGCGGAGATTCGCGGCGCCTTTTTAGCGCTGGCCGCCAAGCAGCATGTCTTCTATCTTGGCAGTCCTGGATCTGGTAAAAGTTACCTGGTAACCGAAGTTGCCCGCCGGCTGCGTGGGGCGCCCGAGACTTTCTTCCTGATCGAGTTCAACCCCTTCATCCTGCGCGAGGAGCTCTTTGGCCCCATCAGCCTGCGCGAGATGCGCGAGCACGACTCCCTGGCCCGCAAGTACAAGGGCTTCCTGCCCTCGGCCACGATTCTGCAGCTCGACGAATTGTGGAAGGCCCCGCCCTCGCTGCTCAACACCCTGCTGCGGATCCTCAACGAGCGCGAGTTCCGCAATGACACCGAGATGGTGCGCTCACCCCTGGTCAGCGCCTTTGCCACCTCCAACGAGCTACCGCCGACCGATCGATCGCTCGATGCGCTGTATGACCGCATCCTGCTGCGCTACGAGACCGATCCGCTGCGACGGACCGAGGACCGCAAGAAGGCCTCGACCCTGCGCCTGGCCAAGCGCGCCTTCGAGTCGACCATCATGGACGCCGCCAACGACCTCGCGCGGGTGCGCGATCGCCGTCTGGCCGAGACGCTGGCGGAGATAACCCGCACTTCCGCCACCCGCCTGAGCGAAGCCGAGACTGAGCTCAAGACCACTTTCGGCCTGAAACTGCGGGCCGAAGAGGAGCGGATCAAAGAACTGCCAGCGTCCGACCAGGATCTCGCCCGCCGCCAGATGCGCGACGGGGTGCGCCACGACTTGCTCACCCAAGTCAATCTCATCCGGGCCGATGAAGCCACCCGTCTGGAGGCTGAGCGGGCCGCCGCCGTCGCCAAGTCCGCCGCGGCGGGCCTGCCGGGTAGTATCGCCCATGCCGACAACTGGCTGATCGACAACCTGGGCGAGTACTTCAGCAAGGAGGAATCCATTCGCGGCATCGCCGACGAGTCGGCCATGCCGCCGCTGGCCGCACTGGGGGTGGATACCCCCGATGTGCGCGAATTGCTCAAGCGCGTGGCCCGGTGGGCGGGCAAACACAACTACATTGCCAATTACCGCGGCTTCATCGACGAGCGCGATCTTGCCACCCTGTATGGCCTAGTCCTGACCGTGACCTTCCCCGAGGAGGTCGAGGCGGCCTTCTATCGGATCCTGGACAAGCTGCCTAATGTCCGCAGCGTGCGCCGCGAGACCGACCTGCGCCTGGTCATCGCCGCCCAAGCCGTGCTCGAGGGGCGGTCGGTCGCCGCCATTGAAGACCTTGCAGTGATGAAGCACGTCCTCTGGGACCGCCGTGAGGAGCAGCGCACGGTCAACGAATATGTCAATAACGAGACCATCGAGCTCGAGCACGAGCTCGAAGCCCTCAAGCAGACCATCGCCGCCTGGGAACATGCTGGCACCGAAGAGCTCGACGTCGACTACAACACCTACCGCGACAAGATGGCGCAACGCGAGCATGAGCTCGACCGCTACAAGACGGTGCTTGAGGCCCATCCGGAGAACGCCGAGATGGCCGCCCTGCTCGCCCACGCCGAGCAGCTATATTCCGACTACCAAGTGGCGATCGTCGGGCGCATCAACAGCGATGTCGATCCGTTAGCGATATAGGTCGCCGATCATGGCCAGCATGCATTTGCGCAACAGCGCGCCGGAGCCCGAGCTCAAAGAGGGCTTCCATCTGCCACCGCGAGAATCGCGCTGGCTCTACGCCAGCCCCCACGACACTTTCGTCTGGGAGCGCGCCCGGCGCTCGTCCGCACGCCTGGAGGACCTGGCAAGCGAAGTGGGACCCAAGATCCCCACGGCCGAGTCGCTGATGATGGACCTGTTCTGCGCCTTCTACCGCTACGATG
>Ga0182027_10003749_pt1 | contig 23836 bp, 25 predicted proteins | sample 712E1DmetaG_FD_121300 | JGI IMG/M metagenome (GOLD analysis project Ga0182027, IMG submission 121300) | Permafrost microbial communities from Stordalen Mire, Sweden - 712E1D metaG (Illumina Assembly) | ecosystem: Environmental > Terrestrial > Soil > Wetlands > Permafrost | place: Sweden... | reverse complement strand
GATCATCACCTACGGCACCGTTAGCGGCGACATCAATGCCAAGCTCCGGAACGTGCCGCTCACTCAGGCGCTCGCCCTGCTGCTGGGCGGCACCATGTTCACCTTTGTCCAGAAGGACTCCATAATCCTGATCGGCGACCGGAACGCGGCGACGCCCGCGGGCCAGGCGCTTTCCAAATCGGAACTCATCCGCCTCAACTGCATCAAAGCCGACGGCGTGATGCAGATACTGCCCAAAGACATCCCCCCGAACAACGTCAAGGTGATCAAGGAGCAGAACGCGCTTCTGGTGTCCGGGACCTCGGAAGACATCGTGAGTGTGCGGGAGTTCATCAACACCATAGACGTCCCGACGCCGCAGGTGAGCATCAATGCGGTGATCGTGGAATATACTCAGAATCTTGACTCCCACTTCGGCGCATCCGCGGGGAAACGCCCGAATCTCATTGACAGTTCGTACTTTTTCCACCCCACGCCGGCATTTGCGCGTCAGAGCGCAAGCGATATGACCGACATCGGCACAAGCGGAAAGGCCATTCGCGAATTCTTGACGTCTTCGCTCGGCCTGGGCCCTACCAACACCCTTGTTTCAAAAATTCCAGAGGATTTCTTCCTTTTTCTTCAGTTTCTCGAATCCGAAGACAAGGCCAAAGTTTTGGCGCAGCCGTCAATTGTTACGCTCAACGGAAACAAAGCGAGCATCACCGTTAAGCAGACAAATTACTACAAAGTGACGACAGGAACGGTTACCGGCACCGATTATACCATCCGGTTCCAACCCATCGATTTCGGCATCAAGCTCGAAATAACGCCGTGGATTTCCATGGGCGGTCAGATAACGGCGGAAATATCTCCGGAGGTTTCCAACGAAGTCAATACCAACGCCGACGGGTATCCGAACCTCTCCGTTCGTTCCATATCAACCACAGTACGGCTTAAGGACGGAGAAACCATAATATTGGGCGGTCTGGTGCAGAACCAGGAAAGCCAATTCAAGCAAAAGATTCCGTTTTTTGGCGATATTCCCTTTATTGGCCGTCTGTTCAGTTACACAGGAAAGACGCGATCAAAGTCGAATCTCGTGGTGTACATCACGCCGCATATTCTTACAAAAGAAAGTTACGTGAACCTTGGCGAAGAGTTGAAGAACCTCGAAAAGACCAACAAGAAATTCATGGATGGAAGAATCGAAGACTCGATCAACGAGAAAACGCCTGCGAAAGCAGTGGATTCTACCTCATCCCGGAGCAGGGCTCCTGCTGCGGCCGGCGACGGCGAAAAGTGGGCTCATCCAAAGGCATCCGAACCTCCGGCACCCGCAACGCCTTCTCCGGTTCAGAAGGACAGCGTTAGGGCGCGGTAACAACGCAAACGGAAACGTCGACCATGTCTCAACAGGTACACGGCATACTCTCCAGCGGCGACGGAACCTTCTTTCTCGCCGGCCTTGAAAAAACCGCACAGGGCTGGCGGATGAAACGCACCCGCCGCTGGAATGCCGACAGCATTGTCAAGAACTCACTGCTGCTCCACCGCGGCGTTGTCGCCGCAACGCCGTCTCGCTGGCGGCCGCATCATTCGTCGTCTTCCTCCCCGGCAGCAGGCGGTTCCCCGCAGCAAGTGGCGGCCGGTTGGACGCCGCAGACCAGCGACATGGCCCTGACGGCATTTTCGGACCGCCTTTTCGGCAACCTTGTCGGCGTGGTTCCGGACGACGCGTTTCTGTGCACGCTTCCGCTGGCGCTCGACCCTGCGGCCCGGTCATTCGTTTCGGTCCACAACGCCGGACCGTTTTACAAAATAGGAATCGTTGCCGACGGTTCGCTCCTTGCGGTTTTCTCCATGGCGCCCTCTTCTCCGCAGGCCCTCGAGTCGCATCTGGGCAGGCTCTCGCGGTTCTGGTCAATCTCGCAGCGGTCAATACCCTGGCCTTCGCACCTGTATGCCTTTAACGCCGCAACCGACCTGCCGCAGGACTCGGGCTACACCGTGCACCGACCCGACCTTTCCAAAGCAGGTCTTGACGCATCGGATGTCGAATCGCTTCAGGCCGCAGGCGCGGCGCTCGCCGGTTCCTGCGGCAATGTGCCCCGTCTCGCGGGCGAGGCGCCGGGCGCGCGCCTGCGGCGCGTGCGCGCGGGTCTCTACGCTTTTTCCGCCGTCGTTGCGGTGTGCGGCCTGTTGCTGGCGGCTGCGCTGCCGGCCGCAGTGTTGGTTGCCGACAAGCGGCTCGCATCGTACAAGGAACAATACCGTATCATTCTTGCAAAGACACCGGAAATCAAGGCGCTCACCGCAAGCAACGATTCGCTGGCCCGCGCCATTCTGCTTGCCCACGATGTTGCCGCCGCGTCGACGCGCTGGACGAGGATGCTTTCGACGCTGGGCACCCTGAGGCCCGACGGACTCTACCTTGACATGATAGGAACAGACGGCTCCGCGGCCTCGGGCAAGGTGGGCGTGGCGTTTTCCGGCTGGGCTCGCAACGAATCCCTGGTAACGGGCTTTATCTCGTCGCTGGCAAGCAGCGGATTATATTCCGCCGTTTCACTGTCGTCTCTCGAACGGAATGAGGCTCACAACATCTTCTCCTTCAGGATAACATGCACGCTTCGGCTTTCCGGCGATTCGCCGGCGAAATAATACCCGTCACGGTTTTTTCGTGCGCGATCCTCCTGTTTCTGGCGCTCACGCGGTTCGCGCTTGTGCCCCAGGCGGCCGCCCTTGGCGCGACCGCCCTTCAGCTTGACTACTTCAAATCACTGGTTTCGGACAGGAACCGGTACCAGGAGATACGGATACGCCTTCTCGACAAGCAGCGGTTGCTTGCCGACGCCGTCGGCCGCGCAGCGCCGGCACCCGCCGACTATGCGGCCGGCGGCCTTTCGGACCTTCTGCAACTCCTCATTTCGCGCGCCAAAGAGGCCGATATCCGGTTTGTAAAGATGCTTCCCCAGCTGGAGACCGCGCACCGTGACCGTGCAGAGTATCCGGTTGTCCTGGAAATGACCACCTCGTATCATTCGCTGGGCCGTTTTGTCGCCTCGCTGGAACAAACGCCGCAGGCGCTGCGTGTGGAGCGGCTTGCGGTCACCGCCCAGAAAAACGGCCTCGATGTCCACATTCTCGTCACCTGTTTCCTCAAGAAGGCACCGTAGCACCTATGCCGCTGTCGAAACCCGTTCTTTCGCTTTTGTGCGCCTGCGTCCTTGCCGCGTTGATCGGCAGCATTTCGCTCGCGCGCGGCATCCTGTCGCACCGAGAAAAGCCGGCTGCGGCCGTGGAGGCGCAGACCGAATCGGCTTTTTCGGCCTCGTTCGCGCTCGTGGAAAAGGCGCTGTCCCTTCCGCCGCTTGCCGCCATAGCAGGGTACAGGGGCGACTTCGAAAGTCCGCTCAAACCTTTTTCCGAGGCGCGTGAAAGCGCCGGACCTGTTGCACGGCGCGCGCAGTCCGCCGCAGGCAGGCCCGTGCTTGTGCTCAAAGGCATTCTTTACAAAAGCAATCCGCTTGCGATTCTGGAAGGTGCCGGCGGCAAGACGTCCATCCTGGGCGTGGGCGACTCCATCAGCGGCCGGAAAGTGGCGGGCATCGGTAATGCTTCGGTGACGCTCCGCGACAAGAGCGGCACCTATGACCTGTTCATCAAGGAATGAGCATTCGGCCGCGCCACTGGCCCGGAGGCGTTTGAACACATCTGGCGTAACTCTCGGGAAAATCATGGCGCGTCCTGCTATCAAGTATGTCCTCTTGGCCGTTCGCCTGCGCTCGTCTTCCGGCGCCGTGCTCCCCGTGGTGCTTGTGTTTGCAGTCTTCGCGCTCATCGTCGCATCGTTGTACATCGCAGCGCAGTTCACCATAGGAAAACCCGCACTTGTCGGTCCCGCATCGTTTCAGGCGCTGTGCAACGCCCGTTCCGGTATATGGAAAGGAATCCATCTCCTGAGGCTGCCTCCGCCGGACACGCTCGCCAAGATCAACACCCTCGACTCCATGTTCAACAAGCAAATCTTCGGTAACTCGGTGAGCATATCTCCGGACAATAGTTCCTATTTCACGCCGGGCGACACCGCGCCCACCGGTGTGCAGCCCTACAGCGTGGATTCGTTCGGCCGGGCGGAGGTCTCTCTCGATTATCAACCGTGCTACAAGGTGCTTGCTTCAAAAGGGGAATTCAGAACCGCAAACAAGAGCGTGCGGGCGTTTCTTGGCGGAAAGGTGTATGCTTCGCCCGACACGGTGTTGTTTCTTGTGAATGGGTTCCTGCCCGAGGGGGGTGTTGTCGAGGGGGAAAAAGTCGTGAGATCGTCTCCAAAGGACTCATCGGCCGCGACCGGCTTATCGTCCCCGCCCGACTCCTTGTCCCGGACCGGCGTATCGTCCCAAAGCGGCTCGACATCCGCTGTCGCCTCCAAATCATCGGCTGCTCCGCAGCCATCGCAAACTGCGGCGACTGCTCCCGAGCAGCTCCGCATGGGCGAGATCGCCAAGGTGGTGTCGTACTACCGCAGCCTGCTTTTCCAGAAAACGGATTCGACGCTTCCCGGGAGACTGCTCACCATCCAATCCGGCGACGACTGCGCTTCCGTACCGGAGGTAGTCAATGGCTCCCTTTTCCTCAGCGCCGCGGTTTCGCCTCTCGTATGGAGGGAAAAGCGCCGCGTTTTCGTTTTCGGGGACCTTCAGATCACGGGAGAAACGTCTGTTGAGTGTGTAGAGTTTGTGACGACGGGCGACATCACAATTCTTGACGAAAGCAAACTCCGAAACGTCTCGTTGTTCGGCCTCAAGCGGCTTGTCATAGGCGACAAGGCCTCATTTTCCGGGAACGCACTGATGCTGTCCTCGGTGCTCGTATACAACAATGCCCGAATCGACGAGCGAAGCGTTGTTGTTTCCTATGGGAGCGCACCGGCAGACACAACTCGCAAAAAGACACCTTTTTCCATTTCCCTTAAGCAAGATGCGACGGTCGACGGCGTCCTTATCGCGTGCGGAAGCCCGGGCGGCATTTCAACCGACAGGAACGTCATGGTAAGAGGCGTTTTGTGGGCAACGGGACCGATCTTGCATCAGGGGGCGCTGTTCGGCATTCTGCGGGCGAGCGAACTGGTAGACCCCCAGACGATGCAGGCGCGTCAGAATGGATCGACCCCACCCCTCAAGAACACGCTCACAGGCTCAATCCGGCGTCTGCCGGAGGTAATAAACTACCCGTTTCCTTTCTTCATGGGCACGCTCCTGATCGCCAGATGGGACGAGGGGTAGGCGCATGACACGTGCATGTCCCGTGAGTCCTGGCAAGTCCTGTTCGGGTGGCATGACTCTCCTGGAGGTGCTTATCGCGCTGTTCATTCTGGGCGTGACCACGTCGGCGATCGTTGGGGTCATTGTATCCGGCGATAGGATCGCAGGCCGGCGCACCAGCTTGTCTTACGCCACAACAATTGCAAAGAACGAAGTCGAAAGGATTCGCAGCGCTCAAACCGCGCTTGTGCTGCTGGCCGACACCCAGTATTCCGATACTGTGAATGGCATCGAGTTTGAGGTTTCGAGGATCAATATCCCCAACGATTCGCTGCTCGCGGATACCGTCAGCCTGTGCCGGGAATACACTGTCTCGGTGACCCGGCAACCCGGTCCGGAGGTGAGTGTGACCTTTCGCCTGCTACAGGAATTCAATGGCTCAGTCATCAGGTAATCCGGCATCGCGTGCATCCGGCGTCAGCCTGGTGGAACTGGTGGTTGCCATGTTTATCGCCGGCGTGGTCATATCGATCGTTATGTCTTCGTGGACCTTTGTCGCCCGCCACACCGAGCTCCAGAAACGCAAGAGCGAGTTCTACGCCCAAACCGAACAGATGGGATCCATCATTGCCAACGAAATCAGAACGTCCCCGCGGGTGATTCTTTTCGATGCTTCCGGCATAACCTTTGTCGCGAGTCGCGGCGGAGACACGGTCACCTATCGACTCAACAACGATTCACTCCGGAAAAACGGAGCGGCAATCCCCTTCGTTGCTGACGGTGCAACGGTGGTGAAGTTCTCAATTGAAAAGGAAGAAATGCCTCGGGCTCCTGTTCCGCCGGGAGAGCAGAATGAAACGCAGGACCTGACGCTCGTCGTCACCCTCGGCACGCAAGACCGCACGGGTTTGACGAGCGAAATAAGGAACAGGGTAAAGACGCGCTACGTGGAGGCCGCCGACGCATTCGAAAAGAACCAATGGAACTACTGATACTGAATTCGGCTGCGAGAACGGATGCATTGTCGCCTTACTCGTTTGCTATTCTTGCGTCGGTTTTATGAAACTCTTTTAATCTTTTCGTCAGATCCTGGTATCCCCGTTCCGGAATGAAAAATTCTGAACCTGAGCGCAATACGACCAAGTACATCCTGTCTGGAGTTGGTTCTGCCGGTATTGGCACCCGTACCGGATCTTTGGATATGAGCAGCACCTTGTCGATATCCAGAAATATATCGCACGAATGAAGATTAGGTCCGTATCTCACATAGCATTCAACAATGACCCGCTCTTTGTCGTCTTTCATGACACCTTCTTTCCAAACAGCATGTTCTGTGTCCCGTCCGAGGTCGGCCGAATTCCCTCGGCGTAGGGAGGTACAAGATCTTCCGGCACGTACACTTTGTGTTGCCGCAAAACTTGTCCAACAGCACTCATCGCGCTCCACCAATTGAATTTTTCGCGAACCTCGTCTCGATGAGGACTACGCGCACCAGCACAGAATGCTGGAGGTTGAGTTCCGTTCGACAAGGGTGAGAAAGCCCGCTGCGCGGACGAAGGTCATTTTGTGCAGCGTGAACGAGCACATGCGCAAAGCCTATGGCGTTTCTCGAAGAGAGACCACGCCCTGTGGGTGTGGTGCACAACGTTACGCTAAAGCACTTATGTGCTTTTCTTTGATTTCGGGGTTTTACCCCTCATCAAAGCAACGGCCTATGGCCGTTGGCTGAAGTACTTGAGACCTGGTTGGCAATCGAGACTATCAGAGGTCATTCATACTGATTCACGCGGTCACAGCCTGGGACCAGAGAATTGCCAAAGGCCGAAAACAAAAATACGTGGGGAAGAAGTAGAATCCAAATGTTTGCGATCCGCTCGATCGTAAGAACTAATCAAGATGAGGGAAGTGTGGTCGTAATGACAGATGCAAGTGGGAAAACCGGAATCAAAGCGGCTGAGTTAGTTATGAAGAAGGGCAAACCTGTTCGTTTGATTGGCCTCCGCAGAATAAACCCGGGCGTGCGGGTCCTGTTCATGTCGGGATTTAACAAGAGCGAAATTCTTCAGGACCTGCTGCGCAACGACAACACGAGATTTCTCCAAAAGCCTTTTTCATTCGAGAAACTGATGAACAGCATGTCGGAAACGCTTGTCTAAAGGAGGGGCCATGTTTGGAAAGAGCGTATTGCTGGTTGACGACGATCCCGAATTCACAGGGATCTTGGAGGAATTCCTTACGCTCAAAGGGATGAAGGTGACAGTGGCCGACAACGGCTCGCGTGCCTACGAGAGCCAGAAAAGGAAACGCGGCCGCCACAAACATCGGTCTACTGTTTTAAGTACCCATTGAACCGCCATCGACACCATCACATGCAGCCGCGCCTTTCCATATCCCGTATGGCAATACCCAGCAGAGTCTGGGCCAGACCGAGAAAGAAGTACGAGTATTGCAGCCAGTGCCCGCCGCCAATCATACTCACCTGCACGAATATCCATATCATCAATCCGACACCGAAGAAAATTCCCGAAAACCCGGAAAGCTTGCTTGCCCTGAAACTCAGGACCCCGGCAAACGCATTGCCGACGCCGTTGACGGTAAACAAGATGATGCCGGGAACAAGGAAATCGGAAAACGGCGATCCCTTGAGCATGCTCACCGGCATGTGCATCAGGGCACCGTCGGGCCGCAGCATCAAGAGCAATCCGCATGTCAGCGCTCCGAGTGCGATGAAAAACTGGAGAATTCCTTCGCACAGACAGAGAACACGTTTCATGCAGCGGCCTTTCGTTTTGCGCAGTGAGACGATTCGAAACCCCGCTGGCGGTTGCGCCAAGGCACCGCGTAGCCGTGCAATCCAAGCCACGGTTTGAGGAAGCCGTGATTGACAATTATGCCGCGCCGGGTTGGACGACCGCAGGGTGCTCTAGAGGGCGGCACTTCCCGCCCTCATGATAGCGCCTAACCGGCCTTGACAGCCACCAGCTTCTGTTTGAGATCTTCTTCCATTTTCTTGAGCTCACTCTCGGCCTCGCGACGTTTCGTGCGCCCTTCCTCCTGAATGTGGATAGTTTCCTCGAGAGTGGAAATCAGGTCCGCGTTGACTTTTCTGAGCGTTTCGATGTCCACGATCCCGCGTTCCGATTGTTTGGCCACCTCAATCGAACTCCCCTTGAGCATTTCGCTGTTCTTCGAGAGAAGATTGTTCGTGGCGTCCGTCACCTCTTTCTGAAGCGTAAGGGCCTTTTTCTGGCGAAAGAGCGTGATGGCGATGACAATCTGGTTTTTCCAAAGCGGAATAGTGTTGAGAATGGAGGTCTGGATCTTTTCCACCAGCAGCTGGTCGTTGTTCTGAATGAGCCGGATCTGGGGCGCGGACTGGATTGACACCATGCGAGAGAGCAGCAGGTCGTGGAGTTTTTTATCGAAACGGTCGGTAAACTGGGTCGCATCCTGCAATTTCTGCGCTTCCTGCGGATCGCCGGATGATTTTGCCTTTTCCTGAAGAGCAGGGACGACGTTTTCCTGGAGGTCTTGCAGCGCCATTTTCCCGGCAAGGATAAACAGGTCAAGCTCGTGCAGGTATTCCCAGTTCTTCTCGAACAGTTTGTCGAGCATGGCGATATCCTTGAGCATCTGGATGCGGGCTTTGTCAAGATCGTCGGTGATGCGTTCCATTTGCACGGAGAGTTTTTCGTAGCGCTGCACGAAACGGCGGGCCGCGTTTACCAGCCCGCCGATCACCGGAATGGAGGCGAGGGGATTCTTTGCTCCCAGACTGTCGACGTCGAGGTTCTTGATCGTCACCAGGAGATCCGACAGCGACGTCCCTGCCGCGCCCGCGTCCTTGTTGCGGATTTCGGAGAGGATGGAATCGGCGAAATCCGCTATTTTCCCCTGAGCGCCCACGCCGTATTGGACCACTGCCTGCGAATCGGAGAAATTGATTCCCTGTTTGATGGCGAGCACACGCTTCTTTTCGTCTTCAGGAAGACTGTCGATGGTGAGCAGGTCCGTCTTTTCCTTAAGAGCAATCTCTCCGGCCATGTACTGCCTCCGTTTTGCAAAGGTTGATATGTAATCTCGTGCTATTGACCTTGGATTGAATTGAGGATTCGGTCCATGATGCCGGGACTGGGCATGGGAATAACCTTGGTGATTTGCGCCGGAATTCCGACCACGGAAAGGAGCTTGGGATCGTTTTGCGCACCCATCATGCCGGTGCGGAACCCGTGCTGCTCCCAGGAAATTTTCTGAACTTCAGGATCGAGCAGCGCGTTCTTGAGCGCCTCGGCCTTCGGCGATTGCATGATGAGCGGGTGCGCGCTCCACACCGTCGGCTCGGGATACAGGATGCGCACCTTGGTCTTTACCGTGGGCCATTGCGCCGCGTTCTGCATGGAAAACTCGATGATCTGGCTCTCGTACCCCACAATCATCGGCTTTGCGCCGACGCCCGTGCTCAGGTACTGCTGAAACAGGTCGCCCGAGGAATGTTCCATGTAGCCCAACGACAGGAAGTAGGACTTGATTTTCGGGAGAACGCAGGCAAGGTTCGCGGAATCCGTGACATCGCCGCACAGCACGCTGGCGAGCAGTCCGGCGAACATGGCGCCCGAATTGGACTTGTTGGGATCGGTCGACGTAATCGTCACCTTGCCATAGAGTTGCGATAGTCCGATATCGCTCCATTTCTTTCCGTCAACCGCCAGTTCGACCAGCCGGGGAAGATCGGTGATGTAATAGATCCCGTCTCTGGACGTCACGATTTTTTGCCTCGCAAGCGCGTCCGCCACGATATCCCAGGAGTAAATAACGATGGGCGAATTGAAGATAATTTCGCTTTTGGCAAGATTGCCGTGCTGCATTTTGTAATACGCGAGCGCCACTTCGCTCGACGGCCACAGGAAGTCGGCTTTCTGGACGCTGTCACGCACCATTTCCATGGACCCGGCCTTCGACCAATCCAGTCTTACCTTGTATTTACGGGCAAGAATCGAGAGGACCTTTTCGTTCTGCAGCAGTCCTGCTTTTTCGCCGCCCACGTACCCCTTCAGCAGAACGGTCGCTGCCGGCCCCACTGCAATCAGCCGGTACGCGACTATCCCCGCGATGATCAGCACCAGCGCCGCAAGCCCCATCAGGTTTCTGTTCATAGTTTCAAACCTTCCATGTCGAGTGTTTTTTCAAGCACGGAAATTTCCGAATCGAGATCGAGCACGTCGTCCTGGGCAAGCGTGGCGCGCTGCTTTTCAAACGCACCTTCGAGCGTCAGAAGGAGGGATTCCACTTTTTCTAGAGCCGCGCGGGCGTCGGCGGAACCGATTCCGCGCTCCGTAAGATCGGTGTAGTGGCCGAGGATGCGCGTCACGGCGTCAAGATAGTAGTTGAGGAATTGGCGCGCGCGCCTGATGTCCTTGGGATCTTTGCGGATGTCGTCGAGAATGCCTCTCGCGATGGTAATCAGGGTGTCGATCTTCGCCTTGACATCCAGCTTTTGGATACGAACGCTCAACTTTGCGATTCCATCCACCTTGGCGCTGGCCTCGGCAAGCGTTTGCGCCACGGTAGCGGCGTCGGGGTCCCCAACGCGAACCTCCAGGCCGCGTTTACCGCGGGCAAAGAAAAGAAAAAGACCGGCGACATACGCTCCTGCGGCCGCGAGCGCGCTCACGAGAATGGGCAGACCGAACGCAAGATACGAGAGCGCAAACACGCCGGCGCCCACGGCGGCTGCCAGAAGTTGCCTGTTCATCAGTTGTATCCCTTAACTTTACGGAATGCCGATACAAGGTCCTTTCGGCCGTCGAACATCGAACCGAGCGTCTCGTCGGCCATCTCCCGGAGCTGTTCGGGAGAGGCATCGCCGAACATGATGGAAAAAACGGGAATGTCGTGACCCGCGCTTTGGCGCGCCCGTGCTAAATCGGCCATGGTTGCTCCCGTGTTCGACTTGCCGTCGGTGAGCACGACAACCGCAGGCATATAGCGCGACAGGTCGTAGGCCGACATTTGGGCGATCCCCTTAATCGCGGGCGTGTAGATGTCGGTTCCGCCGTCCGGCTTGCAGGCAAGTATTTTGTCAAGAGTTGACTTAAGCGAATCCGGGTTGTTCCCCTCCACTTTCCATTCGGCCATGGGCGTGCTGTTGAACGGAACCACGATAGCCACATCGTTCTTGCCGGGCTGGATAAGAAATTGGCGCGCCCGCTCGGGTGAAAGAAGCAGAGACATGGCGTCCTTCACCTGGCGTTCGCCGTCGCCGGCCATGCTGCCGGAAAAATCGAGGCAGAACACGGTGATCGACGGTTTCCGGAACTGGGTCTGGTACAGTTCCAACGCCTGGTAAATTACGTCCGCAGGAGGCAGGGCGATGGGAGAAAGAATCTTTTCCGGCTGTATACCCCATTCGGGCCTGAAGACGTTTTTGTCGTACGCAACGCCCATTCCGCCGAGGCCCACGCGACGGCCAAGCCCCGCGATCTCCTTCTGGACCGGCTCAGACAGCAGATAGTCCTGAAGTTTTAGGAATGTTTTTTCCTGCGCCACATTCCCGCGATTGTAAAAACCCAACGGTGAATCGCTGAGAACTATTCCGTCAATCGGGTAGACAACATAGAGCTGTTCGCGACCCCGGCGCGCAAGCTCCTGGTTCGTTTCTATGATAATGGATTCATAATTGACCATTGCGTCGAAGTTTCCGCGCAGGAATAATTCCTTGAGCCAGCCCGAGGACCCGGACGAACGATTGATCCCGGAAAGCAACGAGGTGATGCGCTGCTGCAGTTGCGGGTTGTTCAGATCGTCCTTGGAAAGCGACTGCTTGCTTCCCAGAAGCGCATACAAAAAGCCGAGATACGCGCTGGCGCCGGAATTGGACTGGCTGGCGGAGGTCATTGCAAATGTCAATTCCTTCCGCTCGATGGCGGATAGAATGTCGGAAACCTTGACGTCGCGCCCGACAAACCCGAGTTTCTGCGCAACGCTGTTCTTGATGCCGAGCACCACGGGCGATACCATCACCGACTTCTGGTCCTTTACCCGGTACTTCTTGTCTCCCATGCCGATCCACATCGAGCTGGCGGGCCAAACGGCATCGCAGTCCATTGAGTCGGCCGCCAGGTCCAGCATGATATCGACGGACCCCTTGTACTTCATTTCTATCGCAACGTTGTTCCGGCCGCCAAATCGCTGGAGAATTGGTTCGAGAGTTTCGTTTTCCGAGCCGGAAACGATAACGAAGCGGTTGCGTTGCCCGCAGCCCGCCAGAAACAACATAAGAACGATGAAGAAGACCGAGTTTGCTCTTATCAAGGTTACTTTCATGGCAAACCTCTCGTTGAAAGGTGGATGGTGCCGTCGAAGCGCGGCAATCGGAGAAAATAGAACTGAAATGTTAGCGGATTGTTAGAAAGCAAATGTTTTACGGATTTCTTGTCAAGTTCATCGTGGGAGGTACCTATGGACGATCAAGCGTGTGCTGCTTTGAAAGGATGGCTGGGGTCACTTTGGATGGGCAGTCGACCCATGCTTTGACAACATCCTTGATATTACAGGGTTGCAACTTACTTTCATGAGCGGCATTCCTTTTAGAGAATGAATACCCCAGAAGCAACCACGGTCGTCCACAAGCCTTTCTTGTTTCCCTCTGAAGATTGGCGTATGTGGGCTGCCTTGAAGATCTCGCCGCTTGCGAGTAGCCTTTCGTGCGTCCCATGCCTCAAGGGGATCAAAGGCAATACCGAGCGTCGAGGCCAGCAGCGTTGCGGCCAGATCTTCCGCAAAATCTCCTGCGACTTCGGCGGTCCGGCCGAACGAGTGATGCTCAGACAGATATCCGTGCCGTTTGTCCTTGGGCATGCCGCCTCTTTACATTTCCTGACGTCATACTTACAAGCCCCTAACCATAATCAAGCATCCGTGGTACATCTTCTCAATGAGCACCTTTTTCGGACCTGATCGCGAATCCGAACTTGTTGTGTTCGTAATCCGCAGTATCACATTAAGAAAAACAAGGGGACGGTATGGCTGTTCACTTACAAAGAGAAATAGAGGGCCTTAAGAAAAGTATCATTCGGCTTTCAACCATGGTTGAAGAGAACGTGGTCCGCGCCGAGCGCGCCGTTGATAAAAGGGATGACGATCTGGCGCGGAAGGTAATCGATATGGACAAGGCAATCGATATATTTGAGCAGGATGTCGAGGAGAACTGCCTCAAAGTGCTTGCCCTTCACCAGCCTGTGGCTACCGACCTTCGGTTCATAATCGCCATTCTCAAGATCAACCACGACATCGAGCGGATCGGCAATCTTGCCGTAAAAATCGCCCATCGTTCCTTGGAGATGAAGCAGCGACCGGATTTCGTTTTTTCTTCAAATTTTCCAGAAATAATACAGTCAGTGCAGCTCATGGTCAAGAAAGCGATCGACGCGCTTATCGACATGAACTCCGCAATGGCGCGTGAGGTTGGAGCTTCTGACGAGGTTGTGGATACGCTGTATAAGGAAATGTCGGAAAAAGTTACAAATGGCATTAGGCAAGCTCCGGACAAGGTGGAAGATTATCTGCAGCTGCTTTCCATCATGCGGCATCTTGAACGAATCGCCGATCATGCAAAGAACATTGCCGATTATGTGGTTTATATGATTGAAGGTACCCTTCTTCGACACTAGGCAAGGTACTCCGGGCGATGATGCCCTTTGGTGAAAGTACTCTTCATTACAAATAAACTAAACGCAATCAAGTCTGGAACGAAGTGCAGGATTCCTTCGAAATGCGGAAGACTTTAGAAAGGGGCCAATGAACATCACCATCGCGGTTGTACCTGTAGCCGGACTGGGAACCCGGCTTCTTCCGGCGACCAAATCACAACCCAAGGAAATGCTGCCCGTTGGACGTAAACCCGTTGTTCAATATGTGGTTGAAGAACTTGCAAGCATTGGGATAAATCGCGTCCTTTTCATTACGGGACCAAGTAAGACTTCGATAGAAAGCCACTTCGACTTGAACGATGACCTCGTCCGGGTACTGCGCGAAAGCGGCAAGGAGGAATTGCTTGCAGAACTGGCATATGAACGGATGCCGGTTGAGTACTTCTATACGCGTCAACGGCGCCTCCTCGGGCTGGGCCATGCGATCCTGTGCTCAAAACCGTTTGTCGGACGAGAACCCTTTGTCGTTGCGCTCGGTGACTCACTTATCGGCACAAATTCGCAAAGCGACATTGTGAAAAGAATGGTGCATTGTTTTGCAAATAGGCATGCGGCAGCGGTCATAGCTTTTGAAAAGGTGCCCCTATCCGATGTCCGCTATTATGGCATTGCACAACCGAAAAAAGGCGGAGATGTTTTCGAGGTTGAGGACCTTGTCGAAAAGCCGTCGGAGTCTGATGCTCCCAGCAACCTGGCCGTCGCGGCGCGGTACGTTTTTTCGCCTGATATCTTTACTGCCATCCAGAACACTGGACCGGGCAAAGGGAATGAAATCCAGATCACCGACGCCATCCGATTCATCATAAAGGGCGGAGGCAAAGTGTATGGCGTCAGGTTGCTGGACCGGGAACGGCGGTACGATATCGGGAACTTTCAGTCCTATTTTCGCGCGTTCGTGGATTGTGCATTGGCAGATGAGAAACAGGGACCGCAATTCCGTCAGTACCTGGCATCCAGACTCTTCAGAAAGACGAATCGGTAGGCAAGGGAATGATAATTATTCGCAAAGAATGTTTTGCCCGTGCAGGCCTGCTCGGCAATCCGTCAGACGGATACAATGGGAAGACCATTTCCGTTATCGCTCGGAACTTCGGAGCAGAAGTGGTGCTGTATGAATGGGAGTGTCTCGATATCGTGCTGGCAGAGGACGACCGAGCGCATTTTCAATCGATTTTCGACCTGGCTAGAGATGTGGAGTTTCATGGCTATTACGGCGGCATCCGCCTCATTAAGGCCACGATAAAACGCTTCGTCGAATACTGCCAGTCCAACCGCCTCAAACTTCACAAACGCAACTTTTCCATACGGTACCGTACCACGGTTCCGCGCCAGGTAGGACTGGCTGGATCAAGTTCGATCATCGGCGCGACACTTCGCTGCCTCATGGAGTATTATCATATCGAAATTCCAAGGCAGGTGCAGCCTTCACTTGTCTTGTCGGTCGAAAAAGAAGAACTAGGCATAGAAGCCGGCTTGCAGGACCGTGTCATTCAAGTCTATGAAGGTCTGGTGTACATGGATTTCAGCAAGGCTCTCGAACGAACAATTCGCGGGTTCAGCTGCTACAATTATGAACCCCTGGATCTAAACCTGTTGCCGCCTTTGTACATTGCATGCCATAGCGTCCTCTCCGAACCTACCGAAGTTTTTCACGATGATCTGCGATCCAGGTTTACCTGCGGAGAAATTAAGGTTGTCAACGCAATGAATCATCTTGCAAAATTGGCAGAATTGGGACGCGATGCTTTGTTGAACCATAATTTCAAGGGCCTTGGGAACCTCATAAACGAAAACTTTGATACTCGCCGAAGTATCTGTAATCTTCCAGGTTGGCAAGTGGAAATGGTTGAAACGGCCAGAAGATGCGGCGCCACTGCCCATTTTGCCGGATCGGGCGGAGCAATTGTAGGAACGTATACAGGTGAGCCAATGCTAGAAAGGCTTTGCAAGGAGCTGACTGCAATCGGCTCAAACGTTCAGAAACTTCAGGTGGCTTGATGCGTTTCGACAGGACAGTAGTCCGCTATTTTGAGTTACAAACCTACGGGAAGGCTATTCGCAAATTGTCAATTTCGAAGATGCCCAAAATTGCCCAGCTATACCCTTTTATACCCTGCTATTTGGTCAAGAAGTGTCGAAATTGCATTCTTTGAGCGATCTTTTTGGTACAAGAGCTCTTGGTGTGGGTAATAACAACTTGTATACCCGCGAAGCCGGAACCATTCCGGGATCCGCCGGTTTGTGCACCATGCCAGACTACTAACGCCGCACAAGGACATTTGCCCCTCTTGACGGCTGCATGGGTAGGGATGTTCACATCAATTTGCGGAGAGGGGGCTGATTCTTCGTCTCACTAGCCAACGCCCTGATTCCTATTCTTGTCTGTAAAGACCTGAATCAAAACAGCAGCAATGCCACCCTGGAACGACAGGAACTCGTGAGAAGAACCGAGATGCGCGAATTCTATATGATATTTGATGTCGCCTCTCTTTCTTTGTATTTTGAGTTTATCCCCTTTCGAAAACATCACTGAAACAACGGAGGCGTCATGGTCAGAATCAGCAAAGTCGAATTGATCCACCTGTAGAAGAAGCTTAAGACCGATGATGCCATCGGGAAGAAACTCGGAGTCACTCGCCAGGCCGTGCATTAGTGGCGGAAAAAACACGGAATAGATTCGAGGTGGGAGCTCAACCCGGAACGCAATAAGAAGATAGTGGCCCTGTACAAAGCCGGGAAGACCGGGACTGAGATCGCCCAAAAACTGGGTCTGTCGATGTCTCAGACGTACCGGGTAATTGGACAGGGAAAGAGAAGAAAATAGGGGTTATTGGGTGTTTCTAAACATTTAGGGGTAATTCCCCATAGAACTTGACGGAATGCTACGCTTTGACGGTTTTCAGATGGCGATATAGCGTGGTCTTGGATATGCCCAACGTTTTGCATATGTCCTTTATTGAGTTCTTGGTATCTGCCGCAAGTGCCTTTGCCATTCCTATCTTGCTTTGATCCATGATCCTGGGCCGCCCTCCAAGCCGTCTGCGGGCTCTTGCCGCGGTTAATCCGGCTCTTGTTCGATCACGGATAACATCCCCGCTCGGGAGACGCTCTTTCGATACGTCGGCTCGGATGCGTCCGGAAGGTGGCGAGTTCCGCCATCAAAGTCAGCCAAGGCATACCGTGCGCTTCCCATTTTGTCCTTGTTTGAACAATTCACATGAATTGATTTTACAAAGCGGCCCATAGCATACCAACCAGAATGGAGTTAAATCTATGAAGACGACAATTTTTTACTTTTCAGGAACAGGCAATTCTCTCGCGGTGGCGCAACAGATCGCCGCCAAGCTGGACAACACCGTCCTTGTCCGCATACAGAAGCCGTTTCCGAAACATCCGGATGTGTCCGCCGATAGAATCGGAATCGTATTCCCCGTATACATGTGGGGCCTTCCCGGTGCGGTCAAGGAATTTGCCGCGCAATTGGGAGCCGGGGCCGGCAAATACATATTCGCCGTAACGACCTACGGCGGATTCCCGGCCGCAACCCTTCATATGCTGTCGGGAGTACTTGTGAAAGGCGGCATGAAACTCTCGGCTGGATTCGGCATCAGGATGCCTGGGAATTACGTGCCAATGTACGGCGCGTTGAAGGGTGACAAACAGCAGAAAATCTTCAAGGACTCAAAAGAAAAAATCGCGGAAATAGCCGAAACCGTTACGCGGGGGGCTCAAGGAAAAATCGAAAAGGGCAACTGGTTAATCAACGCGGTTCTTTCGGGATTGATTTACAATCTCGGAATCGGCAGGATACCCGTGTCGGACAAGAAATTCTTTTGGCAACCAACTTGCACCAAGTGCGGAATCTGTGCCAAGATATGCCCTGTTGAAAACATAAAGCTTGTCGAGGGAAGGCCCCAATGGCAGCACCATTGCGAAGGGTGCTTGGCCTGCCTTCAATGGTGCCCCGTTGAGGCAATACAATATGGAAAGAAGACCATCGGCCGGAAGCGCTACAGGCATCCCGACGTCGGGGTGAAAACGATGCTTGCCCGCTAGAATATGGGGCTGCGGTCTGAAGAACCGGAGTAGCGAAACCTACAGTTTTTGGCCGGGGTGGGGAAGGGGTCAAAAAGCGGTCAAATCAATTCGGGGCAAAAGTGTCGTGGAATCAGGCCAATTCTCCATAAGATTGACAGAATGGCATTGCCTGCCAATTTATGTGCCGTTAATGTGCTCCGCAATTGAAAATCCCTGCTGCGGTACGGCGAACACGGCAATTATCGTTTCCTGCGAGACTTTAAAGGGCCGATTTGGGGTTGATGCTTTTATCGTTTGAGGAGATGGGCAAAAATGGCCCTGTTGTTCATTCAGTGAGCCGGATGGAGTTTTTCGAACTTTACATGCGGGTGAGCGCCGAGCACTCCACCCACCCTCCGCAAAAATGATAAACTCAGATTGCGATATGTTCCAGACTCCAGTCGAGCAATGCATGATTGCGAAGTGTTCACCTTCTCCGCAAGCTCCTTTTGCGTCATTCCTTTTTTAAGCCGGAGATTGATCACTTGTTTTGCGACGTCAAACTCCTCTTCGAGAGCATCATATTCCCGGCGGAACTCCGGATCCTTGAGCTCCTTTTTCAGCATTTCGTCGTAATCGTGAATCTTCATTTTCATACGCCATACTCCTGTAGAAAATCGTTTCGTATTCTCAAAGCCCGCTGTATTTCCTGCACGTCAGTTTTATCGGCCCTTTTGATGTATCCTGAAGTGCAGACATACAGCCTTTCCCTGTAATGAAAGTAAAATACCCTGCAAATATCGCTTGCCAACTTGATCCGCAGTTCCTTAAGTCCTTCGGCATTCTTGAGCGTTTTGGCGTGCGGCTCACCGAGCCGAAAGCCGAAGAGCTTGAGCAGATCGATCCCCCGGGTACACTTTTGCCCGCATTTTCTTGGGCAAACCACGGATAAATTCGTATGCCGGCGGTAATACCTTTACTTCAAAGTGCATGTCCACAATATACCAATATTGCGATAATAGGACAAGGTCTATTTTATCGGCGCCGGCAAAATCGGATTTCTCCCGGTCCGGGGATCCAGATTTCGAGAATAAGGGGTCGCCTCACGAAACGGAAAAAATCGTACGATTAGGATTTTCTGTGCAGGTTTATCGCTTTCAGGATTGATCGCTTATTCTCTCGTGCGAGTAAATTGTCAGAATTTGGCTCCACAACCGGTTCCGCCTTAGCAAAGAGAAGGTCGCCCATTCACCAGCTTCCCATGGACAAAGTGCCTCAAACAAGCTGCAATGACCACTTCGTCCGGCTCAGCGTACGAAAATGTCCGTTTCGTGAGCTGACCCCATGTTCGGTATTCTTAAACCTTAAGGATTCTGCAGAAGGCACCCTTTCCGTGTCCGACGCTCTCAAAGTATTTTCAATAAGGGTCACCCACTAGAAACCCAGGATGACCCCCCTTTGATTGCAGTCTTATTTTTGATTGCCGAGCAAGGCATATTAGCCCCCTTCCAATCGACGTGTGGTTCGCAATAAATCAAATAAACACCGCGGAGGCGACCACGGTCGTCCAAAGGCCGTTTTTATTTCCCTCGGCGGATTGACAATGATGCGTGGTCCTGAAAAACGTTCCGCTGGCGCGATAAACCGCCTTGCGCTCGTCCCAAGCCTGATTGGGATCAAAGGGAATTCCCATGGTCGACGCAAGCATGGTCGCCGCAAGATCCTCGGAGTAATCGCCGGCAAGATCGGCCGTTTGCCCGAAGGCGTGGTGTTCTGAAAGGTAGCCGTATTGCTTTGGGTCCTTGGGCATGGCAACGCCGATCGACGTGCAGATAAGGCGGTTGGGTTCGTCGGTTTCGCTGCGGGCCATCACGCAATAGAGTATTTGGCCGGGAAGCAGCTCCTTCAGGCCTTCGGCGCGGGTAATGATTTTGCAAAGCGGCGGCAGAATGCTTGAAACGTAAACCAGATTGTACCGCTCGATTCCGGCGTCGCGCAAGGCGAATTCGAACGAAGACAACCTGTTTTTATCAACGCCTACGCCTTTTGTCAAGAACATTTTCGTTGGCACCATTGTTTTTTCCTTTAAAGGGTCCCGTTTTTAGGGACGTTTTTTCCGAACCGTTTAAAAATCCGATCATCGAATAACACAGTTGCGCGGCCCCATATTCGGTGGCCACATCGCCGGGCCGGGGAGCGACCTCGACGATATCGGCGCCCACGACTTTTTTTTTCTTGAAAACCTCGCGCAAGAGTTCCAGCGTATAATACCACTCCAGTCCACCTTGGACGGGCGTGCCCGTGGCGGGCATATATGCCGGATCGATACCGTCAACGTCAAGGGTCACGTACACTGAATCGGTGGATATCGCGTCGACAATGGCGGACGGCGTGGGCGCTTTATGGCCCTTCCATTCGAAAACGGAAATACCCTTTTCACGCGCCAAGTCCATTTCCTCTTTCGCGTAGGCGCGCGCGCCGACCGAAACACATTTGTAACCAAGATCGCACGCCCTTCTCATGACGGTACTATGCGCATATTTTCCATAGGAATCGGCGCGATAGTCGGCGTCGGTATCGTGTAAATCGAGGTGGGCGTCAATTTGAAAAACGGTTATTTCCGAGGCCGGGTGGCGGAGAGCCAAAGCCTGCAGCGCTCCCAGGGTGACCGTATGTTCGCCTCCAAGCAAAAAAACAAATGCGTTCTTCCGGATCAGGGCAGTGTATTGCCGCTCCACGCGGGAAATCATGGTATGGGGCATGGCGCGGTTCAATCCCGACATCATCAGGTAGGATATTGTAAGGGATTTTGCGGGTACCGAATCGGTCCATCGGTCATAGGGTTCTATCTGATGCAACAGCGATAAAAGAATCGCCGCGGGCCCTTTAGCGCAGCCCCGGCGATACGAAGCCGTGCGGTCGTAGGGCGCGCCAAGCAGCACAACGTCCGCTGAAGCGTTTATTTTATAGGGTACGATCAGTTCATTGAGCATCATTGCCAAGGCCCAACCTTTACTTATTAAAGTGAATCCTGTTTATTCAATTGCCAAACCTACGAATGAGCCAGCTCTTCACCATCTGTGTCAGAATCGCATAAGCCAACAGTATAATAGCCAGAAACAATGCGGTTATCGAGAAGCTTGGATGCGGCCGCCGTTATTTTTGAGATTTCCATTTATATCAAGCATCCTTCTTGTTTCAATTTTGTCTTTTTGCCGCTCACCGCCGGGCCCGGACGGGTAACAGCCGGGCCAAATGCAACTTCCGGAGCAAAGACCCTTTCTTTGCCTGGTTCTCCTGCATCCGGCGCAGAATATCGTCCAGCGCTAGCACCGCGCTATCCAGGTAAGGCCCTTTGTTAAGCATCACGCACTCCGCGCGGCGCCCCATGGCCGCGTCCGTGATCTCGGCGCGCGACGGCATCCCTTCTTGCGCAAGCGTTTCCAGCACCTGCGTGGCCCAAATCACGGGGACATGCGCGGCCTCACAGATCCAGAGGATCTCTTCCTGCACTTCCGCCAGACGCTCGAATCCGCATTCCACGGCCAGATCGCCCCGCGCGATCATCACCCCGCAACACGGGACGCGCATGGCCGTAAGCAGCATGTTCGGCAAATCTTCAAACCCGCGCCGCGTTTCGATTTTCAGCACGATGGCAGGCTGCCGACTTCCTGAACTCGCCAAACGTCGTTGGAGCGACGCAACGTCCTGGGCCCTGTTTGCAAAGGACAACTCGACGACTTCGGCGTGTTGAGCGACGAAGGACAGGTCTTTGAGGTCTTTTGCGGTCAGGGCCCCAAGTCGAAGTTTGCTGTCGGGAAGGTTAATGCCCTTGTCGGCGCGCAGCTTAAGGGGCTTTAGGTGTTCCTGGGTGATTCGGACGAGAACCTGAGTTTTCTCAATCTTTTCGACAACCCCGCCAATCTTACCATCGTCAAACCAGATCGACTCTCCCGCCCGGACGTCATCGAAGACCTCCGGAATTGTGCAGCCGATTCTGGCAGACGTTAGGATTTGTCCGCCGCTGTCATAGGTAGCCGGCCGCCCCGGTTTGAGGTTGCGGGTCAGGATAAGCAGATCATTCTTCTGCAGAAGGAGGAAATTTTCACACGGCAGGAATTCTCCCACGAAGCCTTCACAGTCGTTCGATTTGCCTACGCCATGCGCATGGCGCAGAATCGTGCCCGGAATGATGTATGCCGTCTTGTTTATTTCCGCGCAACACCCGTGGTCGGTCACGTCAACGATATTCAAGGTCCGGCTGGCATCGCGGGCGTCCCTGAAAGTCACACGTTGCCCTTTTCGAATGAGGGCCAGCCATGAAGAGGGTACGGTGAGGCATGTGTTCGCCGGCACGAGAGGCGGTTGAGGATATTTCTCTGATGTCAACCAGACGCGCGCGGGGGACTTGACCCGTCCGTAAACATCGCGGTGGGGGTGAATTCTGACCACCGTCGGGCCCGGCTCAAGCGGCCCGGTGCGCAGCTTTGGCCCCGCGAGGTCCATGGCGACCCGGCAGGTGCGTCCCAACGACTTTTCGGCTTTCCTCAAATGCTCGATCATCCGCAGCCACGCTGCGGCATTGTCGTGGGCGCAATTGATGCGCATGCAATCCATACCTTGCTTGAGCAAGTTGTAAACGAGGTGATAATCATCCGCGGCTTCACTCGGCATGGTGACCATAATCCTGACCTTGCGCCCCGCGGGCGCGGGACCCAGCAAAGCGTCGGTATTTTCGGCGAGCAGCCGATGTCCTCGATTGAAATCGCTGATCGCATGGTCCCGTAAAGGCGGCCGCCAAGGCCGGTGCGCCAAAAGGTGCAGAACTTCCAGGACCGTATCAACCGAGGACAGAACATGTGACTCGGCCCGCCCCAGGGAGGAAAGTCCCATTGCCTCAAGCCTCAGTTGCAATGGTCGGAGGTCGCGGCGGCGCAATGCAAGGTAATGGAGGAGGTTCCGGGCGCTTTCACGGTTATTTGGGCTGACGCCCCCAAGATGCCCCGACATTGGCGCCGCGGCGATCATTTTCGCCCGGACGTCCGTTAGTTCTTTCAGGAGGTCCGTAATGTCGGCGGTTCCCCAATTATCTTCATCGGTGGTTTTATGCTGAGCAATATCCATGAAGGGCCACCCGCCAAAAAATTGACATTTACGATAAGGGCGGTATAAGATTGTGATGCCTGACGTCAAGCGCTTTTATGTAAAAAATCACGTCTTCGGCGATGTTGGTTGACAAATCGGCGATACGCTCAAGGTTTTTGCTCACCCGCAGGAGTTCCAAAAATGCGTCGACGCTTGCCGCGTCGCGCTTGGCCATATCGATGACTTGTCGTGAGATCAATCGGTTCAAATTATCGACCTGGTCGTCGTATTCAAGAACCTGAAGGGCAAGCTGGGGATCTGTGTTTGTAAAGCATTCAATGGCGTCGTGGAGCATGGTCGTTGCATGGGAAGCCATCATTTGGACGCTTGATTTTTCGAACGACGCCATCATGCCCGTGATATTGATCGACGCCTGGGCGATGTTTACTGCGTGATCGCCGATCCGTTCGAGGTCTTTGTTCATCTTCTGGATGCAAAACAGAAACCTCAAATCACCGGCCACCGGAGCGTTGAGGACCAAGCAGCTCACGGTTTCCTTGTCGATTTCCATTTCGAGCATGTTGATTTCACGGTCATTGCCGATCACGGATTTCGCCTTGTCGGTATCAAGAGTCAAGAAGGAATCAACGCCGTTTCTTACGGAGGTCTCTACCAATTTCGCCATTTGAACGACCTTTTCGCGGATTTGCGAAATGTCCTTTTGCGTCCTGATTTCCATCTATCGTCCCTCCTTTGCTTTTTAAGAACAGGCGCAATGCT
>Ga0182027_10003748_pt1 | contig 23837 bp, 12 predicted proteins | sample 712E1DmetaG_FD_121300 | JGI IMG/M metagenome (GOLD analysis project Ga0182027, IMG submission 121300) | Permafrost microbial communities from Stordalen Mire, Sweden - 712E1D metaG (Illumina Assembly) | ecosystem: Environmental > Terrestrial > Soil > Wetlands > Permafrost | place: Sweden... | reverse complement strand
GCCGTCAACGCCGGTGCGCTATTACGCGTATACGAGACTTTTAAACGGCACGACGCCCGCGGACGACTACGTGACCCCGTTCGGCATCCGGGACCTGAAGTTTACTCCCGGCACGGGAATGACCATAAACGGCGTTCCCACTAAAATGAAAGGCGTATGCCTGCACTGCACCCTGGTGCCCGCGGGGTCAGCGGTGCCCGACCCGATGTGGGAGCGCGCCATCAAGGAAATAAAAAATTCGGGATGCTCTTCCATTCGCACGTCGCATGATCCTTATAGCTCCGAATTCCTCGATCTCTGCGACCAATATGGCATGCTGGTCATGGATGAATTCTGCGACAAATGGTCGCAACCCGCGGGCGGCGTATCGTATGAGAACTGGGCCCAGAACTGGCAGCACGACGCTAAGCTTTTCGTGGAACGCGACCGGAACCATCCGTGCGTGGTGGTGTGGAGCATGGGCAATGAGGTTTACTACGGCGCAACGATCCCCACGTACATTACCTCCACCATGAGTCAACTCGTTCCCTTTGTCCATTCGCTCGACTCCGGCAGTTTTCGGCCCGTTCTTCACGCATGCAATGTTCAGGACGCGCCTGGCTATGTCAATCTCGCCAAGATCCAGGACGATTTCGCGGGCATCAATTACGGTGACGCCATTTACGCTTCAATTCATTCGCAGGACGCCAATGTCCTGATCATGGGCACCGAAAACGACCCCTATACAATTCCAAGCACTTTATTACCTTCCTGGTTCTCCGTAAGGAACACTCCCTACGTGGTCGGCCATCATATCTGGACGGCCTATGATTATCTCGGCGAGAAATCGCCCTTGGGGTCAGCTTATGGCTACCTCGACAACTGTATCTTTCGTAAATCATATTTTTATTATCAGGTGGCGCAATGGACCGACTCCCCCATGGTGCATGTCACCATCGGAAACGGCACGGGAACCGGCCGAACCATGCCGCCCCTGGCGGAAGACTGGAACCAGTCGGGATCGGTCGATGTGACTACCTACACCAATTGCGACAGCGTCAGTCTGTATGTCAATACGACAAAGATAGGGACGGAAAAGCTGAGTTCTTTTAACAATATGCTCATGGTATGGTCGGCAGTCCCGTGGCAATCAGGCGTCATCAAGGCGATCGGCATGAAAGGCGGGGTCCAGGCGGCGATCGACAGCATCAAGACCGTGGGCGCGGAAGCAAAGGTCATGCTCAAGCCCGATCATACTACGTTATATGCCGACGGAGACGATGCCGCCTGTATCGAAGTTTCGGTGGGCGACGCGAACAACAATTTTGTCTATAGCGCCGTGGATCAGGTTTCGTTTACCATGACCGGAGCGGGCAGAAGCCTCGGGATAGCGAGCGGCGACTGGGACAGCAATGAACCGTTTAAAGGCACGGCGCGAAAACTCTATCACGGAAGAGTGTTGATCGTCATTCAATCCACAACGACTCCCGGAACGATCAACCTGACCGTCAGCGCCGCGGGGTTGACTCCGGCCTCACTTACTCTCACGACAACGGCGCAAACGGTAAACGCTTTGCCGCGCGTTTCAATGATGAATGCCTCCGTCGGCAGCGACGGATTGTTGACCTGCGCGCAAAATCCCGGCTGCAAGAATGTCAGGGTCAACTATCGGGTTGATGCTCCGGGACTGGTGGGCCTTTCGGTGGTTTCGCCGTCGGGTCGCCTGGTAAGCGCATTGACTAATGGATACCATAAGGCGGGAAACTATTCGCTCAACTGGAATGCGATGAATAAGAGCGGATTATACTTTTTCGTTATGAAAACAAGCGGCAACACAAGCGTTCGAAAAGCTTTTGTAGTTCAGTAAAAGGAGAAATCAAATGCGAATTTTTAAGTTCAACCGGATTCTAATTTTTTCATTAGCAATTTTTCTTATAGCGGGTATCGCCGGCGCAAACCTGACCGAACGGCTTGAGGGAAAATATCTTAAAAGCCGCATTAAAATGCGGATCGATGAAGGTTGGCTTGTGCAGTCGGGAAATGTTTCCGGGGCCCAGGCAACGACCTACAACGACGCCGGGTGGACGACAACGAATGTGCCTCATGATTTAAGCATAACGCTGTATCAGGCGACCACCGCGGCCGCAGCCGATCCCGGCGCGATAGGCTGGTACCGGAAGCATTTCACGCTTCCAACGGGGTTTGCCGGAAAAAAGGTCATTGTGCAGTTTGACGGCGTTTATCACGATTCAAAAATCTATATAAACGGCGATTCCGTCGGCGCCCAGAAATACGGTTATGTCAGTTTTTATTGCGATCTTACGCCCTACCTGAACGCCACGGGCGACAATGTTATTGCGGTTTTCGTGGACAATGAAACCATCCGCACTTCCCGCTGGTATTCCGGGACGGGAATTTTCCGCCATGTTTGGCTTATTGCCACCGATAAGGTGTATGTGCGGGACTGGGGAACGGCGGTGACCACGCCGACGGCAGCGGTCGCGCAATCGCAAATTCGAGTGCATGCAGACATAGTGAACGACCTGACAACCGCGCAAACGCGTACCGTGGAAACCACCCTTTACGATGAGGCCGGCAATGCGCTGGCAACTGCTCCTCCCACGTCAATCACGGTCAACGCGAACAGCATCGACACCTGCGTGCAGACGCTGACCTTGTCATCATGTAAACTATGGTCGCCGTCCACGCCGGTGCGCTATTATGCGTACACGCAACTCCTTAGTTCCACGACTCCGACGGACGATTATATTACCCCGTTCGGCATACGGCAATTGCAATATACCGCCGCCGAAGGCCTGCTCATCAACGGCGCGTCTTACAAGATGAAGGGGATATGCATGCACCACATGGCGGTCCCGACCGGCGCCGCGGTCCCCGAAAGAATGTCGGAGCGCACCATAAAAGAATTGCTGGCGTCGGGATGCACGTCCATCCGCACGTCGCATAATCCGGTCACGCCCGAATTTCTTGACCTTTGCGACCAATACGGCATGCTTGTGCTCGACGAATGGTGTGATAAATGGTCCCAGGCGTCCGGGGGCAATTACTATGAGAATTGGGACCAGACCTGGCCCAAGGACCTCGCGTCTTTTATCGAGCGCGACCGGAACCACCCGAGCGTCGTGATATGGAGCGTGGGAAATGAAGTCGCTTCGGGCACGCCTATTCCCACGTACCTTACCAGTAACCTTAAGATATTGGCAACGTACGTAAAAAACATCGATTCATCGCGCGCCGTGACGAATGCGTGCGTGGCGGGATCGGGCGATCCGGCCGGTCTGGCCGCGCTGTCAAGCCTTGAAGACGTTGTCGGTTTAAATTACATGGAGTCGCAATACGCCGGGATCCATGCAAGTAATCCCAATGTCGTGATACTCGGCACCGAACAAGCCCCGTATTTGGCGGGCAATACGCCGACGTGGTTTTCCGTAAAAAATAATCCGTTCGTTATCGGCCACAACCTTTGGGTCGGCGTCGATTTCCTCGGCGAAGGCATCGGCAAGGGCGGGCCACCGTCGGGGTATCTTGATTATTGCATTTTCCGCAAGGCCTGGTTTTATTATCAGAAAAGCCAGTGGAGCGACACGCCCGTGGTGCATATCGGGATCGGCGACGCCGTTTCTCCGGCGCCGTCAACCTGGGCAACGCCTTTTTTGTCGGAAAGCTGGAACCAGACCGGATCGGTCAACGTGGTCACCTATACCAATTGCGACAGCGTTATGCTGTATGTCAATACGACGAAGATCGGTACGAAAAAATTGAGCGACTTTTCAGCCAACTGGATCATGCAATGGCCCAACACCCAGTGGCAATCCGGCGTTATCAAAGCCGTGGGTATGAAAGGCGGGGTCCAGGCGGCCGTCGACAGTATCGTAACCGTTGGCGCCGCGGCCAAGGTCCTGCTCAAACCCGACCGCACAACGCTCTACGCCGACGGGGACGATCTTTGCAATCTCGAGGCCGATATCGTGGACGCCAATAATAATCTGGTTTTTGACGCTGTAAATACCATTCAACTCGCGCTTGCCGGACAAGGAAGGAGTTTGGGAATTGGAAACGGCGATTACACGAGCAGCGACCCCTATAAAGCCTTGAGCCGCAAGGCCTACAATGGTCGTGTGTATATGCCGATCCAGTCGACCTTGACCCCCGGAACAATTACCGTGACGGTCAGCTCAGGAACCTTGTCGCCGGCGACGCTTACGTTAACCACCGTTTCGCAGCAAACGACGCCGGTACTGAATGAGGCCCGTCCGATTGTCACGCTTAAGAGCGGAGTCAGCTTGTTTACATGCGCGCAAAATCCCGCCGCAAAAAATATTCGCGTGACGTATCGGGTGGACGTTCCGGGCGCAATAAATCTTTCAATTGTTTCGCCGTCGGGCCGGATGGTGCATTGCGTGACCAATGCCTATCACCGGGCCGGAACATATTCCGTTGATTGGAAGGCGCCGGACAAAAGCGGCGTATACTTTTTCGTGTTGGGAACTGAAAGCGGCAAAATGATCAGAAAAGCGTTCATGGTGCATTAATCGGGAGAATTCAATTCACGGACCTTACACCTTTTCGCCCCTGGTTCACAAGTGGAGCTATCCCTCCCTCCTCTCCGTAGGATAGTGGAAGAGGGTTGGATGGCAGCTTAATTAAAATCTTGTAAATTTCCATAAATAATTTATATTATTACCATTCCCCATTTTGGTTTAGTTTAGTTTAACATAGAGATCTTAAATTTGACCCATGTTTTTGATAAAAGGAGACGAATGATGAAAACATTTCGGACAACGATCTGTACTTTGTGCACCATAGTCTCTCTGACGGCATCGCTCCATGCCCAGAATGTCAACATTACGGTGGATGTCTCCACCGTTACCCATTCCATAAGCGACAGGCTCTATGGCGTCAATGCGAATATCGGCGATAATGAACAAAACGGAACAAACACAAATTTCAATAATAAAATGACTTACGCGGGAATTAAATATTTTCGCTGGCCGGGAGGCTCAACGGGTGACGGGGTCTTGTGGAGCGCCACTACTGGCGTCACCTATACGCAAACATTGGCCATGCTGAGCGCCGTGGGCGGCACCATGCAGCCCATCATTAATTTTTCCGGATACTGGAGCGGTGCCCAACACACGGATCAGCAGACGTTCCAGGCGGCCGCGAACTGGGTGCGCGACTATAACGGCACGCGCAAGCTTAATGCTCAATACTGGGAAATCGGCAATGAATGCTACGGTCCGTGGGAGCAGGGAAATACCTCGGGGGCGAATTACGGCAGGAAATTTTGCGCATTTTATGATTCCATGAAAGCGGCGGACCCTACGATTAAAATCGGGGCCGTGGTGACGCCGCCGGAGCCCTTTGACACGATTTTCGGCCGTTTTTCCATTGGCGCACTTGACACCATTGCAAAGCTGAAACACACGCCAGATTTTCTGATTGTCCATATTTATCCTTACATTCAAATGGACCAATATTCCACGTTTTTTGGCCGGAACATGCTCCCTGCCGGTCCTTCGCAACTCAAGGACACATTGACAACGGGAATTTGGGTCGACACCATCGCTTCGTCGGTCGACACGCTTAACAAATGGGTGACAACCTATTTTGGCGCGGCCAACCTTGACAAAATAGAGTATTTCTACACGGAATACAGCACGGGCTCCTATGCCACCCAGAACCAGACACAGGTGATCAGCGCCATGTTTATCGCGCAAACCCTGATGGAATTCGGCAGGCTGGGCGTTACCGGGTCAAACCCGTGGCAAGCTCAATACTATGTACCCGATGGAAACCCGACGTGGTACGTTCATCCGATGTTCATTTATCACTATGGCCGACAGGTGGTAAACGTGACTAAAAGCGCCGGTAACCCGCATATTCGCGCATGGGCCGCCAAAGACAGCAGCGGGAACCTGACCATGTTTTTCGCGAATACCTCTGTAGGCACGGCCACAGATACCGCCCAGGTCGCCGTCCAGGGCGTTGCCACCGTAGGAACAAACGGAGAAAAATGGACCATCACCAGTTCCGGCTCAGGAACGTGGCCCCCGCAGCGCACCGCCATCAGTCTCAACGGCACGGCCAGTCCGGCGGCAAACACCCTCAAGACTTTGGCGGGACAGGCAATCACAACCGGCGCTTCTTTTAAAATCGGCCTTCCGCCCTATTCAATGACCTGGCTGAAAATCCCCTTGACCGGCGTCGCAGCCCAACCTGAAAGAAAAGCGCCCGTTCAAATGGCCCAAACGCCGGCGATACGTCGTATCGGTCCCCGGGAATTTTCTATCGCCTTTGCGGGAGAGAATGGGCTCGGCGGAAAGTGGAACGTAAGCGTCTGCGACTTGGCGGGAAAAAGGATCTGCGATTGGAGCGGCGCGACGGCAAGCGCCCTTGTGCGGCTGCCCGGCATGGCTTCGGGGATCTACTTGTTCGCAACGGACAAAAGCGGGAGGACCTTTACGAATGCGGTCATGGTCAGGTGAAAAACCTTGCCCGGTCGCCGCAAAAACCAGCGCACTGCAAACAAATACTCAAAAATCCTGCTTATTGGAACCAAAATCAGGCCTTTTTTACGGGAAAAAAGATAAAAAATATGGCATGGATACTATTTTTATGCTTATATTTGGAACCAAAATCAGTGCTTTTTTATAGGAAAAAAAAGATAAAAAATATGGCGTAGTTACTATTTTATGCTTATATTTGATATGTATTAGTTTATATTGGTTTATATCAGTGGAGATGTTATTTGAATTATAGACAGTAAGTTAAACGTTAAAATAACAAAGGGAGGAGCTTTTTATGAAATCCTTATGTACATGGATTTCGGCGTTTTGTTTCTTGAGTACAATAGGTTTAACCGCATCTTTTGCTCAAACCTATAAGTTTCCGTTTCAAAATCCCACTCTGGGGATGAATGACAGAATCAATAATTTTCTTTCCGTAGCTGCGGACACCGAAAAAATAAGACTTATGAAGGACTGGCCCGCCGATACTTTTCCCCGTCTCGGTTTTAGAATGTCCGGTCATTGTGAAGGACTGCATGGCGCCGGCCAGGGCACGTGCACGCAGTTTTGTCAGGCCTACGGTTTGGGTGAAACATGGGACACGGCCATGCTTCGGCAGGCAGGAGCCATCGAAGCCAACGAATACCGGTACATGTGGGAGCGTTCCCACTCGGGAAGCCTCATCATACGCGTCCCCAATTCCGACCTGGGCCGGGACCCGCGCTGGGGCAGGACCGAAGAGTGCTATGGCGAAGATCCCTTTTTAACCGGCAGCCTGAGCATCGGCATGATACACGGGGTACAGGGAAATGATCCCACATATTACCAGGGAATAGACCTGGTCAAGCATTTCCTGGCAAACAGCAATGAAGCGAACCGCATGAGTTCTTCCTCGAATTTCGATCAACGGCTCTTTCGGGAATATTATTCGGTCCCCTTCCGCATGGGTGTAATGGAAGGCGGCGCCAACAGCTATATGTGCGCTTATAATGCTTATAATGATACTCCGTGCACCGTCCACCCCGTGATAAAAAGAGTGACGATAAAAGAATGGGGAGTCGACGGGTGCATCAGCACCGACGGCAGCGCAGTGAGCGCGGGCATGGTCAACGGCGGCCACAAATGGTATCCAACCATGGAAGCCGCCTGTGCGGGCTGCACCAAGGCGGGTGTAAACCAGTATCTGGATGGAACGTATTCGACGGCCCTTCCCCAGGCAATCGCCGATAATTTAATAACGGACGCCGATCTCGACTCTGTCGTAAAAGGCGTTGTAAGGACCCAGATGAGGCTGGGCGTTTTCGATCCGCCTTCAATGGTGCCTTATGCCAGCGTGGGAACTTCCGACCCCGCTCAATCGGCAGCCCATAAGGCGGCCGCGTTGCTGGTGACCGAGAAATCAATAGTGCTGCTGAAAAATTCCGCCAATCTGCTTCCACTCAATAAAGCCAACCTGACATCGATCGCCATTATCGGATCTGAAGCGGACTCGGTCACTAAGGATTGGTACGGCGGGACAGCTCCGTATAAAATCACCCCGCACGCCGGAATCACCGCCATGGTCGGGACCGGGGTCACCATAAACTATGCCGCGGACAATACCAATAGCGCCGCGGTCAATGCGGCCAAGGCGTCCGACGTGGCCATTGTCTTCGCGGGAAACCATCCGACCTGCGCCGCCGGATGGGGAGTATGTTCGGACCCCAGTGAGGGCAAGGAGGGGATAGACAGAACCCAGATCGCCCTTAACGCGACCCAGGAAACCATGATCGAGCAGGTGCATGCCGCGAACCCCAAAACCATTCTCGTGCTCATCAGCAGTTTTCCCTATGCAATTACCTGGGAAAAGGACAGTCTTAGCGCAATCGTCCATATGACGCATTGCAGTCAGGAAATGGGAAACGCGCTGGCCAACGTTCTGTTCGGCGTTTATAATCCCGCCGGCAGGCTCACTCAGACCTGGGTCCGGGCGCTTACGGATCTTCCCACCATGATGGACTATAATATCCGCGACGGCAGGACCTATATGTATTTCAAGGGAACGCCGCTGTACCCCTTTGGGTATGGTTTGAGCTATACGACATTTACGTATTCCAACCTTACGACAAGCGCCGATGCGCTTGACGCAAACGGCTCCATTGCCGTAAATGTCGATGTCCAGAACTCCGGCACCGTTGACGGTGAAGAGGTGGTCCAACTGTACGTTTCGCATGTGACTTCAGTGGTCCCGCGGCCAATACAGGAGCTGAAAGGGTTCGCGCGCGTGGCCATTCCCGCGGGAACGACGAAGACCGTAACCATTACGCTCCAGGGAAGGAACCTTGCGTATTTCGACTCGACCAAAACAAGTTTTGTGGTTGAAAGCAATCAGGTCAAACTGATGCTTGGGGCATCTTCCGCTGATATCAGATTGAATAAAACCATAACCGTTAACGGCGGGACCGTGACCGACATCGTTGGCAGTCCTAAAAATGATAACATCGTCTGGAGCGCATCCCCGCGGCTTATCCAGGCGGCCTTGCGAAATCACGGCGCATCGATCGGCATAAGCATGACCCTTGACGCTCAAGCAGACGTTGATGTAGGAGTTTATAACCTGAGCGGCAGCCTCATCGGCCGCCTGAAGAAAAACAGTGTTTCAAAAGGCGACCATGAATTCGATTTGGGAACGAAGGCTGCCCCGGGCCTTTACTTGATTTATGGGACTATCGGCCAGGAGCGGTGCGCCTCGAGGAGCATAATAAAATAGTACCCTGCTCTTTGCACGCTTCTCATTTGAGTAATGCTCGATCAGTGTACGTTCTTTAGAGGTCCAGGGAGCGCCGGCGCGCTCCTTGGATTGTTTTGATGGTGTTAAAGTAATAGCTATTCAGCAATCGCCGGAAAAATAAAAACCCGGCTTTTATCGTTAAGGATTGCCTGAAGCACCTTCGCCTGTTGACCTGTTCGATTGCTTTCCATCTGCACGTTTGCCGCTCCTTGTATTGCATCATAATCCGATTTTTGCAAAAGTCCGCCTTTGAGATCGAACAAATTCAACCGTATCCTTCCCGGCATGGGGGTCCATGAAACGAAGACGACGCCATGAAATAAACTCGCTTCAATTTTCCGGAGATCCTTTTGCGTAGCCTGGACCATTGATGATATAACGGTAGCTCCGCTAAAATTCGGCGTCCCATCGGGCTGGTACGCCCACCGGAAGTCATTGAATGGCAAGCCGGAACCCATTCCGCGATAGTAAAGAAGCGCATAATTCGTTTCCGAGGTCCGTATCGCGAATAAGTGGCCAAGCTTGTCGTAGGAAATATCAACCGAGTCAAGATACCCTGAAATCGGGACGCCCCCTTCGGTCCGGTGGAGATAACCGTGAAGAGCTGGAAAAACGTTATTGTTGGGGACTTTTATCGATTTTATTTTTTATTCTCGGCGCCACTTTTAAACAGGTATATGCCCGCGCTTTGGACCTGGTCGTTGTTTCGTGTTAGGAGAGACGGTCCGAAGGATCTGCCTAAAAGATCAACCGATTGCAAATAGCCGTTGGTAAAGCTTGATGGTTGGATTTTGATGCGCCAACGCTCGGCCGGGGGTATTTGCGTATTAAATGAAGATGAAGAGCGAATCGATGACGGTGAATTTAGAGGAGACATCGTTCCATTCCTGTCATCGTACAGAAGGTTTGTGTTGAGGCTGTCGAGGATGAGCACACCCTGCAGCGAGGAAACGAGCGTGGGCTTATCCCAGGTCCAGACGATGGTTCCTTGCTGATCGAACTCAATAAGTTCGTGAACTTTTCCCGCGGTGTCATGGCCGGCGCCGTGGTTTTCCCAGTTTGCCACCACGATATCGCCGTTTGAAAGCCACTGCCACATGGCATAGAAAAACGGGCTTACGCCGGCCGGCTGCGGCGCCGCTCCGATGGTGCGGATGAAGTTGCCGGCGGTGTCCATTTCGGCCAGAAACGCGCCGTATCCTCCCGAAAAAAAGATATGACCGTTGTCAAGACGCTCCGCCTTCCACATATGTTTGTTGGTGGGATACGATGTATCTTTGACGTACTTTTTCCAAATAAAAGTGCCGTTGGTATCGGCCTCCTTGATGGTATCGTTACAGCAAAGGATGAACGTACCGGTACTCGTCTGGCGCGCGAGTCGCACATAAGTTCCCGGGAAGACCGTTTTCTTGATCTGCACATTATTCGAATCGAGAACGATCATGACGACCCCCTTGGACCCGGCAAGGTCCACCCCGAAGAGAATGGTATGACCGTTAGGAAGACGCCTGACCGAACTCACGCTGTCATAGGCGGTAACCTGCCGCACGATGGCGCCGGTAGTGATGTTGTATTCCGTATAACCAAGGCTGTTTCCGATAAGGATCCGGTTATTGCCGATCAGCTGCATGTCGCGTGAAGGATAGACGTCGCTTACTGAAACTATCCAGTTTTTGGTTGAATCGTTCTCATTGACGTACAGCAGGTTCTTCAATCCTTCGTCAATAGCGATGAATGAATGTTTTATCGCCATCGCACTCTGTCCGCTAACAAGAAGAATCAAAAAGAATGAAAGCAACACCCTTAATAAATTTTGAGAACCAGATGATTTCATTATCATGCTCCAAGGTAAAATTTAAATGGGCCGTTAGTTCATTAAAATATAAAGATTTTTAACGTATTATTCAACAAATAAAGATTTTGGGTTAAAATAGTGTATTCATGATGCGTACAGCACAAAATAAAAAGAGAAATCATTATGGATGTTTTTTCATTGTTCCTGGAAAATGCTTAAGGGTTTTGTGGAACAAATGTTCAACGAAAAAACGCGAATCGCCGCTATTTTGTTTCTTGAAAATCTTTGAATAGTTATTTTCAAAACTTGTTCCGCGCGACGTTCCCCCGGCTTTCTTAAAAAATTATGTACGCGGAAGGCGTATATAATTATTTTAAATGTTTTAACCCCAAGGAGCGATAATGGCTGTTTCATCATCACCAATCAATGCCGTCAATGTTCCCATGGATAATGGGACCCGCAATTACCGGGGCGCTTTCATCGTCATCACCACGCTCTTCTTCATGTGGGGTTTCATCACCGTTCTCAACGACATTTTGATCCCTTTTCTCAAGAAAATCTTCGAGCTTGACCGCTTTCAGTCCATGTTCGTGCAGTTTACGTTCTTCGGGGCATATTTCATCGGCTCGGTCGTGTATTTCATCATTTCGGTTGTCTGGGGCGATCCCATGAGCAAAATGGGCTACAAAAACGGCCTTCTCCTTGGACTGATAATTTCGGCCATCGCCTGCGCGGGGTTCTATCCGGCCGCAGCAATAAAAGAATACGGTTTTTTTCTTGCCATGTTGTTCGTGCTCGGGATCGGTTTTACCCTTTTGCAGATAGCGGTGAACCCGTATGTCGCCCTGCTTGGCAAACCGGAAACGGCGTCGAGCAGGCTGAACCTCTCCCAGGCCTTCAATTCGTTCGGCACAACGATCGCGCCGATCATCGGCGGATTTCTGGTGTTTCATTTCTTCGCGAAGATCGGCGCCCCGCTCCTCAACGCGGCGGGCAAGCCGGTCCTCACCGATACCGGTCTTCCCATGACCGCGCTCGGCGTGCAGCTCCCCTATCTTGTTTTTGCCGGCGTTTTTCTGCTTCTGGCCCTGCTTATCAAGATGACGCACCTGCCCACGTTCGTCAGCCACGAACAGATTGAAAAAGGGATCGGCGCGTTGCGTTACCCTCACCTCGTGCTCGGTATGATCGCCATTTTCGTGTATGTTGGCGCCGAGGTAAGCATCGGCAGCCTGTTCATTAATTATGCAAAGGAAATAGTCAGCCTGCCTGAAATCAAGGCAAAATCGTTTCTCGCGTTTTACTGGGGCGGGGCAATGATCGGACGTTTCCTGGGCGCCATTTCGCTGGGCGAAAACAAGAGCCAGTCGTCGATGTACCTTAAAATGCTGGTGACGGCCATCGCCGCGTATCTGCTGATTTACGGCATCGTGTATTTCGAAAGCGTCAAGTCGGGCGTCCCCTTCGGGTTCGGCAACGTCGTGCCGTTCATCCCGCTTATGGCCGTTCAGTTCATCGGCTTTGTCATCGGAAGGTCCCGCGCGGGAAAAACGCTCCTTGTTTTTTCGATCATCGTAACGCTGCTTCTGGCATGCACCATGCTGTCCAGCGGCAAGGTGGCGCTCTGGATGGTCATCGGCGTGGGGCTGTTCAATTCAATCATGTGGTCGAACATCTTCACCCTCGCCATCGAGGACTTGGGCCAGCACACCTCGCAGGGATCGTCGCTCCTGGTGATGATGATCCTCGGCGGCGCGCTCGTGCCTCTTGCACAGGGAAAAATCGCCGACGTCATGCATGGATACCATTGGTCGTTCTTTTTGCCCATGATATGTTACTGTTACCTGGCTTATTATGGCTGGAAAGGGCATAAGCATAAAAAAGTCCTGGCATAATCAAGCGTCTTATTATATTAAAAAAATCGTGAATGTGGAACAAATGTTCAACGAAAAAGCCCATGGGGAAAAAGTTCATTCAGATTAAATATTTTTTTGCAGTATATTAGGTTCTGTAGGCGAATTATCTACGCGGCACGAGTAGATAATTACCCGTACAGAACCTTATCCGCCTGACTGCGTTGCCGCTTCGGCAGGCAGGCCTTCAGGCGGGTTAGTTACCAGAATAAACTGAGTTGCTATTTTCACAACATTTTTTCATTATCACCAATACCGGTGATGGACAAGGATGCGTTATTCAATATGAGGTTTAATCAAATACGCTTGTTCTCAGCGCTGATTTTCGGTATTACAATAAGCTCCGTTTTTGCTTCGGATGGGTCGGATTCGTCGGGGATTCAAGCGCGGATCATGGGAAAAGGCGCTTTTGAATTCGGGCAGATTGCTAATGGACAGTACTCGAAAACTTACAACGGAAGCGGCCTCCTTTCTCACTATGCTATGGAACAGGCAGTGATTCAGGTTGGTGGCGAACTAAATGGAAACAACGGCTTGAGCGTTGTTCTCCTTGGCCAGGGCACACTCAGCTTTCCTTATACTCTTCCAACCGATGGAGAACTTGCGGGCGGATTCTCCAGCTATTCTCCAAGAAATTCTTGGAACATTAATCAGGCTTATGCGGATTATTCCTTTGGCGACCAGGACAACCCTTATTTAAATATATCCGCCGGATATTTTCCATTCAAATACAACCCCGATGCTCGCGATTTTGGTGATTACCTGTTCCGCATCAGCCCCTATCCGCAATTTTTTCAAACCACTTTCGATATGCCATACTCGCAATTGCTCGGGCTTCGGGTCGGAAGCACGTTATTTTCATCCCTTCGGGCGGACATATTATTGACAAGCGAAACAGTTCTCTGGCCGCTCAGGGATTTTTCGCCTTCCGCCGTGGTCAGTTATAAAATATTGAACTTCGGGGAAATCGGCGCAGGCATCATGTGGGACAGGCTTCTTTCCGTTGACAATACCCTTACTAATCCTCCAACATCACCTTCTGACCTTACGGGGATTTCTTTTCAAGGAACCAAAGTTGAATTTAGGGGCGCATTGAATATAAAACAATTGCTCCCATTTAAAGAAATTTTCGGGAAAAATGACTTACGCCTATATGGTGAATTATGCCTGAACGGATTAAAAAATTACACGGTAGATACAACGAATCAATATTATCCGGCATATAATAACATTGAAAAACGAATGCCCTTGTTATTGGGATTTAATGTTCCCACATTCAAATTCTTGGAAGTATTATCCGTTGAAGCAGAATGGTGGGACAATTCGTACCAGCGTGACGGTATCACCAATTATTTTGCCAACAGCTACTGGAATGTTTTAAATGCGGGCAATGCCGTAATCGCAAATCCGGTTAAATATGGTTCAGCACATTTTGCGCAACCTTATGGTGGCGCATGGCATTGGTCTGTTTACGCAAAAAAGGCCATTATGCCGCATTTGAATTTGGTTGCCCAGGTTGCCCGCGACCATACTTTTATTGAAACAATGTTTACCGGGAGCTCTAACGCAGATCCGGAAGAAGCGCTCGACGGGCTTGGGGATTGGATGTGGACAGGCAAACTCGAATACGTTTTTTAAAGTAAATAAACAATTTTTGTACCTTAACTTAGCGGGAGAAGAGATATGAAAGACTTTTTAAAACTGTTATTTTTTATCGGGGCCATTTCGATGTCAGCCTCCGCCCAGCAATATAGTGAGGTCACCGGCTGGAAAATGCAGGACAGCGCGACCGTTGGTGCCACGACCGGTCAGACAATTTCGTCGGCGTCATACTCAACGAGCGGTTGGTACACGGCAACCGTGCCAGGCACGGTGCTCAATACGCTGGTTGATCAAGGCGTTTATCCCGATCCTAATTACGGTGAAAATATGCTTAACATTCCGGACCTGGCAAATCTGCAAAAACGCTATTGGTTCCGGACTACGTTTAACGTAACCTTTGCCACTGGCCAGCGCGTGTGGCTTGAAATTGGCGGCATCAACTACTTTGCCACTATCTTTGTCAATGGTACTCAAGTAGGAACCATGTATGGCGCATTTAAAGAAGCTAAGCTTGATATAACCAGTCTTGCTGTTTCGGGCGCCAATTGCCTCGCCGTAAAAATCCGGGGAAATTATAATCCGGGAGTTTATCATACTAAACAAAGCGGCACTTGCGGCGACAACGGCGGCGTCATGTCGCAGGATGGTCCGACGTTTATTTCCTCGCAAGGCTGGGACTGGATACCAACCGTCGCGGATCGCGATATGGGAATCTGGAAACCCGTGTATATTCGGGTGACCGGCCCCGTCGTTATCAGGCATCCATGGATAAAGACCACCAACGTCAGCGCTTCCAGCGCAACCATTCCCTTGCAGGTAATGCTCAGAAACGGTTCTGCTGCTGCGGTGACCGGTGTCGTGTCCGCAACCATTAATGCCGCAAATACCTTCACGCCCCAAACCGTTACGGTCCCCGCGAACGACACCCTGAACGTAAATTTTGCAAGCTTGACTATGAGCAATCCGAATTTATGGTGGCCAAACGGGTATGGAGCGCCAAATTTATACTCATGTTCAATCAATTTTATTCCTACCGGATCAGTCGTTTCCGATACCGTGTCTTTTCAATTCGGCGTCCGCCAATATTCGTATTCCTATTCGTCAGCCGGCTATCTTGTCATCAGTTGCAATGGACAGAGAATTTTAACAAGGGGGGGCAGCTGGGGCATTGACGACGCCATGAAACGATGGGACCTGCATAAGCTTGAAGCCAAGGTAAAATATGATAAAGAAATGAATTTTAACGTAGTCCGCGATTGGATCGGAGGGACGGACCGTGAGCCGTTTTACCAATTATGCGATCAATACGGCATGATGGTTTGGGAGGATTTTTGGGAGCCGCATTCAGCGGATGCGCCGGTTGCGGTCGGAGATCAAACAAATTTCATATCTAACATGGTGGATAAAATTTACAGGGTGCGCAATCATGCCTGCGTCGCGGTCTGGTGTGAACGCAATGAAGTTGCGCCAACGCCTGCGTTCTGGACAGCGCTTCAACATTTAGATTCCCTGCTTGACGGAACACGTTTAGCGCAACCTTCATCCGGAAGCAATGGCGTTCACTCCGGCGGGCCATATACGTATACCGCACCTTCACAAGCTTATTCGAGACTTTACGGGTTCCACACCGAACTGGGCGGACCAACACCCATGTCCTATGAAAGCATGGTTGCCACTTTCCCGACTGCGGATCAAATGCCAATGGGAAATCCATGGTGGTCCTTCCATGACTACTGTAACGGCAATGGGTCACCTGCGAATTTTACGGCCGCACTGGGCTATATTTTCGGAGCTCCTACGTCCCTCCAGGATTGTTGCGTAAAGTCCCAAGTTATGAACTATGACGACTACAGGGCCTATTTTGAGGCACTTCAGGCCCAAAGATTCAATGGCGCTACTGGACTTCTATTATGGATGTCCAATTGCGTTTGGCCCAGCACCATGTGGCAGACCTATGATTATTATCTGGAAGGCACTGGCGCAATGTATGGCAGTATGAAAGGCTCCGAGCCGATCCATGTAATGTATTACGGAGGCACCCAGGTCCAGGTCATAAACAATACGATGCAGGCCTTAAGCAATTACTCCGTATCGGCTACAACATATAACTACAGCAGTGGCACAAAAGTTTGGAGCAGTACCGCAACGGTCAATACCGCCGCCGATGCATCGAGTAATGTTTTTACTATAACGGCAGGCACCTCGACGCCCTATTTCCTTGACTTAAAACTCAAAGATGCCTCCGGTAACCTGGTTTCAAAGAATTTCTATATTTTCCCTAGTGATGGCGTCACCAACATCAGCAGCATTTTGACAATGACAAAAACGACCGTGCCCGCCACCGCCAACGCAACCTGGACAAAAAGCGGCACGGAAAACACCGTATCGCTTAAGATCGTCAACACCGGGACGGTGTGCGCCATTTCCTGTCGGCTCCAGCTGACGGGAGCGACAAGCGGAAACAGGATTCTGCCCGTGCATTTCAACGACAATTACTTTTCGCTCATTCCCGGGGATACGCAATCCGTAGTTGTCAAGTTTGACGACGTTGACCTTAATAACGAATCCCCGAAGCTGTGCCTGACCGGAGTCAATGTCGCGCAGACCTGTTATAACATTCCCACGACCGTGACCTCGCTTCGCGGGGCCGCGGTCGGCCGGAAAGCCGGGAGCTATGCATTCTTTACTGGTACCAGCTTGAAAGTGTGCAACGTGCCTGTTAGCACAGCCTGGCGCCTGACAATACTCGATATGCAAGGCCGGACGGTCGTTAATGCCCAGGGCATCGGAAACGGCAATATCGCGACGGTCTCCGTAGCGGGGTTGCGGCCCGGCGCGTATATCGCCACGCTCGTTGCATCCGGAGAACAAAACCGATTCATGGTCATCAAGGCCGCGCATGCCGGAGTTCGATAAGGCGGAATACTAAAAATTTGTTTTATTGCTTCCCTTCTCCTTTTTTAAGGGGAAGGGATTAATTATTTTCAATTTTAATGCGTTTGTTCCACTAATAAGGAGAACCGTTCTATGAAATCGCGTCTTTTTCCGCTTTTTGTTCTCGGTTTTTATTGCGCTTGTTTTTCCGCTACGACGTTTACGGGCCTAATAGTTGACAACAACTCGCCCGTCGATTCCATTGCCAATGCCACCATTTCGTTGCAGGTAAACGGTTCCTCCACCTTCAGCGGCGCAGGAGGGCTTTTTTCATTGACCCTTGCTGGAACGGACGTGGCGAAGCCCGGTTCCATAGGAAATTCGGCCCTGCACGTGTCCGGAACCACGCTCTGCTTTTCAATCGCTTCAAGCGAAAAAGTGCGCATTTCCCTTTTCAACATGGCCGGACGGGACGTCGGCACGGTTTTGGACCGGACCTTTGACGCTGGATCATACACCCTTTCCCTGCCGGAGCTCATGCAAAAAAAAGTGGGGCCCGGTCTTTATATCGTCCGGATACTGAAAGGCGCGGAGAGTCTCGTCGGCACTTTTATGTCGATGGGTCCCAATGGCGGGATGGTCACTGCGGGCAATTCCCTGCCCGGTTTCGGCCGTTCCTCCCTCGCTAAAACGACGGCAACAGTTGACAGTTTAATAGTTTACAGAATGGGATACGTGCAGAAATCGGTCCCCATAACCGCTTATACAACCCAGGACCTCGGCACCATCGTCCTCACCTGGACAGCCGAGGAGGCCCTGGTCGAGCACAAGGCCGATTCGGTTCTCGCGCTCATGACGATAGCTGAAAAAGCTGGCCAGATGGTGCAGACGCAGATCAACAACGGCTCCGAAACCGACAGGCTGACCGACGCGCAATACGCTTCGATGGCGGTAGGGTCCGTTTTTAACGGCGGGAGCGACCCATCGATAAATGGGACCGCAAATTCCGCAACGGTTTGGTCCACGATGATCGATAGGATCCAAACCGCCATTACCACTAATTCACGGCTTAAAATCCCAATGATTTACGGCCAGGACTGCGTCCATGGGGCCGCTGAAATCGCCGGGGCCACAGTTTTCCCTCATGATATCGGGCTCGGCTGCACCCACGACTCGGCCCTTGTGGCCCAGATCGGACGCGACGTCGCGGCGGAATGCGCGGGAACTGGCATTAGGCTTACTTTCGCGCCGTGCATCGCTTCCGTGCGGGATGAATGCTGGGGCCGCACGTTCGAAGGTTTCGGCGAGACCCCTGAGATTAATGTCCAGATGGGCTCGGCGTACGTCCGCGGTTTGCAAGGCGACGGCGACCTGTCGCAAACTGGCGCGATTTCCGCGTCGGCGAAGCATTTTCTCGGTGACGGGGCGACTAAAAACGGGGTCAATAATGACACCGCATGGATTTCCGATTCAACGATGCATGCAGTTCATTTTCCACAATATGCCGCCTGCGCCAGACAGAATGTGTCGGTGGTCATGATTTCGTATTCTACATGGGTGCATGATGGGAAGGCATGGGAACAAGCTATTGACCCTTATACGATGACCACGCTCCTCAAGCGCCAAGCGGGCTTTGACGGCTTTTGCCTCAGCGATTGGGACGGTTTGCCGACCGCCTGCGGCGCCTATAACAATAGCTGCGTGGCTTCGGCAATCAACGCGGGCATGGACATGGTCATGATCGTGGGCAATGTCAACCCGAATAATTTCATCCAAGCGGTCGTGGCCGATGTAGGCAACAATACCATCCCTATCGCCCGCGTCAACGATGCGGTCAAGCGAATTCTGCGCATCAAATTCAGGATGCATTTGTGGGACCGCCCCCTTTCGAACGCTACCCTCAGGAGTCAAGTTTTTTCGCCAGCGCACCAGGCAGACGCGCGCCAGGCCGTTCGCGAGTCCATGGTTTTGCTTACAAATACCGGCAACGCCCTTCCATTAAAAACAACCGACAAGGTCGTGGTGGTAGGGCCTTTTGCAAACGATATGGGCGCGCAGTGCGGAGGGTGGACAATCAGTTGGCAGGGGCAAACGGGCAATACCTGGTCAATCGCGGGCCAGACCATTCTGACGGGGCTCCAGGCAGCGGGCGGGGCCAATGTAACGTATAGCTCCAACGGCACCGCTATCTCCGGCGCGGACAAGATCGTGGTTGTGGTCGGTGAAAATCCCTATGCCGAAGGCCAGGGTGACGTTACGGTCCCCAATTTTTCAGCGGTCCCTAATTACAGCCTGATTCAAACCTGCGTTAGTAATTCCGGCGGGAAACCCGTTATTCTTGTCATGCTTACAGGCAGGCCTATGCTCCTTACCAGTCCTGCCACCTCCTGTCAGGCTATCGTGGAGGCTTGGCTGCCCGGTTCCGAAGGCGGAGGCGTTGCCGATGTGCTGTACGGCGGCACGTATAACTTTACCGGCACGCTGACCCATACCTGGCCCGCGACCGCCGCTCAAATTCCCATCAACGCCGGGCCTGTGTATTCCGATGAGCAGCATGGCACCGGCGGAACGCCCATGTTCGCCTACGGGTTCGGGTTGAAGTACTAAAGATTGCAACTTCTTGAATCGTCTGTCCCTTATGTCCTTTTCAGTCAAGGAAGAGGGAACTTAAGGGACAGGCTGATACATCCGGAAATTCAAATAACCCATCAGTTATGAGGAAAAAAAGCCGCATTCTGCTTTATTGCTTCATCATTGTGAGCGCCACCGCTGTTTCCTTTTCTCCGTCATTATTCGATGGTTTTACTAACTGGGATGATAATACAAATGTCACCAACAATTCAGACATTCGGAAGTTCACTCTCCACAATGTCATTAAGATATTTTCTTCTTCATACTCGGCCACCTATCAACCTCTTACCATGCTTTCCTATATGGTGGAGTTTAGCCTTTTTGGCCTTAGTCAAACGGTGTTTCACGGAACAAATTTATTGTTGCATATAATCAATGCTCTGTTTGTATTTGCCTTGCTTTATTTTCTTTCTGGAAACTTATTTGCAGCCGCAGCAACGGCTTTGCTTTTCGCGGTCAACCCGCTTCGGGTGGAATCCGTCGCATGGGTGGCTGAACGGAAAGACGTGCTTTCTGCGCTGTTTTATCTCCTTTCCCTTTTGGCATATATTTTTTATATAAAGAACCGTAGGCGGAAATATTATTGGCTTTGCCTGCTTGCCTTTGTTTTTTCGCTTCTTTCAAAGCCCATGGCGGTAAGCCAGCCGATTGTATTATTACTTCTGGATTATCTGCTCGATAAGAAGAACGACAAAAAATCAATGCTTAAAAAAACGCCATTTTTTGTCGTTGCAATAGTTTTTGTTGTAATCACGCTCATGACGCAGCGATCCTCGGACGCTATAAACTCTTTCACCGCTTTACCAACGCTTCTGCATATTTGTATTCCTTTTTACGGAATCGCATTCTATATTGTCAAGACTATTCTGCCAGTGCATTTGTCCGCTCTATATCCCGTTACGATTAATCCGGACGTTGGTCTTTATGCCCAATTTATCTTATCTTTCCTGCTGGTGGTCGGAATTGGCATTGCAGTGTTTTATAGCCGGAAATATTCAAGAAAGACGGTTTTCGGCGCCTTGTTTTTCATTGTCACTTTACTGCCGGTTCTTCAAATTGTGTCTATCGGGAATATTATCGTCGCTGAACGATATACGTATTTTCCTATACTTGGCGCCTGTTTCATTGTTGCGGAAGGTTTTATATATTTGTTTAAAACACCCTTTTGGAAAAAAGTTGCGGTTAGAACAACGACCGTAGCTGGATTTATAGTCATTCTCTGTATTTACAGTTACGTTACCTATCAACGTTGTGGCGTATGGAAAGACAGCCTCTCTTTATGGAACGATGTTCTTGCCAGACATCCCTGCTGGCTGGCCTATTATAACCGTGGAGTCGCGTGGAACCTCAAAGGTGACCCGGTCAATGCCATTTCCGATTATACCGAGGCGATCGCTCTTAGACCAAATTATATTGATGCATATAATAATCGCGGTAACTCCTTTGACGATATCGGTGACCATGAACACGCTATTGCGGATTATAACCAAATTATCATGCTCAAGCCTGATTTCGCCAAGGCATATTTCAATCGAGGATTAGCTTATTTTGCCAAAGGCAATATTGACCAGGCAGCTGAGAATATGGAAAAAGCAAAATCCTTGGATCCAGATTACCGCAACCCGGAAAATTATCACAGCCGGGTCATCAAGGAAATAATGAAAAGACGGCATCCTTCGTAATCCCCCTCTCTTTTGCTAATCAATTTATTCATGTGATGAGCTTGACCATATAGCGTAAAGATAATAATTCCGATTAATACCAGAGAATGTATAACCAATAGAGTAATCTGGTATCGTTTCAGTTGGCGATTCCCCCCATCCTAAAAAATTTGACCCCGAGCCATCGGCGTTAAGCAAATAGGTGTAGAAACTTGGATTAAGTTGATAATTTGAACCGTAATCAACGGTTGTATCATTTGGGACAGGCGTAGAAAGCGTGCCACCATTTGCATTTGCGTCATATGTAATTGAGCATTGTCCCTTAAGGGTCGCTTGCCCAGAGGTAGCAAAATTATTGCAGCTATCGGTCACGATGCAATAATAGGAGCCTAAATCGCTTACACCAACAGGGCTAACTTTATAGGTATTACTATTTGAGTTAGCAAGGCCGACGGTTGTACTATTTACACGAAACCATTGATAGGTTAAAGTACTAGAACCGGTAGCTGTTACACTAAAATAAGTAGTTGAACCCAATGTTGCTGTTTCTCCTATGGGATTTGTAATCGTGGGAGGCGTCAGAATCGAGATTAATACGGTATTGCTAACAATGCTATTATTCCCATCGCACGTGCCCGATAAGGCTTTTACATAATACGAGTTATTTGAAAGAGTTCCAGTCAAATTAAAGCTATTGTTTTGAGTTGTTTGAAGTTGATTTCCACTTCCATCAAATACTCCCCAGCTAGCACCGGTTCCTAAATTTCCTCCCGTTATTTTAAATGTCACGCTAGATCCTTGACAGATTTTAGTGGATCCACTGACTGCAAGAGTAGGTGCTGTTGAAGCTTGGTTGAGCGTAATTGAAATAGCATTGCTTGCCGATCCATTACTGCACGTTCCATTTTCGGCTTGTACTGAATAAGAAGTCGCCGTAGTGATATTCGAAATTGTAAAGCTATTGTTTGTTATAGTCGGTTGGGTTGAAAGTCTTGATGGGCCTTTATACACCGCCCAATTGGCCCCTGTCCCTAATGTTCCACCGGACATGGTAAATGCCACGCTTCCTCCAGAACAAATGCTTGAAGAACTGCTAGAAGCGATTGCAAGGGTAGGGGCGGTTGATACTGAATTAACGGCCACTTGACAAGAAACGCAACTGGTAGCGCTTCCACAACTTCCGCCTTCAGCGCGAACATAATAGGTGGTTGTGGTAGATGGTGAAACACCGATTTTTATCCCTGTTCCTATGGCAGTTCCCGAACCGCAACCGCCAGCATACCATGTCCAGGCAGCGCCCGTCCCTAACCTGCCTCCGGAAACGGTAAGCGTATCAAAACTTCCAGGACAAATTGAGGCTGTTTGGGCCGTTGCGCTTGTTGGCGCGGAAGAAGCCGTATTCACCGTCAACATCGCCCCCGCGCTTGTTGTCTTGGTCCCTGAAGTACTGGTCACGAGGCAGGTATAGGCGCCCGTATCGGTTGCCGCCACGGCGCCTATGGACAGGCTTGCCGTCGCGGTGCCGACATAATGCCCTTCAGTTAAGTTACCAGCAGCATTTTTCCATTGATAACTGAGCGAGCCTGAACCTGTCGCGGCAACTATGGAAAAGCTCACCGGGGCACCAAGACATTTTGCCTGGCTCTGGGGTTGTGTCGTTATGGTTATTGCGGTATTGGCCGCAACGGTGACCGTAACCACGTAAGCTTGCGTGCTGCCATCGGCTGCCACAACCGTGTAGGTTACAGGGCTGGTGAAGTTATTCGCAGTGGTTGCACTCGTTTGAACAGTTGTTCCAACTTTAACCGAAGCGCCAGTCGATGTAAATGTTGCCACCAATGCCGTAATATCCGTGCCATAGGGCACCGTCAATGCAACTGTTTTCGCGGATTCAGTAATAGTTCCGTTTACTCCAAGACCTGCAAAGCTGAAGGCTGTCAGGGCTTTTGCGGTATTTGCGGCAACGGTGACCGTAACCACGTAAGCTTGCGTGCTGCCATCGGCTGCCACAACCGTGTAGGTTACAGGGCTGGTGAAGTTATTCGCAGTGGTTGCACTCGTTTGGACAGTTGTTCCAACTTT
>Ga0182027_10003747_pt1 | contig 23841 bp, 18 predicted proteins | sample 712E1DmetaG_FD_121300 | JGI IMG/M metagenome (GOLD analysis project Ga0182027, IMG submission 121300) | Permafrost microbial communities from Stordalen Mire, Sweden - 712E1D metaG (Illumina Assembly) | ecosystem: Environmental > Terrestrial > Soil > Wetlands > Permafrost | place: Sweden... | reverse complement strand
TGGCTCGACCAACTTTCAAGGAAATATCAACGCTGGATCAAGACTCTTGACCAAATCCCCGATGAGGAACTTGACCTGCTGGCTGCGCGCGGTTTTACGGGATTGTGGTTGATCGGCCTGTGGGAACGCAGCCGCGCAAGTCAGCGTATCAAACAGCGGATGGGACAGGCAGATGCGGTGGCATCGGCTTATTCACTGGCTTCCTATGAAATCGCCGCCGACCTCGGCGGTTGGGAATCGCTCGGTAATTTACGCAGCCGGGCCTGGCAGCGGGGAATCCGTCTTTCGGCGGACATGGTGCCCAACCACATGGGTATTGATTCGAACTGGGTCATTGAGCACCCTGACCGGTTCCTATCGCTTGATGATCCGCCGTATCCTTCCTATACTTTCAACAGTGAAGATCTTTCAGACGACTCGCGGGCAGGTATTTTCCTTGAGGATCATTATTACGATCACTCTGATGCGGCCGTCGTATTTAAACGGATCGACCGCACATCCGGCGAAACACATTATATCTACCATGGCAACGACGGCACCTCATTTCCATGGAACGATACTGCGCAATTGGATTACTCCAAGGCCGAGGTGCGAGAAGCCGTCATCCAAACGATCCTGCATGTAGCGCGCAACTTTCCCATTATCCGCTTCGATGCAGCCATGACCCTCACCAAGAAACACATCCAGCGGTTATGGTTTCCAGAACCGGGCGCGGGCGGTGCCATCCCTTCCAGGGCCGAGCATGGACTCACCAAACAAGAGCTTGATGCGAAAATTCCCAACGAGTTCTGGCGGGAGGTCGTGGATCGGGTAGCCCGAGAAGTACCCGAAACGCTGCTTCTTGCCGAGGCTTTCTGGCTGATGGAAGGTTATTCCGTCCGAACACTGGGAATGCACCGCGTATATAACTCGGCTTTCATGCACATGATGCGCGATGAAGATAATGCCAAGTATCGTATGGCGATCAAGAATACGCTCGAGTTCGATCCGCAAATCCTGAAGCGTTATGTGAACTTCATGAACAACCCCGACGAAAAGAGCGCGATCGAGCAATTCGGCAATGGAGATAAATATTTCGGTGTTTGTATTTTGCTTTCAACATTACCCGGCCTGCCAATGTTTGGCCATGGACAAATCGAGGGCTACCGTGAAAAATATGGCATGGAATTCCGACGGGCCAAATGGGAAGAGACTCCGGATGAGGGGTTGATCCGCGGCCATGATTGGAAGATCTTCCCGCTTTTACATCACCGCCCCCTTTTCGCAGATGTTGAACATTTTTGGCTCTACGATTTTTTCAATACCAGCGGCTCGGTCAATGAGAATGTTTTCGCCTACTCGAATTGCCTTGAGAATCCGCACAAGGGGACCGATGAGCGCGGTCTTATTATTTATCATAACAAGTATGACGATACGCGTGGTTGGATCAGAACATCTTCAGCGGTGATCGACAAAGATTCCGGCAGATTGAACCGAAAATCACTTGGTGAAGGATTAGTCCTGCCAGCGGACGGTTACGCCATATTCAAAGATTACGTCACCCATCTGGAATATATCCGTCCCAACCGCGAATTGATCGAGAAGGGTTTGTATTTGGAATTAGGGGCTTATCAAAGTCATGCCTTCCTGGACTGGAGGTTTGTGGAGGGTAATGAGTGGAAGTCAGTAAACGACTCGCTGAATGGAGCAGGAGTGGAATCGGTGCAAGCAGAGCGAGAGAAAATGTTTACTGTAAAGGTTGAGGAAAGATCAGCAGATGAAGAGAAAAAAGAAGCAGCTAAAGCACGCCCGATAAAGAAAAAAGCCGCGGGCGGTGTAAATAATAATAAAAAGAAGGAAGAAACCAGAAGAAAGAAAGTAAAACCCGGCTCCAAGAAGTCATCGAAAACAGTAAAAAAAGTTCCATTAAAAACGAAGACAAGAGTTATAAAGAAAAGCACTGTGATAAAACCCGGGAAGAAAAGAGCAACGGGTGAAAAAACCGATCTTACGAAGACCAGTACGAAGAAACCTGCGAAACGAAAATCAGTCTCATTGGATAAAAAAAGGACAAAGAAGCGTTAAAGAAAAAGACGCTGGAGTTCGTATAAACTCCAGCGTCTTTTATTGATTTACCCCGCGTAGGATTTTGAAATTCTTCCATTCCAACCAGGGATATGCTGGATTAAATTCAATCCGGCAATGTAGAAGTAGCCTGCTGAGTAAATCAGCATCCAAGGGATAATACCCCATCCGATGGTACCGGCCAGCACAAAGGCCGTCAGCAAGGCATATAACCCCAGAGCGATCTCGCCCCAAACGAGCGGGTTGATTGGTTGTAAATAAGTACGGTCAATCGTCTTCCGCTTTCCGGGAGTATTGCTCAGGTTAAGCTTGGGAGTGCGCACGAAATTGCCGCCTTTACCCATCAACCCCTCCATCACGGCAATACTCGTGCTAAGAGAAATACCAAAACCTGTAATCAGCATAAGCGGTATCAATTTAAGCCGTTCACGCAGAGGAGGCGTTTGCGGGGCAGCTGCTACAAGATATAACAACGGAGGTCCAAGGCCGGTAAGCACAGAGAATGGGATTATTCTGAATGCGAAAGGTACAAAGAGACCCACCGGCAGGGTAAGCAATAATAAACAAAGCATAAGGGGATGTACCATATAACCGGTGATATGAAGAGCGGCCATCAAACGGACGTTCCAGGGCAAATCATTGCGCTCAAAAACTTTAGGCAGAATTTTCTTTACAACTTGAAAACTCCCCTTAGCCCAGCGGAACTGTTGGTTCTTAAAAGCCTCCACTTCCGTGGGCAGTTCGGCGGGCACAACCACATCGGGTACATAACCGATCTTCCAGCCGCACATTTGAGCACGGTAGCTTAGATCGAGGTCCTCCGTCAAGGTATCCCATGTCCATCCGCCGGCATCCTCAATGCAAGCTCTGCGCCATAAACCGGCTGAGCCGTTAAAGTTAAGGAATAAACCGTTGTGTGAGCGAGCGGCTTGTTCAACAATGAAATGGCCATCGATGGCCATTGCCTGGGCATGTGTGAGCGAATTATATTTCCGGTTGGTGTGACCCCAGCGGGTCTGCAGGCACCCTAAGATCGGATTTTGGAAGAGCGGTACGGTTTTCTTCAGCCAATCCGGTCCCGGGACAAAATCGGCATCAAAGATGGCTATCAAATCACCAGTCGCCCGGGACAAGCCTTCATCCAAGGCACCGGCTTTGTATCCCTGGCGGTTTGAACGGTGAATGTATTCGATGTTAACGCCCCCTGACTTAAATTCATCCACCAGCCGGTTTATCAGCCCGGCGGTCTCGTCGGTCGAGTCATCCAATACCTGTATTTGAAGGCAATCACGCGGATAGTCCAATCGTGTTACAGCTATCAACAGGCGTTCCACCGTATATTTTTCATTGAAAATCGGGAGCTGTATTGTTACCAAAGGCCAATCCTTCGGAGGAGCCACGGCTTTCTTATCCTGCATGGTTTTCTTTCCGCGTAAATAAAGAATGGCACTGACCAGATTATTAATCCCGTACAATGCCAGCCAAAGAATTATAAAAAGATATGTGAAGGCTAACAGATAGATTAATATTTGTATGATACCGGTTGTTACCGGTAACGAGTAATGATGGACCATATTCACTCCGTTTCAAATCATGTACGAATTTAAATAATTATTCATTGGGTCGAATAAATAGCACCCGGCTTATATTGTGTTGTGCTCCTATTCCTATCTGCTTGGTATCCCTTCGCCATCCTTGCAGGTAAAGCAGGTCTTTCTCGCCTGCGTCTGGAAAGTACGCCACAACAGCCAACCCATCAACAGCAAATACAGGTCAGGAAGGTCTGCCTGATTTTCAGAAAACCCATTGGACAAAAGGGTAATTTACTAATCCTGAAAAAACCCTCTGGATAAACGGTTAACTTACTAATCCTACAATAAACTCTCCATAACCGCATCCATCGGCTGGGGAGGTTTCGTCTCAGCCAGTCGGGGGAGAGGGTGAGACGAAAAATGATCCGGGCTGCTAAAAAAGAATAAAGGATAGCTGGTCATTTACTCTCTCCCTTTTGTTCCATAATAATGGGCCATAATCGTTGGCGTTATATAAATCAGAACGAATTAATAAGAATAAATATTACTTATTTGAGTGAAAGATTAATTAAGTTTGGTTAAGAGGTTGTTAATGTCGGAAAATAACTTCGAGGTCATATTTAGTTTAGGACAACGAGAATTTTCAAGGATCAGGGATTTCGAGTCAGTTAGTTTGTGAAGTTGTGAGGCGCCTGATTGCCAATGAAACTGATCTTTTAAAATATTTTACAAACCTTACAAACACGCAACCACCGTCTACGCGCCGCGCCAAGCCGAGAAATACACTCGGCATCTGCGAGGAGAACCCTTGGCATCTTCGAGAACTGACCACCTTGCATCAATCCCTACTGCTTTGCGTACCGCTTTGCAGTACTTTGTGCTGGAAATACGCATTAAGATGTACAGAAAGTAAACAGCACGCAGTAATTAAGCAGTACTCTGTAATTCTGTTTTACCCGGTTAATCAAATTCGACCACCAGATCAGCGAACCTGGTGGTCGCGGGACGGAACCGCATTAGAGGCCTGCAGAATAGCGAAGCTTAATTCCTTAATTCTCGCATGGGTTTTTTCTGCCAAATGAAAAGCACGATATACAGGATCACCAGAGCACTCAGCCAGAACAGGACTGAACTTATCACGCCTGTCCGTGAGCTTGCATATATCATAGGGTTGTCCTTCAGCCAGGGCAACGATTCAGGCATCGGTCTCTTATCAAGAACGTAATAGAGCACATCTTCCAATCCGCTAAATGCGCCAACGAACAGAGCGAGGAGGAAATACAGGCACTCCTTCCATGCATCCCACATTAGAATGATTCCAATGGTTGCATAACCTGCCAGTGATACAAACCAGCCAGTGTGATACATGTCCGCATATTTCACGAGCTGATTCATTTCAAAAACCCGCTGCCAGACCAGTATGTCTGTTGTAGTGTAAAACAGGACCGCAATGAACGCAGCAAAAATGGGGCGAAATTTCTTCATATGCACTTACACTCCTGGAAGATAATTATTCAAAGGTAAGGTTTTCATCAAAGGATGCTGGACAAATATTAATTCGTCTCTTTTCTTACGTGCTGCCATTCGGAATAGCCAAAGTATAGGATCCGATCATTAAAAGCGACGTCCTATAACAATTACAATACCGTTATCAACCCAATTCCTGCTATACGTTAAATATACAATTACTCTATTCTGTCCATTTCGGTACACATTTCTTTCACAATTCGACATTTCACATACTCAATCCTACTTCCGTTGTATTTGTGGTTAAATTGTAGATATGCGATATATTTATTTTTCTCCTCATCTTGACGATGCCATCCTTTCCGCCGGTGGTCTGATCTCTGACCAGACAAAGGCCGGTATTCCGGTTGAGATCTGGACCTTTATGTCCGGTGTTCCTGATGAGGAACAATTGACGGACTTTGCTCAATTAATGCATAAAACCTGGGGGACGACCACCGCCAGACAGACCATTCAAATCCGCCGTGAGGAAGACAGGCAGGCAACCTCACGGGTGGGCGCGAAGGCCGTCCACTTTGATTTTATAGATTGCATCTATCGCCGTGGAAAAAATGGGGAGGCATTATATGAGTCGGAAGTATTTGTAACACCTCATCCGAAAGACGCAGATCTACCCGCCCAGATAGCCCAGACAATGGTTGCCTGGCTCAAGCCAGACGACGTTGTTGTTTCCCAACTGGCAATAGGCGGACATGTAGACCATATCCTGGTAAGGAAAGCGGCAGAAATGCTGAAGCGCCAACTTGTTTTCGATATGGATATTCCATATCTACTTAACTATCCCGAAGATTTAGGGCCAAGAACCGTAGGAATGAAAGATTCACTTCAACCGGTTTCGGAAGACGGGCTGACCACCTGGCTGGAGGCCATTGAGGATTATGCATCTCAACTTGGGTCGTTATTCTTAAGTATAGATTCGATGCGGGAAAGAATGCGTGCTTATTGGTCGGAACGACGCGGGGTCCAGTTTTGGGGCATTTGAACAGCCAATCGGGCAGGTCTTGATTCGCGTTTGAATCCATGATATATTAAGCCCGCCTTGGGATTGACAAAGGCAAATCATTGCATCCTGTACGGGATGCATATTCTTTCATAAGGAAAGTATTATGCCAACCAAATTCCTGACCAGGGAAGGCTTCCAGAAGCTTCAGGAAGAACTAGACCACTTGCGTACCATCAAACGGCAGGAAGTGGCCGAGCGATTGCACGAGGCGATGGAAGGTGGGGAGTTAATTGAAAATGCCGAGTATGAGGCTGCCAAAAATGAGCAAGCCTTTGTTGAAGGCCGCATTCAGGAATTGGAAATGCTGCTGGCGACTGCCCGCGTGATCGAAGAAGGTGAGAAAAACCATCCAAATGGTTTGGTAGCAGTAGGTTCCACGGTGACCATTCAAGAACAAGGATTTGACGCAGAGACCTATACGATCGTCGGCGCGGCAGAGGCCAACCCCCGTGAAGGAAAGATTTCGAACGAGTCTCCCATTGGCAAGGCTATCCTGAATCATCAGGTCGGTGAGAGTGTGCCCGTTGAGACCCCGGACGGTACATACAAAGTGAAAATCATCAAGATTAAGTGAAGGATTTTCCTTTCGCGGCCCCGCGCATCATCGCCGTAAGGCGGGCGGCGCGGGGTTTTTTGTTATCACCATCAGCATATCCCTCTCCCAGCTCCTTTCCGGAGTACTTTGCAAGGAGAGGGGGAAATAGATGAAAAATGCCAGAATACACACCCCTTGAGAAAATCCGATTGCTAAAGATCGAGGAGCTTCATGATGAAGACGTGGAGACGTATCCCACCCGCGCTGAAAGGACGCATACCAGTGTTGATGCCATTTCGGCTTTTGAAGTTGGAGAGAAGGAAGGACATGAAGTCAAAGTCACACTAGCGGGACGCATCCGTGCGACGCGCGCAATGGGCAAGATTTCATTTGCCCACATAGAAGATGGCACGGGCAAGGTGCAATTGTTTTTCCGGATGAACGAGCTTGGTCAAGACCGGGTGGACTTTTTTAACAAGATGTTCGACATCGGTGACTTCATCCAGGCCGCCGGTGTCATGTTCCGAACCAAGACAGGAGAAATCACACTGCACGTGCACGACTTTAAATTGCTTGCGAAAGCTGTCAGTCCTCTCCCTGCTGCGAAGGACGAGACTCTACCGGACGGGACAGTCCTTCGCCATGCCGCGCTTGAGGACCCGGAACTGCGCGCCCGGCAACGTTACGCGGACCTAGCCGTTAATCCCGAAGTACGTGAAGTCTTCCGCCAGCGTGCCGCGACCATCAAAGCCTTGCGTGAATTTTTAGATAGCAAAGGCTTTCTGGAGGTCGAGACTCCGATTTTGCAGCCCTTGTACGGGGGGGCGGCGGCACGGCCGTTCGTGACCCATCACAATGAGTTGAATCAAGATATGTATTTGCGAATTTCATTCGAGCTGTATCTCAAAAGACTCCTGGTTGGGAACCTGGAAAGAGTGTATGAAATTGGCCGGGATTTTCGAAACGAGGGTGTGTCGTTTAAACACAACCCGGAATTCACCCAACTTGAGTTTTATTGGGCATATGCAGATTATCTGAAGGTCATGGAATTGACCGAGGAAATGGTTGCTTTTGCCATCCAGCAAGTTAGAGGCGTTCAGAAGGTGACTTATCAGAACCATGAGATCGATTTCACACCTCCATGGAAACGATTGGAACTGCGCGCCGGATTGAAGGAAGTCTGTGGAATTGACATCAACGAACATCCAACTGCAGCGACCTTATACAAGGCGATCGTCAAATCAGGCAAAATGCCCAACCCTAATGCCACTCGCGGCAAATTGATAGACTTCTTATTGTCCGAGTTTCTCGAGCCCACCCTCATCCAACCGACTTTCCTTTATGATTATCCGAGAGATATTTCACCGCTTGCCAAATCCAAACCGGAAGACCCGTTAATCGTCGAACGTTTTGAAGGCTATGTGGCCGGCTTTGAATTATGTAATGCCTTTACAGAACTGAACGATCCACTCGACCAAGAACAGCGCTTCCTGGAGATGGGCCGTGATTTTGCCGCCGATGATGAAGAGAAACATCCCATGGATGAAGATTATCTACGGGCCATGCGGTATGGCATGCCTCCCAATGGCGGTTTCGGCATGGGCATCGACCGCCTCGTCATGCTTTTCACCAATAAGCATTCCATCCGTGAGGTATTATTATTCCCTGCGCTACGAACGGGAGAGATGGGTGAGGCAAAGGAATAATTAATCGCCAAACTGCCTTGGTCACGTCGAGTAGTTAAAGTTCTTCATAACGCCGGCATAAATTTAATGAAAAATCGTTATATTCTCATTCTCGGAGATTTGCTTGCTTTAGGAGTCATCACCATCATCGGGTTTGCTTCTCATGGCGAGATGGGACCATCCTACCTGCCTCGAATGGCTGCTTCTTTCTTTCCCGTTTGTGCAGCATGGTTTCTCCTTGCTCCCTGGTTTGGTCTCTTCCAGAATGATATCGTTCAAAATGCACGTCAGCTTTGGCGACCGGTGCTGGTGATGTCCTTTGCCGGCCCGCTGGCCGCACTCTTGAGGGGATTTATTCTCAACTCACCTGTTATTCCGGTTTTCGTAGTCGTACTGAGCATAACGTCCGCATTAGGATTGATTCTCTGGCGCGCCGTGTACTATCTTTTGAACCGCCGGGTGGGTTAAGAAAATAGCCCCAGCCTTTTTCCTGTTGTTCTTCATCGTGATAAAATAATTTCAATGGACGAATTTGCACTCATTCAATCCGCCCAACACGGCGATCTTGATGCTTTCAACAGCCTAGTACTGGCCTATCAAGACAACCTTTTCAACACGGCACTACGCATCCTCAATGATGAAGAGCTTGCAGCAGACGCCACGCAGGACGCTTTCCTCTCCGCCTTTCGCAGCATTAATTCCTTTCGCGGCGGTTCATTCAAGGCCTGGTTAATGCGGACAGTCACCAACGCCTGTTACGATGAACTGCGAAGGAAAAAACGTCGCCCGACAACACCGCTTGAGCCTGAAGGCAGCGACGGCGATGAGATGGATGCGCCGCGCTGGCTGGCTGACCCTGCGCTTACACCCGAAAGACAGCTAGAGGCTGACGAGCTAGAACATGCCATTCAACATTGCCTGGATCATCTGCCAATGGAATTTCGAACCGTGGTTGTGATGGCTGATCTACAAGGGCTCGATTATTCCGATGTGGCCGTCGCAACACACACACCGCTAGGAACCATCAAATCGAGATTAGCTCGTGCACGGCTACGTTTGCGGGAGTGTTTGCAGGGGTTCAGGGAACTTCTGCCCGCCGCGTTTCGTCTGCAAGAAGAACCGACACGTTAAGCGTGTCCAAATAAACCATGAACTTTCGTGATGTTGAACTCCTTTCGGCATATCTAGACGGGCAACTCAGCCCGTCTGATTCTATACGATTGGAATCCCGCTTAGCCTCGGACCAAAATTTACAAGCAGTTATGGACGATCTGCGCACTGCGCGAGGTCTACTTCGGCAACTCCCGCAGAGGCGGGTTCCACACAATTTCACACTGACAACAAAAATGGCGGGATTAAAAGCACCCGAACTGCGGGTTTATCCCGTTTTTCGCCTGGCGACTGTGGTGGCAGCTTTGTTATTCATGTTCACTTTCGTCGTGAATAAATTTGCCCCCATTGAGACAATCCATCTTTCGGCTGCTCAAGCACCTGCTTCCGGGATGGGAGGAGGATGCAATAATTGCGGTCCAGCCGAAGCTGCACCCGCAGCTACCGAGGCCCCTGTGCAACCGTTTGCTGCTCCAGCGCCCACAGAGGTGCTGCCTTCGACGCAGGATAACTCCCGCAATTTAACCCCATCCACTCAACAGATCACACCTAAAGCGGCGGTACCGCCCCCGGTCATTAACCAGCCGAGCCCCATTCCGTCTGAAGCGCCTGTCCCGCTAAGCTGGCAGATCTCCATTGGAATTATCGCAGTTATTTGTGGCGCGGCTGCATGGTTCTTACGTCTGCGAAGCGAACGAGAATTCCAAAAGCGATGGAACAAGAAATAAATTTTTGTCCGCGTTGTGGAACAAATGTGACGCTTGTCGAACTATTCGGTCATGAACGGCCAGTTTGTCCAAAGTGCGGGTGGACCTATTTCGCGGATCCGAAAGTGGCCGCGGCTGTCCTTGTCGAAAAGGATGACCGTGTACTTCTGGTGAGACGCATCAATGAGCCTTTTCGCGGCTTATGGTCATTGCCCGCGGGTTTTGTGGACGCCGGGGAGGACCCTGCCAGGGCGGCTGAAAGAGAATGTTTGGAGGAAACGGGCCTCACGGTCCAAGCGACAGGCGTCATGGATATTATCGCCGGTCGTGAACATCCGCGCGGCGCCGACTTTATCATCGTTTATTATGGCTTGGTCGTGAGAGGAGAATTACGGGCCGCCGATGATGCCGACCAGGCAGAATGGTTCGACCTTCACCACCTACCCACACTTGCTTTTCGCGCGACCCAAACCGTATTAGAACATCTGTAAGTAAATCATCCTAATGGATGGTCTCTGTTCTCTTGCAGCTTGAAGTATAATGCTTCTAATATAAATCCAAATCGGAGGAGGAGTAAATGAAAAACCGAAGTTTTCATTATTTATTGGGTTTTGCAGTCCTGGTTCTGGCTATAAGCTTGTCTTGTTCCGTATTTAATCCAACACCGACCTCTTCCCCGTCCCAGCCAACACAACCTCAATCTCAATCAACACAACCTCAACCTCAACAAACACAGCCTCAATCAACCCAGTCTACCAGTGACACCAGTACAAGTAGTGACCTTGTCACCTTCACTGATAAGAACAACTATTATCAGATTGATCTGCCGGGTGACTGGAAGCATACAACGGGCACCGATACAAATTTATATATAGACACATTTACATCGCCCGACAAGAACGCGCTGGTCGAGAACATTGTATATGATGACGGCAAAGTTTTGTCAGGTAATTTGAACGGTAGATTTGCTCTTGTTTTACTTAATGATTTTTATAGCTACACCAAAAAGGAAGGCGACATTCGAATTAGTGACGACAGCATTCAAAACGACGGCAGCGAGCGTCTCACTTGGACTTCTAAAGGTGGTGGTTACTCCGGGGCATCCTACTTTGAAGTTCGTAAAAGAACCACTTTCATGATGATCACAATCGAATGGAATAATGCCTTCGAGAACACTTATATTGACGGGTTGAATAACGTTATTTCGAGCTATAAAATACCATAATCATATGACCGCTTAGTTCGCTAGATTAAATCCTTGTTTTTACTCTATACAAGATGAAATCATGTATAGAGATATATGGAAAAAAGGAAAAGATAAAGCAATGAGACCGGCGTTCGCCGGTCTCATTGCTTATTTGAAGTGAAGTATTCTTGTGCTACAATCATTTTACTAAGCACTTTGCAGTTTCTAAGCCTAGAGCGGAACCCCAATTTCCGTCCTAGAAAAAGCTCGATGTGGTTTAGGGATTATTTCAGGGAATAGCATGAATTTAGACCTTCGCCCTTCTCCAATTGCCGGACTCTGGTATGAAGGGGACCCCAAAGTTCTAGCGAGAACTGTAGATGGGTATTTGGACCACGCTGAACTTCCGAAATTGGAGGGGGAGGTAATCGCGGTGGTCGCTCCACATGCAGGGCATCGTTATTCGGGCCCGGTAGCGGGGTATGCCTTTGCGGCGCTGCGGAGAAGGACGCCCGACCTGGTTGCCATCCTGTCACCTTTTCATAATTACCAGAACGCTCCTTTTCTTACGTCCGGCCATGACGCCTACGCTACGCCTTTTGGCGCTGTCCCGATCGATCGTGCAAGCATTGATGCTTTGGATGCTGAATTGCGATCCGAACTGGGTTTCGGTCTGACCCGCATAACCAACGATTCCGAACATTCACTTGAAATCGAGTTACCCTTTCTTCAACGTTCTTTGGCTTCTGAGTGGAAGTTGTTACCGGTCATGGTGCGTACTCAGGATGCAAGCGTCTCAGAAAAGCTAGGCAGGGCTCTCGCCAAAACCGTTCAAGGGAAGAACGCAATTCTTGTTGCAAGCACAGACTTGTCTCATTATTATGACCAGCAGACTGCCTTAACCCTCGATCGTGCCATGCTGGCCCAAATCGAGGCGTTCAACCCGAAAGGCGCCTTTGACCTTGACCGGAGCGGCAAAGGCTACGCCTGCGGCCTAGGTGCATTGACCGCCGTTATGTGGGCTTCCCGGGAACTGGGTGCAGACAAAGTCAAAATCCTGAAGCATGCCACCTCAGGAGACATAACGGGTGATTACGATGCGGTTGTAGGTTATGGTGCAGCAGTACTCTTGAAGACAAAGTAAATTCTTATGTCCACCTTCGTTCAAATTGCTGTTAACGTCCCGTCCCTGGCGGGCGTTTTTGATTACAGTCTGCCTGAAAGCCTTGCCGGTCGGGTTAGAGAAGGCCAGCTCGTTGTCGTCCCTTTTGGCAAGCAGACGGTGCAGGGTGTGATCCTGCGTTTTATCGATCAGCCTTCCATACCCCAAACAAAAGAAATCAACGAATTGGTTGATCCCGAACCGGTTCTTACCTCCGTGCAAATTGCCTTCGCTGAATCTTTGGCCAAGTCAACACTCTCTCCGCTCGCCGCGATCCTTGCCTTGTTTTTGCCTTCGGGGCTGAGTCGTCAGGCAGATATCTTATTCGCGATCCGTGAATCGGGATTTGATCCTCGAAGTACGACTCCAGACCTAACGAGCCTCGCCTCCCGCCTGGTCAAACTGTTGCGCGAACGAGGTCCCTTGCGCAGCCGGCAGATCGACCGGGCAATTGCGCATTTGGAGTGGCGAAGAACTGCGCAGGCCCTTGTCAAACGCGGCGTTCTTACTTCACAATCCGTTTTACCACCCGCAGGTGTACGGTCAAAATTCATCCGTACGGCACAACTCGCCGTTTCGCCCGAAACTGCTGAGGCACTGATGCCTGAAATTGGAAGCACACAAGCCACACGCACACGGCGCCAGAAAGCGCTGCGCTTTTTGATCGAACATCCTGATGCGATCAATGTATCGTGGGTCTATGCCGAAAGCGGATGTAATCTAACCGACCTGCAGGATCTGGGTGAGCGGGAACTCCTGACCCTGCGTGAGACCGAGATCTGGCGTGACCCTTTGGAAAAAATCAAGGATTGGGAATCGGAAAAACGCGACCTGGTCTTAACGAATGAACAACAAAACGCCTGGCAAAAATTGGAGTCGGGCTTTGATGAAATGGCCGCCGGGAAACCCTTCCTGTTACACGGTGTGACCGGATCGGGTAAGACCGAGCTATACCTGCGAGCTGCGCAGGAAGCTATCCGGCGCGGCCGGCAAGCCATCATCCTTGTACCTGAAATTTCTCTTACGCCGCAAACGGTTCGAAGGTTTTTAGCGCGCTTTCCAGGACAGGTGGGGCTGATCCACTCCAAACTTTCGGAGGGTGAGCGTTACGATACCTGGCGGCGTGCCCGCTCCGGCTTGCTCAAAATCATCATCGGACCACGCAGCGCTCTATTCACCCCGCTGCCGAATCCCGGTTTGATCGTTCTTGACGAATGCCATGACGCATCCTATTACAACTCCGAGCCGCCGTTCTATAATGCGGTAAGTGCTGCACAGACCTACGCTCAGATCTGTGGTGGAGTATGCATTTTGGGATCGGCAACACCCAGCATCGTCCAACGCCATCAGGCTGAGGTTGGGGAAAGCATCCACCTCGAATTAACCCAACGCCTTTCGTCCGATCCGCTCACAGAATCTGCGGAAGGCTTGGACCTGCCGCCAGTCCACATTGTGGACCTGCGTGAGGAACTCAAGGCAGGCAATCGAGGAATATTCAGCCGGGAACTTAGCGAGGCACTTGGCAATACCCTTAAGCGCGGCGAACAGGCCATATTATTTTTAAACCGGCGCGGCACTGCGACTTATGTGTTTTGCCGAGATTGTGGCTACGTGGTGAAGTGTCCGCGGTGCGATGCCCCGCTCACCTATCATTTTTCAACTGGTGAGAAGCTGCTCTGCCATCGCTGCGGTTATGAACGTCAGATGCCGAAGAAATGCCCTGAATGCGGTAATACAAACATTCGCGCCTATGGTCTGGGGAGCGAAAAAGTCGAGGCTGAAACGCAAACGCTATTCCCCAAGGCGCGTACTTTGCGCTGGGATTGGGAGACCACACGCCAGAAAGACGCGCATGAGATCATCTTAAGCCATTTCGTGTCGGGCCGCGCCGATGTGTTGGTTGGCACACAAATGCTTGCCAAAGGACTCGACCTGCCGCGTGTGACCCTGGTCGGCATCGTATTGGCCGATGTAGGCCTGAACCTGCCTGATCCATTTGCTGCAGAACGTGTCTTTCAGGTGCTGACCCAGGTCGCGGGCCGTGCCGGGCGTTCGTCGCGCGGCGGCCTGGTCGTACTCCAGACATTTACCCCCGAGCATTATGCCATTCAAGCCGCGGCTTTGCACGACGTCAACGGCTTTTATAAGGAAGAATTGACGCAACGAAAGCGACTCGGTTATCCACCCTATTCGCAGTTAGTTCGACTCGAATATCGCCATTATGACCCGGCAAAAGCGGAAAAAGAAGCACGGGCCCTTGCAGTAAAACTTCAAGGGCGACTGAAGGCAGACGGCCGGAATTTGACCACCCTCATTGGCCCTGCTCCCTGTTTTTTCAATAAACTTGATGGTAGGTTCCGCTGGCAGATCGTCCTGCGCGGAGCGAACCTTGAGCCGCTGGTGGGAGGACGACTGGCTCCCGATTGGCGGGTTGAAACCGAACCTGTAAGTTTGCTATAATCTACTCAACTTTTATTTTAGGAGAGCGTTATGCAAAGTTTATCGCGCGGTTGGTCGTTCATGCAACAAGCCTGGCAGATGGCATTTAAAGACAAGGATCTGATCAAGCCGTCCATCTATGCCTTAATCGTCGGTTTTTTCGTTTCGATTATCGGGATCATTCCACTTATAGCAGCAGGTTTTTTATTAGGAGGAAACAGCAGCCTGGTTGGGCAGATCACCATGGTAGTGATCAGTGCCATTTTAATTTTTGCCCATTATGTCGTCAGTTACTTATTTTCCGGTATGACCGTTTATTTAATCTATGGATATCTTTCTGAGGGCGACGGCCGCATGGACAAGGCCTGGGCCATCGTCCAGCGCGAATTTTGGAATATCATCAGCCTGGCTGCCGTGTCCACCGTTGTCAATTTGTTTATCCGCAGACTGCGCAGTGGACGGAACCGCCGAACGGGAGTAAATTTGGCAGGCAGCGCATTAGGAGGCCTGATCGATACAGTCTGGACAGAGGCTTCGTACCTTATTCTACCGGCCATGATGATCGAAGATGCCAACCTAGCAACAGGCGTCAAACGTGCAACGCAGATCGCCAAAGGCAACCTGCTGTTGATCGGTGTTAGTACGGTCGGTGTTCGCTGGCTCACAGGGCTCATCAGCTTCGTGCTCGACGCCATTGGGCTTGTGATCGGGCTGGGAGTGGGCTTCGGGCTGATGTCATTGTTCAATTCAAGCACAGTCGCGCTCGTTATAGGCATCGGTCTGGGTGCCATGATCTTCTTTGTTTTTGTGATGGTGGCCGGCATCATCAGTTCGTACACCATGACCGCTTACAATACCTGTTTGTTCCTGTGGGCGCGCGATGTGGAGAAAGCACAGGCGCAGGGCAATCCAATTCAAGTGGCTGCTCCCGCCCCCCTGGCTGCTGCGCTGGCGTAGCAGCCTGATGATCGCACCCTAAACCATGCAGCCGGAATATCGTCGTGAAATCATAACTTGGGAAGAGGTGGATCGCCTCATTGATTACCTTATCCCTCAATTTAAACGCGAGTTCACCGCCATGGTTATCATCACACGCGGCGGCATTGTACCCGGCGGATTATTAGCGGATGCAATGAACATCACACACATCCTGACGGCTGCGGTGGATTTTCCGGCGCAGACAGCAAGCCAGAAATCCTCGCTCATGGCCTGGCCTGCCTTCATCCAATTCCCAGCCGATGACAAGCTGCGCGGCCGCCCAACTTTGATCGTGGACGATGTTTGGGGCTCAGGGCGCACGAGCACCGCGGTCAAGAACCGGGTTTCCGCTGCCGGAGGATTCCCTGAAACCTGTGTTTTACATTTCAACCCCTATCGGAACCTGTTTGGAACCGTCAGACCCGATTATTATGCCGCGACCACCGATGCCTTTATTATTTATCCGTGGGAGATCGACCGCGGGGTAGATAAAATGATGCTCGGGAATGAGTCCATATAACATCGAGAAATTGAAGATTGCTGCGAAAATATTACAGATCCTGATCTTAAGTATATAAAGTTGCGGGTGACAACCCTTGGGAACAACAGAAAAGGGATGCGCAATGAGCGTATCCCTTTTTCGTTAAATACCAAACGATCCCAATTTATTTGAGAGACTCAAGGCTCATTGGATAATGTCATCCCGGATTGTATTTTCGTCCCTTCCAAGTTACCCCCTGGCCGGATAACACTTTCCACGACGAAGTTAGCATCATGGCGGTGAAGACACCTGCACCGAGCGGCGTCGTTACAGTATACCAACGAGAAATACCCATACTGTGCGCTATTGCTGCGCGCACACAAAGCAATACTCCCCACAATACCAGAGCTTCGGCAATGACCGCCATGGCCATCCATCCGCCATGGTGAAGAAACCAGAATAATCCGAGCAAAGGCCAGACGGGAAGAAAAAGTGCTGCAACGACCAAAAGAAAGGCTCCGACAGCACCCAGCAAAAGCAAAGCAGGCTGATCCCGCAAACCGAGATAAATATTCTTCGTCCAGCCTTCCCACATCTGGGGCAATGAATTGTACATATGGGTGCGAACCAATTTCTTTCCGTCCGCGATAATAAGCCTGTAACCATTGCTTTTGACCTGTTCCGCGATCGCCTTATCTTCAACAATCTGATCCTTGAGGCGTTCGTATCCGCCAATGGCCTGATAAACACTGCGCTTGATCAAGATGAACTGACCATTGGCAACAGCATCGTGTCGGTTTGGGTCGTTGACCTTACGGGGCGAGAAACCAACTGAAAGTGCGGTCATGACCAGAGGCAACACAACCTTTTCCCAGAATGTACCAGTAATCTGATAGGTCAGGACTGTAAACAGGTCAGCGTTGGTTTCCAAAGCCTTGGCGTAACAAGAAGCCAGTGCTTCGGGTGCAAGGAAAGTGTCGGCATCTATAAAGCATAACCATTCACCACGAGCCGTTAGAAAGGCTTGATGAAGAGCATGGGGTTTCCCAGCCCAGCCGGGAGGAAGCGGCGACCCATATAAGGCATGCAAGCGCCTATCATCAGATCGTTCTTTTATTATCATCGAGGTGGCATCTGTCGAGCGATCATCCATCACGATGAGTTCAAAAGCGGGATAGGTCTGTGCAAGTATTGCCTCCATGCAAGGGCGAAGATTAAGCTCTTCGTTGCGCGCCGGAACACAAACCGAAATTAATGGTACGTCAGCAGAGGCAGGTACAGGGTCGACCACAATATCCAGATGATTTTGATCGTGTATCCAGTAGATTACAAACAGTCCAACCAGGAAAAAAATAGTTGAAAATATTAATATCAAACTCATGGGATCAAGGAATAGTGGGTAATCATGGCAGGGAGGTTATAAATGAAGATCAGCCCGAGAGCAATCATTGCGGCCATCCAATATTTCGGCTGCCACTTCCATAATCTTTCGAGTATTCCGCCAGCCAGGAGACCCAGGAAAGGGAAGATTTGCATCATATGGGTCGCTTTGATCAAATCGCCACCCTGACCCTGATTTTGATATCGAAGCAAATACCATCCATAACCTGCCAGGGAACTTAACACGATGAGAAAGAAAATAGTTTGACCTACTATCCGGCCGTCATCCGGACGTTTGATCAAAGATCGGATAATCTGAATGAGGGTAAAAATAAAACCTGCTGCGAAAATAGCCGAGGGCAGTAATGAAATGAAATTGACCCGTCCAAGATAGCCATTAATCGTATACCTGTTCGTGTCAACCCAGTCGGGGAGCGGTTTTCCTGAACGGATCATAATATCCAAATACTTGCTGATAATATATTCGCCGGTCCTGGTGTCCCTGGCATAAACCAAAAAATATTCCGAGTAATCGCCCCAAACATCGGAATAGAAAATAGCCGGAAACTGGTTTGAAAAACTGGGCCGAACAGGATCGGTGAACAACTTTCCTGAGCCCGTACCAAAATAGAATTCCGGGGGGAAGTCGCCCAGTGAAAGTGTGGATGCCGGCCGGTCCCAGGCGGTCAGCGAGCCATACCGTTGAAACATAATAAGGTAATACCAGCCAGCGACCAGAATCGGTACCAGAATACAAACGATCAACATGGAAACAGACTTCCCAATATTCGAATGGTCCCTGATTACAGCATAGATCGCAATCAAGAAGATTGCAGGAAGCACTAAAAATCCCCATTGACGTGCGAGGATGGAAAGACCGAATGCCAGCCCAAGCAAAATCAAATTGGATACAAGATTTCCTCTGGCAAGAAAAATCGATAGAACCTGATACGCGATAAAAACGATCAAAAGTGGAAGGTACGTCTCGCCGCGGATCAAGGCAAAGGTCTTGTAAAAAACCGGCAAGATCCCAAGCATAGCCAGCGATGACAACTTGTAAATTATGTTTTTTGGATCAACCAGATCGCATATTTTTAGCAGGTAATAAGTCAGTCCCAGAGAGAGAAGAACATTAATCAATTGCGCGAATTTGGCGGCATGCCAAAGATCAATCCTGCCTGTCGCCAGGACGATGGCAGGCAACATATAGGCGAGAGGAGGAATATAACATTGAGCCGATTCCGCACAAGTAGGGATCTCCTTATTTATTGCGAGGGCTTTAATATAATGGATGTGATCTCCTGCATCATATCCCTGGTAAGGATCGTGCAGGATTGCATTGACGAGAACAAGGAAATTGATCAGGATAAAAAGAAAGACGAGAGGTTTATTGACTCTGCCGTCATGGTAAAAGGGGTCAAGTACTTCCTGGAGGATGGCTGGCATTTTATACAACCGTGACCTTACTTCCCGTGTCCGTCTTTTCCACTTCAATACGTGTGGGGAATGCATCTTTAAGTTCGTCGAGATGTGTGATAACCAAAATCTTGGAAAAATCACTTTTTACCAGGTTGATCGCCTCAATCAGACGCTGCCTGCCTTGTATATCCTGCGAGCCGAAGCCCTCATCGATAATCAGTGTTTGTAAGCGCGCTCCTTTGCGCTGCGCCAGGACTTCGGCGAGTGCCAGTCGGATGGCGAAATTTACACGGAAGGCTTCACCGCCAGAGTACATTTCGTAATCACGGACTCCGGCCGCGTCGCTGATCTGGATGTCAAGCGTCTCTTTTAAGTCCTCGCGTTTCCTGTCTTTATATTCGGCTTGCGTCACAAAGCGGACGGACATCTGTCCATTGCTCAACCGGTCAAGCAGCTCATTGGATTTGGATTCAATTTCGGGCAAAACCTGTTCGATGAGCAGCGCAGGGACACCTGCCTTGCCAAAGGCGCGTTCAAGGGTCTTGTGCTGCCCAATTTGCCGAGCCAACTTCTCGAGGGCGTATTTGAAATCGACTTTACGAGCCAGAAGACCATCCAGAACAGTCACCTTCTGTCGGGCCGCGCCCACTTCCTGATTGAGGGCGTTTTCCTGCTCCTGCATATTGAATAGAACGCGTTCAGCTTCATCCGGATCGGGAGTTTGCTCGAGTGCAAATTCCAAATTTGCTCTTACAGATTTGTATTCCGTTTCCTGTCGATCCATCTCCAGCTGTTGATTATTAATCTCGGATTTCAGGTTTTGGATTTCATTATCCAACTGTGCCAACGTGGCCCGCGTTGTTTCGAGCTTGCGATATTCTTCGTCGCTGATCCGACCTTCCAATTCCGTCCTACGGCTGGCGTCATGCGCTGCAGCATCGTAACCGAGTTTAGCGAGCTGTTTATCGAGCCTAGCGAGTTGTTTTTGGGCGTCGACTGCGTACTTTTCGCTCTCCAGTACTTTTTCAACTTCCTTCAAGCGCTTCCTGCCATTGATCTCCCAATCCCTGGAAAGAGAGTTCAACCTATCGAGACGCTCAGTCAGTTGGGCAGTCGAATTGGAGTGGATCAGCCGTTCATTGTCAGCGGAAGAAAGTAAGCCGATCTTCGATTCAAGCGCTTTTATATTTACAGTCAGTTCCTCCGAAGTGGATTTATTAGCGCGGAAACGGTCACCCTTCTCTTTGCCGTCAGCTTGCAGCTGTTTCAATGTAACCTTGCGATGTTGCGGACTCAAAGGCTGTCCACATAATGGACAGGTGGCGCCCTCTGTGGAATCCAATGTCTCGATTCGTGCCTTAAGTTCGTCCATTTCGATTTTCAGAGCTTCGTTCTCGGCTTTAATCTCAGCCAGTCTTTCGCGGGCGTTGTTACGTTTTAGATCGAACTGACCGCGTTCGACAACCTTCGCTTCAGCTTCAGTCTGCAATTTTCGGGAATTTTCGACCTCAGTTTTCAGAATACCAATCTCAGATTCCTGTTCATGGATGGCCGCTTGTTCAGTCAATAGATTTCGTTGTTCCTCGATCAGACGAGCTTTCTCAGCCACAATTTGTTCGAGAAAAGGAGCCCGGTCCCTTTCCTGCTCGCGAAATGTGGAGGCGACTTTATTCCATTCTTCCAGATCCGCGCGATTTTTTTGCCACGTTCTGTAGGCGGACTCTATCTCTTTGGAGCGTTGAATAAGGCCGATATCGACGGCGCGAACAGCCTCTCTTTCAGCCAGGCGGCTCTGGAGTCCGGAAATATGTGCGCGTGACCTTTCAATAGCAGCAGCCAAGGTCTCAACAAGTCTGCGCTGCTGGTCCAGAGAAGCAGCCGTTTTTTTGATATTTTCCAAAACGGTTTCCTGTGTTTTACGAGCCGAAGTCAAGAGTGTTAGTTGTTCCCCGAGTTCCTGGAGGTGTTTTTTGCGCGGCTCTTCCTCGGCTAACTCAGCATCTATCTCGGTGATGCGGCCGTCAATTCCGCCCGCTTCTTCTTCAAGCGCCTTACGTTTCTCAAAAGTTAATGCCCTATAGGTATCCCACACCTCAAGGCCAAGGATCGTGCCCAGCACTTCCTTGCGTTTACTGGCAGATTGTTGAGTGAACTGATCGGCATTCCCCTGTAAAAAGAAGGATGCATTTATAAAGGTCTCGTAATCGAGACGCAGAGTTTGTTCAATGCGCGCCTGAGTTTCACGCAGTGTGCGTTCGGTAAGCGGCTTCCAACCGATGTCATTCGAGTCCTGACCATTCGTGCCTGTGGGAGACTCTCGAATTTGGAATTCCAGTATAGTCGTTTTTCCACGCGGCAGAACCCGTTGAACACGGTATACATTGCCTTCATATTCAAATGTAAGAACAACCTCTGCGGCTTTTGATTGCAAATTGACCAGTGAGTCATCGCGTTTACGCGCCTGACCGAAAAGCACCCAGGTCATGGCATCGAGTAGCGACGATTTACCTGCGCCGTTCTGGCCAGAGATACAGGCCAGATCAAATGCAGTGAAATCTATTTCAACCGGATCGCGATAAGAGAGAAAACCGGAAATGCGAAGCTGCAAGGGTATCATTTTTTAAATTATACCTTGTGGTGCCTACCGACAAGAAAACCGAAAGGATAAGTTTTATCCAATCCCGCTTTTACCTTCTCTTTTTTTCTTTTATGTTATCATCGTGCCGATGCTCGACCCCGACGACCCACGTACACGCCGACGTTTGATCTTGATCGCAATTATTCTCGCGACCTTACCATGCTATTGTCTCGGAGGTATCGCTTTAGGTTTTGCACCCAAGCCGGGCGACAGTACGACCACTCCATCCATCACGTTGACTGCCACGGCCACCGGATCAGCCACTCCATCTGCGACGTTAACTCCGACTGTCACCGGCACGGTTTCAAATACACCGACTTCCAGCCTCACTCCGACAAAAACCGCGACACCTTTTATCCCGCCAACACTGACATTCACCGCCTCGCCCACTCTTACCTTTACGGCGACCTTTACACTCACGCCGAGTGCCACGCACACGCCGACATTTACACCCTCAGCCACGGAAACTCCCAGACCCACCGAAACCCTTACGCCAACTGATACCCTGACCCCGACGATTACTGCCTTTCCGACGCCATGACGGATATTCTTCCCTTTCTCAAGTCCCTGATCTCCGTATCGGGTCTATCAGCCTATGAAAGTCCTGTTGCAGCTCTTATCGAACAAAAATGGAAACCTTTGGTCGATGAGCTTTCAACCAGCCGCCTGGGTTCGGTGCACGGTTTGAAGCGCGGCCAGGGGAAAAAGGTTCGTCCTTCCATTATGATCGCCACTCATATGGATGCCATTGGTTTAATGGTCACTCAGGTGGTGGATGGATTTCTACATATCGATGAAATTGGCGGTGTGGATGCCCGCATCCTACCCGGAACGCCAGTTATTGTTCATAGCAGGCAGGATTTGCCAGGTGTGATCGTAATTCCGCCAGCCCAGACACTGCCCGAAGAATACCATGATGGGGCAATTGGCTTAAAACATTTGCTGGTAGACACCGGTTTGTCAGCGGCAAAAGTAGCAAGCCTCGTCAGAGTCGGCGACCTTGTGTCGTTCAATACACCAGCCGTTGAGTTATCTGATGAGGTATTGAGCGGCCATTCCCTCGATAACCGCGCATCGGTCGCTGCGCTGACCATCTGTCTTGAAGAACTCCAGACCCAATCGCACATTTGGGATGTATGGGCTGTCGCGACAGCACAGGAAGAAGAAACGTTAGGTGGGGCCGCCACTTCTGCATACGAGATACACCCTGATCTCGCTGTTGCCATCGATGTAACTTTTGGCAAAGGTCCCGGCGCGAGTGGTTGGGAGAGTTTCCCATTGGGAAAGGGGCCAACGCTTGGCTGGGGTGCCAATTTGCATCCCTTCCTTTATAAAGAGTTTAAAGAATTAGCAGATAAGCTTGAAATTCCCGTTGCAATGGACATCACGCCCACACACTCCGGCACGGATGCATATGCGATCCAGGTAGCGCGGGCGGGTATCCCAACGATGCTGATCGGCATCCCATTGAGGTACATGCATACGGCGGTTGAGATAATCGCCATCAAGGATGTCCAGCGAGCAGGACGTTTGCTGGCTGAATTTATCAGCAAGCTTGAAGTTGAATTTGTCTCAAAGATGTCGTGGGAGGAAGAAGATGGAAAATAAACCTCCTACCATCGGATCAGCTCAATTCAAATTGCTTAAAAAACTGTGCAATGCTGTTTCCGTATCCGGCGACGAAAATGAAGTGCGAAAGATGGTCCATGAGGAAGTTGCTCCATACGCGGATGAGGTCAAGACGGATGCACTCGGTAACCTGCTTGCCTCCAAAAAAGGTCGTGGAGCGAAACGCCTGCGGGTTATGCTGGACGCTCACATGGATGAAGTGGGTTTCATGCTTGTTGCAGAAGATGGCGAGGGGTTATATGAATTCAAGACCATCGGCGGTATCGATGCCCGCAACCTAGTGGGCAAACAGGTTGTAGTGGGTAAAGATCACAAGCCGGGCGTGATCGGGGCAAAACCCATCCATCTGACGAAATCGGACGAGCT
>Ga0182027_10003746_pt1 | contig 23852 bp, 21 predicted proteins | sample 712E1DmetaG_FD_121300 | JGI IMG/M metagenome (GOLD analysis project Ga0182027, IMG submission 121300) | Permafrost microbial communities from Stordalen Mire, Sweden - 712E1D metaG (Illumina Assembly) | ecosystem: Environmental > Terrestrial > Soil > Wetlands > Permafrost | place: Sweden... | reverse complement strand
TTATTGGTAGTGTTAATAAGTTCAAGATAAGTTATTCAAGCAATAATATTAGCTAAAAAATAAATCATTTATGATGCTCTGGAATATAATATCCTCTTCGGATACCCCCCTAATTGAATTTTTATACATTACTAATAAAAAAATCTCTGGTGATAGCCAGCAAATTAACTAGAAATTACCTGTACAATAAGAAATTTTAAAATCTAGAATTTTTTGAACTTATTAACAAGTTCAAGTGTATCGACTTGTCCAAGGAATAATGCTCTGCAGCAATATCTTTCTAACCCTAGTTCATCCAATACTTTTTTAGAATCCTCGCCTTTTCCAGTTCTTTCTTTAAACTCTTCCCATAAGTGTCCGATTGGCTTTCCACAACTCATGCATCTTACTGGAATTATCATTTTATTTTTAATAAAGTTTACTATATAAATTTAGGTGACAGCACCAGTGTTTCACTTCCGTTAGGAAACTAATGCACATGGCGTAACCAGCTTAACTTCCGAGTTCGGAATGGGATCGGGTGTGACCTAGTTACTATGGCTGTCTAGTATATCTTAAAAAACATGCTTTATAAAGGTTAGCAATATTTATAAAAGGGGTAAGATTAAAAATATAATGACTGATAAAAATGAAAAAATAGCCGAGTTATGTGGGGCAATAACTGGCGATGGATGGATATGCTCAACTGAAAAAAGTTTCTTTTTAGCTGGAGATATGTCTGAGGATAAAGATTATTATGACGATAATATTGCAAAAATTGTCAATGAAATATTTAATATTAAAATCCTTCCAAAAAAATATCCTTATTGGAAAGTTTATGGGATAGGAGTCCATAAAAAAAATTTGGTAAAAAAATTACTAAATTATGGGTTAAAAAAAGGTAAAAAAGTTGATACAGCATTTGTACCTGAATGGATACTCAGTAACAGAATTTATTTCTTTAATTTTATGAGGGGATTATTTGATACAGATGGAAGTGTATTTTGTCAGAAAGATTACACAAAATATGCTAGTGACTATAATTCACAATATCATGTTAATATTAGATTAAGAATAGTTTCAATATCCTCGGTTTTGATTAATCAAATTTATAATAAATTGAATGAATATAATTTTAAATGTTCTAAACGGGTTTTGAAACGAGGTTTCAAATTCAATAGGAATAATCATGATGCATATGTACTAGAGTTAAATTCTAATTGGGTAAAAGAATTTTTTAGGAAGATAAAACCCTCCAATCCTAAACATACTACAAAATACCAGATTTGGGAAAAATTTGGATTTCTGCCACCAAAAACAACTCTTCTCCAAAGAAAGGAAATAATTAAAAACAAGCTTAGTCCCTATAAATTTTATTAAGCGGGGGTTTCCGAGTGGTCAAAGGAGCAGGACTCAAGATCCTGTGTGCTTAGTGCCTTCGTAGGTTCGAATCCTACCTCCCGCATAAATTTATTATGTAACTATAAAGTAATAACAAAAAAGATAGTTTTAAAAACAAGGATTCTTATAATTATTATGGAAAATTTAACGAAGCATGGTAAAACTTATGATGTACCTGAGGGTCAGTTAGAAGTTAAAACTTATTTTGGTTTAATTAGATTTCTTGAAGAACCTACATCCATTCATTATATGAAACAAAAAGATTTAAGATATAATAGCGGAGCACATTCAAAAGAAGTTCTTGAATCTATTGCAGGTTTTCCTGAATTTGATAGTGATACTATTCAATATCCTAATGATTCTAGTAGGTGCTTTTATGCAACTCCTAAGCCTACTTTTACCAGAGCCTTAAAATATTTAATTAAAAAAGGACTAAGAAGACCAAATCAATCTGAACAAATTGCAGTTGATTATTCAGCACCAAGATTAGTATGGCAATATAGGCTAAATGATAAAGTATTTTCATTTACAGATGATATTTTTGGTGGAAAATCACAAGCAAAAGATTTAGAAAAATCTTTGTTAGGATTAACCGAAAAAAGATTCGGAACTAAAAGCATAAATGCTGAAACGCTCCTTCAGATGATTAAAGATTTTTATCAAAATGACTCTGTATTTAGAAATAATCCGAATCATGAAACATTAAAATGGTCTGTTAGGGATTTAACATCAGATAGAATTCATCCTCATCATTATATAGAAGAGACATTAAATCATTTAGGGTATGTAAGAGTTGGAGGAATTTTAGGAAGAGATGGAAAAATTGAAGTTATTGCTAAAGAAAATATTACAGAAACTTCGGAAGGAATTGTTCTTGCAGAAAGAAAATTAGTTTTTCCTGAGACTCCGGTAATTGTTCATGCTAGTGAAAGTTCCTTGGAAAAAGCTAATAGGGTTGCAGGAAAAATTAGTGATAAGTATAATGTTGAAGTTCCAGTAAGATTATTTCTTCCTTAAATGTCTCCGAATTTAATTTTCACCGTTATATTTAAAATTAATAATTGGATTCTTTAAACTAACTTAAAAAAAGATTCTTCATCCAAGCATACTGAAAATTCCTTTCTGCAATAAGAATAAACTTACAATTATTACAATTACAATCGGCATAGACATTGAACTGCTTCCTATGATAATAAACGCACATACAATGTCAATTACACTCACAATATTTAGTGTTGCTGCAAATGCAATTCCTTTGACCAATAGAAAAAAACCCAAAATTAGAACAAATCCGCTTAAAAAACTAAGGTGAAATACTCCAAATATCCAAAAACATATTGCAACAAACACATCGAGTGCTCCGAGTATTTTTACTATCATGTTAAAATGTTTTATTTATTGTTTTAATTAGGATATTTTAACATCCTAAAATCAAAATACAAATAATGATTTTTTGATAATTTTGAATTGTATATTGATATTTTTAAACTTAATGGACGAAAAATATTATTTTTTAAGAATTCAATTGTCTATTATCCAAATTGAATTCCAACTTTCTTAGGTAATGTTTATGATTTAATAGCATAGTTTATGTAGAATAAATTAAACTTCTATCAATATTACCACTTATCTCTTAGATGACACAGATACTAATAATTTTCTTATAATCTTTAAAACGCAAAGTATTATAAATAATCTTTTTATTTTTTAATTATGAAAGAACACGATGTAATCGGAATTGGAAGTCCGCTCTTGGATATTACTTTTGAAGTAACTGAATCTTTTTTAGAAGAAAATAACCTAAAAAAAGGTCAGATGCATCTGATAACAGAAGAAGAGAGTACAGAACTTTTAAAAAAACTAGAAAATCATCCTGCAAAAATATCTCCTGGAGGAAGCTCTGCAAATACTCTTGCAGGAATATCTTATCTTGGAGGAAAATCTATTTTTCTTGGAAAAATAGGTAACGATTCTCATGGCAAAACATATGAAAAAAAAACAAGAGAAGAAGGTGTTGTATCTATGTTATCAAAACATCCTGAAAAAATAACAGGTCACGCTATAACTTTTATCACTCCTGATTTTGAAAGAACATTTGCAACACATCTTGGAGCATCATTATACTTTAGAAAAGAGAATATTTCCGAATCTAAAATAAAGAATTCTAAAATTCTTCATATTGAAGGTTATCAGTTGGGTTCAGATGAACTGCAAAAGGCAGTTTATCATGCAGCAAAAATAGCAAAGGAAAATAATCTCTTGATCTCCTTGGATTTATCTGATGCAGGATTGGTAAAAAATAATAAATCTTTGTTTAATAGTTTTATAAAAGAATATGTTGATATTGTTTTTGCCAATGAATCAGAAGCAACTGCATTAACAGGAAAAAATCCAGAACTTGCATTATTAGATATATCAAAAATCTGCAAAATTGCAATTGTAAAAATAGGTGAAAAAGGAAGTTTAATAAGAACAAATAATATAACTTATAAAATTCCTCCTTATTTAACAAAAATAATAAATACTAATGGAGCTGGTGATATGTATTCTGCCAGTATTCTTTTTGGAATTGTAAATAATTGGAATATTGAAAAATCAGGTAAAGTAGCAAGCTATTCAGCATCATTAGTTGTTGGAAAACCCAGTGCCAGATATGGACCAGAATTAAAAAATAAGATTGATAAGTTTATTTCTGATAATAAGTTATAAATAAAAATAATTATTGTTAAATTCAGATATAGGAATTAGGATAGGTAGGTACGTAAAATAATCCATCCGGTTTTTCTCTCTATTTACTCTTTCTTCTTTATTTTATTATATGCATTAATTACTAGGTCAATAGGATAATTTAAAAATTCGTTTAAATAAGAATTTTTAAGCCACAAAATTTATTTGATAAATTTTGATGTTTAAAAAACTCTATAAACAACCAATCTCTAAAATATACATGCCTGGGTAGCTCAGTTTGGATTAGAGCGAAGCACTCCTAATGCTTAGGTCGCAGGTTCAAGTCCTGCCCCGGGCGCTTCCAAAAATAACAATATTTAAAAATGAATTAAAATTATTCAAAACATGCACTGGTGGTTTAGTGGTAGAATGATTGGCTTCCAAATATAGAAATGAAGATACCAGTCGACCCGGGTTCGATTCCCGGCCGGTGCATATTTTTACTACTAAATTGAAATAAAATTAATAAAAAGACTTATAAAAGCAATATTTCTGATAGAAATAACAAAGATGGAAGCAAATCAAGAAACGAGTCATGAACATCATCACAGCAAAAGTGACTGGTATGATAAATGGTATAAGCCACTTTTAGTAATTCCTGTCATAATTATGATTTTATGCTTAGCTTATATAGGATTTTTCTATTCAGAGCATCATACAATCATGTTAAGGGATTCCTCACTTACAGGAGGAACAACAATAACAATAACCGGTGGTAATATTGATACTGTATCTCTGGGATCGCAATTAAAAGCCCAATTTCCAGACGTGATAATAAGGAAATTAACAGACATAAGAACAGGAAAGCCTGTATCTGTTATGATTGAAAGTTCAGCAACACCTGAACAACTAAAACCTGCATTAGAAAAAGTCTTGGGATTTTCTTTAACAGATCAAAATTCAAGTACAGAATTTACAGGTTCTTCTTTAAGCCAGAGTTTTTATGCACAATTGATGATTGCTTTAGTCATATCTTTTATTCTAATGTCCTTTGTAGTTTTCATCTCATTTAGGACATTTGTTCCAAGTATGGCAATAATATTTGCTGCATTCGGAGACATTGTAATTCCTCTTGCAATAATTGATTTTTTTGGAGTTAGAATTTCTGCAGCAGGTATAGCTGCTTTTTTAATGCTAATAGGTTATTCAGTAGACACTGATGTTTTACTCACAACCCGTGCTCTAAAAAGAAAAGGCGGAACTTTAAATTCCAGAATTTATGGGGCGTTTAAAACAGGTACATTGATGACAACAACTGCTTTGGTTGCAGTTCTTCCTTCTTTTTTTATAGTAACAGCTCTTCCAGATTCATTCAGGCAGATTTTCTTTATTTTAGCATTAGGACTTTTTGCTGATATATTTAACACATGGCTCACAAATGCCAGTATAATCAAATGGTATTGTACAAGAAGGAGGATAGAATGAAACTGAAACTGTCTTGGAAAATCTGGATGCTGATAGTTTTTTTAATATTATCTGCAATAATAATAGCTCCAAGTTTTCAAAAAGGAGTCACAATAAAAAGTGTAGAAAAAAATTCAACTGCTTATGATGAGGGTTTAAGAACAAACATGATTATAACAGCGATAAATGGAGAAAAAATTAATAATTTTCAAGATTATACAAATATAATAAACTCAATTTTCCCAAATGCTACAACAGACACAGCTACTGCCTCTGTATCTTCGCAAAATTTGTCCAAATTAAATAACTCTAATATAAATAAAACACTGCAAAATAATACTTCATCTTCAAATAAAAATAAAATAAAACTTACAATAACAACTAAAGATTCTGACTATATTTTATTTGACGATATTCCACCTTCTATAACTGTTGGAGACATACCTTCCAGCAGGATTAAAACAGGGCTTGATTTAAGTGGAGGAGCAAGAGCACTTGTAAAAGCAGAAAATAAAAGCTTAAATGCTAATGAGGTTGGTGATTTGGTTGCAATTACCAGTAACAGATTAAATGAGTTTGGAATTGCAGATGTAACAGTAAAACCAGTATCAGATTTATCTGGAAATAATTTTATGCAGATTGAAGTAGCTGGAGCAACTCCTGCTGATTTAAATGATTTAATATCACAGCAAGGTAAATTTGAGGCAAAAATAGGTAATGAAACAGTTTTTGTTGGAGGAAAACAGGATATAACTTATGTAGCCAGAACAGGTGATCAGTCTGGAATTTATTCTTGTAGTGCTTATCAAGGAGGAGAAGTATGTAACTTTAGATTTGCAATTTCTCTAAGTGCAGAGGCAGCACAAAGGCATTCAGAAATAACAGGTAAACTTGGAGTAAATGCAACAAATCCGCAATATTTGGATAAACAACTGGATCTTTATCTCGATGATAAATTAGTGGAATCATTATACATTGGAAAAGATTTGAAAGGAAGTACAACTACCCAGATAGAAATAAGTGGTTCTGGAACTGGAAAAGACCAAAAAGAAGCTTATACAGAGGCTCAAAACAGCATGAAAAAACTGCAGACTGTTTTAATTACAGGCAGTCTTCCATATAAATTAGAAATTGTTAAAATAGATTCAATTTCACCAGTTTTAGGAAAAGAATTCACAACAAATATAATTTATCTTGGAATAATTGTCTTTATCGGAGTTGCAATAGTTATTTTAATAAGATATAGAAAAATAAAAATTACACTCGGAGTGATATTAACTATGTTTTCTGAAGCAATAATAACCCTGGCAGTTGCATCACTGATACATTGGAATTTAGATGCTCCAAGTATTGCAGGAATAATTGCTGGTATCGGAACCGGAGTGGACGATCAGATAGTAATAATTGATGAAGCATTATCTAGTGGGAGTGATACAAGAAGCTTAAAAGAAAAAATAAAAAGTGCATTTTTTATTATTTTCACAGCGTTTTTCTTGACAATTGCAGCAATGATACCTTTATTTTGGGCAGGAGCAGGAATGTTAAAGGGATTTGCATTAACAACTATAATCGGAGTAAGTATAGGAGTATTAGTTACAAGGCCTGCCTTCTCAGACCTGGTAAAACTCATCATAAAAGAATAAATCTGCTATTTCATTGTAGAAAGAGTATTTAGTATAAGGTTAAAATAGGTAAAATGCTTCCAAAAACCCATATAATCTTAGGAATAATTTTCTCTATATTAATTTATTTTATTTTTAAAGTATCTTTATTTGATATAACCTTGATTTTTCTTGCATCAGTTTTTATTGATTTTGACCATTATATCTGGTATTTTTATGAGAAAAAATCATTAAACTTAAAACACGCATATTATTGGTTTATTGAAAATAGAAAAAAATGGCTGATGCTTTCAAAAAAACAAAGAGGAGATTATAAAAGGGTTTATCTTATTTTTCATTCAATAGAGTTTTGGATTTTTCTGCTTATATTATCATTCATAAACAGAATATTTTTATTGATATTGGTTGGAGTTTTATTTCATATGATTTTTGATTACATTGAAATTATTAATAAAAGGGAAAGATTTTATCCCAAATTATCTTTGGTCTTAACTTATTTGAATAACTCTAAAAGAAAGAAAAACTTTTTTTAAAAATTAAAAACTTCATTATCCTTCAAATAAAGTTCTTTATACTTTTCTATATTTCTTTTAACACCATCATTTATATTGATCTTTGGAGAATATCCTAATTTTTCTATATTGGATAAATCAAGTCTTACACTTTGGGGCTGTGATACTTCAGCATCATAAACTTTTATCTTGCTATTGCTTTTGGTTTCACTTATGATAAATTTGGCTAATTCAAAAATATTATATTCCTCATTTCCGCTGATATTAAACTCCTGATTCCATTGATTATTATTTAGAATAAGCATAACACCATCTATAAAATCATCAACATATGTGAAATCAAGTGTTTTTGTTTTAGGGTCCCCATATATTTCCAGATCTTTGCCCAAAATTGCATTAGAAATAAATATATGCATTAATCTTTTTGTTTTATCAAGTATTGGTCCATAAACTGTAGAAGGCCTTATTATAATATAGTCTATATTGTAACATTGTTTGTAAGCCTTGCAGAGTTCTTCTCCATAGATTTTACAGGAAGTATAAGGATTTTTTTCCTCGCAAAGTATTCTTGATGATGAAAAAAATACTATCTTAGGTATTTTATTTATTCTGCAAAATTCTAAGACTTCAAAGACGTCGGTACTATTCTCATGTGCAAGTAAAGGAGTTTCAATGCATTTATTTATCTTGCAAAAAGCCGCTGCATGAATAACCATATCTGCTTTATTTAAGTATTCAGTCCCAATATTTTTTAAATAATGAATATCTTTGCCATCTTTCAGGTCAATTGTCAGTATTATTTCATGCCCTTCTTTTTTTAATCTTTCAGCTAAAAAGGTTCCTATAAGTCCCTTGTCTCCTGTAATAATTATTTTCATATAACTTATATCTCAAAAATCTAAGTTTTTAAATCTTCTTTAACTGAAGTATCTATTTGAAAAGTAAAAAGCTTAAATACTCTTATTTATTTAAAAATTCAGCTAAAATTTTTAATTAAAAATATTAGAAAATGAATATTGGAGTAATCGGAATGGGTTTTGTAGGGGGGACAACTGCAAAAGTTTTGGAAAAAGTCCATAAGATTCTTCCTTATGATAAATATAAAGAGCCATTTAAAGACCCCGAAGTTTTAAAAAATGCAGAGGTTGTCTTTATTTGTGTTCCAACTCCAATGAAACCAAGCGGGGAAATAGATTATTCTCCTATACATGATTCCTTAAAATTGCTAACAGAAGTTACTTCTAAACTTGAAAAAAAACCCCTCGTGGTTATAAGGTCAACCGCAGTTTCAGGAACTACAGACAGTCTAGAAAAAATTTATCCATTTAATTTTGTATTTAATCCAGAATTTCTAAGAGAAAAATTTGCATATGAGGACATGGTAAATACTAATAGGGTGGTTATTGGAGCAAATAGGGATGAGGATTATGTAAAATTAGAATCAGTCTATAAACCTCTCTTTCCAGATGCAAAATATATTAAGGTAGATAGGATCACTGCTGAAATGATAAAATATGCCTCCAATGTAACTCTTACAGGCCAAATAGCCGTTGCAAATGAGATTTATCAGATTTGCAAGGTAATTGGTATAGATTACGACAAAATTAGAGAGATTCTTTTACTTGATGAGCGGATTGGAACTAATACTGAAGTTCCAGGACCTGACAAGGATATGGGTTTTGGAGGAAAATGTTTTCCAAAAGATCTTAATGCTCTGATTTACTTGGCAAGAGAAAAAATGTATAGGCCTTACTTACTAGAAGAGATTTGGAGACTCAATGAACGAGTCAGAAAAGACAAGGACTGGCTAGGTATTCCTGGAGCAACTTCACAAAATAATAATTTTTGTGACTCCAAAAAATAAATAATTTTTGAATTTTATTGATATTATCTAGATTCACTGCTGTTTTTTTCTATATCAATAATTTTGTTTATTATCTGGCTGGTAGATATCCCCGGAACATCTTCGAGTAAGATTATTTTCCCGCCATTGTATTCAACTGCATCTTTTTCTAGCCCCTTATATCCTGATTTGGATTTAACATGATAATTTGGTTTAATTGCTCTCAATAATGCCGAAGGTTCTTCTTCATCAAAAATAACTACATAATCAACCATTTCAAGGTTAGCTAGCATTTCAGCTCTATCTTTTTGAGGTATTATTGGCCTTAATTCTGATTTATATTTTTTAATTGAACTATCTGAGTTTAAACCAACTATTAAAACATCCCCAAATGATTTTGCTTGGGTTAATGATTTTATGTGCGCTGAATGGACTATATCAAAAGCACCGTTTGTAGTAACTATTTTAATCAAAGGCTTATCCTTCTTTAGACTGGATATAACTTCTTGAATTTCAACAAGACTTTTAATTTTGTCTTTTGGATCTTTTTGTACAGGTCCATGGCTATTTAATATATTATTGATAACTTTGGTAGTTGAATATCCCTCAACTATTGGGAGTGTTATATGCTTCCCACCATAACTTTCGACTAATTTTCTTTCTTCTTTGGTATTTGGATTTTCTAGATCTGCTCCACCCTTAATATGCAGATCAGGCATTAATTCTTTAATAATATCAAGCGGTTTATCTTCATCAAATATTATTATGTAATCAATACACTCTAATGCAGATAGCATTTCAGCTCTCTCTTTTTCAGAGACTAGTGGCCTTCCTTTACCTTTTAATATTTTTGTAGATTCATCGCTATTAAGCAAAACTATTAAAATATCTGTAAGTGATTTTGCAGATTCAAGAAAATAGATATGCCCAATATGAAGTATTTCAAAAAAACCATTTGTTGTAGCAATTTTTAAGCCGTCTTTTTTATGCTTAGCTATTACTACCTTCAATTCTTCAAGGTTTTTTATTTTATCTTTCATTTTCTTTTATAAATTCTTTTAATTCTTTTATTGTTACAACTGAAAGACCTGGTTTTGAAACTGCGATTGCAGCAGCATAACTGGCTAGTTTTGCTGCCTCGTGATAATCTAGACCGCAGGATAAACCTAGTGTAAATGTGCTGATAACACTGTCTCCTGCACCATTTACATCAATAACTTCCTTTGCAAATGCAGGAATTGAAGAATTTTTCCCATCCCTTGAAAAAATTCCCATGCCATCTTTGTCTTTTTTTATAAGTATTGAATCAAGTTTTAGCCTGTTTATAATATCATTAGACATTTCATTAAAAGACTCTATTTTCTTGCCATAAAGTGCTTCTGCTTCAAATCTGTTTGGAGTAATGCATGTAAAATTATTAAAATAATGAAAATTCTTCCTGGAGTCCCCGATGATTGGAATATTATTTTCTGTTGCTATTTGTACTATTTCATTTAGAAGTTCTTTTTTTACAAGCCCACTTCCAACCTCATCATAATCTGCAACAATTATTGCATCTAGAAAGTTTTTCTTTCTGTTGATAAAATCTATAATTTTTTTTAAGGAATCTCCAGAAACATTTTCCTTATTTTCAATATCAAATCTAATTGCACTTTGTTTATTATACTGTTTTCCTCCAACAACAATTCTTGAAAATTTGGAGGTGACCCTATTTTCTTGAACTATCATACCTTCAACATTTATTCCCTTATCTTGAAAGAGTTTTATTAGTTGTTTACTAGATTCATCTATTCCAATAATTCCAGCTACATATGTTTCAGCTCCAAGTGCTCTGACATTTAATGCTACGTTTCCAGCAGCCCCTGGATTAATCTTGATTTTATCAATTAATACCCTTAAAATTGGAGCTTCAGGAGAGACGCTATTTGCATCTCCTTCTAAAAATTCATCAATACAAGAGTCTCCAATTACTAAAATTTTCTTTTTATTAAAATTTTGGAATATATCCTCTTCCAATTTCAGGTTGCTAAACTCAATAAATCTTTTAGCAACTTCAAGGATGTTTAATAAACCTTGAGAATAAGAATTTGGAGCAACAAATCCATTATTTGATAACACAAATTCCTTAAGGGCTTCATCTGCATTATCTGGGCAAGCTTTGATTCCTGCAGCATTTAATAAATCCAGATCACTATGACTAGAGTCTCCGATGCATAATACTTCATTTTTGCTCACCCCATATTTTTCAGCCAAGAAAACTACAGCATCTCCCTTATTTAAATTGGGTAATATATCAATGGCATTTTTAGAAAATGAGACTCTGAGTATTTTATTTTCTATTGCCTGAATGATACTTTGAGGCATTAAGGTCTTGATAAAATTATACAATTCCTTCCCTATATCAGAGTTAAATTCATAAGTTAGCATACATTGCCTATCTTTCATTTGTCTTACACCAGAAAACGGAAATCTATTCTTTATTTCTGACTCTCTTTCTGCCATTTCTCTTTTCCATATAATAAAAAATTTTATATCTTCGAGATTTTCTTTAAATTTTTTATGCTTTTCAAACAAATTATAGGTTCCAATATTTGGTTCAAAGACAACATTTCCCATTTCAAAAATAGAAGGTCCTTGGCAATTAGCTTGTTTCATAATATGGTCTGCCTGATAAAATGATCTAGCTGTTGCAACTCCGAATAAAACTCCTTTAAATTCATCTGTTTTATCTTTTATTGATTTAAGGGAAGATATATTCTCATCTAATGATTGTTTCAAGGGATATTCTGGCTTTAGAAATTTTCCCATGCATCCATCAATATCGCAAAAAATCATTTTTATCATTTTAATTATACCCTAATATAAACGCTTTATAAAATTTTAGATAGAAATAACCTTTTAAAAGGTTTTATGTATTTATGATATCTATTTTTTATACCTAAAAAATTCATCTACAGACTGGATAATATAATCCATCCTCTCTTTATCAATTCCCGGATAGACTCCTATAAAAAAGGTATTATTTAGTATAATATTTGTATTTTTAAGTTCATTAATAATCCTGCATTTTATATTGCAAAATCCAGGTTGTTTGAGTATATTTCCTCCAAATAACATTCTTGTTTCAATATTTTTGCTTTCAAGAAATTTGATTATATTTTCTCTTTTAAATTCAGCATTTTCCCTTATTGTTATTGGAAAGGAAAACCACGAAGGTTCACTTTTAGGATAAGACTTTGGAAGAATGACTTTATCTTCATATTTCTTAAAGCATTCATATAACTTTTTAAAATTTTCTCTTCTCTTTTTGGAAAATTCAGGAAGTTTTTTTAATTGTTCAAGCCCTATTGCGCATTGTAAATCTAATGGTTTTAGGTTGTAGCCAATATTGGAATAAATATACTTATGATCATAACCTTCAGGAAGAAGTGGGAATCTATTGGAAAACCTGTTCCCACAAGCTCCATTCTTGTTTTTCTCTCCGGTTTGGCAAAAACAATCCCTGCCCCAATCGCGAAGAGAGAGGATTGCTCTTGCAATTTTTGGATTATTGGTTGCAAGTCCTCCTCCTTCACCCATAGTCATATGATGTGCACAATAAAAACTATAAGTTGAAATATCTCCAAAACTTCCAGTTAGTTTTCCATCATAACGAGAATCTAGAGCATCACAATTATCCTCAATAACATACAGATTGTGCTTTCTTGCTATATTCATTATTTTATCAATTTCAGCAGGATTTCCAAGTGTATGTGGGAATATTATTGCCCTGGTTCTATCACTCATTGCTTCTTCAATTTTGCTTGCATCAATATTATAGGTTTCAAGTTCAACATCAACAAAAACAGGAATAAGTCTATTTTGAATAATTGGAGCAAGTGTTGTTGGAAACGTTGCCGCAACTGTTATAACCTCATCCCCTTCTTTTAATGGATTGTCTATCAAGTTTGTGCAAAGTGCAGAAATTGCCAGAAGATTTGCAGAACTTCCTGAATTGCACACAATGAATTTTTTCATTCCTAAATACTCTGCCATTTGTTTTTCAAATTTAATACATTCAGGACCTAGAGTCAACCAAAAATCAATTGAACTGCGAACTAAGGCTTTCATTTCATTTTCATCATAAACTCTTCCAGCATAATTTACCTTTGAAACTCCTGATACGAATTTCTCACTTTCTTTTCTAATCTTGTAAATTTGTTCAATTCTTTCATCTATTTCTTTTCTTAGTTCTTCTTCATGATTGTCCATAATTTTATTTTAAATTCCAAGTTATTTAAGACTTGTGGAACAATTATACTTAATTATACCTACTGATAAATAATTAAAATTAATATAAAAGCTTAAAAATGAAATATATTTCAGGATTTTAATATGACAGAACAACCCACTCAAGAACATCCAAATCTTTGGGGAAGAGTAGATTATGTGTTTATACCTTCTATACTAGATAAAACACAAGTTCATGAAGAATATCTTAATATTGATAGTGATCAAGTATTAAAAGCAACCAGAGTTAGAGATGGACTTGTAGGCATAATAGAAAGAGTTCAAGAAAAAGCAGGGTTAAAAGGAGTAAATATTTTAGATGCAACTCAAGATCAAAGAAATGTTTTTGCAGCTGCACTTAAATCAGATTCAGAGTGGTTTAATTGTTTTAAGGATATTCTGACTTTTTTTGATGTTGATGCAGATCCAACAAAAGTTTTTGAGCATATAAACAGGCCATGGTGGAATGCATTACAGGTTAATATCTCAGGTGATAGTTATTCTCCTGAAAAAGGTTATTCATTCGAAGGAAAAATTTCACATTCATTTATAGCTCAGTTAGGGGATGCAGGTGCTAAGACAAGAGGAGCTCCAAGATTTGATATCCAAAAAAAATTCCAGCCATTAGCTGTTGGAAATTTATTATTTACTTCAGATAATGCATTAGTTATGGGTTATAGGGGAGGTCAAAATTTTCCAGATGTAGTTCATGTAATGCCTTGTGGTTCTGCAGAGCCTCATTTAGAAAGAGGAGCTGCATGGGGGTCTTATGATAAAGAGAATATTGAAGAGTTAAATTTCAGTCATACTAATTATCAAAAAGTAGAATTGGTTGGAAAAACAACAGAATTATTAATTGCAAGAGGAGGATGGCATTATCTAGTTTTTAAAACAAAAACTCAAATGACATCTGATGAGGTTAAATCTCATTGGTTAAATGCTGTTGATAGAAAAGAACATGACCATTTAGTCACTTACGATGCTGATCCCAATGTTATCTTAAGGATGATTAAAAATCAATCATGGGATGTAACAAAAGCCAATCCTAAATCATATGCAACAACAACCTCTGAAAATAAAGGTACTTGGCTTCCGCAATGCAGTGTTTGTGTATTATCAAGCTATGTTCAGGAACTTGGAAGAGATTTTGCAGAAAATGCAGAAAGATATTTAGACAGACATTTTGATTTGACTTCTTGTTTTGAAAAATAAAATGACAATCCAAAAACCAACAGTTGTATTTGATATCGGAGCAGTGACCCTTGGACTAAATTATGGAAAAGACAAAAATTCTTTTTTTGCACAAGCTTCAAGAATTGCTGGAATAAGTCTTGATGAATTTGGAACCTGGTATAGTGAAGTTGAAAAAAAATGCTTGACCGGAGAGATAAAGGCTAATGAACATTATAGATTATTAGGGGAAAAATTAAACCAACCCAATATGCCTCAGGAAGAACTAGAATCTCTTGTAGGCTTGTTATGGACTGGACAGATAGCTTCAACAATAGAGCTGAAACAAAGAGTTCATGATAAAGGTTATGGTGTTGGCATTTTATCAAATATGACTGACTTTTGTTTAAGTATCATTTCAAAAAAGCATCCAGAAGTGTTTGTTACTTTTGGAGGAAAAAAAGTTTTTTCATTTGAACATGGTACTGTAAAACCTGATTTAAGATTATATCATGAGTTTGATCAAATTCCCGGAAAAAAAGTCTATATTGATGATAATTTAAATTATGCTGCTACTCCTTTAATATTGCCTGGATGGTTTGGAATTCATCATACAGAATTTATTGATGCTTCAGAAGGAATTAGACAAGTTCAAGGAGATTCTGTTGGAACTATTGATAGAGAAAGATTATTTATTACTGGAAGCCATAAAGAATTAGTTCATGCACTGGAATGCTGTGGAGTGAAATTATAATTGAAATATTTTGAAAAATAGTAATCTCTTTAGCAAATTACCTTAAATTTTCAAGATACCATTCATAAGTCTCAAGTACAGCCTGTTCAAAATTAGTTTTAGGCTCCCAGTTAAGAACATCTTTTATCTTATTTCCATCTAAATATTGTTTGGGTATTTCAGCCTTTGCTTTATTTAATATATTTACTTTAACAGGTTTTCCTATTATTGAAGAAACCTTTTTTACAACTTCTATTACACTCATGATATTATGGCTTGCAATATTAAATGCCTGACCCTTTGTTTTATCAATATTTTCAGCAAGATTTATGTAAGCATCAACACTGTCTTTGACATAAATATATTCTCTAATCATTTTTCCATCGCTTCTTATCTGAAGAGGTTTATTTTTTATAATAGCCTCTATAATGCCTGGAAAAATACGATTCATATTTAGATCGCCAGGTCCAAAAACATTTGCGCATCTTGATATGGTTATAGGAAGATTGTAGACTTTAGCATACATTTGAGCAATAAGATCAGCACAAGACTTTGAAACATCATACGGTGCTCTTCCATGAAGTCTTTCAGTTTCCTTATAAGGAATATTATTAGTCGGCCCATAAGCTTTATCACTTGATACTATTACAATTTCGCTTAGATGTCCATAAATTCTAGAGGCTTCAAGGACATTAACTGTACCCATTATATTTGATTCGAGTGTTTCAAGCGGATTTAGGATTGCTGTTGTGACAATTGGCTGTGCACCCAAGTGAAAAATTGTAGTTATTTCATATTTTGAAAGTATGTCTGCAATCTTTCGAAAATCTTTAAGGTCTCCAATAACAACAATTGATTTTTTTCCAAGACCTTTGGTTTCAAAATAACTTTTAGGATCAAAGTCTCTCACTAAGGATACTATTTTAGCATCAGTTTTTGCAAGTTGTTCAACTAAATGGCTTCCTTTAAATCCTCCAGCCCCTGTGACAAGGATATTTTTGTTTTTCCAGAATTCTCTATTCATATTTTTTAATTATTATTTATTTGCCCCATTTTTCCATGAATCGATTTCATCCATAAAACTTTTACTGTTTGAAATAATAACCTTATCTCCTTTTGGAAAAATATTACTATTTTCTTTATTTTTGGAAGTTTTCCAAATTTCCCAGGGAGCACCATTAGGATTTTCATTTATAATTTTATTGAATTCATCAACATCCTTTTGAGTATCCATGCTCTTCCAGAATCCAAGATGTTTAAAACCTGCTAATTGTCTTTCCTCAGAAAGTCTCCTTAAGGGTTCCTGTTCTAAAACGCATTTAGGGTCAACTGACAAATAATCAAAAACTTTCCTATTAAACAGCATAAAACCTCCATTAACCAAATCTTTCATATTTGGTTTTTCATCAAATTTTGTTACTAAATCTCCTTCTAATTCAACGAGACCATATCTATATACCGGATGTATTGCACTAAGAGTTGCAATCTTCCCAACTTTTTTATGAAAATTGTATAATTCGCATAAATCAATATCAGAAACACCATCCCCATAAGTGACAAAGAAATCTTCATCATTATCAACATATTTTTTTATCCTTGCAATTCTTGCTCCAGTCATTACATCATCTCCAGTATCAACAAAATGAATCGTTACATCTAAGTCATCTTCGTCACTTAAATGATATATTTTATTTTTCCTCAAATCAAGGACAAAGTCATTTGACATCTCTTCTAGTTTTAGGAAATAATCTTTAATCATATTTCCTTTATATCCCAAACATAAGACAAAATCTTTGACTCCTTGGGTTGAAAACATCTTCATAATATGCCATAAAATAGGTTTGCCCCCTATTTCCACAAGTGGTTTTGGCTTGTATTCTGTCTCTTCCTTAAGCCTAGTTCCTTTTCCGCCACATAATATTACCGCTTTCATAAGATTTTCCTTAACTTATCTCTTTTAATTGCTATTTTTTCGTATTTAAAGATTATTTATGTTTAGTATATAATTAAAAATGCTGTTTTATCTTAATTTTTTGGAGATGAAGTGATTTTATTTGATGACACAAGGATTATCAAAGTCTAGACTTAATATGTATCTGAACATAATAAGGCTTAAATAGCCAATTTATTAGATTAATTAAATTGATTAAATAAAGAAAAATCCGCAAATATTCCAAATAACAATTAATAATTCAGGGGTTATAATTAAATTATGTAATACTGTTGGATTAATTAACCCTCAATCAATAATCATTCGAACGCCACATTAAAATGAAAATAATCGAAGTAAAAAGTTTAGAGATACCTGAAATAAAGGTAGTAAAGTTTGCAAGGTTTTGTGATAATAGGGGCTATTTTACTGAGCAATTTAGAAGAAGTGAATTATTTAACCATCCTGATTTAGACTCTATGAAGAAAATAGAATTTGTACAGGCTAATCAAAGTTATTCTAAAAAAGGAACTATAAGGGGATTGCATTTTCAATGGAATCCATACATGGGTAAATTTGTAAGGACAATTTCCGGGCATATGGTTGATTTGATTTTAGATATAAGAAAAGAGTCCCCCACCTTTGGAAAAATAATAGCTTATGACCTGCCAGCTTCTCAGGAAAAAGATTATGATGAATGGATATGGATTCCTCCAGGATTTGCGCATGGAAATTTTTTTAAACAAGATTCTATAATTGAATACTTTTGTTCAGGAGAATACAGTCCAAATTGTGAAGCTGGAATCAGCCCTGTTTCTAGAGATTTAGATTGGTCTTTATGCAAGAAGGAACTAAAAGATCAATTTGATGAAATTTTGTTGGTTTCGTGCATGAGCGATAAAGACCGGAATGCTCCCTCTTTGTCAGAATGGAATAAAGACGAGAAGTCTAAGAATTTTATCTATGAAAAATTAGGACCAAAAAAATACAAAACTCTTTTTACAGGTGGAAGTGGTTTACTTGGAAAAGAAATGCAGCAGATAATGCCAGACTCCTTATATCCCTCAGAAAATGAATTTAATATTACCAATTATCAGCAAATGGAGGACTATCTCAAAAATAAAGACATTAATCTAATAATTCATGCTGCTGCCTTTACATCACCTCCTTTAATAGATAAAGATCCAATTAAGGCATTGGAAGTAAATATTATGGGAACTTCAAATATAGTTAAATTATGTTTTAAAAATAATATAAAAATAGTTTATCTCTGCACAGACTATATATTCAAGGGAGACAAAGGAAATTATTCTGAAGAAGATTCAGTTTTTCCAGTTAATAAATATGCTTGGTCAAAACTAGGTGGAGAATGCGCTGTTAGATTATTTGATGACCATCTAATAATTAGGACTTCATTCGGTCCTGTAATATTTCCTTATGAAGCAGCATTTATAGATCAATGGACAAGTAGAGAACATGTAGGGATTATTGCTAGGAAAATAAAGACACTTATTGAAAAAGATGCAAGGGGAACATTTCACTTGGGCACGAATAGAAGAACAGTTATGGAATATGCAAGAAGCCTGGACTCAGAAAAAAAAATAAAAAACATATCCCTTAATGATGTTAATTTTAAGGCTCCTGTAGATACTTCCTTGGATTGCAAAAAATATAAATCACTCATTGGAGAAAAATAAAATGAAAATCTTAGTTGCAGGCGGAGCAGGTTATGTAGGTTCTTCTTTAGTTCCGGCTTTGATTGAGCATGGCTATGAGGTTGATGTTGTAGACCTATTATGGTTTGGAAATCATTTGCCTAATGAGGTAAAAGTAACTCAAAGAGACCTTTTTGAATTAACTGACAAGGATTTGGAAGGTTATGACCAGGTTATATTTTTAGCAGGGCTTTCAAATGATCCTATGGCAGAATTTGCACCAGCTAAAAATTTTATTTATAACGCAGGATTGCCTTCTTATTTAGCATTCCAGGCAAAAAAAGCAAAAGTTAAAAGATTTATTTATGCATCATCTTGTTCTGTTTATGGTTATACTTTTGATGAATTATACGATGAGAAAGCACCCATCTCATGTAATTATCCTTATGGGATTTCAAAATTACAGGGAGAACAAGGTTGTATGCAATTTGCTGATAAAGATTTTTCAGTCATAGCTTTGAGGAAAGGGACAATATGCGGATATAGCCCGAGAATGAGAATTGACTTAATTATTAATACTATGTTTAAGTCTGCACTAAAAGACGGGAAGGTATCAATTAATAATCCTTCTATCTGGAGGCCTATTTTAGATATTAGAGACGCTGTAAATGCATATCTTAGGGCAGTTCAAGCAAACTATTCAATAAGCGGTGTATTTAATATAGCTTCTGGTAATTTTACAGTAGGTCAGGTTGGAGATATAGTAAAAGAAGAATTAGAAAAAATTACTTCAAAAAAAATTCAACTCGAAATAAAAAATGTACAAGATTTTAGAAATTATAAGGTAACTATTGAGAAAGCAAAAACCACTCTTGGTTTTCAGCCTAATTATACTATTAAGGATATTATCAAAAACCTTTATGATAACCTGGACAAATTTAAGGATTTTGATAATGATGAATACTACAATATTAATATTCTGAAAAAAACAAAATTTTGAACTTATTTCTATCAACTATATTCTTAATTAACAAGTAAAAGAAAAACTTATAAACTCTCTAAATGAGCAGAAATCATGGATTCGGATATACCTTATGTTATAATTGCAACGGGAATTTGTGGCACTGGAAAAACATCTGCACTTAGACAATTCTGTAAGAGAAACCGGGTTTGTAGATTAGATAAAGATTCTATAAATCAGTCTACAATGATAGTTAATCCAACATCGCAAGGACATCTTTTATCTATTGATGAATACCTTAGAGTTTTACTTGAAAATAACCAAGCTAGACCTTTTATGTTTTATAATGGCATAACAATGTTAAAAATGCCGTTTCCGAGTGGTTCTTTAAATGAAACTCATCTGGGAGAAACATATGAAAGACATTTCAAATACCAGGTTTACTTGAACTTTGCAAAAATAGCAATTGATAACTTAGAAGCAGGTGTTTCAAGTGCCTTAGAGTGCTTACCTAATACAAGAGTAAAAGACGGAACATTAGCTGCAATGATATCGGGCGCGAATCCAATAATTGATCTTAGAATAGACCGGTATATAAATAATGAGTTAATGTTTCCCGAATTAACTCCTAATTTTAGACAATATCCTGTAGTTTTAGTTCATTTTATAACAGATCCTGAAACATTAAGAAATAGACTCATAGAAAGAGCAAGTAAAGATGGTTTTGCCAAGGAGAGAAGTCAAGGAATTGTTGATCCAACCAAAACTTATCAAGATGATGAATTATTTCAAAGACATTTGGAAGTTCAGCCCTTATCATTAAGAGAACTTGATTTATTCAGTCATCTAACTCTAGATACATCTAAAAAAAGTCCTGATGAATTAGCTAAAGAAATTGAAGCATATGTTTCACAAAGAATTGTAGAAAGAGATGATCTGCTCTATAAATTAGATGAAAGTGGAAATATATTAGGAGCAGTTAATTATAATATTGCACATCCAAGACAAGAATCAATACAAGGTATAAGGCATGCAAGTATCAATTGCTTAATTTTTAATAACCATGAAAGGAATAAGGTCCTTTTAAGTTTAAGGGGGAAAAATGTTTCAAGACCTAACCTTTGGGGAGATTCAGCAAGCGGAAACTTAGTTTATGGAGATACTCCTTTGGAAGGTATTGAAGGAGAAGTAAGTGAAGAACTTTTTAATAATCAATCACTGCCAAAAGATCTTAGGTTAAAAAGAGTTGATAGTTATTCAAAGTCAACAAGACCTAATGACAGAGAATATTCGATATACTTCGAAGCAATCTATAATGGCTCATTTAATCCTGGACCAGAAGTAGCAGATAGTAGATTCTTCGATATAAATTGGTTAAGACAAGATATAAACGACAATCCTAGAAAATATACAGGAACCTTAAAACTTCAATTAGAAAAATTATTTTAATCTAACTTCTCTTTATTGATAATGTAAAATTCCTATTTCAATCCAAAAATTATCTTTATTTATCCTCAATAAGGTATTTAAATAAAGGAATAAAGATTAATATAAAAATAATTATCTAATTTATGATGAAAATTTTATTAATAAACCCCTTGTCATTAAACCATGATTATAAATATATGCAATATCCACTTGGTTTACTTTACTTAAAAGGAGTGTTAAAAAAAGACAAACATGAAGTTTTTATCAAAGATTACACGACAAATTCTCCTGAAAATGCAAAAAACGAAATAATTTCAATTATTAAAACAGAATCAATTGATTTAGTTGGATTAACATGTACAACAAATAACAGAGCATCTGCATTTTATTTGACTAAACTGATAAAAGAAAATTTTCCACAAATAAAACTTGTAATGGGAGGTATTCACGCAACATTTTTATATAAAAAAATTCTTGAAAATTTTCCAGTGGATTATATTGTTTTAGGTGAAGGGGAAATTACTTTTCCAGAACTATTAAAATCAATTGATAAAAAATCAGATTTAAAGAATATCAAAGGGCTCGCATATAAAGAAAAAAATGAAATAGTTTTTACAGGATTTCAGAGTTTCATGGCAGACCTCAACTCCTTGCCTTTTCCAGAACACGCTTTATTTAAGGATTTGATAAATAAGTCAAAAACTGCATTTATGATGACTTCTCGTGGATGTCCTTATGGATGTGTTTTTTGTTCAACTACTTTATACTGGGGAAGGAAATGGAGAGCAAGGAGTGCAAAAAATGTTGTTGATGAAATGGAGTATATTATAAAATTATTTCCAGATATTGGGAAAATAACTTTTCATGATGATACATTTACAGTAGATAATAACCGGGTGATTGAAATTTGCAATGAAATATTAAAACGTAAAATTTTAGTAAAATGGGATTGTTCAAGCAGAGTAGATAGAATTTCAAAAGAGATGTTACTTAAAATGAAGGAAGCAGGATGTATTTCAGTTACATATGGAATTGAATCGGGTTCTGAAAAAATATTAAAAGCAATTGAAAAAGGAATAACAAAAGAAGATATTAAAAAAGCACTGGATGCAACAACCGAGGCTGGACTTGATTTCAATGGTTACTTGATGGTTGGAAACCCTGGAGAAACCTGGGATACAATTAAAGAAACTGTCGAATTCTTAAGCCAGTTTAAAAAATTAGATATTGCAAGTGTTTCAAGACTTGAAATCTACCCAAATACTCAAATCTATGATATTGCTAAGCAAAAAGGTGTTATAAATGATGATTACTGGATTAGTGATAAAAAACCTCCCATTTTTACACTTGAACATTCAGAAGAAGAACTCACAAAAATGGCTTATTATATAATTTATCACAATCAAATAAAGAAAGGAATTATAAGATTTTCTATATTCGCATTAGACCAATCAATAAAAAGACCAAAAAGAGCAATAAATTTTGTATTTTCTTTATTTAAGAAAAATAAAGAAAATAGTACTGATGAAACTCTTGACTAAAAGAACATATGGCAACAACAAACGTAATAAAGAGAAAAATTCTTAGAAACTCATTTTGGAGTTTAACATCATCTATTCTGAATAGATTCGGTTCTTTAGCATTAACAATAATCCTTGCAAGATTTTTAATGCCAGAAAAATACGGCCTTTATATAATTACTTTATCAATTGCAATGATTTTTTGTTCATTCTCTGATTTGGGAATAAGCAGTACATTTGTAAGATATATTTCAATGTCAATTAAGAAAGATAAAAGTAAAATCCCTGTTTATTATAGATACTTACTAAAGATAAAATTTTTCCTGACACTTGCACTTTCTCTGATCTTAATAATAATCTCTTATCCATTAGCAATTTATGTATTTAAAAATAATTCATTATTCCTGCCATTTTTAGTAGCAGCATTTTATATATTTGCACTTTCATTTGAATCTTTTTACCAGCAGGTATTTTATTTAGTGGAAAAAGTCTATTATCTTAATTTTAAAGAATTTTTTAACAGCACTTTAAGGATCGTTTTTTCGATTTTTATTTTTTATTTTATAGCCTCTTCATATCAGGTTGTAGGAATTTTTGTTTCATTTGCTTTAGTATCACTTTTCATGACAATCTTTAGCATATACTATGCAAAAAAAATATTTCCTGAATTATTTGTAAAATCAATAGAAAAAATAGAT